>Ga0209018_1001169_pt1 | contig 22032 bp, 19 predicted proteins | sample YNPBryBLVA2012_FD_185814 | JGI IMG/M metagenome (GOLD analysis project Ga0209018, IMG submission 185814) | Anoxygenic and chlorotrophic microbial mat microbial communities from Yellowstone National Park, USA - YNP Bryant BLVA 2012 (SPAdes)... ...
CGGCCAAATCGCGGGTGCGCGGGGCAACAAACAGCGAAATTGCAAAGGCGCTCCGTCCCCTTGGCGAAATCCGCGAACTGCCCGTGTCAGGCTGTCCCCTTCGATGAATGTGTATCATGAGGGCTTGGGATGAGTGCCGGTATTTCGCACCCTCGGGCCTGGTGGAGAAAAGTGACTGTGGTGGTTCTGGCTTCAGTTGCCGTCTACAACGCGCTCATCCAGTTCGGACTCTCTGACCGATTCTCCTCCCTCCGCGCCGACCCCTTCAACGTCATGGAGATGCAGTCCCGTGTGAGCCCCATCCTGGACCGCATCCCACCGACGGAACGCGTCGGCTTCTTCTCCGACGTTCCTTTGAGCGGATCCGCCGGAAGGGCAGCATTCCTCGCCGCGCAGCACGCCTTCGCGCCGCGCATCCTGGTCCGGGAGGACGTCCCGGCCGCGAAGCAAGCCCGCTACTGGCTGGCGGTGTTTTCGAAGGAACAGGACTATGTCACGCCTGGCACCCAGCGCGGACTCGTCATGGAACGAGATCTCGGCGCATACCTGATCTTTTACCGCAGGCGGGAGGCAGGCCGGTGAACGTCCTGTCCTGGCTCGCTGCCGGAGCAGCCGGGTGGTTCTGGGTTCAGGCCCTGCTGCCTCGCGTGACCGCTCCGGCCTGGATTCGTCACACTCTTGCCGCTTCCGTCGCGCTCATCTTCGGGACAGGCGCCACCGCATCGCTGTTCTTCGCGCTCCTGTGGGCGGGCGCTTCGCCGACAGCGGCGGCGTGGACATCCGACGCGCTGATCCTCGCCTCCGGTGCGGCGGTGTGGCTGCTTCGCCGGCGGCGTGCGACGGAGAGCGCGCCTGCCAACCCCGCCCGCCCGGTCCCGCTTGCATGGCTGGGCGCTGTTGCCGCGGCAGTCTGCACCTTGGCGTTCTTCGCCGGAGTCTATGTGGTCCTCACCGCCAGCCCCCAGGGAGATTGGGACGCCTGGGCCGTGTGGAACGTCCGCGCGCGGTTCCTCGCGCATGAAGGGCTGTGGCGGAACGCGGTTTCGCCCGAACTGGCTTTTTCACATCCCGAGTCCCCGCTGCTGTGGTCCGCCGCGGTGGCGCGCGCGTGGAGCGAGAGCGGCGCCATCGCCCAGGCGGCGCCGCAAGCGGGATCCCTGTTGGCGAGCCTGGCGCTGCTGCTGCTGTTTGCTTCCGCAATCGCTGTGCGCGCCGGTTGGCAGTGGGCGGCGCTGGCTGCTTCCGCCCTGCTGATGACCACTTCCCTGTGGCGGTCGGCGCCCGGCCAGCTTGCCGACGTGCCGCTGGCGGCCATGATGCTGGCCTCCGTCGTGTCGGCGCTCCTGTCTCAGCAGGCCGTCTGGAGCGCGCCGGCGCTCGCGCTCAGCGGCGCCCTGGCATCCATGGCTGCATTCACAAAGAACGAAGGACTGGCCTTCCTGGTGTTTCTCGCCATACCCATAGCCACGGTTGCGCGCCTTCGCGCGCTGTGGTGGTTCGCCGGCGCGGGACCGGTGCTCATGCTTTCGCTGGCATTCCGTTTCCTTCTCGCGCCGGACGCGCAGATGGTCAGCGGTGAGAGCTTCCGCCAGCTCAGCCGCCTGTGGACCGCGTTGCAGGGCATGGGCACAGAGTTCTGGAAGCTCGGCGATTTTCCTGCGCACCCGCTGCTGTTCATCGCCCTGCTGTTTTTTGTCTTCCGTCCAACGCGGCCGTGGCGGCCCCTCTGGCCCGTGCTTCCGCCAGCCTTGTTGCTTGTGGCGGACATTGTCTTCCTCTGGGGCTCTCCAGAAGATCAGGCGAACCTGCTCAGAAGCGCGGGCGACCGGCTTTGGCTCCAGGCAATGCCCATGCTGCTGCTTTGCGCCTTCTTGTGGCTGGCGCAGGCCGAGCCGGAATCGACAAAGCAGCAGCCCCCCCCGGAGGAGAGGCGCAAAACAAAACCTGCGTCAGTTGCCAAGCGCTGAAAGGGCGCGCAGCACCACCGGGTCCGCCCTCAGTTCCACTTCGTCGCCTGCCGCCACGCCCACCTGCTGGTTCAGAATCTCCTGCTTCAAACGGCGGCGCACGGTCTCGCGCTCGGCAGTCCATTCCGCCAGGGAAGGGCGGATCTGCCGGCGCGAGAGCCACAGCTGGAACTCGTCCAGGATCTCCGGCGTGATCTCCATTTCGCGCTTCGCCTCGCCCGGATGCGCAGCCAGCCATTCGGTGGCGAAGTTCGGATACGCTCCGGAGGCCTCCAGCACGCGTCCGAGCGGCGAATAGGCCTGCTGATAGACGATGAAGTCCGGCTCGATGCCCCCGCCACCCCGCACCGTGCGCCCCAGGCGCGTGCGGAACTCCTGCGTCTGCGCAGCGGTTGCCCGCTCCAGTTCCGTGCCCTTCAGCGGCTTCTGAATCGATCGCCCGCTGGGCGTGTAGTAGAAGGCCGTTGTCAGCGCCAGCCCCGTGCCGCCGCTCAGGGGATAGACCCGCTGAACGAGGCCCTTCCCGAACGTCGGCTCGCCGAGCAGCGCCCCGCGGTCGTTGTCCTGGATCGCCCCGGCGAAGATCTCCGCCGCGCTGGCCGTCTTGCCATTCACCAGCACCGCCAGACGGAAGCGGCAGGGCGTGAAGCCCTCCGGCACTTTCAACTCCTCCGTGGGGGTGTTGCGCCCGCGCGCGGAGAAGATCACCGAACCCGCCTCCAGAAACAGCGCCGCCGCCGCCACGGCCGATTGCACCACGCCGCCCTGGTTGTTCCTCAGGTCCAGCACCAGCCCCTGCAAACCTTCCCCGCCCAACTGCTGGATCGCCTCCCGGAGCGCCTCGGCCGTCTTCGCATCAAAGCTCGAGACGCGCACATACCCGACGCCAGGCTGGAGCAGAAAACTGCGGTCCACGCTTGGCGCCTCCAGCTCGGCCGGTGAGAGTGTCACCGGAAACGGCCGCGCCTCGCCCTGCCGCCTCACCACCAGATGCGCCTCCCTCTGGCGCGTATACGAAAGCAGTTCCACCAGTTGATCCAGATCCAGGTACGCCAGCGGAACGTTGTTGATCGCGATGATCTCGTCACCCGGCGAAAGCCCCGCCTTCTGAGACGGCGAGCCGGGCATCGTTTGCAGGATGATCACGCGGCCCGGCAGCAGGCTCACCACTGTGCCGAAGCCCTTGGTCACGCTGCGCTCCAGCTCCTGCAATTGCTGGAACTGATCCGGATCGAAGAAAACCGAGTGCGGATCCAGCCGCCGCAACATGCCCGGAATCGCGCCCCTGTAAATGGCTGCATCCAGCTTCGGAGGCTCCGCGCCATGCTCGATGGCGATGGCAAGCGCCTGCACAATGCGGCGCACCGCGTCCTCCAGGTCTTCGGTCGATCCCGGCGGCGCCTGCGGCCGTGCGGGCAGGCAGGCAAGCAGCAACAGGGCAGCGGCGCGCCGCATCACCGTTCGTACCGCAGCGCCTTGCGCTCGCGAAACCGTTCCAGCGCCAGCTCCACCAGCCGGTGCACCAGTTCCGTCATCGGCACGCCGTCGTAGGCCCACATCTTCGGATACATGCTGATGCTTGTGAAGCCGGGAATCGTGTTCAGCTCGTTGAGAAACACCTGGCCCGTGGCCGCCTCAACCAGGAAATCCACCCGCCCCATGCCGCAGCATTCCACCGCGCAGTAGCATTCCACCGCCAGCCGCTGCACTTCGCGGATCGTGCCCGCCGGGACTTCGGCCGGAATCACCGCCCGCGCCTTGTCCAGCAAGTACTTGTCTTCGTAATCGTAAAATTCCCGCGACGGGAAAATCTGGCACGGCGTCGACGCCACCGGCTCGCGGTTGCCCAGCACGGCGCATTCCAGTTCGAACCCGCGCACGGCGCGCTCCACCAGCACTTTCGTGTCGTAGCGCGCCGCATCCGCCAGCGCGGCTTCCAGCTCTTTCGCGTCATGCGCCTTGTGAATGCCCACCGACGAGCCGAGGTTCGCCGGCTTGACGAACACCGGGAATGCGAACCGCCGCATCACTTCCGCCGGCTCCATCTCGCCAGGGCGGAGCACAAGATACTCGACTACCGGCAGCCCGCGTTCACGGCAGAGGCGCTTGAACAGCTCCTTGTCCATGGCGGCAGCCGAAGCGAACACGCCCGCGCCCACATAGGGCAGCGCCGCCATCTCCAGCAGCCCCTGTACCGTGCCGTCCTCGCCGAAGGTGCCGTGAAGCACCGGGAACACCACGTCGATGTCGGGATTCGCTCCGGGCGTCGGCAGAATGGGCCCCGGATGCCAGCGGCCGTCCTTCGCAATCAGATACGGCGCCACGAGGTAGCCGCGGCGCTCCAGCGCATCCATCACCGCCTCGGCGGACCGCAGGCTCACTTCATGCTCGCCGGAGCGGCCGCCATAGAGCACGGCCACGCGCAACGCGCTCATAAAATGCGCTTCCCCATGGCCGACAACGCCAGCTCCACCGCCAGCTGCGCCGTGCGGTTCGCGACGTCGAGAATCGGGTTGACCTCCACCACCTCCATCGAGCGCATCAGCCGCGAGTCGCACAGCATCTCCATCGCCAGGTGCGCCTCGCGGTACGAGATGCCCCCTCGTACCGGCGTGCCCACGCCGGGCGCCTCGCCCGGGTCGATCCCGTCCATGTCGAGCGACAAATGGATGCCCACCGACCCTCGCGACGCCACTGCGATCGCGTCCGTCATCACCGCGCGCATCCCCCGTTCATCGATGTCGCGCATCGTGAACACCGTCACGCCCGATGCGCGCACCACCGGCCGCTCGTCGAGATCCACGTCGCGGATTCCCACCAGCGCCACGCAGCGAGGGTCGATCGCCGGCGAGAACCCCGCCAGATGCGTCAGCTCGCGCGGCCCGGCGCCCACCAGGCAGGCCAGCGGCATCCCATGAACATTTCCGGAGGGAGATGTTTCGGGCGTGTTCATGTCCGTGTGCGCGTCGATCCAGATCACGCCCAGCCGGTGCCCGTGCTTCCGGTAGTGCGCCGCCGCTCCGCCCGCCGTCCCCACCGCCACCGAGTGGTCCCCGCCCAGCACCAGGGGAAAGCGACCCTGTCTCAGCGCGCGCTCCACTCCCTGCGCCACCTGCCGGCACGTCGCCGCGATCGGCTTCAGATACCGCGCATTGGCAGGCCCCGCCTTGGCCGACTCCTGCTGCTCCACCGCCACGTTGCCCAGGTCCTCCACGCGGTACCCCAGCGCCTCCAGCCGCGCATTCAGCCCCGCCACGCGAAGCGCCGAAGGCCCCATGTCCACGCCGCGCCGCCCCGCGCCCAGGTCCAGCGGGACGCCGAGGATCGCGATCGTCTGCGGCATTCTCCTCATGGGCGCGTCCTGTACAGCATGCGCGGAAACGCGATCGTTTCTCGGATGTGGTCCAGCCCGCAGATCCACGCCACCATGCGCTCCACTCCCATGCCGAAGCCCGCGTGCGGTACCGTGCCGTAGCGCCGCAGATCGAGATACCACTCGAAGGCCTCCTGCGGCAGATTGTGCTCCCGGATGCGCTCCAGCAGCAACTGGTAATCATGGATGCGCTGCCCGCCGCCCACCACTTCGCCGTAGCCCTCGCTGGCCAGCACATCCACGCCCAGCACCACCTCCGGCCGCTGCCCGTCCGGCTGGAAGTAGAACGCCTTGATCGACGCCGGAAAGCGGTCCACCATCACCGGACGGTCGAACTCCTCCGACAGCAGCGTCTCATCCGTGCCGCCGAAATCGCCGCCCCACTGAATCTCCGATCCCTTGCGCTGGAGAATCGCCACCGCCTCGTCGTAGGAAATCCGCGGGAACGGCGGCCGGATCGCCTCCAGCCGGCTGACGTCTCGCTCCAGCGTTTCCAGCTCGCGCCGCCTCCGCTCGAGCACGCGTCCCACGATGAAGCAGATCAGCTCCTCCGCGACGCGCTTCACGTCCTCCAGGGTCGCCCACGCCATCTCCGGCTCCACCATCCAGAACTCTGTCAGGTGGCGCCGCGTCTTCGACTTCTCCGCCCGGAACGTCGGCCCGAAACAGTACGTCTTGCCGAACGCCATCGCTGTCGCCTCGTTGTAGAGCTGTCCGGACTGCGTGAGGTAGACCTTTTCGTCCTCAAAGTAGTCCACCTCGAACAGCGTCGTCGTGCCCTCGCAGGCAGCCGGCGTGAAGATCGGCGTGTCCACCAGCGTGAAGCCGTTCGTGTCGAAATAATCCCGGATCGCCCGGATGATCTCGTGCCGCACGCGCAGAACCGCATGCGGGCGCCTCGAGCGCAAATGCAGGTGCCGGTGGTCGAACAGAAACTCGGTGCCGTGCTCCTTCGGAGTGATCGGATACGGCCGCTCCTCGGGAATGCGGTGCACGATTTCGGCGTCATCGACGTCCAGCTCGTAGCCGCCCGGCGCCCGGCTCTCGGCCCGCACGCGCCCGCGCACCACCAGCGACGACTCCTGCGTGAGGTCCCGCAGATCGTTGAAACATCTCTCGCTGATATTGGCCTTGACAGCCACACATTGCAGAATGCCCGTGCCGTCGCGCAACAGCGGAAAGATGATCTTCCCCGACCGCCGCAGATTGTACAGCCAGCCGGCGATCTCTACCGCCTGCCCGTCGTATTGCGAAACTCGCTCGATCGTGACTCTCGGGATGGATGACATCAGAGGGACTCCAGGTGGCCGGCAACCTGACGCGCCGACTCGATCGGGTTCGGGAAATCCGGCGATTCCTTCAGCTCCAGCAACAGCGGGAACTGATCCGCACGCTCCCTGAGCAGCGGCAAGAGGCGCCGCCAGTCAATCGTTCCGCCCGCCGCGAGCCCGGGGAACAGATGAATGTCCCGCTCCCCGTCGTTGTCATGCACATGCGTGGAGCGGACCCGGTCCTTCAGCAGATGGAAGGCGTTTTCCACGCCCTCCATGATGTGCGCATGGCCCGTGTCCAGGCAGAAGTTCATGTTCATGTGCGTGACTTCGTTGAAGTGCAGAAGGCGCTCGGCCGAAGACAGCCGGTTCGGGATGTTCTCGAGCAGCACCTCCACGCCCCGGTGCTTCGCGAACAGGCAGATGTCCTCCAGGGCGGTGAACGCCGCCTCGATCTTGCGTTCGTCGTACTCCTCCCCGGAGACGCCCAGATGCTGGATCAGATAGCGGAAGGGAAACTTGTCGGCCGCGTCGAGCGCTCGCTTGATCTCGTCGACCGCGGCCAGCCGTTTCGGCTTCGACAGTTCCGTGATCGACACCACCGCCCCGGGGCCGGAACGCCCCCAGCAGTCGTCGCTGTACATCGGCGAGTGCAGCGAATGGCAGCGGAGCTCCGAGTCCCGGAACCAGTAGCCCAGTTCGGCCACCTGTGAGCGGTTGTGGTAGTCGAAATGCTGCCGTGCGCAGAAGATCTCCACCAGCGGGAAACCCGCGTCGCGAATTCGTTCCAGCCAAACCGTCGTGAGACGGTGATTGACGATCAGGTGCGTCGAAAGGGCTCGCTGCATAGGTTCAGAATCCCGAGGCCTTTCCCGCGCTGCGTCCGTTTTGCGCGGCGGCCAGCCAGCGGATGCGCTCGGTCACGTTGGCGCCCTTGGTGGTGGCATCCTCCACGGAACGCACGCGCGGCTCTTCCACCAGGATGGCCTCCACCGAGCCGACGGCGTAAATCGGCGCCAGCTCGTGGCCCCGCTTCCGCAGCAGCTCCAGCGTGTCCGGCGACAGACCCGGCTCGTGGTACAGCCGGTCCGGCATCCACTGGTGATGGATGCGCGGCTGATCCACCGCCCGCTGGATGTCCAGGCCGAAGTCGATCACGTGCAAGAGCACCTGAAGCACGCCGGAGATGATGCGCGGGCCGCCCGGCGCGCCCAGCGCCATCACCAGCCGCCCGTTTTTCTCCACGATGGTGGGCGTCATTGCCGACAGCGGCCGCTTGCGAGGCGCGATGGCGTTCGCCTCTCCCTGGATCAGCCCGAACATGTTCGGCTTGCCCGGCTGCGCGGCGAAGTCGTCCATCTCGTTGTTCAGCAGAAATCCGAGCCGCGGCGCCGTCACCGCGCTTCCGTAGGAGTTGTTGATCGTGTAGGTGAGCGCCACCGCGTTGCCCCGCGGGTCGATCACGTTGAAATGCGTCGTGTCTTCCGGTTCGCGCGCCGGCTGCCCCGCGCCCACTTCGCTGCTCGGCGTGGCGCGGTCCGCCCGGATCGAAGCCCGGCGCGAGGCCAGGTAACCCGGATCCAGCAGCCCGCGCACCGGCACTCGCGCAAAGTCGGCATCCCCCAGAAACTGCGCGCGGTCAGCGAAAGAACGCCGCATCACTTCCGCAATCCAGTGCAGCGAAGCCGCCGAGCCTGCGCCCTGCTTCTCGTAGCCGGTCCCCTCCAGCATCCCCAGCATCTGAAGGATGCCAATGCCGCCCGAGCTCGGCGGCGGCGCCGTCAGAATCGTGTATCCGCGGTAGGCGCCTCTCAGCGGCTCCCGCTCGACGGCGCGGTAGCCTCGCAGGTCTTCCAGCGTGATCAGCCCGCCGTTCCGGCGCATCTCTTCGGCCAGAATGCGCGCCGTTTCGCCTTCATAGAAATCCGCCGCGCCGTGTTTGGCGATCCGCTCCAGCGTGCGTGCCAGGTCCGGCTGCCGCAACGTCTCGCCGGGCTCGTAGCACGCGCCGCCGTTCAGGAAAATCCGCCTCGATTCGTCGAACCGCCCCAGCCGCGCCCGCGCGCCGCACATCGACCGCGCCTCCGCGTAGGACAGCGTCACACCCTCTGCCGCCAGCCGGATGGCAGGTTCGACCAGCTCCGCCCACGGCAGGCTCCCGTACTTGCGGTGCGCCAGCTCCAGCCCCCGCACCGTGCCCGGGACCGCCGCCGCCCGCCACCCGGTGAGCGAGTCCTGGGTCAGCTTGCCGTCCGGCCCCACGTACATATCCCGCGAGGCCGCCATCGGCGCCATCTCGCGAAAGTCGATGAACGTGGCTTTGCCGTCAGCGAACCGCGCCAGCAGGAACCCGCCGCCGCCAAGGTTGCCCGCCGAGGGGTGCGTCACAGCCAGCGCAAACGCCACCGCCACCGCGGCGTCAATCGCGTTGCCGCCCTTCTTCAGGATCGCGGCGCCCACGTCTGCCGCCAGCGGCTCCTGCGCCACCACCATGGCATGCCGGGCGCGCACCGGCTCGCGCGCCTGCGCGGCGAGCGCCGCAAACACCGCCAACGCAGCGAAAATCACAGACTTTCGCATGAAATCTGATTGTACTATGGGGCGTCCACGCGGCCCCTCCAGCGGCTCATGCGCGCCGCCGCCGATCCACTCAGCCGCCGTTCCCGCGCGGCTCAGCCCGATGGCGCGGACGCCCGGAGTTGCCAATCCGCAGCCGTTGCCCGCCCCCGGCAGAAACGCGGCGCGGCATTGCCGCGCCGCCGTCTGCCGGGGCCGGGACTTCAGCTATACAGCCGGTCCCAGCTCCGCTCGTTGTTCCAGTTCTCGGTCGGCTCGAAGTAGCCCGTGCCCGGCGCCAGGCGCTTCTTCACTTCGTCCGGGTTCGGCTCCACGCCCAGCCCCGGCTTCTCCGGCACCACCGCAAAGCCCTTCTCATACAGCGGCTGCTCGTTGCCCGTCACCAGGTTCGACCACCACGGCACGTCCACCGAGTGATGCTCCAGCACCAGGAAGTTCTCCGTCGCCGCCGCACAGTGCACGTTCGCCATGAACGAGATCGGCGTGCCCGCGAAGTGCATTGCCATCGCGTGCCCGTACTCCATCACCGCGTCGCCGATCTTCTTCGTCTCCAGCAGCCCGCCCGAAGACGCCAGATCCGGGTGCAGGATGTCCACCGCGTGGTTCTTCGCCAGCTCGATGAACGGCTCCTTCAAGTAGATGTCCTCGCCCGTCAACGTCGGGATGTCCACCGCCAGCGTGATCTGTTTCCAGAGCTCCGTCTCCGTCCACGGAATCATGTCCTCCAGCCACGCCAGGTTGTACTTCTCCAGCGCCTTGCCCAGCCGGATGCACGAGTTCACGCCGATGTGCCCGAAGTGATCCGCCGCCAGCGGAATGTCGTAGCCCACCACTTCCCTGACCTGCGCCACGTAGTCCGCCATCAGCCCCACGCCCTTCTCCGTCAGCTCGATCCCCGTGAACATATGCTTGGTCCACGTCGACGAGCGTTGCGTCACGCCCGCCGGCGCCGTCACCGCTCCCGGAACCTTCTCCACCAGATCGATGCCGAGATCCATCTTGAGCCAGGTGAACCCTTGCTCCTTCCTCTTCTTCAGCCGCTCGCCGTACTCCTTCGGATCATGCGACTCGGTGGTGTCCGCGTACAGGCGGATCCGGTCCCGGAACTTGCCGCCCAGGAGTTGGCAGGCAGGCACGTTGTACACCTTGCCCGCCAGGTCCCACAGCGCCATCTCCACGCCGCACACCCCGCCCGCCTGCCGCGCATGGAAGCCGAACTGCTTGATCTTGCGGAACACCTTGTCCACGTTGCACGGGTTCTCTCCGAGAATGCGCGACTTCAGCATCAGCGCATACGTCACGCTGGCGCCGTCGCGCACTTCGCCATACCCGGAGATCCCCTGGTTGGTGTCGATCCGGATGATCGGCGCCCGCATCGGCGCGCCCACGATGTGGGCGAACCGCAGGTCCGTAATCCGTAGCGCCGATGGCCTGGAGTTCGTGTTCACCGTGTTCTGGTACGCCTGGATGGTCTCTTCGGCCCAGAAACCGGCCGCCGCCACTCCTGCCGCCGCCTGCAAAAACCCGCGCCGGCTCGTGCCGCGCCGGTTCTGCCACCATTTCCTTGTTGCTCGCTCCATCGTTTCCCTCCCTACTGTTCGCGCCTCGGCAGCCGGACCTTTGAGCCTTTCGCCTCGGCCCACTTGTTGAATTCATCGATCATCTGCGGCGTCCACCGCGTGTCGATCTGCCCCGGCGTGTACTTCTGCTCGCGCAGCATCTGGTGGCCCCACTCGTCGCGCAGCCGCGTCAGCTCGCTTTCGTCCGCCACCTGCGCCGCCAAGTGCGCCGGGATGAATACCACGCCCTCCGGGTCGCTCAGCACCACGTCTCCGGGCAGCACCGTCGCCTGCCCGATCCGGATCGGCACATTGATTCCCGCCAGCGTCACCTCCGCTATCCCGGTCGGGTCAAACCCGCGGCAAAAGATCTTGAACCCCTTGATCTCCATCAGTCCGCTCACGTCCCGCACTGCGCCATCGACTACCAGCCCTGTGCCCGTCTTCGTCCAGATCGACGTGCCCAGATTGTCCCCGATAATCGTCCCGTCCTTGATCTTGCCGAACAGGTCCACCACCATCACGTCGCGCTTCACCAGCGTGTCGATCACCCACGAGTTCTGCCCGCGGCTCACGCGGTTCTCCCTCTTCGCGTGATCGTTGATCACCGCATCCAGGTCCGGACGCCGCGGCACGAACACCGCCGTCACGGCGCGCCCCACCAGCCGGTCCCCCGCCGGATCGTCCACGTTCACCGTCTTCCAGTTCCCTTCAAACTGGTTGTGGTATCCCAGCCGGCGCAGCGCCCCCCACGCCTCCTCCGCCGTTGTCAGCTTCAGCCGGTCCAGCACTTCGTCCGGGACCTTCGGGCGCCCGTCCGGGAACCGCTCTCCTTTCCACTCGCGCGTGATGTCGATCCGCTGTTCGTTCGTGAACATCCCCAGTTGCGCATATGCGCCGGCCGCAAGCAGCACCGCCGCCGCGCCGGCCACGATGACATTTCCTCTCATCGATTCGAACCTCCCGGTATTTCCTGATCTCAATCTCGCCGCGGCGCCATCGCCGCTGCCCCGTCACCAGAATCTGTGGTTGTGCGCCACCACTCCCGGCAGCACATACGCGTACAGCATCACCAGCAGGCCGATCACCAGCGCCAGAGCCAGCCCGTGCCTGGCCACCGCGCGGAACAGATCGCCTTCCTTCCCTTCGATCCCTGCCGCCACGCACGCGATGATCAGCGACTGCGCCGCCACCATCTTGCCCATCACCCCGCCCGTCGAGTTCGCCGCCGCCATCAGCACCGGATCCAGTCCCAGCTTCGTCGCCGTCACCACCTGCAAGTTTCCGAACAGCGCATTCGAGCCCGCATCCGTCCCGCTCAGCGCCACGCCAATCCACCCGATGAAGGTCCCGAACACTGGATACAAGACCCCCGTGTGCGTCATCGCCAGCCCCAGGACTGCATCCATCCCGCAGTACCGCATCACATACGCCATGCAGATCATGCAAAGAATCGCCAGGAAGCTGAACCTCATCCGGAACATCGTCCCGCGGAACACCCGCAGCGTCGTCCCCATCGAAAGCCCCAGCACCGGTCCCGCCACCAGCCCGGCGAGCACCGTCGCCGTGCCCACGCTCGCCAGCCAGTCCACGCTGAGGATCGCCGTGTCCAGCACATCCTTCTCCACCACCGGCGCCGTCCGCAGCACCATCTGATGAAGCCCCGGCACCGGCGCCTTGTAACTTGTCTGCGAAATCAGCGTCTTCACCGCCGGGATCCCCCACGCGACCACGAACAGCGCAATCAGGGCAAAAGGCGACCACGCATGCACCACTTCGCTCGCCCTGTATTTCCGCTTCTCCGGCTTCGGCTTGTCTCTTTCTTCGGGGAAATGGAATTCCTGCTTCGGTTTCCAGTACTTGAAAAACACGGCGCAGAACAGGATCGCCCCCATCCCGCTCATGATGTCCACGAGGTTCGGGTCCACGTAGTTCGACCAGAGAAACTGGATGCCTCCAAACGACAGCCCCGCCGCCAGACACGCCGGCCAGACCTGAAAAGTCTCCCGCCATCCCACCATGGTGCGCACCAGATAAAACGGGAGCAACGCCGCAACCGGCGGCAGGATTCGCCCCATCGTCGCGCTCAGATCGGACTCCGGCAGCCCGGTGACCGCCGCCAGCGCCCGCACCGGGTTTCCCATCCCGCCCCACGCCACCGGCGCCGTGTTCGCCATCAGGCAAACGATCGCCGTCTCGAATGGGCGGAACCCCAGCCCGATCATCATCGCCGCCGTCACCGCGACCGGCGCGCCTCCGCCCCCTGCTCCCTCCAGCACGGCGCCAAAGCAGAAGGCGATCAGCAGCATCTGCACCCGGCGGTCATCGGTAATCGCCCCGATCGAACCCTTGATCGTCTCGAAGTGCCCGCTCTGCACCGTCAGGTCATACACGAACACCGCCCCCACCACCACCCACGCGATCCACAGCGACGCATAAACCGCACCGTGCGCCGCTGCGCCGGCCACCATGTGCACCGGCATCCGGAAAATGAGCGCCGCTACCGCCATGGCCGCGATCAACGCCCACAGCGCCGCCAGGTGCGCCTTGATCTTGCGCACCGCCAGCAGGTAGAACAGCACCGTCACCGGGATCGCCGCCGCCGCCGTCGACAGCGCGGCATTGCCGAGCGGATCGTAATTCTGCGTCCAGATCTGCATCGCTCGTGTCCAGAGAAGCGGCATCATCATATCAAAGCCCGCCCGCGCCGCCTCCCCGCTGTGCAACGCTCGGAACAGGATGCAGTCGCTTTGTGTTTTCTGCGGGTCCAGCTCCCGCGCCCGCGGCGTTTTCATGGATGCCGCGCGCCTCACCGGTGCGGTAATCGCCCGGCGCCGCCTCCGGCTTGTATACGGCGGCGCGCGCGTCGGTCTGATGGGCGCGCTCGCCGATGCCGCTCTTGCCGCCGGCGGCGAGGTCGTCGGCGTCATCCCCCAGTCCCTCGTCGACAAGGAAGTGGCCCACACCGGGCTCACCCGCCTTCATGTCGTCGAATCCATGCACGACCGCAAGGCCCTCATGAACGAGCTCGCCGGCGGATTTCTTGCCCTGCCCGGCGGCCTCGGCACGCTCGACGAACTCTTTGAAACCCTCACATGGGCCCAGCTCGGCTTCCATCACAAACCCGTCGCGCTTCTCAACGTCGATGGCTACTTCGATTCCCTTCTCCGGTTCTGCGACCGCGCCGCCACTGACGGCTTCCTCCATCCCGCCCACCGCCAGATGATCCTTTCCGGCGAAGACCCCGCCGCCCTGCTCGACGCCATGACCCGCCATGTCCCCCCGCAGGCTGGGAAATGGTGGCAGCGCGAATGAGCCGCCGGGCGCATAATAAGGAACACACGATGTTTCGCACCATCCGGGAACAGATCGACACGATCTTCCGCGAAGACCCCGCCGCCAAGGGCGTCATCGAAATCCTGTTCTGTTACCCCGGGTTCCACGCGATCCTCTTCCACCGCCTCGCTCACAAGCTCTACAAGGCGGGCTTCACCACCACCGCCCGCATCATCAGCCAGCTCTCGCGCTCGCTCACCGGCATCGAGATTCACCCCGGCGCGCGGATCGGCCGCCGCTTCTTCATCGACCACGGCATGGGCGTGGTCATCGGCGAAACGGCCATCGTGGGCGACGATTGCCTCCTCTATCAGGGCGTCACCCTCGGCGGAACCGGCAAGGAGCGCGGCAAGCGCCACCCAACGCTCGGCAACCACGTCGTCATCGGCAGCGGCGCCAAGGTGCTCGGCAACATCACCATCGGCGACCACGTCCGCATCGGCGCCGGCTCGGTCGTCCTCAAGTCCGTCCCCGATCACTCCACCGTTGTCGGCGTCCCTGGCCGCATCGTCCGCAGCCGCCTCGACAACGAAGAGGTCCTCGAGCACGCCAAGCTCCCCGACCCCGAAGGACAGGCCATCGAACAGCTGGCCCAGCGGGTCGAAGAGCTCGAAAAGCTCGTCCGCGATCTCGCTTCGAGAATCCCTCAGGCGGAACAGGACTCCGGCGGGGCCGCCAGCGCGTAGCGGAAGCTGTTGCGCGCCAGCATCCGCAGATCCTCTTCCGAAAATCCGAAAACGTCCCGCGCCAGCTCGTATTCGCCCACGAGCGTCGTCCCGAACAGCGCCGGATCGTCCGTGTTCAGCGTGAGCGGCACGCCCGCCTCAAGCAACCTCCGCACCGGGTGCTCCTCCAGGCTCCTCACCGCGCCCGTGCGCACGTTGCTTGTGATGCAGATCTCCAGCGCCACATCGCGCCGCCGCAGCTCCTCCATCAGCGCCGGATCTTCCACCGCGCGAATTCCGTGCCCGATGCGCCGCGCCCCGCACTCCAGCGCCTCCCACACGCTCTCAGGACCCGTCGTCTCTCCGCCGTGAGGCACTGCCGCCAGCCCGTGCGCGCGCACGGAGTCGAACACCTCCCGGTACAGCCGCGCCGGCCCGCGCGCCTCGTCCCCCCCAATGCCGAAACCCACGACTCCCCGGCCACGCCAGCGCACGGCGGCTTCCGCCGTCGCCCGCACATGGTCCGCGCCGAACTGCCGCACCGCATCGAAGAGAAACCGCACCGGCATTGCGCTCCGTTCGGCCTCCTCCGCCAGCGCGAGAAAAAACTCATCCAGCGGCAGCCCGCGCCAGAGGATCACCCCCGCGCTGACGTTCACCTCCACATAACGCACACCCTCCCCTTCCAGCCGCTCGAGCAACCGCCGGAGCACCAGAGCGAAGTGTTCCGGGCGGCGCAGGCATGTGTGAACCCACTTGAAAACCTGCAGAAATCCTCCGAAGTTCGAGAACCGGCTTCGCGCCCGCGCCTGCTCCGCCGTCAGCCCGGGCACGATCTCGCACAGCGTCTCCGGCTCCGCCGCGCCCTCCAGGTGCACGTGTAGTTCGGCCTTCTCGAGTGACCTCAGGTCCATGAATTGCCATAATAGCCGCATGATGCCCGGTGAATTCGACGCGATCGTCGGCGGCTACCATGGGGATCCGTTCTCCGTTCTCGGCCCGCACCGCGTCGAGGACGGATGGGTCGTCCGCGCCTTCCTCCCCCACGCCGCCGAGGCAGCGTTGCTGCCGGAAGGCGGCGGCCGCGTCCCCATGGCCAGGCTCCATCCCGGCGGCCTCTACGGCGCGCAACTTGCCAGTCATCCCGGCCACTACCTGCTTGAACTGTCGCTTCATCGCGGCGGGACGGAAATCGTCGAGGACCCCTACCGCTTCGGCCTCCTGGTCAGCGACTTCGAGGTTTACCTCCACGCCGAGGGCACCCATTACGAGGCCTGGCGCACCATGGGCGCGCACCTCATGGAAATCGACGGCGTCCCGGGTTGCCGCTTCGCCGTCTGGGCCCCCAACGCCGAAGCCGTCTGCGTCGCCGGCAGTTTCAATCAATGGGACTCTTTCCGCCATCCCATGCGCCGCCGCGAAGGAGGCATCTGGGAGCTCTTCCTCCCCGGCGTACGCCAGGGAGACATCTACAAATACTTCGTCCGCTCCAAAATCTTCGGCGTCTCCGAGATGAAGTGCGATCCCTACGCCTTCGCCGCCGAACAGCCACCGCTCACCGCCTCCATGGTCTGGCCCACCGGCCACCACCAGTGGAACGACGGCGAATGGATGGAGCGCCGCGCCCGCACCAACTGGCTGGAGCGCCCCTTCAACTGCTACGAGGTCCACCTCGAATCGTGGATGAAAACCCCCGAAGGCGAGCCCCTCACCTACCGCGAGCTCGCCGCCCACCTCGTGCCCTACGTGCAGCGGCTCGGCTACACCCACATCGAGCTGATGCCCGTCATGGAGCACCCGTACGCAGGCAGCTGGGGCTACCAGGTCACAGGCTACTACGCCCCCACCGCCCGCTTCGGCTCGCCCGACGATTTTCGCTTCTTCGTCGAGGAGTGCCACCGGCACGGCATCGGCGTCATCGTCGACTGGGTGCCCGGCCACTTCCCGAGGGACGCCCACGGGCTGGCCCGCTTCGACGGCACCGCCTGCTATGAATACGAGGATCCCCGCCTTGGGGAGCACAAGGAATGGGGCACGCTGATCTTCAATTACGCCCGCAACGAGGTCCGCAATTTTCTCATCTCGAATGCCCTTTTCTGGCTGAAGGAATATCATATCGACGGCCTTCGCGTCGACGCCGTCGCCTCCATTCTCTACCTTGATTACGGCCGAAAAGATGGGGAATGGATCCCAAACAAATACGGCGGCAACGAGAACCTGGAAGCCATTTCTTTCCTGCGGAAATTCAACGAAGAGGCCCACAAAGTCCCCGGCGCCGTCACCATCGCCGAGGAGTCCACCTCCTTCGCCGGCGTCTCGCACCCCGTCTATGCCGGCGGGCTCGGCTTCACCATGAAGTGGAACATGGGCTGGATGCACGACATGTTCGGCTACTTCCGCGCCGACCCCCTGTTCCGCAAGTTCCGCCACAACCAGATCACTTTCAGCCTCCTCTACGCCTTTACCGAGAACTTCCTCCTGCCTATCTCCCACGACGAGGTGGTCCACGGGAAGGCGTCCCTCATCGCCAAGATGCCCGGCGACGAGTGGCAGCGCTTCGCCAACGTACGCGCCTTCCTCGGCTATATGTACGGGCACCCGGGCAAGAAGCTTCTCTTCATGGGCTGCGAGCTCGGGCAGTATGAGGAATGGAACTGGCAGGGACAGCTTCGCTGGGACCTGCTCCAGTACGATTTCCACAGGAAATTGCAGGAGTTCGTCCGGGAGCTGAATCATTTCTACGCTTCCGAACCCTCTCTGTACGAAGTGGATTTTCACTGGAACGGCTTCGACTGGATCGACATCCACGACGTTGACTCGAGCGTCATCAGCTTCCTCCGGCGGTCGAAAAACGGGCGCGATTGCACCGTCTGGGTATGCAATTTCACTCCCGTCGTCCGTCACAACTACCGCATCGGCGTCCCCGAGCCGGGCCTCTGGCGGGAGATCTTCAATACCGACTGGGAGCGCTTCGGCGGCAGCGGCGTCGGCAATGACGGCGAACTCTGGACCGACCGCGTCGAGATGCACGGCCGCCGCCAGAGCCTTTCCCTCACGCTGCCTCCGCTCGCCGTCGCCGTCTACCGCCGCGCCGGAGACTGACACCGCCCATGCACGACCCGCTCTTCCTTTCGCTGTGGCTGAAGAACTTCGCCCCCGTCGGCCTGCCTCTCTATTTGAAGAAGGCCGTCGCCGTGTTCCCGCAGTCCCGCCTTCTGCCCGGCGGCGTGCTGCGCGTGTATCCCGTCGCCTTCCGCGAGGCGCCCCTGCTGGAGGAGTATTACGACGGCGATCTCGACCCCCAGGCTGCGGCTTCCCGCCTCCAGGAACACCTTAACGACGACATCGCCGTCCAGGTCCAGCTCCGCTGGGACCTCTGGCAATGGACCGGCCAGTGGGAGCTCAGGCCTTCTACCGTCCTGCTCGAGATCTTCGCTCCCTGGTTTGACGCGCCCCGCGGCGAGCACGTCCGTCTGGACCTCGGCCCGCAGCGCCTTTACCTGCCCGAGCCGGCCAGCGACCAGCTCCGCCCCGTGCAGTCCAACATCCGCAGCATCTTGCACCTCGCCGCGGATCTCGAAAACGAACTCATCGCAGAACGCCGCCTGCTCTGGACCGAAGACGAAGAAAACTTCGCCGAACGCCTCAAGGCGCTACTGGACTGACGCCGCCCGCCCTTGCTCCCCCAGCAGCCGGATCGCCTCCAGCAGTTCTTTCGGCACAAATGGCTTCAGCAGCGCACGCACCCGCGGCCGCAATGCCGCCGGCAGCCCCTGCGGGCTGTACGGCGTCCCGCTGGCCACCAGCACCTTCAGCGCCGGCGATGTTTCCAGCAGCTTCGGCAGCAGCTCCGCCCCGCCAATGTCCGGCAGCTTCAGGTCCAGTACCGCCACCGAGTACGTCCCGGGCGCCGACCGGCACTTCTCCAGCGCACCGAATCCCGTCTCCGACACGTCCACCTCATAGCCGGCGCGTTCCAGAAAGCGCCTGAGCAGTTCGAGCAGCGGCTTTTCGTCGTCCACCAGCAGGATGGCCATGACCGTTGCGGCGTGTCCTTGACCTTATCATGACCAGAGGAGCAAGCGCATGAAATTCACCCTTTCCGTCCTGCTCGCCGCAGGCCTGCTTGCGGCGGCGCCCCTGCCTGTCCGGCGCGTCGTCGTCTACAAGAACGGCGTCGCCTTTTATGAGCGATCGGGCACGGTGAAGGCGGGCGAGCCGGCGGCGCTCGATTTTCGCGCCGCGGAGCTCGACGACGTTCTGAAATCGCTGGTGCTCGACGCAGCGGGAGGCGTGCAGCGCGTCCGCTATGAATTCACCGATTCCGCGCCGGCAGGCGATCCGCCTGCGGCTGTCCGGATTCAGCCGCAGCAGCCGCTGGCGGCGCTGCTCGATCAATGGCGCGGCGCCCGCGTCGAGATGGACTACCGCGGCAGCCCCGCCGCGGGCGTCATCGTCTCCGGGCGCGCCGCCCTGCTGCCCAACCAGGGGCAAAAACAGGAACTCACGCTTTTGTTGGATTCGGGCGCCTTCGCCGTCTTCGACCTCGACGCCGCCTCCGGGCTCCGCTTCTCCGACCCGCGCCTCCAGAAGCGGTTCGCCGATGCCCTCGCCCGAATGGCGAGGGATCTGGTTCCCGACCGCCGCACCGTCCTCGTCGATCTCGCGGGTTCCGGCGACCGTCGCCTCACCGCGCGCTACCTCGCGCCCGCGCCCGTCTGGAAGTCCACCTACCGCCTGCTGCTGCCCGACTCCGGCGACGCCACGCTGGAAGGCTGGGCGATTGTCGAAAACGCCACGGGCGAAGACTGGAACCAGGTGGCGCTCAGCGTCGTCAGCGGCAAACCTGTGTCCTTCCTCACACGCCTGCTGGAAGCCCGCTATTTGCAGCGCAAGGTCGTCGATCTGCCCGGCATTGAACCTGCCGCGCCGCAGCTGCATGCGGGCGCCGTCGCCACCGAGGAGAAATCCGCACAGCGGCTTGCCGCGCAGGCCGGTCCGATGAGGGTCTTTCGCGGGAAGCCGGCCGACGAGGCCGCTCTTGCCGCTCCCGCTCCGATGGAGTTGAGCAGCGTCGAGCCGGCGGCGGAAGCGCGCGAAGCCGGGGAACTGTTCGAATACAGCTTTGCCGCACCCGTCAATGCGCGCGCCGGCGAATCGCTCCTGCTGCCCTTTTTCCAGGGCAGGATCGCCGCGCGCAAGCTGCTGATCTACTCTGACCGCTCGCAAGCCAACCCGCGCCACGCCGCCGAGATCACCAACTCCACCGGCAAGACGCTCGACGGCGGGCCCGTCACCGTCTATCACTCTTCCGGCTATTCCGGAGAAGCGATGATGGAGGTGCTCAAGAGCGGCGAGAAGCGCCTCATCAGCTACGCCGTCGATCAGGCGGTGCGCGTCACCACCAGCTTTGAATCCGGCGAGGAAACCATCCGCAGCTTCCGCGCCAGCCGCGGCGTGCTCACCACGCGCACCGCCATCCAGCGCACCACCGTCTACACCGTTTTCAATGCCGAAGCAAAGGAGAAGACGCTGCTCGTCGAACACGCTGTCACGCCGGGCTGGAAGCTGCTCAAGCCCAAGGCGGACGAGACGACGCCTTCCTCCTGGAGGTTCTCCGCGGCTCTCGCCCCGCAGGGAGCTTCGAAGCTCGCCGTGGTGGAGGAGCGTGAAGTGGAGAGCTCCACCGCCATCTCCTCCCTCACACCCGACTTTCTTGTGTCCTACACCCGGAACCGCGCCCTCGGCGCCGCCGCGCGCCAGCAACTGGAAGCCATCGCCGCCAGGAAGAGCGAGATCGCAAGCGCCGACGCCGACCTCCGCCGCGCCGAAACAGAATTGCGCGATCTTGGTTCAGAGCAGGAGCGCCTGCGCCAGAACATCAACACGCTGCGCAACGTCGCCGGTCAGCAGGAGCAGGTCAACCGCTACGCCGCCGAACTGGCCAAGGGCGACGTCCGCATCACGCAGCTCCGGGATCGCATCTCCGAGTTGCGCCGCCGCAAGGCCGCGCTGGAAACCGAGTTGAACGCGCTGATCGAGAAGCTCGAGTTTTGAGATCCGCCATCCTGGTCACGCTGCCCCGCGCACACACCTCCGGGTTGCGCCACTGCAAGGCCGCGCTGGAAACTGGATGGGACATCATCGTCGAGAGGCTCGAGTCTTGAGAGTCGCCATCCTCGGTTACGGAAGAGTGGCGCGCGCGCTGGCGCGCCTCCTGGCACAGCAACGGACCGTCTACCCGTTCCGCATTGTGGCCGCCCATACGCTTCGCCACGGAACTGCGTACGACCTTCACGGCTTGCCGGAGGACCCTGATTTCGGCCCTCTGGCAGCTTCGGCGGAAGAATTCCTGGACCGCGCCCGCGCCGAGATCCTCGTCGAACTCACCACGATGAATCCGGAGAACGGCGAACCCGCCGCCGGCCACATCCGCGCCGCCTTCGCCCGCGGCATGCACGTGGTCACCGCAAACAAGGGGCCCATCGCCTGCTGCTACGCGGACCTCGCCGCCGAGGCGCGGCACGCGGGAGTCGAATTCCGCTTCGAGAGCACGGTGATGGACGGCGCGCCCGTCTTCAATCTCGTCCGGAGCTGCCTGCCCGGCACGCGCATCCTGGGCTTCGCCGGTGTGCTGAACTCGACCACGCAGGTCATCCTCGAAGCGATGCGCCATGGCATGACGCTGGAAGAAGGGATCGAGGAAGCGCGCCGCCTCGGCGTCACGGAAGCCGATCCCTGGTTCGACATCGACGGCTGGGACTGCGCCTGCAAGGCTGCCGCCCTGGCCAATGTACTGATGGACGCGCGCTTGACGCCCGCCGCCGTGAACCGCCGCGGCATCGGGCGGCTCACGCCGGAAAAGATCGCTGAAACCGAGCGCGCGGGAAAGCGGATTGTGCTCGTCAGCCGCGCGCGGCTTGCCCCGGACGGCGTACGGATCCGCGTGCGCGCCGAGGTGCTCGAAGCCGGCGACATGATGGCGCAGATGCGCGGGACCTCGAACGTCCTAGTTCTGCACACAGACCGCATGGGCGATCTCGGAGTCTTCAGTCTGAATCCGGGGCTCGAACAGACCGCCTACGGCGTCTTCGCCGACCTCGTGGACGTGGCGCGCAGCCTCTGAAGTCCAGACGCTGGTCCGCCCATGCCCCTCAGCGTTACCCCGCCCGACCCGCCAACGAAGCGCAGTCAGAGCCGCGAACGAAGCGTATTCAGAGCCGCGAACGAAGCGGGCCGCAGGCCCGCGAGAGTGAGCGGTCCGATGCCGCCGCCAACACGTGC
>Ga0209018_1001171_pt1 | contig 22008 bp, 19 predicted proteins | sample YNPBryBLVA2012_FD_185814 | JGI IMG/M metagenome (GOLD analysis project Ga0209018, IMG submission 185814) | Anoxygenic and chlorotrophic microbial mat microbial communities from Yellowstone National Park, USA - YNP Bryant BLVA 2012 (SPAdes)... ...
CTTCAAGAAGCGCGCCGAAGAACTGGGCATGACAGTGGCCGGTTTTGAAGGCACCGAAGAAAAGGCCAACTTCGATCCGTTGATCACCTCCATCCTGGCCTCCAACCCCGATATGGTGTACTTCAGCGGCATTTACGACCAGGCGGGCGTGTTCTTCAAGCAGGCGCGCGAGAAGGGCTATCAGGGTACCTTCATGGGTCCGGATGGCATGGATTCCTCGACGCTGGCTGAGATCGCCGGCGACGCGTTGGTGACCGGCGGCGGCATAGTGTACACCACCGTCTCCGGCCCGGCGACCGTCTATCCCGGCACCTCCAAATTCATCGAGGACTTCAAAGCCAAATTCGGCGCCGATCCGCAACCCTTCGCTGCGCAGGCCTATGACGCCATAGCCATCTGCTTGAAGGCCATTGAAGACGCCGCCATGGCCAAGGGCGGTGAAATGCCCACCCGCGAAGAAGTTGCCAAGGCGATCCGCGCCCTGAAGGACTTCCCCGGCATCACCGGCACCTATACCTTCAATGACATCGGCGACATCACCTCGGCGAAATACTTCGTCATCAAAGTGAAATCCGCCGACCCAACCAAATGGGGCGAAAACGAGGTCGTTCAGACCCGCGACATGGCTCCGCCGTCCAAATAACTTGAACGGTCAAACTCCCGGTCTCCCTTCTTTCAAAGGGGGGGCCGGGAGATTTTCACACTATTGGGAGATGGTATGCAACGCTTCCTGAAATCGACCGCACTGCGTGAATTGCTCCGTCCTCTTGGTCAGATGATCGTGTTTTCGCTGGGGAGCAGTGTGGTGCTCTCGCTCATCCTAATCGTCTTGGCCCTTCTTCTCGACCAAACCGCCGTGGGGGCAAATACCCTGGCGCGCTTCAAAGTCACACTGTTGAACTACACCATTGTCAATCTTCCGCAAGTTCTGATTGATGGCCTGACGCTGGGATTCGTGTACGCAGCCATTGCACTGGGCTATACAATGGTCTATGGTGTGCTTGAGTTCATTAACTTCGCCCATAGCGAAATCTTTGCGATTGGCGCATTTGTGGGGGTAGAAATTCTCATTGCTCTGGAGAGCAGGGGCATTCTGAGCATAGACATGCCGGGGGGGAGTGCTTACTTCTGGTTGATCGTGGCTTTATTGGCGGGAATGGCCGCTGCAGGCATCACGGCAGTCATCGTAGAAAGGCTGGCTTATCGCCCGCTGCGAGGCGCTCCACGCCTGGTACCCCTCATTTCGGCTATCGGCGTTTCATTTTTCCTGCAAGACCTGATTCGCTTAATCGAAAGCGTAACCACTGGCCAGTTCCACCGCATTATTCCCACGTTTGGCAATTTCGACCAACGCATTACCTTTGGCAGCATGCCCCTGGGAGCAGGAAGCATTGCTCTCGGCGTGCAGATCAAATCCCTGATCGTGATTGTTGCTGCTGTCATCATGCTCATCGGTCTGAACTATCTGGTCAACGCCACCAAAGTGGGAAAAGCCATCCGCGCCGTGGCACAGGACCGGGCGACCGCCAGTTTAATGGGTATCGACGTCAACCGCATCATTGCCATAACTTTCCTGATTGGCGGCACGTTGGGCGGCGCGGCCGGCCTGCTTTATGCGCTGAAATTCACCCGCATCGATCCTTTTGTGGGTTTCTTCCCCGGCTTGAAAGCCTTTACCGCCGCTGTTTTGGGCGGCATCGGTAACCTGACCGGCGCTTTGCTGGGCGGCATCGTCTTGGGCTTGCTGGAAACGTTCGCCGGCACGTTCATGTCCGTATTCACGATGGGAGCCGCGGGTGCCGAGTATAAAGATATTTTTGCCTTTGGCATTCTCATCCTGGTCCTCATCTTCCGCCCGCATGGCCTGATGGGCGAAAACGTTGGTCAGAAAGCATAGGTAGGAGGGAAGATGAAAACAACCTCGATTTCCTTGCAAGACTTGCTTCGCCGGATGCAATCAGGTCCCTTCCCTTACATCCTGACCCTTCTCCATGTCATGGTTGGGACTTACCTGGTCTATGTCAGCCCACGCTCCAATATTGCCTTCCTGATTTTCATTTCATCGCTATTGACGCTCTATGCCTTGAAAATGAACACCACCTTCAAAGTGGCAATAGGGGTAGCGCTGGCGCTGGTGGTCATGCCGGTACTGGGTGTGCGGAATATCTTCTATCTTGAGATTTTGTTTCAGATTTGCGTCTTCGCGGCCCTGGCGCTGGGCTTGAATATCGTGGTTGGTTTTGCCGGTCTACTCGACCTGGGTTACGTCGCCTTCTACGCTGTCGGCGCGTATTTGTGGGCATTCTTTGGCTCACAGCAATTCTATGTGATTCCCTATGCTCCCGGCACGCAACCGGCCGACTTGCCCTTCCTCTTGCCAGGAGATGTGTTCTATCTCTTTTTGTTTTTGGGCGTGATCATTGCCGCTATCACAGGTATCCTGCTGGGCTTGCCGGTGTTGCGGCTGCGCGGCGACTATCTGGCTATCGTCACACTGGGGTTCGGTGAAGTGATTCGCGTGCTGGCCAACAACCTGGATAAGCCTTGGAACATCACCAATGGGCCGCAGGGAATCACCCCTATTCAACGCCCGTCGTTGCCCCAATTTGCGATTGATGTGTTCAACCGTTTCCTGGGCCCCTTGATCGGCCATCCGGTCAAGGATTCAGACATCTACAATGTGCTGTTCTATTTGCTGGCTCTGCTCATCATTCTGGTAATCATCATGGTGGCTCGCCGTCTGGATGATTCCAAGATCGGCCGCGCCTGGACGGCAATTCGCGAAGATGAGACGGCAGCAATTGCCATGGGCATTCCGCTAGTCCGCATGAAACTGGCTGCCTTTGCTGCCGGCGCTTCCTTTGCCGGTGCAATGGGTGTCTTGTTCGCAGCCAGTCGCACGTTTGTCAGCCCGGAATCTTTCTCCTTCATGCAGTCCATCGGCGTGTTAACCATGGTGATTTTGGGCGGTCTAGGCAGCATTCCGGGCGTGATCCTGGGGGCGGCGGTAGTGGTTTTGCTCAATCTGCAGGTACTTCAGGGTCTTTCGCTCTATCTCAGTCAACTTCGTCAAAGCGACGCGGTCATCCCCATCGTCAACTTCGCCTGGAAAAACCTGTCCACCCAACTCGACCCGGCCAAATATCAACGCTTGCTGTTCGGCATCATTCTCATCTTGATGATGATCTTCCGCCCAGCAGGGTTGATCCCGGCAGCGCGACGGCAGCGTGAACTCACCAGCGAAGAAACCGGCGACTAAAGCGAGGTCAGTATGGCATTACTCGAAACAAGCGGTGTTACCAAACGCTTTGGCGGCCTGACCGCTGTAATGAAAATGGATTTCAAAATTGAAAAAGGTGAAATTCTGAGCATCATTGGCCCCAATGGCGCCGGTAAAACCACCTTTTTCAACGCCCTCACCGGCATTTACCGCCCAGAGGAAGGACAAATTATTTTCAACGGGCATAACCTGATTGGCTTACGCCCCGATCAAATTGCTGCCCTGGGAATCGCCCGCACCTTCCAAAATATTCGCCTGTTCGGTAGCATGACCGTCATTGAAAACATCCTGGTCGGTATGCACACCCGGTTGAAGCAAAGTCCTGTTCACGCCTTGTTCCGCACCAAAGCCTTTGTGGAAGAAGAACGGGAAGCCGAAGTACGTGCAACCCAACTCATGGAATATGTCGGTCTGAAAGACGTTGGCAACGAATTGGCCCGCAACCTTCCCTATGGTGGACAGCGACGTGTGGAAATCGCCCGCGCCTTGGCTGCCAACCCAGCCTTGTTGCTGCTGGATGAACCCACTGCCGGCATGAACCCACAGGAAACCGCCGAGGCGATTAAGTTATTCCGCCGCATTCGCGATGAGAAAGGTATAACTATCTTGCTTATCGAACATGACATGCGCGTGGTCATGAACCTCTCGGAACGCATCAGCGTGATGGACTACGGCGAGAAAATTGCCGAGGGCACCCCTGAACAAATCCGCACCAATCAGCGGGTGATCGAAGCCTACCTGGGCCGTGAAGCCCTCCGCCAAAACTGAGCAGGAGAACCGTATGGGCACAATTCTTGAACTTGAAAATGTCCACTCCTATTACGGACATATCCACGCTCTGAAAGGAATTTCGCTGCGCGTCGAAGAAGGGGAAATCGTCACCATGATCGGCTCCAACGGAGCCGGCAAAAGCACCACCCTGCGCACCATTTCCGGTTTGCTGCATCCGCGCGAGGGCACGATCAAACTCGAAAGCAAGGACATCTCCCACGCCGATCCCCATCTGATCGTCAATTTGGGCGTTGGCCATGTGCCGGAAGGACGCGGTATCTTCCCGAAGTTGACTGTGCGCGAAAACCTGGAGATCGGCGCTTACACTATCATCGACGCTAATAAAATCCGCCAACGGATGGAATGGGTCTTTGAGCTTTTTCCCCGTCTCAAGGAACGGATCGACCAGTACGGCGGGACGCTCTCCGGCGGGGAACAGCAAATGCTGGCCATCGCTCGCGGGTTAATGCTCCACCCCCGCATCTTAATGCTCGACGAACCCTCCATGGGGCTGGCGCCAGTCCTCGTTGAACTCATTTTCAACATCATCCAAAAACTCAACAAGGAAGGCGTCACCATCCTGCTCGTCGAACAAAACGCCCTGATGGCGTTATCCATCGCACACCGCGGTTATGTTCTTCAAACAGGCGAGATCGTGATCAGCGATACGGCTGAGAATTTGAAAAAGAACCCCACGGTCCAAAAGGCCTATCTGGGCGTGGAATAAAGGCAATCCATAACTGACGAGCGCAGAGGTACAGGCTGTCCTCTGCGCTTTTGTTTACATGGAGGAAACATGCTCATCCTCAACGCCGACGACGTCCGCCGCGCCCTGCCCATGAACGAGGCAATCGAGGCCATGAAACGGGCCTACGCGGCGCTCTCCGACGGCAAAGCCGATGTGCCGCTGCGAACGCGCCTCTCCATCCCGCCTCACGCGGGACTGAGCCTCTTCATGCCCGCCTACGTCCAGGCCGAAACGGAAGAAGCGCTGGCCGTCAAAATCGTCTCGCTCTTCCCTGAAAACCCAAAGCGCGGACTGGCCTACATCCAGGCGGCGGTGCTCGTCCTCGAGGCGGACACGGGCCGCGCCCTCGCCCTGCTCGAAGGCAGTTCCCTGACAGCCATCCGCACCGGCGCGGGAAGCGGCGCGGCCATTGACTTGCTGGCGCGCAAAGACAGCAAAACGGTCGCGGTCTTCGGCGCGGGCGCACAGGGACGCACTCAACTCGAAGCCGCCTGCGCCGTCCGCCAAATCGAAACCGCCTGGGTGTATGATGCCAACCCTCCGCAGGCTCAAAAATTCGCGGCGGAGATGGCAGGTCGCGGTCCCATCCCAAAGGATGTGCGCGTGGCGGAGAATCCCGCGCGGGCGGCGCGTGAGGCGGATATCGTTTGCACGGCGACCACATCCACGAACCCGGTCTTCTCGGATGCAGATTTAAAATCTGGAGCGCATATCAGCGCCATCGGCTCGTATACCCCCGAAATGCAGGAAGTCCCCGCTGAGACCGTCGTCCGCGCCCGCGTGATAGTGGACTCGATCTCCGCAACCCTCGCCGAAACGGGCGATCTGGTGAAGCCGATTCAAGCAGGGTTGATTACCGAGAAACACATCTACGCCGAACTGGGTGAGATCGCGCTGGGACGAAAAGCGGGCAGGCAATCTGAGCAGGAGATCACCTATTTCAAGTCCGTGGGGATTGCCGTGCAGGACGCCATGACCGCACAACTGGCTTTGAAGAACGCGCAAAAAATGGGATTGGGTAAAAACGTAGATTTCTAAGAGGAGAACATGGAACTACCTAACACAGCAGACATCGTCATCATCGGCGGCGGCGTGATGGGCGCCAGCACGCTCTATCACCTGGCAGCGCGTGGGCAGAAAAATGTCATTCTGCTCGAAAAGGAAGAATTCTTTGGACAGGGCGCCACCGGCCGCTGCGCAGGCGGCGTGCGCTACCAGTTTTCCACGGAAATCAACATCAAACTGTCACTCGAAAGCCTGCCTATGCTGGAACGCTTCAAGGAAGAAATCGGGCAGGACATTGATTATCGCCAGTGCGGCTACCTGATCGTCTGTACGAATGAGAAGGATTACGCCGCCTTCCAGCGCAACGTGAAATTGCAAAACAGCCTGGGGGTTGGCACGCAATGGCTGGACGGCGATGAGGTGCGCAAGCGCCTGCCACTCTTTCATTTCGAGGACGCTATCGGCGCCACCTTCCATGCCAAAGATGGGCTGGTAGACCCAAACAGCGTGGTAGCAGGCTACATCAGCGCCGCAGCGCGCTTGGGAGGCAAATCGTTCAACAACGTAGAAGTGACGGGGATAAAAGTCGAAAACGGGAAAGTAGCAGGCGTAGAGACGAACAAAGGCTCTGTCGCCACTCCATTGGTTGTCAATGCCGCTGGCCCATGGGCAGGCTTGATTGGGAAAATGGCCGGCGTAGACATCCCCCTCACGGCTCTGCGGCGGCAAATGTTCACCACCACTCCCCTGCCCGAAATCCCCGCCGATTTGCCTTTCGTGATTGATTTTGCCCAATCGCTCTACTTCCACCGCGAAGGGGACGGCCTGCTGATTGGCATGTCGAACCAAAATGAAAAACACGGCTTCGATCAGAATGTAGATGAAGAATTCGAACTGGTCAACCTGGAAGCGGCCATTGCACGCCTGCCGCTGGTCGAAAAAGCGGGCATGGTATCTCATTGGGCCGGGCTATACGAGGTCACGCCTGATGCGCATCCGTTCTATGGGAAAACGCCGGTAGAGGGTTTTCTGGTGGTAGGCGGCTTTTCCGGTCACGGTTTCATGCACGGCCCAATCTCTGGCAAACTGATGAGCGAACTCATCCTGGACGGCGGCTTCAAGACCCTGGATGTCTCATCCCTTGACCTGGCCCGCTTCAGCGAAGGACGCCTGATCAAAGAATACAACGTCGTCTAACCCCCACTGAACACTGGAAACTGCCCCATGCCAACTGCAGAAATTATCACCATTGGCACCGAGATTTTGCTCGGTGAAATCGTAGATACCAACACCCGCTACATCGCCCGTGCTTTGCGCGGCCTGGGCGTAGACCTGTATCGCACCGTCACCATTGGCGATAACGTCGAGCGCATTGCCGAAGCCATTCGCCAGTCTATGCAGCGCGCCGAGATCGTCATCACCACAGGCGGTCTGGGCCCTACGGTAGACGATCCCACCCGCGAGGCGGTAGCGCGCGCCTTCGATGTAGAGACAGAATTCCGCCCCGAACTGTGGGAACAAATTCTCGCAATCATCACCCGCTACGGGCGAACGCCGAGCGAAAACCAAAAGCGGCAGGCTTATCTGCCCACGGGTGCACTGGGAATCAAAAACCCCGTTGGCACAGCACCGGCATTCATCATGGAATTCACCTCCCCTCTCCCGGTGGGAGAGGGGCCAAGGGTGAGGGCCGGTGCCGTCATTTCCCTGCCTGGCGTGCCAAAAGAGATGGAATACCTGCTGCACGAGGCGGTCATCCCCTACCTGCAACAGCGCTACCATCTCGACCAAATCATCAAAGTCCGCTTGTTGCATACCGCCGGCGCGCCAGAAGCGGACATAGACGAAAAGATTGGCGACTTCGAGAGACTCGCCAACCCCACCGTTGGCCTGGCCGCGCATACCGGCATTGTGGACATCCGCATTGCCGCCAAAGCCGCCACCGAAGCCGAAGCCGACCACATGATTGCCGAGGTGGAAACGCAGATACGGGAGCGGCTGGGGACGGTAATCTTTGGCGCCGACGAAGATACGCTGGAGGCCGTTGCCCTGCGCGCCGCCTCCAACCGGACCTGGAACCTGGTGGCCGCAGAATCAGGTCTGGGAGGCGGCCTCAAGCGCCGTCTCGCCAACGCTTCAGCGTCGAATCTGATCGCTGTCGAAGCCATCGAAACGAAGCCGGGAGAACTCTCTACCGCGTTGAAAAAATTGCAATCCCAATACAACGCTCGCGCCGCCTTGGGCATCGCCGCCTTTCCCGAAACACAGACCGTAGAAATGGCGCTTTTGACTCCAGAGGGGAACCAAGAAAGGCAACTTTCCTTTGGCGGCCATCCTGCCCTGCTTCCCCGCTGGGCTGTGAACCTGGCGCTCAACTGGCTGCGCCGCAGGGCGGAGAAAAACGAATAAATGAAACGCGGTGGTTCCCAATCCAGCGTCTGGCTGGTAACCGCCCTGTGGGGATTGAACGCCATGGGGCTGTTCGGCATCCTGGCAGGGATGACGTTCTACCTAATCCATCAGCAGCCCCATGCCCCCCAATCGCTCGACCTGGCGCTGGCGCCCGTCAGCAGCCCCACCTCCACACCGCCGCCGCAAATTCATTACTTACCTACCGTTACCCCCAACCCGCTGGCAACCTCCATTGTCGTTTTTACACCGACCACGTTCGTGCTGGAAAATGGGCCGCGGCCAATCATCATTGGATATTCCGTATCCAGCCGGCCGCTGGAGGTATATACCTTTGGACAGGGCGAAAAGCAAGTGATGATCGTGGCCGGCATTCACGGCGGCTATGAATGGAACACGATTGCATTGGCCGACGAGTTGATTATCTACATCAACGAACACCCTGAGATCATCCCTAGCGATACGACCTTGTTCATCCTGCGAAACATGAACCCTGACGGCGACGCGCGCGCTCATACGATACATGGGCGCGTCAACGACCACGGCGTAGACTTGAACCGCAATTTCCCCGAAAACTGGCAAGCAGAATGGGACCGCGACGGCTGCTGGGATTACACGCCTACCACCAGCGGCAGCGGGCCCGGCTCTGAACCGGAAACGCGCGCCGTGATGAATTTCCTGTCTAGCCATAGAGTTGTTGCCCTCATCAGTTACCATAGCGCAGCGCTGGGCATCTTCCCCGGCGGAGAACCCTGGGAGGAGGGTTCGATCGAGTTGGCCAAAGCGCTGGCTAAAGTGACCAAATATCCCTTTCCACCCATCGAGACCGGTTGCTTCTATACCGGCACCCTGGCCGATTACGCCGTCTCGCTGGGCGCCGACGCGGTGGATATGGAATTGCGCAACCATCGCGATACCGATTTCAGTCTGAACTTGAAGGCCCTGAAGGTGCTGTTGAACTGGCAACCCTAGCAATCGTGCTATAATCGGCGCTCTAGAGATGCGCATGATGAGAAAAACAATCCCCCTTTTGATGGCTCTTTCCCTGCTGGCGGCTGCTCTGCCTGTACCCCTGGCATCGGCGCAAGAGACGCCCCCCCCCAACGAAACCGACAGCGGAGCAGTGGTATGCGCGCCAGACGCCTACCTGCAAACGCCAGATGACTGCCTGCCGCTCGGCCCGTCTCACTACCTGACGGAACTGGCTAAACTGGGACTGACCATCCCGCCGCGCCCGCTGCCCGCCTATAAACCCGACCCAGCCTTGACCCAACTTCCCTACCGCTATTTCAAACTGGAGAAGGATTACGTCCCCATTTATAGTTCGCCGGGCGAAAGAGGCAACGGTGTCAACCAGTTCCCGCCTGGCTTCGTGTACATTACCTACATTGACATGTGGGACCAGGCTGGTGTGTATTACCTCATGCAAAATGGCGGCTGGATTCCGGGCAAAGGCGCGCGCGTGGGAGAAATTTCGGCCTTTCAGGGCTTGCAGTTTCGCTCCACGCCGCGCAACGACTTTGGCTGGCCGTTCGAGCAAATTCCGGTCAAAGTCGGCCCTGGCTACAGTATGCCCAACAGTGGCGAGTGGCTCAACCCATACACGGTGATTCAAATCTACGCCACCTTGAATGTAGACGGCACAGACTGGAACTTCATCGGTCCAGGGCGTTGGGTAGAAGCGCGCAAAGTGGCCCAGGTAAACGTCAACACGACCCCGCCCCAGGGTGTGAACAATAACCGCTGGATCGAGGTCAACCTGGCCGAACAAACTCTGGCCGTGTACGATAACCGTCAATTGGTCTTTGCCACCGTCATTGCCAGCGGCATGGAACCGTTTTGGACGAAACCCGGCCTGTTCCAGATTACCCAGAAGAAAGAAACCGAAACCATGCGCAACAACGACCCGTCGGATTTCTATTACCTGGATAACGTTCCCTGGACGATGTACTTCGATGGGGCGCGTGCTCTGCATGGCGCCTATTGGCGCACTCGCTTTGGCTACCCGCAATCTCACGGCTGCGTCAACCTGTCGGTAGGCGATTCACACTGGCTGTTCAACTGGGCAGTCGAAGGCGATTGGGTGTACGTCCATGACCCCTCCGGCTTGACCCCCACCGACCCGGCCTTGTATTCGGACTACGCATATTGACACCAACGCAGGGGTGTGATACACTACCCCCCGCTCGAAAACTGGTCCCGTGGTGTAGCGGTTTAACATGCGGCCCTGTCAAGGCCGAGAGCGCGGGTTCGAATCCCGTCGGGGCCGCCTCTCTGATAACGTGAAGTTTGCGAAGGCCATTCTTGTAGAATGGAGCCAGTGATGATTTATCGCAAATTTCACTTTTCTATCCCCCTCGCCAGTGCGAATATGCCCGATTTATCTGAGTACATGACTGTCAGAGAAGCCGCAAAACAATTGGGCTTTACGGTTCATGGTGTGCGAAGATTGATAAAAATTTCAAAACTTGATGCCGTTTTAGTTGGTAGTTTTTAGGCTCATTGGGAATCGCCGTGATGAGCATTTTTCCTACACGGACCCTTGCACCGCCCGCAAGGGCAGGTGAAACGCGGAAAAAACGGAGCAACACGGAAAAATCGTTATTCGAAAAGCCTTTTCCGTGTGTTTCCGTCAAATCCGTGTGTCACCTGCACTGCGCGCAGGCGCAAGTGTCCGTGTACAGGTTTTCACGGTAAATCCCAGAGAGCCGAGTTTTCTTAAACTTTCTCGCTTGGCCTTTGCCGTTGTGCTGTTATATGTTATATGTATGGTCTATCGCTTACGGCTCACACATCGCCCATACTGACCAACGCTGTTTGGTAGACCGTTCTGATCGTGGCGACTTGTCCGTTTTTCAAGTCGGTTTTCGCATGATCCAAAGAATTCTCAAAAAATGCACGGATATAGACCTATCCTTTTCTATCGCGCTTCGTTTCCCAAATCTCAAACTGTCCGGTGGCTAGAAAAGGAAAAAGAATGTCTACTTACAATAAGTTATTTATCGCTTTTATTGTTTTAGTATTTATTGCTTGCCTGATCGCTGCTTTATATTATTCTGTTGCTTTCGGAAACGAGAATGAGCAAATGACCCTTTTACTTGTTAGTTTGTTCATCTCGTCTTTTATAGGATCAATGGTTTTTATACCATCTCACCTTGAATTTCTCGAAAACAAAGAATACAACTTTGGAACTGCTATTTCCAACTATTTTTTAATGCTTATTGAAAGCACCATAATGCTTTTAGGTTTTTCATTAAGCGGTGAAGAGGCAGGGTGGTATAGTCAGTGGTTTCTTATCGTGCTGTATCTGTTTTTTGGCATGCATTTGTTCTCATATCCAAAGTTACTGAATGACTCGCTATTAGCACTTATGTCTCACATAATGTTTATCGCATTAAATTTGATTGGCAATTCAGACAAAGTGATCGAATCAATTTTTCCCTTGATAGCAAAGGAAGGGTATATATTCGCTCTCTCACTAATTATCGCTGGTTTTTTGATGTTCTTTATACCCTGGATAAAGAGTCGCAAAATGCTTTCCCAAAAAGGCGTTTCAAATATTCTTGTTATTTATAGCATTTTGTACACACTGTTCATTTTGATACCAGGTTTGTATTATCTTATCCCGGGTTTAGAAAATTATTCCCAAAGTGCCTCAACACGCCTGCTAATTTTAAGTGTCTTATATTTCATCTACACATTAATCAAAAAGATAAGAGGGCTAACTGAAGAATTAATAGGATTTATAAGCATAGAAGATTAAAGTGGCAATTGGCGAGCTCTTTCCTCGCTCTTGGTTTTACCCTCATCCTGCCAGCTTTACCGGCGGTAGTATGTCAAGAGCTGTGTAAAAGTTGGGCATTCACTTTTACACAAGATTCGTTATACTCAGCTCTAAAGGGGCTTTTTGCTTTCCCCCGAAACGGGGAGGAAGAAGGATACGGCAGGCAATTACTTCTTGCGGCGGCGCCATAGCCATTTGAGCAAATCGTCTACGAAGGGAAAACCCAACACTGCGCCAATCGCAGAGCCGATTGTCCCAATACCACGCGCCGCGCTGCCCGATAAGCCCAAGAAAGAACGCACTTCGATGTCCACGAATTGCACCGAAATGGGAATACGGCTTTCTTCTCCGCCTGTCAGAGGAATGAAACGTAAGTGCAGCCAGACGGTACCCTGGTAACGCCCTGGCGCATCTGGCCGGACACTCCAGTAAAAGATCACCGGCAAACCCGGCTGGAGCGGTTCGCTCATGGTCCCTGGCGGGCTGACTTCCAGGCCAGCCATATCCAGGCGCGCTTCAGCCAAGACACGATGGGTATCGTACAGATTAGGGAAAGTGATTGTTTCGCCCGCCACCACGTTGCCCTCCACAACAGCGGTGGGGGTGAGGTTACCCCGTTCGTCCACTTCCAATTGTAGACGGATGCGGGTGGAATCGCCGGCGCGCATCCGCGGCGGAAATTCGAGCGTCAGGCGGCGGCTTTCGAGGATAGCCGGCTGCGGAAGAAGCGTCATTGTCGGGACGAACGAAAACGCAAGAGCAGTGGAAGAACTGGCAAGCGGGGTAGAGGTGACAGGCACAGGAGCTTGCGTCTTGACAGAAGGCAAAGCGGTGGGAAGTTCTGCCATGACAGGAGCGGTCTCCTGAAGCGGCGGTGGAGCAGCAGCGGTAGCGCAAGCCGTCAGCGAGAGCGCAGCGCTCAAGGCAAGCAGATAGAAAAGGCTCAGGCGTAGATTCATGTTGGGGGCCAGCAAGCAGTCCAGAGGTCCGGGAGGAACGAGGCGGGCGTCGGCAATTGCATCTGCGTAGGCTGGATCGGCTGGATGCGCGTCCGCCGCTCTTCGGGCCATATTCCCCACACCAGCAAAGCGCAGGAGAGGACCAAGATCAGGATAGCCATCAGCAATCGGATTTTGCGCGCCATACCTCGATTATAACGCTTCTGAAGAGAATACGCTCATCAAACCAAAGTCCTGTGATTCTGTTCACAGGACTTTGGCGGTCTTACCGTTTGTTATGGCAGGTAAAGAACCATCAGGCCGGGATTTGCACCCTGGGCAGTTTTTCCATGGCCGCCGCAACTGCCTCAGCAGGATATTCATAATCCTCCAAATTCCCGGCCAGGTAGTTCTCGTAGGCGGCCATGTCGAAGTGTCCATGCCCCGACAGGTTGAAGAGGATGATGCGCTTCTCTCCTTTGGCTTTGGCGTCTAGCGCCTCGTCAATGGCAGCGCGGATGGCGTGCGCAGACTCCGGGGCAGGCAGAATGCCCTCGGCGCGCGCAAATTGGATGGCAGCCTCGAAGGTGGCTTTTTGCGGCACAGCCGTTGCCTGAATCAAACCAGCGTCGCAAAAGGCCGATAAACTGGGCGCCATGCCGTGATAGCGCAGGCCGCCAGCGTGAATGGCGGGCGGGACGAAGTCATGCCCCAGGGTGTGCATCTTGACCACCGGCGCCATCTTGGCCGTATCGCCGTAATCGAAAGTGTACATTCCCCTTGTGATCGAGGGCGCAGCGGTTGGCTCCACAGCCAAAAGGCGCGTGCGCTGTCCATTTTTGAGATTCTCGCGCAAGAAGGGATAGGCCAGCCCGGCAAAGTTCGAGCCGCCGCCTACACAGCCGATGACCACATCCGGGTATTCCCCGGCCAGGTCCATTTGCTTGAGGGCTTCCTCGCCGATGACCGTTTGATGCATCAGCACGTGGTTCAACACCGATCCCAGGCTATACTTCTTTGCGCCGCCCGAAGTAGCGGCCACTTCCACCGCTTCTGAAATGGCAATGCCCAAAGAACCCGGATTGTCCGGGTCGGCTGCCAGCACCGAGCGCCCATAGTTGGTGCGGTCGGTAGGACTGGCAAAGACCTGAGCGCCGTAAGAGTGCATCATCACGCGGCGGTAGGGTTTCTGGTGATATGAAACCTTGACCATATACACTTCCAAATCGAGATCGAAGAAATTGCAGGCCAACGAAAGCGCCGAACCCCACTGGCCGGCTCCTGTTTCGGTGGTGAGCGCCTTCGTGCCGGCGGCTTTGTTGTAGAACGCCTGAGCGACCGCAGTGTTGGGTTTATGACTGCCAGCCGGAGAGACGCTCTCGTTCTTGTAATAGATGTGCGCCGGCGTGCCAAGCGCCTGTTCCAGCCGCCGGGCGCGGAGGAGCGGCGTTGGCCTCCACAACTTGTAAATCTCGCGCACTTCCTGGGGAATTTCGATGAAACGCTCGGCAGAGACCTCTTGCAAAATCAACTCCATCGGGAACAAGACGGCCAGGAAATCCGGCGTAACCGGTTCGAGCGTATCCGGTCGCAAGACGGGCGTTGGCGGCAGCGGGCTGTCAGCCATCACGTTGTACCAAAACTTTGGCAAGTCGCTTTCATTCAAAAGGAAACGGGTTTGTTCAGACATGGAAAACTCCTTATGGTTTTTGGATTTACGATTTTCGATTTACGGATCACGCATTACGCATTACGAATTACGCCCTACCCCTCAGGGGGGATGAAACAGGATGTGTAAGGTCATCTTCTGCCTCCTGTCTCCTCAACAAAAAATACCGCTGATATTGTTTGCCAGCACCTTTTCACTGAAAGACTGGCTATGCAGCAAGCCCATACGGTCGTACACTTCCTCCAGGGTTTGCTGGGCGATGAACTTGGCCTTCACCGTTCCGCTGAACAAGGCTTCCATCAACTTTCTAGGCTGGGCAATCAACTCTGCCCGCCGCGCGCGCAGCGGCGCCAGATAGGCATTCAACACTTCCGCCAGGCGGCCTTTCACCTCCACATCGCCTACTTTCCCAGCGCGGTAACGGCTCTTCAAATCCTCCACTTCGGCCTGGTCGGGGTTGAAAACCTCATGGTAGGCAAAGACCGGGTTGCCGTCCACATGACCGGGGTCGCTGGTATGGAGGCGGGTCGGGTCGGTGTACATCGTCATCACCTTGCGCGTCGTCTCCTCTGGGGTATCTCGCAGGTAGATAGCGTTGTCATAGGAGGTGTGCATCGTGCGGTTATCCAGGCCGGGCAGGCGCGCCGCTTTGGAAAGCAGCGCCTTCGGCTCGGGGAAGGTCTGACCGTAGGCCTGGTTGAACCGCCGCGCCGTCTCGCGCGTCAGTTCGATGTGCGGCAGTTGGTCTTCGCCTACCGGCACCACGTTGGCTTTATAAAGCAGGATGTCGGCCGCCTGTAACACCGGGTAGGCCAGCAGCCCAAGCGACGGCTGCAACTCCAACTCTTTGATCTGTTCCTTGTAGGTCGGCACCCGTTCCAGGCGCGCGACGGTCGTCAACATGCCCAGCAGCAGCGCCAATTGCGCATGTTCGGGGATGATGGATTGCAGCACGATGGTCGCGCGCTGCGGGTCAATGCCTGCCGCCAGCCAGTCGGCCAGCATGTTCAAAATATTCTCCTGCACCCGTTCGGGATGCGCATATTCGGTGGTCAGAACGTGCAAATCAGCCACCAGGAAAAAGCACTCGTGCGAATCCTGCAAGCGCGTCCAATTTTCCAACGTCCCAACCAGATGACCGAGATGACGCGGCCCGGTAGGGCGGTGACCGGTGAGGATGCGTTTCTTGGACATAGAGACTTAACCTATGGCACGAACAGCGCCGCAAAGGTCCGCCCCGCTTCTTGCTGGACCTTCAACCTGCCCACCGCCAAAACAGCCTCTGTCGCCTCCTCGACGGACTCAGCCACCTGTACGCACGAGCGTTCCTGCAAAGGGAAAATCTCCTCCCGCCCTGCGGCTGCGGATTCGATTGCGTTTGATTCAGTTTGTGTGTTCATCTTTTCTTCTCCTTCTCGTACAAACAAAAATAGCGTCCATCCCAACATGGGACGAACGCTGTTGCATCCGTGGTGCCACCCAACTTAGGCCGGCCCTGGCCTGATAAAAAAATTCCCTGATGAAGCATCAGGGAAAAGAAAGCCAGCCTCACTCGATTGGTCAGCGGGCTTGCTAGTCGAAACATCTTCCGACAACAACAAACCTAGTGACCTCGCCTGGATAACGGCGGCGACTTCCGGCGCGGGCTACTCATTGTGCATTTTCGCCCTGCGGCTCAGAGGTCCATTCGGCGCTGTCGTCTTGGGCAGGGCTTTCACCTATCGCCTGCTCTCTGTACCATCGTCCAGCGCGTACTCGTCCTCGTCACAGCCTTTCGAATATATTGGCAGTGATTATATCCAGAAAGACGATTATGTCAAGTCGTTTTTCATACCAACAGGTGCATCTTCCTGCAAACCGAGAAGGCGCGTGGTAAAATGAGTTGCTCCCGCGATGGGCGGGAGTTTTTTTGACGATGACCACCATCCCCTTCCCTGCTGAATTTACCCTTTCCCGCCGCCGTTCGGACCGAGGCGGGCCTGTGCGCTGGGTGCTTAGCCACGGCTTGCGCCACGGGTGGTTGATTATCATCATGATGGTCGGCGCCTGGGGCAACGCCCAACTGGCCGCCTACGTCCCCATCTTGACCGGCAGAGCCTTCAATACCATTGTTGCCGATCCGTCTGCTGTCGCGGCGTTGATCCCGATTGCTTTGTTGATTGGCGGTTCGCAAGTCTTACGCGCCGTCCTGCAATTGGGGCGCAACTTCGGAGCCGAGGTCATCGCCCAACGGGTGGAGCGTGATGTGCGCGATGAACTGTACGTCTCGCTGCTCGGCAAGAGTATGACCTTCCACAGCCTGCAACCGGTCGGCGACACAATGGCCCGCGCTACCAACGATGTGCGTGAAGTCAACTATTTGTTCAGCCCCGGCGTGAACCTGGTGGTCGGCTCCATCATCTTTCTAATCATGCCGATGATCTATGCCGTTCAGTATCACCCCACCCTGATTTTGACGCCGCTCATTTACACCATTTTGTACTTCTTTGCGCTTCGCGACTACTTGAGGAAGTTGGAGCCAATCACCGACGAGGTACGCGCTTCCTTTGGGCAGATGAACACTCATCTAGCCGAAGCATTGGATGGCATCGAAGTGATGAAGGGCGCCGCACAGGAGGAGGCCGAGGTGATGCGCTTCGAGGCCAATGCGCGCCGGGTGCGGGCGGCCAACGTCCGCCAGGGCGACTTGGAGGCGCGCTTCATCCCGCTGCTGATGTTTGCGGTCGCCCTGGGCGTCGGCCTCTTCCATGCCATTCTGCTCTACCGGCAGGGTCTGGTACAGGTCGGCGACGTGGTCGCCTATATGGGCCTGCTCTTGATGCTCGACTTTCCCACCTGGACTTCGATCTGGGCTTACTCGCAAATCTCGCTCGGCCTGGCAGGCGCCCGCCGCATCCTCGAACTGATGAACCGTGAGAACAATCTGGACCAAAACGAGGCCGGTTACGCCGGTATGTTGCGCGGCCGGGTCGAGTTTCGCGGCGTATGCTTCTCTTACGAGGATGAGCCTGTGCTGCAAGATGTCACTTTCAAAGTCGAGCCCGGACAGACAGTAGCCCTTGTGGGCCAAACCGGAAGCGGCAAGACCTCGCTGATGAAACTGGTCAACCGCACCTACGACGCCACCTGTGGCCAGTTGCTGGTGGACGGCGTGGACGTGCGCGACTGGAACCTGGCTGCCCTGCGCCGTCAGATTTCGATCATCGAACAAGACATCTTCTTGTTCTCGCGCACCATTGCCGAGAACATCGCCTTTGGCAAACCCGGCGCGAGCCAGACGGAAATCGAAGCCGCCGCCCGCGCCGCCCAGGCCGACGAGTTCATCCAGTCCCTGCCCGACAAGTACCAGACCGTGATTGGCGAGCGCGGCGTGACGCTTTCGGGCGGTCAGCGCCAGCGTCTGGCCCTGGCGCGCGCCTTCCTGACCGACCCCCGCATCCTGATCCTGGACGACTCGACCTCCGCCATCGACTCGGCCACCGAGGACTTGATTCAGCGCGCTATTGCCGCGGCAGCCAGAGGGCGGACAACCTTCATTATCACCCATCGCCTCTCACAGATTCGCTGGGCCGATTTGATCGTCGTCTTGCGGCAGGGGCGCGTAGCAGCCATCGGCACGCACGAGGAACTCATGCGGACCTCGGAGGCGTATGCAAGAATCTTCCGCAAGTGACAGCGAGAGCCTATGGGATTCTTCGAAGGACTCAACCCCGAAAAGTACGACCGCCAGTACAAAGACCGCGACTTGATTCGGCGTATTGCGGCTCAATTCAGCCCTTATCGCAAGGGGATGATTCTCATCTCTCTGCTGACCTTGGTCATGTCGCTCATTGGGGTGTTGCTGCCCATCGTCAGCGGGCGCGCCCTCGATGTTCTCGATGATACCAGCCACTGGATCGTGCTGGTCGCCATCCCGGCTGTTGTGACGCTGGTCGGCGTTGGCGAGTGGGGGCTAAATTGGGTGCGGCGCAGTCTGACAGCCCGCGTCTTGGGCGACGTAGTGCTTGCTCTGCGCACGCGCGCCTTCCGTGCCGCAGCCGAGCATGACCTATCCTTCTACGATCAATATTCCTCGGGCCGCATCGTCTCGCGCATCAATTCAGACACCAACGATTTGAGCCAACTGGTCGTCATCGTCACCGATGTGGCTTCGCAAGTGGCTCAGGCGGTGATCCTGGGCATGGTGCTGGTCAAAATTGAATGGCGTCTCTCGCTGGTCGTGTTTTCTTTCATGCCCATCGTCTTTGGCATCGCCATCGGTTTCCGCCGCCTGGCGCGCGCTGTGACCAAGAAGGGCATGCAAGCGATGGCCGATGTCAACGCAACCATCAAAGAGACCGTCTCGGGCATCGCCATCGCCAAGAACTTCCGCCAGGAGATGACCATCTTCGAGGAGTTCAACAATGCCAATCAGAAATCATACCGCTACAACATCCAGCGCGGCTTCGTCCTTTCGCTCGTCTTCCCGGTGCTAAACGCCACCACAGGCATCTTTACCGCCATTCTGGTTTACCTGGGCGGCGTTAGTGCTGCGGCAGCGGTCATCTCGGCTGGGTCGTGGTATCTCTTCCTGCTCAGTTTAGACCGCTTTCTGTGGCCGGTGATGAATCTCTCGGCTTTCTGGGCACAAATCCAGTCGGGGTTGAGCGCCTCGGAGCGGGTCTTTGCCCTGCTGGACGCCGAACCGGCCGTCGTCCAGACCGACTGCCGACCGGTCACGGCGCTCAAGGGCGGCATCCGCTTCGAGCGTGTCACCTTCCGCTATGCGGACAACAAACCGGTTCTGACCGATTTTAGTCTGGACATCCGCCCCGGCGAAAACCTGGCCATCGTCGGTCATACCGGTTCGGGCAAGACCTCCATCGCCCGCCTGATTGCCCGTTTCTATGAATTCCGAGCAGGGAACATCCTTGTAGATGGGATGAACATCCGCGCCCTCGACCTGGCCTCCTACCGGCGCCGGCTGGGAATTGTTTCACAGGTGCCGTTTCTGTTCTCTGGCACGGTGGCCGATAACATCCGTTATGCCGTCCCGCAAGTGAGCGAGGCCGAAATACTGGCTATGGCCCGCCGCATCGGCGACGGCGAATGGCTGGAGTCTCTGCCCGAAGGTCTACAAACCCAGGTCGGCGAGCGCGGCGGGATGCTTTCGATGGGACAGCGCCAACTCGTGGCGTTGATGCGCGTCTTGATGCAAAAGCCGGCTATCTTTATCCTAGACGAGGCAACTGCCAGCATAGACCCGTTCACCGAATGGCAAATCCAGCAGGCCCTCAACCTGATTCTATCCGAAGCGACTAGCATCCTCATCGCCCACCGTCTTTCTACAGTCAAGGCAGCAGACCGAATCATCGTCTTGGAAAAAGGAAAGATCATCGAAGAAGGCGACCACGAAGGGATGCTACTCAAGGGTGGTCACTATGCCACACTCTACAACACCTACTTTCGCCACCAGAGCCTGGCCTATGTGGAACAGGCCCGCCAGTTTGTGGAGGGGGACTGAACGCAAAGCGCCTTGTCCACGACAGGAAACATACGGCTTTCCTTTGATATAATTTCCCTTCGACAGGAGAAGCATGTTCGAAAACGAGCAACGAGCCATCGAAGCCAAAATTGTTGCCTTTTGCCGCCAGCAAGATATTCCACTGACAGGATTGAAGTGGCAGCCCATTCCGTTCAGCGGGGAGTGGGGCATGTCCACATCGTTCTTCCAAACGGCGGCGGACGAGGCGCGGGCCGGCAGGGGGCCGGGAATCCCCGTCCCGCAGAGAGCGCAGCAGATCGCCGAGCAGGTCAGGGTCCAGATTGGAAGCGTAGCAGGCATCAGCCGCATCGAAGCGGTAAAAGGGTATCTCAATCTGTACTTTTCGCCCGGTCAATACGCTGCGCGCGTCGTCGAAGCCATCCTGCAAAAAGGCGCGGATTTCGGTCGCGGCGCGCCTAAACATGAGCGCGTGATGGTAGAGTATGCCCAGCCAAACACGCATCACTCGTTTCACATTGGACATGCGCGCAACGCTCTGCTGGGCGAGTCGCTGGCGCGCATCACAGAATTTGGCGGCTTCGAGACCATTCGCGCTTCCTATCCAGGCGATATTGGGCTGGGCGTCATCACCGTCTTGTGGGCCTACGAGAAGTTCTACAAAGGCCAGCAGCCAAGCGACATCCACGAGCGCGGACAATGGCTATTGAAGATTTATGCCGAGGCCACCCGTCTGCTGAGCGAGAAGGAGAACGAGACGCCCTCTGAGAAAGCGCAGCGCGAAGCCTACGAAGCCGAACGACGCGAAATGTACCGCAAATGGGATGCGGGCGACGCCAACGTGCGCAGGCTGTGGCAAGAGACACGTGAATGGAGTTTAGAAGAACTGCGCGCTATCCTGGCAATGTTGGATATCAAGATTGACGTGTGGTTCTTCGAGAGCGAGGTAGATGAACCCTCGAAGGTTATCGTGAACGAATTGCTGGAGCGCGGCATTGCCGAGGATGAGCGACCTCAAGGCGGCCCGGTCATCGTGAAAATTGACGAGAAACTGGGATTGACCAAAGAGAAATACCGCACGGCGGTCATCCTGCGCAACGATGGCACCACGCTTTATCTGACCAAAGATCTGGCACTGGCCAAGCAAAAATTCGAGCAATATCATGTTGACCGCTCGCTGTATGTGGTAGACAACCGACAAAGTCTACATTTTCAGCAGGTGTTCAAGATTTTGGAATTATGGGGCTTTCCGCAAGCGTCGAAATGTTATCATCTAGCCTATGGCTTCGTCAGCCTGCCAGAGGGCGCCATGTCGGCGCGCCAGGGACGGGTGGCCTTGTTCAAAGAGGTAGCCGATGAAGCCGAGCGCCGCGCACTGGCCGCCATGACCGAACGCACTCCCGATATGCCCATAGAAAAGAAGCGCGAAATCGCCCGCCAGATTGGTCTGGGCGCCCTGGCCTATGCCATGCTCTCGGTAGATAACAACAAGGACATCGTCTTCGATGTAGATGAGGCATTGAGTTTCGACGGCCATACCGGGCCCTACATCCAAAATGCCTATGTGCGGGCAAATTCGATTTTAAAGAAGGCGGGTCGAGAGACAGACAAGCGCATCGGTAGAATGGAGCATGTATCGTTCGATTACGAACTGAGCAAGCATGAAATCGAGTTGGTCGAGCAACTTTCGCGCTTTCCGGCCGCAGTGGAGCAAGCGGCGCAGGAATATCGCCCGCTGGTCATTGCCACTTATGCCTATGACCTGGCAGATGCCTTCCACTCATTCTATCACAGCGTTCCTGTGCTTCAAGCCGAGGGCGCACAGACCCAGGCAGCACGTTTGCAACTGGTAGCCGCTACGCGGCAAGTGCTGGCCAATGCTTTGCACCTGCTGGTCATCCAGGCGCCAGACGTTATGTAAC
>Ga0209018_1001173_pt1 | contig 21988 bp, 30 predicted proteins | sample YNPBryBLVA2012_FD_185814 | JGI IMG/M metagenome (GOLD analysis project Ga0209018, IMG submission 185814) | Anoxygenic and chlorotrophic microbial mat microbial communities from Yellowstone National Park, USA - YNP Bryant BLVA 2012 (SPAdes)... ...
TTTTTATTCGCAAACTATCCTGGTAACCCAGATTTGAAACATCCCAGTAGAACATGGTATCTTTCAATCCCGCAGCGATGAGAAAATAGTTCGTATCAGACGCTGCTTGATAGAACAAGTCGTAAGTCAACGGATTGCCAGCGTCGGGATTTTCCAGTTTCCAGGTCACGGGCTGGCTGCCATCCCACTGCTCACCGCCATTGGGAACGATTAAGGTGATTATCGGTGCTTCATAAATATGCAGCAATTCGGCAAACGCCTGTCCCGCAACAGATTCTCCGTTCATTTCGCCAGCAACCTGACAGCTTCCTTCCCAGAAATAGGCATCCGAAAACGGCACGACCTGATCATGAAATAATGGGGTGATGACCAGATCAATTTTATGGTTGGGCTCGATCAAGCGCCAGCCACTGGCAAAATATAATCCCTGGCTATATTCCCAAAAAGAAAGGCGCTCCAGCGAAAAGGTGCTGCTGGTATCTTGGGTTTGCTCGTCGATATAAATCGTAAAAATTCGGTGGCTGTCATCCTGGGGGATTTGATCATCAGCAGTGAAAATATGCCAGAGATTGATATCCTTCCCATTGTCCAATTGCAGGCTGAACCATTCATAAGATTCTTCACCCCCTGGCGAGGCAAAGAACGGACCGTACTGGTGATCGATCCAGGCAATGCCGCTCACGGGCTCAGTTTGTCCTTTGAACTTCAGCGTGCCAGTGACAACAAGTTGGGTTTGGGAATAATAATACGAATCACCGCTCCCCACGGTGACCAGTCCGTCTTTGCCGATAATCAACGGCGGTTTCTGGGCATCGAGATCAATGGCAAGGGCGTAATTATCACCCCCTACTTTTAAAACATATTGGAACGGTAACAGTTCTCCCAGGCTATCGGTTTTGGTGAGCCAGCTTTCCGTGTCCATGAAGAAGGGGTAAAATTTCAAATTCAGACATTCCTGCGCCGCACTCAGCAGGCCGAAATTGGTAAACGAGTGAAAATCCTGCTCCGTCTCATCGGCAATATTGAAAATGCGAAAATTATAATTAAAAAAAGCGACCATGGCACTGTAATTGTGCTGTGTGATCTCGCCCTGGAGGTGCATATTTACGTACCACCACTCGGTGCCCGAGCCTGCTTGAAATTCAGGATGCGAGCCCTCATCCCGTGGAAAATAGATGAGCGTCCCATCTTGATGATAAGGATAGGACTTCCAACCTTGCGCCTGACTCAGGGGGTTAAACAATAGAATCAGAATGGCAGCCCCGACTAACTGAATTTCTTTGATCATGATTGACACCTTTGGTTGAGATTGCAACCCTTGCGAAGGCTCTGAATCTTCGTAATGGTTGATGAACTTTATACCTCGGCTTTAATGACCACAAATCCGCCCTTACCATACCCACAATTATAAGGATTGCATGGCTGTTATTTCCGTCAAATTACCAAATACAGTTTGAACGATTTTCAAGTTGCTAAATTCATTTTTTCGAGAAAAGCGATTATCTCCTCGCATGAATAAAAATTCGCCGATTGATAAAATACATTTTTTTGTTTTTTTGCCAGATAAATTTTGCCCAGCGGACTATTTTTATCGACGAATCCGACGACAAAGTCACCCCTGGGTTTTAAAATTCTTTTTGCCTCTTGAAAAGAACGATTTACATCATCAATAAAACACACCGTGGTGACCAGCAAAGCAAAATCGAAACTGCGATCTTTGAGTGGCAGGTGCTCAGCAACCGCTTGTGTCACAACAAGCCCCTTTTGTTGCGCCAGCTTTAACATCTTCTCCGATGGATCGATGCCAAAGGGGATTTGCAATGGCGATGCGAATTGGCCGCTGCCCACGCCAATTTCTAAGCCCATGCCTCCCGATCTGGGCATAAAATAACGCACTGCATCGAGCTCGGATAGATAAACATATCGATTCTCAAAGAACCACTGTTCGTATTCATCAAAGTGCAAATCAAAGGGTTTTGTGATTGGCATTTGAATTATATAAAGCTTATTTAAATTTTGATAAACCCAACCTGGTCAAGCCAGTGCCAAAAAGTTGAACTCAGGGCTGTTCTTTTAATTAATTCCCCCACAGATTGAATAAGTTCCACAGATGTTTTTATTAGGCGTTTTATCTGCGGGCTTCTTCAATCTGTTGGGAAGGTTAAAATCGCTTTTATAATTTGTCGTTCCTCCCTTTGAATGGGAGCCAGCGGGGATGTTAAAAAGGTTCAAACAGTTAAGATATAAAACGTGAGACGGCGTCATTTGAAGCCTCCTCCTGGTATTCCGTTTGACGTCTGTCATCTCACGTTTCACGTCTGCAGATTACTTCTTGGCTTTACTTTCCAGCTCCGAAATTCGCTGTTGAATCTCATCTAACGAGCTGGCCAGGTATTCCGCCTGATCTTTCAGATAGGCTAACTCCTGCGCTGGCGTCATGGTCGGCGCCGCATAATACGGCGCAGCATATGGCATAGGGGCAAAATAGCCCTGGCGTGCCCAAAACGGTAGTCCCGTCGCAGAGTACCAGTGCCGATAGCCCCTGCCTCTGCCAAAAAAGCCACGACCGAAGCCCCAAAAGCCGTAACCTCGACCAGGAAAGGGATTGGCATAGCCAGGAATGCCATAGCCAGCACAAAAGCCAGCCGCTCGTCCTGTCATCGGTCCCATTCCCATGGGTGCTGTTCTATCACCTGCGGGCATAGCTTTTAACTCCTTCTCTATAAGTTGATTTCCAAAATTCAAAATACAAATCACGAATAATAACCAATACCTGATATCCAATTTCCAAACATCATCGCATCTGCAAATTTTTTGTTTAAGATTTAAAGATTGAGATTTGAAATTTATTTGTATTTTGTCTTTTGGAAATTGAAAATTCACCGTCCATGCTCACATTCATGATGCCCCTCACCATGGCCATGTCCCTCTCCATGAGTGCACAGACTTTCTCCGCCTTCCAACTCGCCCTTGCATAATTTGTCGATCACATCCTCGATTTTGCCCGTTACTCCCAAAATAAATTGGATATTTTTTTCGGCAAATAACATCTGCGCCCGTGTGCCGCCACCGCCTGCAATCACGGCGTTAACACCCATTTGCTCAAAATAGCCTGGCAGAAAGCCTGGATGATGGCCAGGATTAGGAATGATTTGCCGATTCACGATCTTTCCATTTTCAATATCCAGAATGGTGAATTCAGGACAGCGGCCAAAATGGGCAGAAACAGAACCACTCTCGGTTGATATGGCTACTTTCATATTTGTGCTCCTTGTTTAAATTTATCTCTCTGTTCGCACAGATGTACTCCACCTCGGAGGTGGAGTACATCTGTGTTGGTTAATTTTCACAGCAGCGTTTCGGATTGTCACAGCTTTCGCCGTGGGAACAGCAACTATCATGTTTTTTATAATCGTTCTGATAAAATCCGCTCCCTTTCAAAACAAAGCCACTGCCGCCAGTAATCATCCGCTGCAATTTTCCACCGCACTCTGGGCACTTGATCAACGGTGCATCGCCCATGCTCTGAAATGCTTCGACATGATGACCGCAATTCTGACACTGATACTCATACGTTGGCATCAAATAGCTCCTCTAAATTAAATGATTTATCTTTTCCCAGATACGAATTATCTCTCTGGCTATTTGTCCATCCGAAAACTCAATAATCGTCTTTCTCTGCACCATGGCCTCCGTGACCATGGTATCATAAGGAATTTTTCCGACGAAGCCGATATTCATTTCCTGACAATATTGTTCGATTTGATCGGTGAGCTCCTCATTTAGATCAAATTTATTCACACACACAAAGGTCGGAATTTGAAAATGATCCGCCGCCAGACTGACAACCCGCTCCAGATCATGCCTGCCCGACAGCGTGGGCTCGGTGACGACCAGCACGGCATTCGCTCCTGTAATGGACGAAATTACGGGACAGCCGATGCCTGGCGCTCCATCCACGATAATGTAATCCAGATTTTCCTGCTCCGCCAGCAACTTCGCCTGGCGCCGCACCAGCGACACCAGCTTGCCCGAGTTTTCCTCGGCAATTCCCAATTTGGCGTGAACCATGGGCCCGAAACGGGTGTTGGAAATGAACCAGCGGCCGCTTAAATTGTCATTGAAATCAATAGCATTCACAGGGCAGAACCAGACGCACACGCCGCAGCCCTTGCAGGCAATCGGATCGATCACAAAATCAGGACTGATGGCGTCGAACTGGCAGACTTCCAGGCATTTGCCGCAATCGGTGCAATCGTTCTCCCTGATGAAGGCGGTTTTGCCGCTGTAAAAATCCTCCTCATGCTGAATTTCGGGGTTGAGAATCAGATGGAGATCTGCCGCATCCACATCGCAATCGGCCATGACCTTATTTTTTGCCAGCGCTGCAAATGCTGCGGTTATCGTGGTTTTGCCCGTGCCGCCTTTGCCGCTGATGATCACGATCTCTTTCATGCGTCTGCCCTCCGCTCGATGTCATGGTACAATGCCTGGAATTTTGCCCTGTACTCGGGATAAAGCTCAACCAATGGTATCCCTCGTGAATAGGCTTCGGCGATTTTACGATCGTTTTTAATTTCCATCAGGATCGGTATGTTTTCTTCGGTGCAATAAACTCGCACATCATCATTGCCCACATCCGACCGATTGATGATCACGCCAAGCTTCAATTTCAAGCTACGAACCATTTCGACGGCTAATTTGAGATCATTCAATCCAAACGGCGTCGGCTCAGTGACCAGCAATACATAATCACTTTTTTTTAAAGATTCGATCACGGGGCAGGAGGTGCCAGGAGGCGCATCGATGATCACGGTTTTGGCGGGATCGATCCTGCTTTTCACCTGGCGAATCAGCGGCGGCGACATGGCCTCGCCGATGCGCAGCTTGCCATGAATAAATTCTACTCCCCCATTATTGCCCAGCTCGATGACTCCTAACTCCCGCTCAATTGGTGAAATGGCATCTTCGGGGCAGACCAGCCAGCAGCCTGCGCAGGAGTGACATAGCTCGGGAAAAACCAGCACATGTTTTTTGATCACCACAATGGCATGGTACTGACAGATCTCGCCACATTTGCCGCAATAGCTACATTTCGATTTATCCACCTCGGGGATTGGTGTGCCGACGGAGATCGGCGGCTGAAATTGAGGCTTGATGAAAATATGCCCATTGGGCTCCTCGACATCACAGTCCAAATATTGCACATGATTTTCCAACGACAGCGCCAGATTGACTGCCACTGTTGTCTTGCCCGTTCCGCCTTTGCCGCTGGCGATGCTGATGATCATTTTTTATGTTTCTCCTTTGATCGGGTAAGCATTCTTAAACCTGTCAGGTTTAGGAATGCTATCGGCCGACCCTTCCGAAAGTGCTGAACCTTCAAAAGGGTTTCTGAAAATGTCAATAATTAACGCTTGCTTTCATTATAAAAATTAACTATATTTGAACTGAGCAATTAATTCTAATATTGAGGAATGCTATCCATGTCACTAACCATTCCCATACCTGAAAAAGCAAAAATTTCCTTTAAAGTCGAGGTCGATTCCACGTTCAATATATCGGCTTTTGTGGCTCGCCAGAAGGCCAATCTGTACCTTTTGATGCACTTAGGAGAATTGGTCTCCACAGGAGAACCAGAACTCTGGATCGAAAAACAAATTTACTGGCGCCTGCCGATTATCTATTCACTGCCCTCAGTTGGAACATTAGGTACAGTTGGCGAAATTTTGATTCAAGTCGATAACGGCAACATTGAATTAAAAGAGCCACAATCGATAAAGGAAATTGAGAATCGTGTCCAAAATTTACTTAAAAATACCCCATTACCGCCAGGAGTTAGAGTCTAGCTGTTTAGCGGCTTGTGTCAGAATGATCCTGGAGTACTTTGGGAAAAAAATTCCAGAAACACATCTGCGTAAACTCCTGAAGACCAAACCAACAGGAACCAGCCCAATAAACATCCATCACATCTCTTCCCTGGGATTTGAAGTCGGTCTTTTTAGCGCTCTGTCCAGGAAATGCTAAATCTCCTTCATGAAATTTTCCCCCGATTATATTCACTTGGCGAGAGCCGATTCTGCATGCTGTTGTCGTCGCTGGTTTTAATTACGAAACCAACTGCTGGCTCATAAACGATGCAGCCGAAACTCAAGGTCCTAAAGAACTTGATATGACGACTTTCGCTGAAGCATGGTCTTATTCCAACCAACTGACAGCGATCATTTTCAAGAAAAATAATTAAGGCAACAGCACCGCCGCCGCCACCACGGTTTTAAATTTACCATCTTTGTTCACCCGTGCCGATTGCGTGATGTTCATCGTTCGCACGATCTTGCCGCTGATCTTCCAGATTTGCCTTTTATTATCCCAGCTTTCATCCTCATCGAATTCCACCCCGAGCGTGGAGGCCAACATGGCAGCGGCCAGGTCTTCGGCATAATCGCCCGCTTCCTCATCGGTTTGTCCATAGGAGTGATGCTCGCTCAAATAGCCATACATGGTGGTATCCGTGGGAATGGCGACTCCAATGGAGGCAGCAAGCTGGCGCCGAGGCTCATTGCTGGAACATCTCGCCATCACACAAAAGGTGATTTGCCCTGGTGTCACCTCCAGTAGACCTTTTTCTCGAGTAATAATTTCGCAACCTGGCGGAAAGATGCTGCTCACCGAAACAATATTCAACATTTGAATACCTGCATGGCGCAGCGCCAGCTCGAACGACTGCAATTCTTCTCGGTGTTCGCCAACACCTTTGGTCAGAAACATTTTTTTGGGTTTGAACAATTGGTTCTCCTTTCACTGAAAGATCAAAAAAGGAATGATATGGATTATTGATTTAGAAATTTAAATTTGCTCGAGAGACAGACAATGCCTACCGTATGCTAGCTTTTCACAGCGCCGCCAAAAGATTTTCACCTATTATCGAATCACCTGGTTTGAATTTGTGGGTGCCGATGCTGATAGAGATATCTTTTTATAGCTTTTTTTATCCAATTATTTATTGACAATAAAAAGTGACTTCACTATATTTTATTTGCATTGCAAGAAGGAGCTAAAGTCATGGCTGAGATCTTTATAAAAGTTAAATTAGAAAAATTTGACAATGGTGCTTATTTAGCAACCAGCGATGATGTCCCAGGGCTGGTCGCCCAGGGACGTACCATTGCTGAAACCCTGGAGATTGCCCAGGATGTGACCCGAAAATTAATCGAGTCCTATATTGAACATGGCGACGAGCTACCACCCCAGTGGCGTCGTCATCGCCCAGAAAAGCTGAAGATCGATATCCCTGTGGGAGTCTCGTCATGGGACGATTAGCTGGATTCATGTTCGATCGACAGGCAAAAGGTAGTCATGAAATCTGGTGGAATCCAACAACCAGAAAACGAACAACCATCCCCAACCATCCTGGCTCTTTGCCTGAAGGAACCGTCCATGCCATTATCAAACAAGCTGATATTTCAATTGAAGAATTCTTGAAACTTTGAAAAATAATCATGATAAATTCAGAAAAAAGTAGAGCCACGCTACCTGATGACATCCCTGAAAATTTCGATAGCTATGAAGCTACCGCAGAATTCTGGGATAACCATGATGTTTCCGATTATTTAGATTTAACCGAAGAGGTTCCCGATGTTCAAATTAAATTAAGACAGAAACATTTCAAAATCGAACCAGACATCACGGCAAAGCTTTCACAAAAAGCCCGTCAAAAAGGAATTTCCACCGAGACACTCATCAATCTCTGGCTAAAGGAAAAGCTGAAAAAATCTGGTAAATCATAATTATAATTGCTCCAAATTTCCCATTCAAATTGCCCAATCTGGGCAGACCAGCATCAAAAAGATTCGCTCACAAAATCGGAACTCACACAAATAGTTTTTTTGAGAACCTTTTTGTGAGAGTTCTTTTTTTTGTGTCCACGAAGTTTTTGTTCATTGTGTATGAACATAACTTTTAGGCACTAATTACCCAATCACCCAATTACCCAGTTACCGAATTGCCTTTTTCTCCGTTTAATGCTGACTGCAGACTGAAGACTGGCGACTGCAGACTGAAGAATGGCGACTGCAGACTGAAGACTGGCGACTGCCGACTGCTGACTGAAGACTGCCGACTGCTCACGCCGCCTTCTTCTCCTCCGTCTCCGCAATAATTTTATTCACGATCTCCTGCATCGCCTCTCCTGCAGGCGATTTGGCGTAGTCATAGATAAACGCAAAACCATCATCGCCGCTGTCCACGATTTTCGGATCGATGGGAATCCTCCCCAGGAACGGCACCATCAGGGAATGCGCAGCTCGCTCGCCGCCGCCGACTTTAAACAGATCGATGGGCTTGCCACAATGGGGACAATTGAAGCCGCTCATATTCTCCACAATGCCCAGCACAGGAATCCGCAACGCCTGGGAAAAACGAACCGCTTTGCGGGAATCGATCAGGGCGACGTCCTGCGGTGTCGTCACGATGATCGAGCCATCCGCTTCGGGGATCAACTGGCAGACGCTCAGCGGCTCATCGCCCGTGCCTGGAGGCGAATCGATAATCAGATAGTCCAGCTCACCCCACTCGATCTCACCCAAAAATTGCTTGATCGCTCCCATCTTGAGCGGACCCCGCCAGATCACGGGCGCATCGGCATCCTGCAACAGCGATGCCATGGTGATGACTTTGATACCTTTCACCTCAATCGGAAGCAACCCAAATCCTTTTTCCGACGGCCGAACAAATTGGCCTTCAATGCCCAGCATCTTGCCGAGCGAGGGGCCATGAATATCGGTATCCAACAAGCCAATTTTAAACCCCGCCAGCGCCAGTCCGAAAGCTAAATTGGTGGCCACGGTACTTTTGCCCACGCCACCCTTGCCGCTCATGATGATGATTTTATGTTTAATCCGAGCCATATTCTCACGAATCGCCGTATCCAGTAGTCCTTCCTGTTGCCTGCGATCTGCTGCCGACTGTCCGTCGTTCATATTTCAATCTCCATCCTTATTCTTAATGTGTTCAATTAACGATACTCATTTACTTGACAAATCATTTGCAATTCCAGTAAATCTGTATTTCGGTAATTAGGTAACTGGGTAACTGGGTAATTGGGTAATTGGGTAACTGGTATCCAATCACCTAATTTACCTCATCACCTAATTACCTTATAGCCCAACCTCGACAAGCCAGAACCAAAAAGAAAATTTTGGTCTCAGAATTGAAAGGTCACAGAAATGACACTTTGAATTCTGAGACCTTTCATTTCTGAGACCAAATAAATTTTTGTACAATGGGCAAGAAGTGAACATTTTAGATACTAATTACCTTATTACCCAACCTGGACAAGCCAGAACCAAAACGAAAAAACTGGTACACGGAATTGAAATTCTTATAGTTTTTTCCCGTGTACTTTCATTTCCGTGTCCAAAAAAGTTTTTGCTCTTTGGGCAAGAATTTAACTTTTTAGATACTAATTACCCATTTACCAGGTACCCAACTTTATACATCACATAAACGGTTAGAAACTTCGATCAAACATCCACACAAAGGATCGTCTCACCGACCTCTTCAAAAACCACAGGCTGAAATCCTTTGCCCTCAAACCAATTCTTGATCTGCTCCATCGACCAGCCGAGCATCACATGCTCCTTGCCCTCCTGCCGATGCAGCGTAGCCACTGCCTCCTGCCCCTGCTCATTCAAATCGGAAATGACAATCTTGCCAGGCGATTTGCAGACTCGCAGCATCTCGTTGAGCACCAATTGCGGATGAATGAGATGATGAAATAGTGCCGCCGAAACCACCGCATCGAATGACTGGGACTCGAATTTCAACTGTCGGGCGTCCTGCAATTGCAAGTCGATGCGATCATCTACGTTGAAAAAGATCGCATTCAATCTCGCATAATAAATTTCTTCGTCAGAAATATCGATAGAGATGCAGCTTCGGCCCGATCGGGCAATAGCCAGCGCCAGATGACCTTTGCCGCAGCCCACGTCCAGAATTTGAGCGCCGTTGGAAAGATCAGAAAGCAAGCTCACCATTTTCTCCCTGATGGCTGCAATATCATAGCCCATTGAGCGATACTGCGCCAGCCGAGCGGCATATTTTCGATGATTGTCCTTCAACACAAAATCCGCCAGCGCCGCCCGCAATCCCTGAACGCCCAAAAGCGAACAATGCTGCTTGTTCTCAGGAATCCCTCCCAGTGCCCTGACCACATCGTCATCGGTGATTTTGGTGGCTTCGCTAATGGACTTACCAATGGCGAGTTCGGAAACCACGCTGGTCGTAGAGATCGCTCCCCAACAGCCGAATACTTTGTATTTAAAATCAACGATCGTTTCGTTTTCGATGCGCAGCCACACCTTGATAAAATCCCCACAATTGGGATCGCCGATTTTGGCATAGCCATCAGCATTTTCGATCTCACCGACATTGCGGGGATGGAGAAAGTGATCTAAAATTTTTTGGTTATAAGCTGAGTCGGATGGTTCCATAGCTCCTTTCATGCATTTTACCCTTGCAAAGGTTCGAAACCTTCGCAAGGGTAAAATATACGATTAATCAAATGCCATCTCCGTTTTCCAGACTTCCCAGACCTTGCCCACCAAATCGGGTCCTGGCTTCAACGTCATCTTGCCAGGCTTCCAGCCCGAAGGTGTGGCTTCGGTGCCTTTGCTATTTCTGACCAGTTGAAATGCCTGAATTTGTCGCAACGATTCCATCACGTTTCTTCCCACGGGTGGAGTCAAAACCTCAAAGCCCTGCACCACGCCATCGGGATCGATGATGAATCGCCCCCTGGTTTCCACGCCTGCATTGTCATCATAAATTCCGTAAACCGTACCCACTTTACCACCTGCATCGGATAACATTGGGAAGGGAACGCCGCCCTTAACCATTTTGGAGAGCTCGTGATCATTCCACATTTTATGGACGAATATGCTATCGATACTCATGGATAAAACTTCGACACCGAGCTTCTGAAATTCGGGGTATTTCTCAGCAACTGCCGAGACCTCGGTGGCTCACACAAAGGTGAAATCGCCAGGGTAAAAACACAATACCACCCACTTCCCAAGATAATCCGATAATTTGACATTGATAAATTTGCCCTTGAAATAGGCAGGGGCAACAAAATCTGGGGCTTTCTGTCCGACTTTGATCATTTTAGGTCCCTCCTTGATAATGGTTTCCTTGGTTTCAGTTTTTTCAGGTATCGGCTCGCCAACGGGTCCGCCAGTTGGTCGTGCACAACCAGCTTTGATTTCCTCTTCCAGTATGCGTTCCTCCTATTGGTTAAAGGGTTAACCTCAAAACGAACTGGTGCTGAATTTCACCCCTTGCGGAGGTTCAGAACCTTCGCAAGGGTGAGAACCAATTCTTTGTGAATGTAGAAAAAGGTACGGTTGATGATTTGTCACTTTATTAAACATTCCTAAACTTTAAAAGTTTAGAAGTGTTAGTCTCTCCTCATCTAATTTTTTCAGCGCAAAGCCGCTAAGAACGCAAAACATTGGGATGTTATGAATTTTGTATCATCCACAAATCGCCTGATGGTGAACCTTCAGGCTAATAAATGGAAGCATGATAAATCATGCTAATAGCATGACGCTCTTAGTGTTCTTACATTTCTTTCTTAGTTTTGATGTTCATGGCATGGTTTCACAAAAAGATGTTGTGAATTTTCTTCGGTAAATACCCCATCTAATGCCGAACCCTCAAGCTAAGAAATGGAAGAATCATAAATCATGCGAATACCAGGACGCTTTTAGCGTCCTTGCATTTCTTAGCCTTGTCGTTCACGGCAAGGCGATTATCTAATCAAATTCACAACATCGATCGGTCTCATATTATTTTCCCCCGCCAGGTCTTTGATGAGATCGTCCTTCGAAGCGATTATCCCGTTAGCCGCCAGTTTCTTTATCGCTGCATCGACATCGCAATTTAGCTCGTCACAAACCTGCTGCAATGTTTTTCTGCCCCAACCACCTGTCCCCTGTTCCAGTGGGCTATGATCGGGTGCCTTGAGAAGGTTATAGATCGCCGCAGGACTGACCCCGTGGCGCTGGGCGATGTCGCTGATTTTATCAGTGGAAATATCAAACGTCCAGCCCTGCTGATTTAATTTGTTTTGAAACGTATCAATCGAAATGTTGAGTTGCTCACAAAATTGGGTTACCGTCAAATCTTCAGCATGAGGGATCGGCGGCTCAGCCTCGGCCCTGGTCGCCCAATAATTTTTGATATCATCGTTCCATTTGATTATGGTTGCGAACGGCTGCAAATTGTAGAGCGTTGCCAGGACAATATACAGCCCGACCACAGCAGCAATGGCCAGTTCCAGCTTCAGATTGATCGCCAGCTCGGCTCTTTTCTTGATGTACAGCCATAAAATTTTCCAATTATAGTATAAATGCAAAATAGCAATGATAAAAAAGACCAGCGAGGAATTGATATGCAGGGCGCCCCACGTTTCTTTGTCCAGTCCCCAGAACGTCCAGTGCGTCCACTGGGCAATTTTGCCCTGAGGAGGGAAATAAAGGACAATTCCCGATACCAAAGAAATGAGAAACGAAAAAAACATCAGCAGCGAGGTAAATCCTCGGGATTTGAATTTCGGCATAGTTTTAATTTCCTTTCCTTACTCATACTCAATAGCTTGATACCGTCAATCTGCTTGAAAGTCGCTCCCTGAGCAATGCAGCTCACCGTTCGAACGGCATCGACCACTTTGCAGCCCGAAAGCACATCGATCCCGTAATCAAACAGTACGGGAAGCAGGGGCGTCGATGCCCCTAACATGACTTTGAAAGCGTCCTTTCGGCATGATTTCATTACCGTTTCAAACGTATGGTTGATCAAAGTAGTTCCCAAAATCGCCACCACGTCGCATCGGGGCAGGAGCTGCTGCATTTCCTCCTCGGGCAGATCACCCTCCTGTAATCGCTTTTCAAATACCCAGAGTTTGCCAGCCACTTTTTTCAGCGCTGGAATAAACGGGAAATGCCCGATTAAGCCGATATTTTTTCCGTTTCCCTTTTCAGCGATAATATCAAAAGCATTTAATGGCTCACATTTTTTCTCATCAATTTCCACCAACGAATTGATCGCTGCCAGGCCCAGACTGGCCTCCAGCAGTCGATTAGAAAAAATGTATTGCGCCAATTCCAGGGCACTCTTTTGGTGCAGCCGCCCCACATCACGAACCTGGTTATCCTGATGCGGGGGCGGCTCACTCATGGTCGAAGCCAGTCCACAATAGCGACTGATGACTGCTGTCCAGTGGACGCCGACCAGGATTCCTTGAATCGAAGCATCTTCTTGCAGTGATTGCAGAATCGCTTTCAAAATCTGCATAGCTATTGCCTCACCATATTAGCGCCGCATTTGGGACATACCATGTCATAGCATGGCTTACCTCGTTCATGCGCCACAACCGTTCCGCACGACGGACAGACGCAATTGCCGCTGGGCCCAGCCCCTGGCCGTGTTCCGCCCATGCGGCCCCGACCAGCACCTCGGCCAGCGCCTCGGCCCGTTCCTGGTCCTTTTCCCGCAGGTCCAGTTCCATCTCCGAATGGCATAATGTTTCACCTCCTCCACTGTTAAATTCCAAAAACCTATTTCCAAATCCCAAATAAATTTCAAATCCAAATCAACAAATTCCCAAACTGTATTGCTTCAGCCGTCATTTCACATTTGGCAAAACGAACAGGACTTTTGAATTCCAAATGACAATTTCCAAATTCCAGATAAATTCAAAATTCCAATTGTCAAATCCCCAAAAGTCGGTGTGCAAATTTTCAATTTTAATTACCTCCAACATGCACAAGCTTGTTGCAACGAAGTGAAAACACCGATTTCAGGGAACCGAAAATATTATTCAGGACACGGAATCGGAACAGACACGGAATTTTTATTTTCATTTCCGTGACAGTTCCCTTTCAGTGTCCTAATAAAGCTTTTGCTTTTTTGGAAAGGCTTTAAATTTTTAGATACTCAAACGCTCTCGTGTATGACAGATTTGGAAACTGAATATTGGTTTTTATTTGTATTTTGTTTTTTGTGATTTGTTTTTTTAACCCGAATTATTCAAGAATTCTCACCCCGCCAGTTGGCGGGCTAAGACGCTAAGAATTGATAAGTTATGCTGAGCCATCATTGAAAACCAAGTTTGACGATGGAAAAGAAATTTTGGAACTCTAATCTAATTTTTATTCAAACTCTGCGTCTTAGCGGTTCATGAACAATACAGGTTAAATGACAATTTTTCTTCCAACCCCCGATTCAATAAAGTTCTTTCCAAACCGATTTTTAAAAATCCCAATCGCCGCCTCGCCTGTGCAATGGCTGGGTGCAATTTTTTGAACGCCATATTCATGGAGCGTTTTAACAATCTGCTCGATATTTTGAATGGTTTCACTTTTTAAATGAAAACCGCCCATTACCAGATAGATCGGTTCATACGGAAACAGCGGCCTGACATGCTCGACGATCCTCACAATCCCAGGATGGGCGCAGCCCGTAATGATTACCAGTCCCTGGGACGACAGCACCACCAGCGATTGCTCAGGGATATTTCCCTTCAATTCTCCCGCTGAAAACATGGTTTCGTTAATTTGTGTGAATGAATCGGCCCTCACAGCTATGGCTCCCGTAGATTGAATTTCTTGATCCAAACCTGCTGGCGAGGAATTCGGGATAAAAACAGTCACCTTTGAATTAACCGATAGAAAATCTTTCAAACCGCCTTGATGATCATAATGATTGTGTGAAATAACTACAGAGTGGATCGAACGGGGATCAATATTTAGTTTTTGCATATTGTTCAATAAAACTTTACCGTTGCCTCCCGTATCGAACAACACCGTATCTTTTTCGGTCTGAATCACGCAGCCAAAACCCCATTCAGAAGTTAAGGTCGAATTATAATTCACGTTATCGTAAACAATAGTAATGGCGATTTTCGAATGACTAAAATTTTTCGGCATATCATTTTTCCCCTGGCGGTTATGAAATGGAACAAGCATCGTTAAAATGAGCAACCTGGCAATCATGATCAGGCGCCTCCACGATACCGTCGCCGAGTTCGCTTGCCTGACGCCGATGTCCTCCGCTGCGGCAAAGCGGATTGGCCAGGCTTGCTTTCCAGGGACGAAATAATGACATCGCCGATCTTTGAAATTAGGATCGGGGCTAACGTGCTTCCCAGCGTTACCACAGCCTCTTTCAACGTCGGCCAGAACATTGTTCGGCCCGATTGAATCGCTGGAGCGGGCTGTGGCGTCGCTACGACATCGGCAACAAGCTGAATGGCCTGCATGGGACAGACCTCGATGCAATTACCACAGGAGGTACACAACGATTGGTCGACCTCCGCTTTTCTATCGACCAAATAGATCGCCCCCACACTGCAGGCATTCAGGCAGGTGCCGCAGCCGTTGCAGTTTTGTTGATTGATTGTGATCATGGATAACCATTCCGAGAGTTTGAAATGAATTTATAACCCGCATAAATTCCAAATAGCAAAAAACAAATTTCAAATAATATTCAATTCTCAAGTCACCAATGTCCAAAACGGTTGTTTATCTTGCGTTCCGAATAACTGCCCTACTCTTGTCTGTTTTGAATTTGAATTTTGTTTTATTGGAATTTATTTGTAATTTGTCATTTGGAGCTTGAAATTTTCGTGCTTACTTCTTTTCCAATTCACTAATCCGTTTTTTAATAGCCTCCAACTGCTGTCCCGCCTGTTCCGCCTGGGCTTTCAACTCTTGAAGCTCCTGCTCCTTGCTCTTAGGCGCTGTTGGTGGAGGTGGATTAAAACCTGCGCCTGCTCCCATACCACGGCCCATGCCTTTGCCCATACCCATGCCTCGTCCCATGCCCATACTGCCGCCCATCCCCATGCCCGCATGAGCAGGACCGAACTGGGAGACAGGTTGCAACTGTCCTTTTTTATAGGCATCGATCGCCTGCTGCACGGTTCCACCTGGTGACTGAAAAATTTGAACCCCTGCTGCGGTGAGCGTTTGAAACGCATTGGGGCCCACACTGCCCGTAATGACGGCGGAAACATCCTTCGAGCTCATCAACTGCCCCGCTTGAATGCCCGCCCCGTGCGCCGCACTGATGCTTGAATTCTCAATCGCCTCAAACTCCATGGTTTCAGGATCGACGATGATAAAATATTGTGCCCTGCCAAATCGTGGATCGACCTGTGATTGCAGATCTTTTCCTGTGGCTGTGATAGCTATTTTCATTAACGTACTCCTTATCTAATATTGCTAACGAAACCTTGCATTATTTACGCAAAACGTTTAATAGCCTTTCAAAGGTTTAAAACCTTTCAAAGGGTTGGTTCACTCAAATTTTCACCGCAAAGGCGCTAAGACGAAGAGGATTGATGGTTGACTGGCTTAGTATTTCAGTCTAAAAAATCTCATAGGTTTAGAAAACGCCCAGAAACCAAAAATTAACTCCCGTTTTGCAGCTTGATTCTTGCATGCTTTGACCACTTCTCCTTAGTGGGATGGCATTAATGTGTCTCTTCTTAAATAATCCCTCCAGAAATTAGGAAGGGCCGCATCAGGATCAACGTTGTCGATAAGATTTGAACCACCCGCTGGCGGATAAAAAACCTTATTCACCTTAGTAACAGTGCTACCTCATGACCGCACGAACCTTATTAGCTTATTTGGAAAAATAGTAAAAAGCAAAATAAGCGAATAAAAATTCGCATGGGGGATCATCATGGGCTACTATGGCTAATTAAGTTTTAATGGATTTAATCTATTAAACCGACTTTTGATAACACTTGCGGCTATCGGAAATAACTTCGTGTCAAACAAATTCAATTCCTGCTCGCTTCGAATATTTCAGCACTTTGCGGCTATAAGATGATAATTCCTTTTATTAATTAAAAGCCTTACGGCTTAACTCCCTTACGGCTTAACCCCCTTACGGCTTAACTCCCCTACGGCTTAACTCCCCTACGGCTTAACTCCCTTTCTGCTTAACCCCCTTCTGCTCAAACTTCCACGCCGAGAAACATCCGAATCAGATAACCCAGAGCAAAACTAAAGGCTGCCACGCCCAGGCTGACACCCGCCATCTCCATAAATGGCCTCCTGAACGGCTCATCCCTGGCTACGGATATGTAATAATTAAACAGAGCAATGATCAATACGGCAACGACCAGAGTGCAGGCCAGGCAAATAAAATGATTTTCTATCAGCAGATAGGGCAGGATCAATGCGATCACCGTAACCACATAGGCCGCAGAAGTATAGATCGATGAGCGCAATGGCTTTCGGCCCATTTTTTCCGCTTTGGTCGAAAGATATTCGGAAGCACCCATCGAAAGTGCAGCGGCGATGCCCATGATCAAGCCACTCAACGCAATCAACTGTGTGTTCTGCAAGGCCAGGGTCAATCCTGCCAATCCTCCAGTCAGCTCCACCAGCGCATCGTTCAATCCCAGCACAATAGAGCCCACATATTGCAGCCGCTCCTCATCCACCATGGCAATCAGTGCGGCCTCATGCTTATTCTCATCCGCAATAATGGCCTCCAGATCAGGAATCTGTCCCTGAAAGTGACCGTAGTTAGCCTCGGCTGATTTTTCGGCTCGTTCCAATAATTTGATCCCGAAGGTAATCCCGAAGACTCGGCTGATCCAATAATACCACCACGCTCGCCACCGATAAGGCGTGACGTCCTGCTGGGAGTAACGCTGCCATTTCTGATAATGACGGAGCTCATCCTCCACAATCCGCTGCAGCACTTTTTTGTTTTCAGGCGATTTAATGGCCGCAGCTAATCGCCGATAGATATGGTGCTCGGTAATCTCGTCCCGTTGAAAAATGATGATTTGATCGATCAGCTTCTGGTCTAATTCCATACCCTGTTACCTAATTTTGATCCGACTGCTTTTTATTCTTCCAATTGTATCGCTAATATCCCGATAGTAAAAATATCCATGCAGTCCCATCCCTCGTGATACAGTCAGCATCATTCCTTTTAGAGGATGTTATATACTGCTATTGTTTTTTTGATAATTGAATTTTGAATATTGATTATTATTTGTCATTTGTTCTTTGATTTTTAGAATTTCTCAACCTGCGTCTTTGCGGTTTAAGAAATATCAAAACAAATACGGTGCACCTGGCGGAACGCCACCATAGCCCGCAAAAGTCGGCGGATAATATCCACCCCTGTAAAATGCTGGATAAGCTGGTGGATAGTTGGGCACGTATGGTGCCGCCCAATACGGGTACATGGCCCGACAAATACCTCTCCCACGGCCTCTGCCTCCGCCCATGGGGAACAGATAGCCATAATATCCAGCCTTCCAGAATCCCCTTCCGAAAAAATGACGACCTCTTGGCATGATGATTTCTCCTTTAAAAAATAAATAATCGGAGTGCATCGCCTTTATGCGATGCGTTACGATACAATGCAATGCAATCCATAAAGGGATTGCACTCCATTATGATTTCCATTAATTTGCCTGGTTTGACAGGTTATTATTTCTCCTTCTCCAGCTCTGAAATCCGTTGATTGATCCCTTCCAACTGCTGCGCTAACATCTCCGCCTGATTTTTCAGCCACTGCAATTCCTGTTCAGCCGTCATCGGCGCCCCAAACGGTTGAAAACCAGGCTGACCAAAAGCAGGTGGAGGAACAGTGCCACTTTGAACCGCATTCCAATAAGCCTGCATCTGTGGCGTGGGCCATTGCCCTGTCATCATAAACTGGGCAGCAGGACCCAAACCCATAGCGCTTCGACCAGCCCAGCCTGGACAATAACCAAACCGTATCCAGCCAGGCAAACCTGTCAGGTAATACATGTTGCGATATCGATGTTGACCCATCTTTAAAACCTCCTCAATATAAGTTAATCTTTAATTTATTAAATTCCAAGCACCAAATAACAAGCGCCAAACAAATCACAAATAATAATTTTCAATGACCAAAATATAAATCGGTCCATCATAAAGCGCCTTTCTTTTCCCCTTATGGTTTGAAATTTGATTTTTGTTTATTGAAATTTATTTGGAATTTGAATTTTGGGATTTGGGATTTTTCATTTCATTTAGAAATTTGCCCAAATCTATCCCACCCGTGCCTCCCTCTCTTCCCCCACCTATGTCCTTTCAAGCATCCTGGCATCACCCATTGCTCCAGCGTATTATTTTGAAATGCCCTAATCACGTCATCGATATTGCCCCTGATCCAGGGAATCACCTTGATGCCCATGCTTTCAATGGCACGAAACATACAGCCATTGATCGCCCCACAGATGAGGACAGTGACGTTGTTGCTGTGGAGCAATTGCATGAGATAGGGCAGCGTATGATCGCTGACCGCCACCATCTTTTTCGCTTTGGAATCAATCGGCGGCAAATCCACCACCACCAATTGATTGGCCGTCTCCAGCAATGATGCCATCCGATTATCATAAGCCGCTAATGCCAGGCACATGGGTTGTTCTCCTTGAGTTTGCTATCTGGGAGTATACAAGGATGGTGCCAGAGATTTGGAGTGTGGATTTAATCAAAGATTTCTAATGAGTTATCATGTCGCTTCAAATTGGCTTAACAATTTTTCGGGTGCATTTTAAACCCATTTTCGAGGTTTTTGAGGTGCAAAATGAATCTTTTGAATAGGCAATGATTTTAAGATTAATAGAGAAGAAAGGGTAATGAACTTTGATAGATGTAATAATAAGGGTAATTGTATGACTTTTGCAGGATAACAAATTTCTAATTACCCAACCTGGATAAGCCAGAACCAAAACGAAAAAATCTGGTACACGGAATTGTAAAGAAACGGAATTGAAATTCTTATGGTTTTTTTCCGTGTACTTTCATTTCCGTGTCCAAAAATGTTTTTGCTCTTTGGGCAAGAAATGAACTGTTTAGTTACTAATTACCTAATTACCTAATTACCTAATTACCTAATTACCTAATTACCCAATCACCTAACCCCCCAATCACTCCCCAATCCCCAACCTTTCCATCATCCTCCGCAGCGTCCCTTTATCAATATTCAGTTCCCGTGCCGTGGCCAATCGTTTCCAATTATTGCGGATCAATGCCTGCTCGATGGCCCGTTTTTGGATAGCGGCCAGGGTTTGTCCTGCCAGCTCGCTTAGATCTTTGTCAGCATATTGGGTTTGGAAATGTTCGGTCAGATGGACGACTCGAATGACCCGATCGTGGCACGGGACAAAAGCGTATTCGATGATGTTTTCCAGTTCACAGATGTTATCCACCCTTGACAACTCGTTCCATTCTATCGGTAAACCATCATAGCGAAGCACTAAAGACGTGCTGATATGAATCTATTTACCGCTGGGACCAGTCGTCTCGTAGGATTTCTTTAACAGCATCATTGCCACCACCTTCTGATCTGTTATCGCCGACCGCAGTGCCATTCGACAACTGCAACATCAATTTAGGGAAAGGTTGAGCGCCGCTCATGATTGCTCCATTGATATTGCAAATTATATAGCAATGAGTATAGCTGAATCAGGATTATTTTTGCTTTTTTTCCGCATCTAATTTTTAGCTTGACATCATGCTAATAATTTTCTATATTTCTACTTAGTTAAATGCCAAATGAATTAGGCCTGGCCATGATTACAATTATAAAATAAGTATCGACTCGATTAACCATCGAGAATGAATTTCAAGACATAATCAACCAATAAACTTCTTGAACTATGACTACAGCAGTTAAAAAAATTCTTCGATCGTATGAATTATTACCAGAGCCTGAAAAACGTGAATTGGCATACCAGATCATACGACGTAGCCTTATGTTTGATATGCCTCCTCTTTCCGATGAGCAATTGTTATTCAATGCAAATGAGCTTTTCTTAGAACTCGATCGAAGAGAATCCCAATATGATAGCTCCCAATCGTGGTGAAGTCTGGCTCGTCGACCTGGGACTTGCCGCTAAAATTAGACCCTGTCTTGTGTTGAGCATTCCATTTGAGGATCAGGATCGTGCCTTGGTTACTGTTATTCCACACACCACCAGTCCTCGAAATTCACGCTTTGAAGTTCCAATTGACGCTCGCTTTTTACGCCCTGGTGTCTTTGATACGCAAAGTTTGGTCACAATCCCCCAAGCAAAGCTAATGAGAAAATTGGGAGATCTTTCATCTGAACAACTTGCTGAAATAGAAAAATCTGTTCGATTGTGGCTTGGGCTTTAGATCAAGGTGAAATATGATGGCAGATAAGATGATGAAAATATTTTATGATCGAAAAGGTGATGTGCTTTATATCTCCATTGGCTCACCTCGAGAAGCGATTTCCAGAGAAACAGGCGATGACATTTTAATCAGAATGGATCCAACGACTCAAGAGATCGTGGGATTTACGATTTTAAATTTCGCTGAAAGGTTCAGCAATGTTCAGGAGGAGAGAGCGTTACCAGTAACTGCTCAATTTCAGATGATGGAAGAGGCGGAATTGGTGTAGATTTTTTTTTAGATTGAATACCAGGCCTTGAAGCTAACTGGTTCGCAATCCGAAAAAAATTGAAATTAGAAAATTGATTTTCATTATTCCCAATTACCCAACCTGGATAAGCCAGAGTCAAAAAGAGAATTTTGGTCTCAGAATTGAATGCTCTCAGAAATGAATCTTTGAATTTTGAGACCTTTTATTTTTGAGAGCTAAAAAGTTTTTGTTCTTCGGGCAAAAAGGGAGCTTTTTAGAAACGAGTTAGCCATTCCTCCCAATTACCTTTATTACCCAGTTACCCGAATACCCAATCACTCCCTAATCCCCAACCTTTCCATCATCCTCCGCAGCGTCCCTTTATCAATATTCAGCTCCCGTGCCGTGGCCAATCGCTTCCAATTATTGCGGATCAAAGCCTGCTCGATGGCCCGTTTCTGGATGGCGGCCAATGTTTGTCCTGCCAGTTCGCTCAGATCTTTGTCAGCATACTTGGTTCGGAAATGTTCGGGCA
>Ga0209018_1001174_pt1 | contig 21986 bp, 15 predicted proteins | sample YNPBryBLVA2012_FD_185814 | JGI IMG/M metagenome (GOLD analysis project Ga0209018, IMG submission 185814) | Anoxygenic and chlorotrophic microbial mat microbial communities from Yellowstone National Park, USA - YNP Bryant BLVA 2012 (SPAdes)... ...
CGACCTTTGGTCGGCCCTGCAGAGCCAGGCATAGCCTGGCGGTACGATGAGCTAGCTGCAAAATCTTCGCGATCGTGATAGATTCTGGAGGGTAATACTGTAAAATGTATCTGGCTTGTTGGCGAACGACAAGCTGCCAAAACCGTGCCCGACGGCCAGTAAAGATCACGCCGCTATCACCGTAGCCTGTTGGCACAATTCGTATGGCACCCCCTCTTTCCAGGAGAACGACATATGTCTGACATGAAGCCTTATACCCTCGAGCCTGGCGACAAAGCTACCGTGGTCATGGCCTATACCAACACTCTGCTGGTGCGCGGTGAGGTCGTCACCAAAGAATTCGTGCGCGTCAGCACGTGGCTGCGCACCCAAGGAGCGCCGGAATATATCCAGTTCTATAACGCCTCGGTACTGGTTCTGGCGGGAGCATCCACGCTGCAAAGCCTGACATTTCGCGACTTCGTTCTGCCCTCGGTGCAAATCCTGGCCTATCATATCGCTCCGCCAGGCAAAGACCCGCTGGACTACGACGAGACCGAGCGCAACCGTAAGATGGAAGCCGTCACCATCCTGTTGGGCGCCTTCCGCTTCAACGGTTTCATGCGCATTGCGGCGCAAGCTACCATTGCCAAGCACCTCGAAGTAGCCCATGAGAACCTGGCTTCGGTGTACGATGTGGATATCACCAGCCCGGCTGTGCCTAATCTGGCGCTGCATGTGCCGATGATGGTGGTGCGCCCTACGCAGGTGGTTTACGGTTCTCGCACACCTGCTGCCTAAGCTACGGAGTCCTGGCACGAAAAACAAGGACGTCCTGGATTAGTATCCTGTTCGTTTCACTTTATGCAGGTGAGGAAGCCGCCGCACCTTTTCCGGCTGTGGCGATGAGCCTCTGTTAGTCTCTCCTGGCGATGACTACCCTCCCGCCCGACAATTGTAACGACGCCGCTGGCATCCTCGATAGCCTCGACGATCTGATCTGCCGCCTCTCGCCGCTCGGCGAAATTGTTTACCTCAACGCGGCTTGCTGTCGCTATTTCAACACGCGGCCCGAGCTGGCTGTTGGACAGAAGTTGCCAGCCTTCCTCTCGCCAGAACGCTGCGCCGATATCATGAAGGTGGTTTACCAGCTCACCCCTCAAAACCCTGGCGCGGTGGTCGAAAGCCCCTGGCGAACGCCGTCCGGTCAGGCCGGTTGGCTGCGCTGGCTCTTGAAAGGTCTCTTCGACAGCCGCGGGCAATTGAGTGGGGTTCAAATGGTGGGGCAGGACATCAGCGAGTGTAAACAGGGCCAGCTCGATGCCTTACAGCGCAGCCGACAACTCGAAGCCCTGCACGTTGCCACGCGCGCCTTGCTGTCCACGTTGGAACTGGATACACTGCTGGGCCAGATTCTCGACGCTGCACTCAGCGCCATTCCAGCTGCCGAGAAGGGGATGATTCACCTGCTGTCGGGTATCACGACCGGGCAGCTCGAAATGCGCGCCAGCGCCGGTTACACCGACCCGCGTATCCAAAAGTTCGGCATCCCCGGCGCGCGCGGCTATGTGGCCCGAGCCGTGCGCGAGAGCCAGCCTTGTCTCATCCTCGATTCGCAGACCGACCCGGCGGTGCGCTATCACAGCCCCTCTGCCGAAGTGCGTGCGGTGCAATCGGCCATTGTGGCCCCCCTCATCCTCAACGGCGATACCATCGGGGCCATTTCTCTCGATTCTACCCGCCGCGGGGCCTTTACCGATGCTGATTTGCAATTACTGGTCAATTTTGCCGATGTGGCCAGCATGGCAATTCACAACGCCCAACTGCATGCCGAAGTGCAGAAGATGGCCATTACCGACGCTCTCACCGGCCTGTACAACCGGCGCGGTTTCACCGAGTTGGGCCGCCGTGAAGTCCAACGCGCTTTGCGTTTCGAGCGCCCGCTGACGGCTATCATGGCGGATATTGACCATTTCAAATATATCAATGACACCTACGGCCACGGTGTAGGCGACCTGGTGCTGAAAGCTATTGCGGTGCGCTGTAGCAGCAACGTGCGCGCTGTGGACATCGTGGGGCGCTACGGGGGCGAGGAATTTGTCATCCTCTTGCCCGAGACGGATATGTTCACTGCCGTAAATGTCGCTGAGCGCCTGCGCCAGCGGGTATGCGAACTGCCGATTATGGCCGGAAATGTAGCTGTCAATGTCAGCATCAGCCTGGGGGTGGCGCGGGTTTCTACTGAAACCCCCGATCTCGAGGCGCTCTTGAGCCGCGCCGATGCTGCTCTCTACAATGCCAAGCAAAAAGGGCGTAACCGCGTCGAGATTTAGTCCTTCTGCTCACACAATCAGCATGGCATCGCCGAACGAGTAAAAGCGATACCCCTCTCGTTTGGCCGTTTCGTAGGCGCTGAGCACCGTTTCGCGCCCTGCAAATGCGCTGACCAACATGATGAGCGTTGAGCGGGGCAGGTGGAAATTGGTCAGCATGGCGTCCACGATGCGAAAAGTGTATCCTGGCAGGATGTAAAGGCTCGTCGAGCCGGAGAAAGCGGCGATCGGCCCTGGCGTTGGGGCAGCTTGGCTGGCGGATTCGAGTGTGCGCACCGAGGTCGTGCCGACGGCGATTACCCGCTGGCCAGCAGCTTTAGTCTGGTTGACCAGCATGGCTGCTTCGGCAGAGATTTGACACCACTCGCTGTGGATTTTGTGTTGATGGGGATCGTCCTCCGTCACGGGGGCAAAAGTATCCAGGCCGACGTGCAGGGTGACGGTGGCAAAACGCACGCCCTGGGCCGTTAGGGTCTCGATGAGCCGCGGGGTGAAGTGCAGCCCGGCGGTGGGGGCAGCAGCCGAGCCAGGCTGGCGGGCATAGACCGTCTGATAACGTTCGGGGTCGGCCAGCGGGGCGTGGATATAGGGCGGCAGGGGAGTGTGTCCCAAGCGCGGCAAGTGGGGTTCGATTGGCTCGTCGAAGGCCACCTGCCGCCGCGGCCCGTCGAGCGTGGCGGTAATCTCTGCTTGCAGCCCCCCTTCCAATACCAGCCGCCGACCGGTCTGCAACCCCGAGCCGCCCACCAGCGTCTCCCAGGTGCGTTCGTCCAACCGGCGCAACAGCAACAATTCCACCTTGCCGCCGCCAGGCAGCTTGCGGGCGTAGAGCCTCGCCGGGATGACGCGTGTCTCGTTCAATACCAGCAAATCCCCGGCTTGCAAATAACGCCCAATCTCGCTAAAGACGGCATGCTCGATGTCGCCTGTCTGGCGATGGAGAATCATCAACCGTGAGGCATCGCGCGGCTCAAGTGGAGTCTGAGCGATGTACTCCGGCGGTAGTTCGTAGTCGAAATCCGAGGTCCTCAGGCGGGTCATTTGCTCAGCAGGCGGGCAGCGAGGTTGAGAATCAGCGTCAGCAGGAGGGACAAGAGCAACATGGTGGCCACAGGGAAGAAGCAGGCGAAATTCTCGCCCTCGATGCGGATATCGCCGGGCAGCCGTCCCAACGGCAAATTTAACTTCGCGGCGACATACAAAACAACCCCGATGAACAGGAAAATGACGCCAATGGCCAGGAAAATGCGGGCTGTGTTGACGAGCATAAGCCAATCCTACTACAAATCTGGCAGGTTGGGTAGCGAGGCAGAAGGCGGTATAATTGCGCTAAGATGACGTGGCGCAAATCTTTGTTGTGGGCAGTTCTCGGCGTTCTTCTGGCGCTGGCGGCGTGCAGGGGGCAAACCCCTGCTCTGACGCTGACCGCCGAGGGAACACTGCCAAAACCCACCCCTCTCGAAGGCGGCGCTGCGGGAACTTTGGAGGCCTCTCGCTTGCGCCAAACGTTGACGCCTCCAGCAGACGTGTACCCGCCGCCGCAAGCGGCTACTCCTCCCTTGTTCACCTTCGAGCCGCCCGCTACCTCGTCTGGCGCGGCGTATCCGCTGCCGCCCTCGCCGAGCGGCGAAACGCGCTGGCCCTCGGTCACCGCAACACCTGGCAGCAGTTCACAGCCCTACCCGGGGCCGCAAGTCTCTGCCACCCGCAGGGCCAACGACGCCGTCACGCCCTCGGCTACCTTGACTGCTGGCGCGCCAAGCCCCACACCCGGCGCTGCCCTGCCCGGCGGCAGCTCACAGCCCTACCCGGGGCCGCAAGTCTCTGCCACCCGCAGCGCCAACGACGCCGCCACGCCCTCGGCTACGCTGCCTGCTGGCGCGCCAAGCCCCACGCCCGGCGTTGCCCTGCCCGGCGGCGACCTTACGCCCACCACTCCCCTGGTCACACCCACCCCCACCGAAAAACCCAATCAGCCGTTGGAGACGCCCCCGCCCATCGTCGGCACGGTCACCCTGTGGCATTCGTGGAGTGAAAGCGAGACTCTGGCCTTAGAAGCTATCGTGGCTGCTTTTCAGCGCGCTTACCCCGATGTTCGCTTCGATTTGCTTTACATACCGCGTGAGGCGCTGTTGAGCCGTTTCGAGGCTGCTGCCTATAGTGGCGGGGGGCCGGCGTTGCTGTTGGGGCCGGCCGAATGGGGGCTGCGTCTGTACGACGGGGGGCTTCTGGCTGACTTATCGCCTTTTGCCACGCCGCAATTCCTGGCCTCGCTCAACCCGGCGGCGCTTGCGGCTGGCCGTTATCGTCAGGCTATCGTTGGCCTGCCGTATGCTCAGCGCGGCGTGGTGCTATACCGCAACCGCTCCATCATCCCCACGCCAGCCGTGTCGTGGAACGACCTGCTCTCGGCAGCCCAAGCCGCCACGCGAGATGGCACTGTTGGAGCAGTCTTCGAGCGCAGCGCTTTCTTTTCCGCAGCGCACCTCAACGGCATCGGCGGCTACCTGATGGATGCCAATGGCTATCCGGCTTTCAACAATGCTTCCGGGCGCCAATGGTTGGACTTGTTGAGCACCTTCGGCCAGGCTGGCCCGACAGCTTTCAACAGCGACCGAGATGTACAGCTCTTCGAGCAGGGCCAGGCCGGTTATATCGTCGAGGGGAGTTGGCGGCGGGCAGAGTTGGCTCAGGCCATTGGCGCCGATAACCTGGCGATTGACCCCTGGCCGCTCTACGGCAAAGGCTCGCTTTCCGGCTTTGTCCAGGTTGACAACGTTTTCTTGAACGCTCATGTGCAGGGCGGCGATCAGTTGGCTGCTTTGCAATTTATCGGCTATCTGCTCACTCCCGAAGTGCAAATCCGCCTGGCCGAGACGGGGTTGATCCCCTCGCTGAGAGGTATCTCCGTGCGTGACCCCCTCATTCAGTCCAGCATGGCGGCATTCGAGCGAGGCACGCCTTATCCGCTCGTGTTGGACAGCAGCCGCCTGGCGATTTATTGGACTGCTCTTGATGCCGCTATCGTGGCGGTGTTCGACCACAACGCCGATCCGGCGACCGCTTTGCAGCAGGCATTCGACACCATTTCAACTCGTTTACCGTAGGAGAGGCTATGACAGTTCCCGAATGGGTGCAAGACGCCATTTTTTACCAGATTTTCCCCGACCGTTTTGCCAACGGCGATCCGGCCAACGACCCGCCCAACGTTCAGCCCTGGGGGGCCACGCCGACCAATTGGGGTTTTCAGGGCGGCGACTTGACTGGCATCGTCCAAAAGTTCGATTATCTGCTCGATTTGGGCATCAATGCGATTTACCTCAACCCTATCTTTCAGGCTACATCCAATCATCGCTATAACACCACCGACTACTTCAGAATTGACCCTAAGCTGGGCACACTCGATGATTTTCGCAAGCTCATTGACGTGGCTCATGCCCACAATGTGCGGGTGATCTTGGACGGTGTCTTCAATCACTGTGGACGGGGTTTCTTTGCTTTCAACGACATCCTCGAGAACCAGGAGCATTCCCCTTATCTGCGCTGGTTTCATATCAGCCATTTCCCCGTGGATGCCTATTCTTGGGGCGACGCCCGCGATTACCTGGGGTGGTGGGGCATGAAGAGCCTGCCCAAATTCAACACCTCCTACCCGTCGGTGCGCCGCTATCTGTTCGATGTTGCTCGTTATTGGATCGAACAAGGCGCCGACGGCTGGCGCCTGGATGTGCCCAATGAGATTGACGACGACAGTTTTTGGGCCGAATTCCGCCAGGTGGTCAAGAGTGTGAACCCTGATGCTTACCTGGTGGGGGAAATCTGGACTGCAGACAGGCGCTGGGTGGGGGATGACCATTTCGATGGCCTGATGAACTACCCCGTGCGCGATGCCGTTTTGCGCTTGCTCTATGCCGGTACCCTCGACATCCCCCACTTTGCTGCCAAGATGACCGACCTGTTACGGCTTTATCCACGCGAGAATTTATATGCCATGTATGTGCCTCTTGGTTCACACGATACCGAGCGCGTGTTGACCAAACTGGATGGCCACATCGAGAAGATGAAGCTGGCTTTTCAGTTCATCTTTGCTTTCCCCGGCGCGCCGGCCATTTATTACGGCGACGAGATTGGTCTGACCGGCGGAAAAGACCCTGAATGCCGCGCTGCCTTCCCCTGGGATGAAGCTCGCTGGAATCACGAACTGCGCAACTGGCTGAAAATGCTCATTGCCGAGCGCAAGCGGCGCCGTGCTTTGCGCCGCGGCGATTGCCAGTGCCTGTGTATGGACAGCGGCAACGGTTGTCTAGCCTTTGCGCGCCGGCTGGACGATGAACAGGTTGTTATGGCGCTCAACGCAGGCCCCGCCCATCACACCTTATCCCTGCCGGTGGAGAACCTGGGCTGGACTGAGGGTCGCCTGGTGCGCAACTTGCTCGGCGCGGAGGAGTTCGTGGTCGCGTCCGACGGTTTACATCTTACCCTTCCGCCGTGGAGCGGGTTGTGGCTGGCGTGATGGTTGCTTGCACGTTGGCTTCTCTGGGGAAGGCATGGCTTACCCCCAGCGCAAGTGCAAAAAGCCAGCGTTACAAAAGAGCGTATTCACATGAAACGTTACAGGACGGAGGTTGACAATGACGAAGCGCAAATTAGGAAAAACAGATTTATGGGTTTCGGAACTGTGCCTGGGAACGATGCAATTCGGTTGGACGGCCGACGAGGCGTTGTCTTTTCAAATCCTCTCGGCGTCTTTCGATGCTGGCATCAACTTCCTGGATACGGCCGATATCTATTCCCGTTGGGTGCCGGGCAACCCCGGCGGTGTAGCCGAGACGATCATCGGCAAGTGGCTCAAGCGGTCTGGCATTCGACGCGAGCAAGTGATCCTGGCAACCAAAGTGCGCGGCCGAATGGGAGACGGCGCCGACGACGAGGGGCTGAGCCGCGCCCACATTTCGAAGGCGGTGGATGCCTCCCTGCGTCGTTTACAGACGGATTACATTGACCTTTACCAGGCGCATTGGTACGACGATAAAACGCCTATCGAGGAGACCTTAGAGACTTTCGATGAGCTGGTGCGAGCCGGTAAGGTGCGCTATATTGGCTGTTCGAATTACCCCGCCTGGCGCTTGATGCAGGCGTTGTGGGCGGCAGATAAACACGGCTGGGCGCGTTTCGATACGGTGCAACCCCACTATAACCTGGTACACCGCGACGAGTTCGAACGTGAATTGGCGGAGGTGTGTCGTGTCTACGAGTTGGGGGTGATTCCTTACAGCCCGCTGGCAGGTGGTTTCCTCACCGGCAAGTATCGCCGCGACCAGCCGGCCGACAGTGTCCGCTTGGGCGGGGTGCGCGGTTACTTCAATGACCGCAACTGGGCCTTGCTGGAGACGCTGGATGGGCTGGCGCGTGAGCGGGGGGCCAGCCTCTCGCAAGTGGCTCTGGCCTGGCAGCTCTCGAATCCCTTGATCACCAGCCCAATCATCGGTCCGCGCACCCTCGAGCAGTTGCGCGACAACCTGGGCGCTGTGGGTCTGCGACTCTCCGCCGAGGAAATGGCGCGTCTCGATCAGGCCAGCGCTTGGGAGATGTGATGAGCGGCAGAGGTCGAAACGCTTCGCCGCCTCCGGCGCAAACCGTCCTTGACATCTCCCCTGGCGGTAGCTATAATCTGCCCATCCGTTGCGGGTGTAGTTCAGTGGTAGAACGCTTGCTTCCCAAGCAAGATATCGTGGGTTCGAGTCCCATCACCCGCTCAGCAGGCCTGAATGATGTACAGGCCTGTTTTTGTTTGCACCTCAACTAACAGAGTTGCAAATTCGTGACAACCTGCAAGACAATTGCAACGTGGATGTTACACCAGGCTTGTGACGATAATGCTAAAATGTACAAATAAGGTGCTCCTATGAATGATCAAGCTCCCGTGATTCTGTACGTCGAAGATAATCCTGAAAACCGTCTTCTAGTCCGGCGAATCTTGATGGCAGAGGGTTTCGATATTCATGAGGCGGCCAGCGCAACGGCTGCGCTGTCTCTGGTGAAAGACATGACGCCTGATCTGATTCTGATGGACATCAACATGCCCGAAATGGATGGCTATACCTTGTCCAGCCATTTGAAGGCCATGCCGCACTTGAGCCGCGTGCCAATCATTGCATTGACTGCCAATGTGATGCGCGGCGACCGAGAGCGAATCCTGGGCGCCGGCTTCGATGGCTATATCCAGAAACCGGTTGATGTGGATTCGCTGCCTCAGGATATCCATCGTTTCCTAAGCGAGGTGGGCCGTGGCAAGTAATCCGCCAACATCCAATCCGAAAACAGACCCTCAATCTGCAGGTGCTGCATCAACTTCTAAGAAAGATGTCATCTCCAAAGATACGACCGTCTTGGTCGTCGAAGACAATGTTTCCAATTTTGTCCTGATAGCCCGTATGTTGGGGTATATGGGTATCCACTGTGAGTGGAAAACCTCGGGCTATGAAGTGGTTGAATATGCCGACACTCTGCCTCGCCTCGACCTCATTCTCATGGACATCCGCTTGCCCTACGAGGACGGCTACGGCGCCTTGCGCAAAATTCGTGCCTCTCCTGAGCTGAAAAACACCCGCGTAATTGCTGTCACCGCTGAAGCCAGCCTGGAGCAGATTGCCAAGGCCCGCGCGGCTGGCTTTGATGGCTTTTTGGGTAAACCCCTCGATATGGATCGTTTCCCAGACCAGATACGCCGCATCCTGGCGGGCGAATCGGTCTGGGAAATGAGTTAACCTGCATGGTTCTTGTCTCGTATTGAGTCAAGCAATGACCAATTCAATCTCTTGCCCAAATTGTGGACGGCTTGTCGAGCAGGGGGCGCGTCAATGCCGCTATTGCCAGTATGCTTTCGATGTGCAAGCGTCATCGCCAGAGAGTGTCTCTGCGAGTGTCTCTGCGAGTGTCTCTGCGAGTGTCTCTGCGAGTGTCTCTGCGAGTGTCTCTGAGAACACCCCTGCGAGCGCCTCTAACCAAACAGGTGAACCTCCCCTGGCCGGCGCTCAGGTGTTGCCCGAGACCCTTGTTCCCCGTCTGGGCGATTACCTCATCGAGATTGGGGTCCTCTCGCCGGATGATTTGGCGCGGGCGCTGGAATATCAAAAATCCCAGGCGCAGCAGGGGCATCCGATTTATCTTGGCCAGGCGCTCATCGCTCTCAAGATGATTGACCGCGAGGTCCTCGACCAGGTGGTGACGCAGCAACTGATCTCGTTGCAAGCTGCACTGCGCGAAACCAACCGTCAACTGGAGCAGCGCGTCCGCCAGCGCACGCAAGACTTGGAACGGCGGCTCCTGCAAATCCGCACCGCCGCCGAGGTCACTCAGTTTGCTATTTCTGCTCCCAACCTGGATGACCTGCTCAAGCGCACCACCAGCCTGTTGGTCGAGCGCTTCGGCTATTATTATGCTTCTATTTTCCTGCTAGACGAAGTTGGTCAACAGATTGTCTTGCGTGAGGTGTCGGGTCCCAACGCCGACGAAGTGCGACGGCGAGGCGCCAGCTTGGCTTTGGACCTGCATTCGATTATCGGTTGGGTGGCTACCAACAACCAGCCGCATATAGCTGCTGAAGTGGATAAAGACCCCTATTATTTGCGCGATGAACTTCTGCCCGATACCAGGTCCGAAGCCAGCATCCCCCTATCCATCGGCGAAAAGGTGCTGGGTGTGCTGGATGTGCAACATGATTCCCCCAATGCCTTCGATGCCGACGCAGTAGCCATTCTGCAAACCATTGCCAACCACATCGCTTCGGTCATTCAGAACTTCCGTTTGCTCGAATCCACGCAGATCAACCTGCGCGAAATTTCCCTTTTGTATGAGACCAGCCATCAAATCTCACGTGTGGAGAGCGCCGATGAAGTTTACCGCGTGGCCATCAACGCTCTCAAGCAGGCGCCCTACGTCACTTCTGTCTTACTGGCAGACGCCGAAGGTTTGCGTATTGCCTCCTTGAATGACCCGCAAGCGGGCAGGGCTATCAGCGTCGAAACTATCCCCCTGCTGGTGCGCGTTTCCATAACCGAGATCGAGAATCAGGTGGTATCTAAAGCGCCAGCCATTGTTTCGGGTCGCGAGCAAATGGCAAGTTACCCCAGCGCTTTCGTGCAATGGCTCAATCGCCTGGATTGTAAGACGTATGCTTTTATTCCCATCAATCGCGGCGGCAAATTGGAAGCCCTCTTTGTCTTGGGGACGCGCCAGCGATTGGAGTTGACGCCGACCACCCTCGAACCTTACACCAGTCTGGCGCAATTGACCGTCACCGCTCTCGAGAAAATTTATGCCTGGCGGCGCATGGAAAAAAGCCTGACAGCCTTGCAAACGCTCAACACCATTAGCCAGGCCGTTTCCGTTGAGACGGATTTGCATGCCTTGTATTTGTTGATCCACAATCAAATCAGCCAGGTGATGGGGGATGTCAACTTCATCATTGCCATTTACGATCCTCGCACCAACTTGATCCGTATCCCCTACATGTATGATGCGGGTGAAATCCGTTCGGCGGCGCCGTTCCCCCTCGGTGAAGGGTTGACCTCTATTCTCCTGCGCACCAAACAGCCGCTGTTGATTGTCGAAGATGCCGAACGACGGGCGCGTGAGCTAGGCGCTATCTTTATCGGTCGCCCGGCTAAATCCTGGCTGGGCGCCCCCCTACTGGTCGGCGGTGAGCCGATTGGGGCTATCATCGTGCAGGACCTCGAACGGGAGCACCGCTTCGACGAAGAGGACCAGCAATTGTTGATTACGCTGGCTTCGCAAGTAGCTGCGGCGGTCCACAATGCCCAACTGCTCGAGAACACTCACCGCCAGGCTGAGCGTGAGCGCTTGCTCTATGAGATCACCAGCAAGATCCGCTCTTCCACCGATATTCGCTCGATCCTTGAGATAACCGCCAGCGAGTTGAGCCGGGCGCTCAATGCCCAGCGCGCCCATATCCAGGTGGGGCTTAAAGGCGAAGACCAGCCTGCTCCGGCCCCAGCAGGCCAGGGCGTATCCCTGCCCCAGGCTGACAGCCGCCCCACTTGATTCCTGCGCCGTTCGCGGAGATAAATTATGCAACTGTTGAGATTGTTCCGATCCAGCCAGACGATGCCAAGCGAGCAGCCTTCTGAATTGGATTTGCAACGCGAGCGCATTATCACCAATATGCTGCGGGTGATGTCGGCCTTGGGCTTGGCGCTCATCATAGCCTATGGCTTTTTTGCTGTTCCGGCAGGTCGTTGGGTGACTTTGATCGCTTTCGTGGGCGTCTACGCCTGGACGTTGACTATCACGTTCGTGCGGCGTATGCCCTATCTCGTGCGCGCTTATGGCTTATTGGGCTTGATTTACTTTCTGGGCTTGGTGGTTTTCCTGCAAGACGGCTTACAAGGCAATGGCCGGCTGTACTTGCTGACTTTTACCGTCATGAGCGGCATCTTGATGGGATGGCGAGGAGGAACGATCTCGCTTGCTTTGAGTTTGTTGACCGTCCTGGCGGGTTACCTGCTTATGGCAAATGGCATATTGCCACAGGCAGACCTCGATACCAGCACGCGCAACAGCACTTATTGGCTCTTGGGATGGGTGAATCTTTTTGCTGTGGGTGGAGCTACGGTGATGTCCATGGTCACTTTGGTACGCAGCCTGGAACGTAGCTTGGCGCAACAGCGTGCCCTCTCGACCGAACTGGAAAAGGAACGTGGCTTGCTGGAGAAAAACGTTGCTGAGCGCACCCATGACCTGGCACGCCGTTTGGTGCAAATCCGCACGGCAACCGAGATCTCTCAGGCTATTAGCGCCGTGTTGAACATTGACGATTTACTGCAAAAAGTTGTGACGCTGATTAAAGACCGTTTCGAAATGGATTATGCCGCAACCTATCTCGTGGATGATGTTGGGGCCAATGCAGATTTACGCGCCGCCACTGGCGGTGTTGGGCAAGCGCTTCTGGCACAAGGGCATCGCCTGCCGGTGGGTGGGGCGTCGCTGGTGGGCTTGGCGATAGCCAACCGTGAGCCGCGCACCCTGCTGGATATCTTCCCTAGCGAAGATAAACCGGGGGTTTCGTATTTGCCCTCCTCTCGAACGGAGGTCGCTCTCCCTCTGATCAGCGGCGATAAAGTCATCGGTGCAATCACCGTGCAGTCCAATCGCCCCAATGCTTTCGACAAGGACGACATCATGGTGCTGCAGGGTATCGTGGACAGCCTGGCTATCGCTCTTGAAAACGCCCGCCTGTTTCAGCAGTTGCAGAAGAGCATCGAGGATATCCAGGCGCTTAACCGCCAGTATCTGTTGCAGAGTTGGACGGATATTCCCCATACCCCTGAATACTTGAAATATGAATTCGAGAACGCCAATGTGGTAGCGGTCTCATCGGATCAGCCTACCGCGCTTCTGGAGATGCTCATCAAGCTGCGCGACCAGACGATAGGCAAGATTGCCCTGCAGGGCAGCTCGGCCAACTGGTCGCCGGACGATGCAGCCTTTGTGGATGCCGTGCTCACCCAGGCTGGTTTGGCTCTCGAAAACGCCCGCTTGCTCGAGGAAACCCAGCGGCGTGCTGCTCAGGAACGCTTTGTTGCCGAAGTGGCCCGTAAAATGCGCGGGGCTACCGATGTCGAAGCGATTCTGCGCACAGCGATCCTCGAACTTGGCCGCACGCTGCGCGCTTCTGAAGGTTTGATCCACATCCATGTCGGCGATGGCGAGTACGCCTCGCGGGGAGAGGTGCGGGAATGAGCATTCGTACCCGTATCGTTTTTGCGCTGCTGATCATCGGGTTGACGCCAATCATCGTGGCGGCGTTTCAGGCTTATCGAGCGTTTGGCCGTTTGTTAAGCCAGGCAGAAGATCTATCGCAGAGTGCGCTCGAGCAGGCGGGGCAAGATTCTATCCGCCAGCAGGCGCAAGCGGTGGCTCGGGAGATTGCTCTGTATCTCAAATATCATCCCGAGGTCGGTTTTTCTAACGCTGAGGCGCTGCAAGCGAATACCGAGCTGGCTGCGATTGCCGTGCAGCCGGTGGGTAATACAGGATATACCGCTGTTTTCGATTCGCGCGGCATCACCCATTTTCACCGCAACCCGGCTGTTGTTGGCATGGATATGAGTACATTGGCCAGCAAATTGCCGGACTTTTGGGCGATTATGTCGGCTTCTTTGGCGGGGCAGCCCAGCGAAGGCTATTACGATTGGCAAGAAGCTGATGGTACTATCCGCCGCAAATACATGGCCATTGCGGCCGTACCGGATTCACCTTTGCGTGTGGCTGCCACCATTTACATTGATGATTTCACCCAACCTGTTGTTGCCATCGAGAGCAAATTGCAACAGACGGCGAGCCAAACGCAGTCGAGCTTTATGGGGATAATAGCTGTGACAGCGGTGGTGGCTGTGGCCGCGGCGGTTGTCTTTGCCATTCGCCTGACCAGTCCGATCAAGGTCATTACCGAGACGGCTGTACGTCTCATGCAGGGTAAGATGGAGACGATCCATATTCCCTATCGGCAAGATGAGCTGGGTGTTCTCAGCCGGGCGATCAACGCCATGACAGCGCAGCTTCGCTCTTCGTTGGAGAACCTTGAGCGGGAGGTCAATAACCGCACTCGCCAATTGACGCGCCGCACCGCTCAGCTCAAGGCGGCAGCTCAGGTGGCCCGCGATGCGGCAGCTATCCGCGACCTGAAAGAGTTGCTCGGCCGCATTACCGAGCTGATTTCCGAGCGGTTTGGCTTTTATCACGTTGGCATCTTCCTGGTGGACGAAGCTGGCGAATATGCCATCCTGCAAGCGGCTAACAGCGAAGGCGGCCAGCGCATGCTGGCGCGCGGCCACAAGCTCAAGGTCGGCCTGACCGGCATCGTAGGTTTCGTGGCCCAGCGCGGCGAACCCCGCATTGCCCTCGATGTGGGCGCGGATGCCGTTTTCTTCAACAACCCCGATCTCCCCCAGACGCGCTCGGAGATGGCCTTGCCGCTCAAGTCGCGCCAGCAGGTGATTGGTGTGTTGGATGTCCAATCTGTCGAGGCCTCGGCCTTCAGCGAAGATGACATCGAAACATTGCAGCTTCTGGCTGACCAGATTGCCATGGCCATCGAGAACGCGCGGCTGTTCCAAACCAGCCAGGAAGCCTTGCGGGAGTTGTCGGCCCTCTACGGCCAGCAAACTTTACAGGCCTGGCGTAAGCGCCTGGGCGGTAAATCTCTGGCTTTTCGATACAACCGCTTGAGTGTTGATGCGCTGCCTCTCTCGGCTGTCCCTGCGGTTGAGGAGGACGCTCACAGCCTCGTTGTTCCAATCACGATACGAGACCAGCCGCTAGGTGTAGTGCATCTGCGCCGCGAAGCGGAAGATGCTGCTTGGACCCCCGATGACCGTGCCTTGGTGGAAGAGGCCGTTGGGCAGATTAGCCAGGCGCTCGAAACAGCCCGCCTGTTGGAAGAGATTCGCCGGCGCGCTCAGCAGGAAAGTCTGATCGGCCAAATCACTGCCAAAATGCAAGGCTCTCTCGACGTGGACGCCGTGCTGAAGACGATTGTGCGTGAAGTCGGCAGCGCGCTGGATACTCGTCGAGTTCAGATTCGCCTGGGGCAAGTGACTGCAGAACCCCTGGACCAGAGTAGGGCGCCAGCCCAGGAGGGTGAGCGATGACCATCCGCATGACTGCGGGTTATACGTGCTTGATAGCTTTGCTGATCGCTGTGTTGGTGGGCGGATGTGCTACCTCGAACAACGTGGCGGTGGCCGTCCCGACGGCGACCGTGGCTCCCGCCACTGAACTGAATATTTACAATTGGGACACCTACATTGACCCTGCCATCATCACCGATTTCGAACAGCGCTACGGCGTCAAGATCAACTACGAAATTTTTGGCAGTAACGAAGAGCTTTACGATAAGGTCAAGGGCGGCACGACCAATTACGATATTGTGGTGCCCAGCGATTACATGGTCGCCATCATGCGGGAAGAAAAAATGCTTGCCCCCCTCGATAGGACCAGGATTCCTAACCTGCAAAACATCGCTCCCGAATTTCAGAATCCTTTCTACGACCCGGGCAATCGCTATTGCGCCCCTTACCAGTGGGGCACCATGGGCATAGGCTATAACCTTGCTGCCACCGGCAAGGAAATTTCTGGCCTCAAGGATTTCTTCGACCCCGTTTACCGCGGGCGTGTCGCCATGCTCGATGATATGCGCCTCTCGCTTGGCGTCGTCTTGCTCTACTTGGGTTATAGCCCCAATACCTCGAATCCAAATCAAATTGCGGCTGCCCGCGATTTTCTCATTGCTCGCGCCGATCACATTGTGGAATACGCCCCCGATACCGGCCAAGACCTGCTGGCGGCGGGGCAGGTAGACCTGGCTTTCGAGTGGAGCGGCGACATCTTTCAGCTGATGTCCGAATCTCCCGATTTCAGATACGTCATTCCTGAAGAAGGCTCGTTGGTGTGGACGGATAACATTTGCATCCTGGCCACCGCACCGCACAAAGCCCTGGCTGAAACATTCATCAACTACATCCTGGAGCCGCGTATTGGCGCTACCCTGTCCAATTTCATCCGCTTCAGTTCACCCAATTTAGCTGCCTTACCCTACATCAACGAACAAGACCGCAACGACCCGGCGCTTTATCCCTCGGAGGTTGTTCGTAAGCGCTTATTTTTCATTACGAATGTGAGCAGTCAGACCAATGCCCTGTACGAACAGGCCTGGCAGGAAGTGCTGGCCTCCAAAGCTGCTCCCTGATTGCTGAAAGGTGTTTGCTATGCAAATGTCCTCCTCGCCTATGCCCAGACAGAGATCGGCGCGCCGCCTGTTTTCGGTCCAAGCGCAAATGACGCTTGGCACAGGTTTCATCGTTTTTCTAGCGGTGGTGATTGGCCTGATTGGTTTTGTGAGCTTGCGCAACCTTCAACAGAATGTCAACACCTCGTTGACAGTGGCTAACACGGTCAATCAGTTAGGCTTGGCGATTCAGACGCAGTTTCTCTTGGCCCGTCAGAACGAGGCCAGCTTGCTCAACCGTTGGCGCTTTACCGGTTTCAACGCTGAAATCAGCAGTTATGTGAGTGGTAACGAGAACCGTTTGGCCGACGCCCGCGCTTATCTCGACCAGTTGGAAACTGTGGCGCGCACCTCGCCGGATAACAGCATCCAATCTCTGCAAGCCGAGATTGATGCTTTGCGCCCCTTGCTGGATCAATACGAAGATGCTTTTCAAAGCACGGTTTCTACCCTGCGCGAACGCACACGCCCCGAGGGCGCTGAAAATCAGATGAGAAGCGAAATAGCTTTGCTCGAAGCAAAGGTATCGCCGCTGTCTCCCAAGTTCAATACCCTGGTCTTGGAAATACGCCTTAACCAGGAAGCCTACTTTGCTTCTAACTTGCAGGAATATGCAGATAACGTGCGCATCAAAGTCAATCAATTGACGGATGCTGTCCTGGCCAGCCGCCCAGCCGATTTAGCACCTTCGGGAATGACGGACAAAGAGATCGTCGCCCATGCTGACGCCTACATGGACGCTTTTACCCGCTTGGCGGCGCTGGAACAAAGCGCTCAGATCAACGCCAACCTGTTCCGCGAAATCACCGAAGACATCAACCGCAACGTGGATCGCATGGGCGTCAAGAGCCGCTTTGGCCTGCAAAACGCCAACGCCAACCTGGAGGCGGTGAGCGCCAACAGCACCTTAGCGTTGGGCATTACAGTCATTGTGGCTCTGGGAGCCGCCCTTATTGGCTCGGTTCTCTCCGTCAGGCAGGTGGTAGGGCCAATTCAGCGGCTGAGCGTAACTGCCGAGGCGCTAGGCCGCGGCGAGCTGTCCACCCGCGCCGGTCTCGAAGGCGGCGCTGAATTGGTGAAGCTCGCCGAAACTCTTAACACCATGGCCGCTCAACTTCAAGAAACCCTGACCAGCCTCGAACAGCGGGTGGCCGAACGTACCTTGTCACTGGAACGCCGTTCGTCCCAACTTCAGGCTGCTTCTGAGATTGCCCGTGACGCTGCTTCCATCCGCGACCCCAACGAACTGATGACACGAGCTGTCAACCTCATCCGCGAAGGCTTTGGCTTTTATCATGCTGGCCTCTTCTTGTTGGACGAGCGTGGCGAATACGCTGTCTTGCGGGCTGCCACTGGGGAGGCCGGGCACACCATGTTGGAGCAGAGCCACCGCCTACGGGTGGGCGAAACCGGCATTGTCGGCTTCGTGGCCGCCACCGGCCAGCCTCGCATTGCTCTGGATGTCGGCGCCGATGCCGTACACTTTCGCAATCCCCTTTTGCCTGAAACCCGTTCTGAAATGGGCTTGCCGCTCAAGGTGGGACGACAGGTAATTGGCGTCCTGGATGTACAAAGCCGCGAGCCGTCAGCTTTCAAAGAGGACGATATCACCACTTTGCAAATCATGGCCGACCAACTGGCCGTGGCGATTGAAAATGCACGTCTCTTCCAGCAGGCCGAAGCCAGCTTGAAACAGCTCGAAACGCTCTATGGGCGGTACAGCCAACAGGCCTGGGAACGCCTGGCGCAACTGAGCGGTTTGCGGGGCTATCACTATGACCGATCGGATCTGCTACCCCTGGCGGTAGACACCCACCCAGCGCGCTCGCCCCTGGAAGCGGCTCGGCCACCGGTCACTATCCCCTTGCGGGTGCGCGGGCAGGTGATTGGCGCTCTGGACGTGTGGCCCGAGAGCGAGAGCTGGTCGCCCGAAGATACAGCCTTGCTCGAAGAAATCAGCAACCGCGTCAGCCAGACGCTGGAAAGCGCCCGCATCTTCGAGGAAGCGCAAGCGCGCGCCATGCGCGAACAAACCCTCAATCAATTTACCGCCCGTTTCACCCGCTCGCTCGATTTGGATTCTCTGCTGGCAACCGCGGCGCGTGAACTGGGGCAAATGCCCGATGTCGCCGAGGTCGCCATCCACCTTAGGCCGCCTGAGACGCTTTCCTCAGCGGATGCCGTCCCCCCGCCGGAGGAGGCCTCTGCTGATCAGCAGCCCCCTTCTGACCAAGATTCGAGGTAACTATGTCTGCAGGAACACGCAACACACCTCCAGACCAGCCCACGCCAGCGGCTGTGCAGGACCAAAATCTCCTGGTCGTCTATCGCCGCTTGCTGACGAGCTTGGGAATATTTGCCAGCGTCACCGTCGTTTTCTATCTGATTGTTTTCTTTGCCAGTGGCGCCAACATTTGGCAGGCGTGGGTGGCTGTAGGTTTGCTTTCGGCGGCGCTGTTTTTCGTCCCCCTGGTTTACTGGCTGATAAGAACAGGACATACCGACCTGGCGGGGGCGCTGGTTTTGCTGGGAGTTTCACTGGGCTACGGAGGCAATGAAATCGCCTGGAGCGGACTGACGATTTACCATCTAGTTGGCGGTTTGTTGCTGATCTTATTGGCCGGCAGCCTGGTCTTGCCTCGTAAGCGGTGGATCTGGCTTTTGATGGCTGGCCTCTATCTAGGCTATTTGCTGCTGGTCAATGAGTTCCAACCGCTTCAACGCTACGACGCCACCAACTTATCCGTGTTGTTTCCCTATGCAATTGCGGCCAATCTGTTGATGGCCTTGGCTCTTACCCTGCAAATCCTGATCGGTCTGCAACAGCGCACCATTCGGGCGCGCTTTCTCGTTTCTGCCATTCTGTTGGTTTTGATGCCGGTGGTTGTCGTGGGGGGAGCGTCGTGGTACTTGAATGATCGCATCGTACAACAACGTTTACAAGACCAATTGACCTCGGTTACCGTGCTCAAAGAGGCTGAGATCAACACTTGGCTGGATAGTCTGCAAGTCAGTTTGCTGCTGGCGGCCCCCTCGTCAGCGGAATTCAATGTGCTGGAGACCGTTATCAAAGGCCCTACACCTGGAACGGAGGAGTTCTATCAGGTCAATTATCGGCGTGTCGAGAACAATCTTCGTAAGGTGCTGACGCAAACCGGCGCGTTCGAAGAACTTTATGTCATGGACCCAGCCCAGGGGGTGGTGGTTGTTTCCACCGACCCTACGCGGGTGGGCGCGATTCGCCAGGAGCAAGACGACTTCAGATTGGGCAAGCTAAACTTCACCGTTCTGCCGCCGACACGTGATCCCGTGTTGAACCGTATCTTTATCATCGTGGCCGCGCCCATCCAAAACGAGGCAGGGCTGTTGATGGGTGTACTGGCTGGCCGCGCCAATATGAGCCGTTTGGATGCCATCATGCAGGAACGCGCCGGCCTCGGCCAAAGCGGCGAGACCTATCTGGTGAGCAAAAATCACGTCCTGCTCTCAGCGGTGCGCAACCCTGGTTTTACGGTGGGCGAAACCTATATCTTCTCCGCCGGAGGCATCAACCCGGCCGTTGATTTCGAAAGAACGGGCACAGGAATCTACCGAAACTATGCAGATGTCGCCGTGATTGGCGCTTACCGCTGGCTACCTGCCTTGCAGGTGGCGCTTGTCGCTGAACAGGAGCAAGCCGAAGCACGCCGTGGGTCACTCCAGGCGCTGGCCGTCACCGTGGTGGTCAGTGTGGGTGCGGTGCTCCTGGCTGTTTTAGTGAGCTTGTATGCCACCAATCAGATTACCAAACCCTTGGCGCATCTGGTCGCCGTGGCCGGGCGCATTGCTTCCGGCGATTTGCAATTGACCATTGGCTATAAACAGGAAGACGAAATCGGCGCTTTGGCCAAAGCGTTCGAAAGCATGACCGCTCAGGTGCGCGAGCTGGTGGGCGGCCTGGAACAGCGTGTGGCTGAGCGCACGGCTGAGCTGGAACGGCGTTCCTTGCAATTACAAGTGGCGGCAGAAATCGCCCGCGATGCCAGCTCTATCCGCGATCTCGATGAACTCCTCAACCGTGCCGTAAACCTGATTGTTGAGCGCTTTGATTTTTATCATGCCGCCATCTATCTGGTGGACGAGCAAGGCAAATATGCGGTCCTCAAGGCTGGTACAGGCGAGGCCGGGCGGCAATTGCTGGCACAGAACTTCAAAATGCTGGTGGGTGAACAGGGCATTATCGGCTCTGTGGCCCAAAACGGATTAGCGCGCATCGCTCTCGATGTCAATGCCGACAGCGATTACATGAAACTCTCCCTCTTGCCCGATACCCGCTCGGAAGTAGCCCTCCCCCTCAAGGTTGGCCCTCGCATCATCGGTGTGCTGGATGTCGAGAGCAGCCAAGAAGCCGCTTTCGACCAGGATAGCGTTCGCATTTTACAGATCATGGCCGACCAGTTGGCTGTTGCCATCGAAAGCGCACGCTTGTTCAAAGAAACCGAAGACACCTTGCGCGAACTCGAAACCGCCTATGGCCGTTTTACCCAGGAATCCTGGCGTAAGATGCTGGAGCAGGCCGGTCAATTATACGGTTATCGTTACCAGGGATTGGATGTCGAGCCATTGCGCGGCCAGCGTCACCTCGGGCCTGAACAGATTCGCGCCCTCGAGACCGGCGAACCGGTGGTCACCGCGCTGGAAGCCGCCGAGGGTGAACGAGAGACAGCGATAGCTGTTCCCATGAAATTGCGCGGCCAGACGGTGGGCGTTGTTAATCTGCGCCTGCGCGGTTTAGCCTCCCCCGATGTCGTCCAAACCTATGCCGAAATTGCCAACCGCCTCTCCATCGCTATCGAAAACGCCCGCTTGTTGCAGGAAACCCAATTCCGCACCGAACAGATACGTTTACTGCAGGAGGTCACGGCTGAAGCTGCGTCGCACATCAAGCTGATTGACTTGCTTGCCGCGGTGACGCGGAAGTTGCAAAATGGCTTTGGTCTGTCGCGCTGTTGCGCCGTGCTGTTCGACCCGGCTCGTAAGATCGCTCGCTTAGCGGCTGATGCGGCTGCGCCAGAAATGAATGCGCCGCTTCATTTCCCGCTGGGCAGCAAGCTGCCTTTGGCTTACAACGATGTCTTCCAGCAAGTGATTGGCAGCCGCACGGCTTTTGCCACCTATGATGCTTGCCATGACTCCCATACGGCGCAACTGCACGATTTCTTCGCCGAGCGCGGCACAGCCGTGGTGGCTTATCTGCGGCTTATCTCGCGCGGTGAAGTCATCGGCGTGATCTTGCTCGAAAGCGCTGACCCTCAGCGCCAATGGAGTGAGGATAGCCTGCGCCTCATCGAACAAATTAGCCTGCAAATTGCAGCCGCTATTGATGTGGCGCGCCTGTTCGAGCAAACTGAGAGCCGCGCCGAGCGCGAACGCCTGATCGGTTATATCACCAGCCGTATCCGCGAAACGCTGGATATCGAAACGATGATCAGAACGGCAGCCCAGGAACTGCGCCAGGCAACCGGCGCGCCGGAGATCGTCCTGCGCTTAGGATACCCTCGCTCGCTTACCGAGATGGCCGAACCGCCCGGCGGCGAGCGCCCAGCCGACGGCAATGGCCGCCATGCGTCGGAGAGCAAATAATGGACATTGTTTCGATGCCCTCTTCTTCCCGCGATCGTCTGTCTGCTCATCGACTGGACAGCAGATGCCTATGGCTACCCTGCCAGCAACGTGACCGGCATGATCGAAATAGACCTGGTAGAACAAGCCATTGCGCTGGTTCAGCTCTACGCCAAAGGGGAGCGCATCGCCTACGTCACCATCGACTCGGAAACCGAGCAGAAAATTGCCGCCGTTTACAACCAGCGCTTCTTCGCTGGGCAAAT
>Ga0209018_1001175_pt1 | contig 21977 bp, 19 predicted proteins | sample YNPBryBLVA2012_FD_185814 | JGI IMG/M metagenome (GOLD analysis project Ga0209018, IMG submission 185814) | Anoxygenic and chlorotrophic microbial mat microbial communities from Yellowstone National Park, USA - YNP Bryant BLVA 2012 (SPAdes)... ...
GGCAAACTGCTGATTGGCAGTTTTGGTTTTCCGATCGTTTTACGGGAGCTCGGAACCCGGCACGCCTCACTTCGTCGATCCCATCCCGTCGAAGCCGTTACGCCCCCTTTCCCGTTGATTCGGGCGCCTGGAGAGGGGCGCCTCTACTTCCAGAATAGCGCGGGAGGGCAGGCGCGCCAAGACCGGGCCGAATGGGGGCAGAACCTCGAGCAGCGAGGATCAGCAGGCGCGCCTGAGAATGGCGCGGAGGGCGATGGCAGTCTTTTCGAGCGCGGGCAGCCGGATCCGCGAAGAAAGAACCTCGTAGTTGCGCTGTTCGATGCGCTCAAGCAGCCGGCGGTAGATCTCGATCAGCGCCCACAGAGCATGGCGGCTGTCCGGATCGATCATGGCGATCAGCGGCTCTGACTCCCCGTAGAGCGCCCGGGCGCGCGACGCTTCGAAGGCGAGCAGATTTCGCAGTTCGTCGGAGACGGTACCGGCGCAGAGCATGTCCGGGGTGACCTCGAAGCGCGCCATGTCCTCGCGGGGGAGGTAGATGCGGCCGTTGCTGGCGTCCTCGCCTACGTCCCGCAGGATGTTGGTGAGCTGGAAGGCGATGCCGCAGCGCTCGGCCAGCTGCGGCGCGCGCGGATCGGCGAAGCCGAAGACGTGGATGGTGGCGATGCCGACCACGGAGGCCACCAGATAGCAATAGCGGTACAGCTCGTCGAACGTCTCAAAAGACCGGGGTTCGAGATCCGAGGAGACGCCCTCGATCATGCCGTAGAGGCAATCGGAGGGGATCCCGTAGCGGCGGACGGTGTCGAGGAACGCCGGCCATACCGGGTGCGCGGGCACGCCGCCCTGAAGCGCCTCATCGAGCTGCCGGCGCCACTGGAGCAGCCCCTCGCGGCTGGCGCGGTGGCCGTCGCTGAGATCGTCGCACTCGCGCATGAAGGCGTACAGGGCGCACATGGCGCGCCGTTTGGGCGCGGGGAGGGCGAGGAACGAGTAGTAAAAGTTCCGGGCGCGCCGGCGGGCGACGGATTCGCAGTGGCGCCAGGATTCTTCCAGTGAAGTCATGCGGCTCTCCGGAAGGCGAGCCGGGCGAGGCTGCCAAGCAAGAGCATGGCGCGGTCGGTCTTAGAGATAGCCGGACGCGAAGTGAGCACGTCATAGTCCTGCGCCCGGATTTTTGCCAGCACCTTCATCCCGCCGCGGCTGAACAGATCGATGTCGAGCGCGAGGCGGCGGTCCACCATGCGGGCGAGCGGCAGCCCCTGTTCGAACAGCGCCTGCGCGTAGTCCACAGCATCGCGCAGAACGCGGCGAAAAGCAGGCGTCGCGCGGCGCGACAACAGATCCTGCTCCGGGCAACCGTGCAGCGCCATCAGATGCTGCGGGATGTAAATGCGCCCTTTCTCGAGGTCGACGGAAACGTCCTGCCAGAAATTGGCCAGCTGCAGCGCCGTGCAAGTGGCGTCGGAGAGCCGGAAGCGCTCTTCGTCCCGGTAGCCGCACAGCATGAGCACGAGGCGCCCCACCGGGTTGGCGGAGCGGCGGCAGTAGTCGGCGACGTGATCCCAGTCGCGGTAGCGGGTGACGGTCTGATCCTGCAGGAAGGCGTCTATGAGGTCGTCGAAAGGCCGGAGGGGCAGCTGGTGCCGCGCGACGGTTTCCGCCAGAGCCACGAAGACGGGATGCGCAGGGGGTTCTCCCTGATAAAGCGCGCGCAGCCGCTCGCGCCACCAGGCAAGCAGCTGCAGGCTTTCTTCCGCGTTGCCTGTCTCGTCGCCGAGGTCGTCCGCCCAGCGGCAGAAGGCGTAGACGTTGTAGAAGTCCTGATGCAGCCGCTTGGGCAGAAGCACAGAGACGACGTGGAAGTTTTCGTAATGGTGCGTGGCGAGCCACCGCGTGTAGGCGGCGGATTCTGCGGGAGTCCAGGTTCTGGAGGAGGCTTCGGGGGAGCGGAGAAACAGGATCGGTTCGAGCAGCTCCACGCCGGGTTTCCGCGCAGGGTCAGGGGATGATGGCCGTTTTCATGTGGCCGTTATGGCTCATGAGGTGGCGCAGCACATCCAGCAGGTTCGTGAGCGGCTCCTCGCGGTTGACGAAGTCGCGGGCGGAGATGTCGCCCCGGCTGACCACGTCCAGCGCCTTGCGGATGTAAGCAGGCGTATGGTGGAAACTGGCCACGCACTTGATCTCGGAATAGTGCAGCAGCTGCGTCTCCAGGGTGATGCGCGTGTCGGACGGGCAGCCGCCGAAGAACTGCGCCGTGCCGCCGCGCCGCAACAGGCGCACGGCCAGCTCCCAGGTTTCCGGGTTGCCGACCGCTTCGATCACCGCATCCGCGCCATAGCCGCCGGTGAGGTTGCGAACCTCGCGCACGACGCTCTCCGGGTCGGTGTTGATGAGCGCGTCGTGCGCTCCCATGCGCAGGGCGCGGTCGAGCTGCGACTGGCGGCGGCCGAGGGCGATGACGCGGGCGCCATAGACCTTGGCCAGGCGGACGAACATCAGGCCGATGGGCCCCTGCCCGATGACGACCACGTTGTCCCCCGGACGGACGTTGGTCTCCTCCAGGCCCTTCAACACACAGGCCAGGGGCTCGATCAGGGCGGCGTCCTGATAGCTCAGGTGCGCCGGGATCTCATACAGGTTCCGCTGCACGATGCGCGCCGGGATCCGGATGTATTCGGCGTAGGCGCCGTTGTTGAACAGCAGATCCTCGCAAAGGTTCTCCAGCCCCTTGCGGCAGTAAAAGCAGTTCAGGCAGGGGGCGGAGTTGGCAGCCACAATGCGCTGCCCCACGCGGAAGCTCTCCACGTGGGATCCAACTTTGACGATGTCGCCCGCCAGTTCATGTCCGAACAGCGCCGGAGGCACGATCATCTTGGCGTGGTAGCCGCGGCGGAAAACCTTGACGTCGGTGCCACAGGTGAGCGCGGCGCGGACGCGGACAAGCACATCGCCCTTTTCAATGGGAGGGACGGCCACCTCCTCTACGCGCACCTGCTCGCGACCGTAGAGTACGGCAGCCTTCATCTTCTTCATAGATTCAACTCAACCTCTGTGGCTGAACGATGATTTTCAACGATTCACCGTCCGGGTGCATCGCGCGGTGGATGCCGTCCCGGATGGCGGTGAGGGGCAGGCGGTGCGAGATCAGATCCTGCACGGGTAGGTCCCCGCTCATCACCAGACGCGCCGATTCGGCCTGAAGGTCGACCGAGGCGCTGTAGACACCGAACAAGGTTCTCTCATACTTGCAGATGTCTGCGCCGGACAATTCGATCCTTTCTGTCTCGGACGTCTGGGCGAAAAACAATATTCTACTACCAGGACGGGAGGCAGCGATAGCCTGATCCACGATTCCCGGAGCCGAGGCGGCCACGAAAACCTGATCCACGCCCCGGCCCGAAGTCAGGGCGCGGCAGCGGGCGGCGACGTCGGTTTCCAGGGGGTTCCACGCTTCGGCGGCGCCGAAGCGGCGGGCCAGCTCCAGACGGCGCGGGATGGTATCGGTGGCCAGGATCGTACAGCCGGTGCGGCGCAGCAGCATGGTGAACATCAGGCCGATGGGGCCCTGCCCCTGGACCAGCACCACGTCGTCCGGGCGCGGCGCGGCCTCCACCACGGCTTTCAGCACCGTATTGACCGGCTCCACCAGGCTGGCGACCTCGAACGGGACGCCCTCGGGAATCAACTCCACGCCGTCGCGGACAATCCAGTCCATGACCCGGACGTACTGGCCGAAGCCGCCGCCGGCGGGCTCAAAACCCGCAGTGATGCCCACCTTCTTGTAGGTGTCGCACTGCGCGTAGAGCTTCCTCTCGCAGTAAAAACACTTCCGGCAGGGAATGTGGTGGAAGGCGACGATACGGTCTCCGGAGCGGAACTTTGTGACTCCTTCGCCCACCCGGACCACCACGCCCGCCGTCTCATGGCCATAAATGCGCGGCGGAGGGAGCAGATCGTAGGCGACCTTCTTCAGATCCGTGTGGCAGATGCCACAAGCCTCCACGCGGACCAGGATTTCACCGGGTCCGATCCGGGGCACGGGAACCGGCTGGATCTGGATGCGCCCATCGCCGGTGTAAACGGCGGCCATCATCTCCTGGCCGATGTCAGAAGCGGCAAGCGACAAGAAAGTCTCCCAAAATCCCTGCGGCCCGCCGGCACCGCCGGCCGAACCGGAGCAAGGGTATCAAATTACTAGGATGCATCAGGGCGGCGAGAGTGATGCGCGATTTGGAGAAGCGGCCGCTCTCGTCACGCGATGAGTTGAAATCGAGGGGCAGGGGATCGGCGGCGGCGTCGGAAACGACCCGCACGCAGTAAAAGGGGGCGTTGCGCCGGAGGGCCTGCTCGGCGACGGCGGCGGCTTCCATGTCCACGGCGCCGGCGCCGTTCCGCCGCAGGGCCGCCTTCTCGTCCGTAGAGACGGCGGCGCGGTCCTGCGTCCAGAGCAGCCCCTGGTGGAACGGGGCAGCCGAGGCTGGCAAGGAAGCCGGGTAGCGGCGAGAAGTGGCGGCGTCGATCACCTCGCGCGCGGCGAAGATGGCGCCGTAAGGCAGTTCCGGGTCCACGGCGCCGCAGAACCCTGTGCTCAGCACCGCCGCCCGTCCCGCCATCCGGTCGAGCGCCGTCTCGGCGGCGGCGCGGGCGAGACTCGGACCGGCGCCGTGAGTGGCGAGAATCCAGCGGCGTCCGGCGATCTCCGCCTCCCGGACGTATCGGAGAGGCCAGGCGAGGCTCCTCTGCCGCCGCGCGTGGCGAAGCAGCCCGCGGAACTCGAGCGGCTCGGCGGCGATAGCGACCACGGGCAGCGGATCAGCAGTATCCATGGGCCTGAAACCATTCCACGGCGTTCCGCAGGGCGGTCTCTGCCGGCGCGGGCCGGAACCCGAGTTCGCGTTCCGCCTTGGCCGCGCTGACCCACATCTTCTTGCGGGCCATGCGGACCGCGTCCACCGGGGCGCGCGGCGGGGAGCCGGTCAGCCGGGCGCGCAGCGTGTCGGCGGCGGCGGCGGCGAAGGCCACCACCCACGGCAGCCGGAGGCGCGGCGCCGGCCGGCCGGTGATCCGAGACAAGATCTCGAAGATTTGTTTCAACGTGAGGTTCTCGCTTCCGAGAATATAACGCTCGCCGGGCCGCCCGTGTTCGCACGCCAGCCAGTGGCCCTCGGCCGCGTCGGCGGCGTCAACGATGTTCAGCCCCGTGTCAACATAGGCGGGCATGCGGCCGCGGAGGAAGTCGAGGATGGTTTGCCCTGTGGGCGTGGGCTTGACGTCGTGCGCTCCCACCGGCGCGGTGGGGTTGACGATGACCACAGGGAGCCCGGCGCGGGCGGCGGCGAGCGCCTCCTGCTCGGCGAGCCATTTGGAGCGCTTGTAGTGTCCGGTCATATCGGCGAGGGAGACGGGGGTGGTTTCGTCGCCGAGCCCGCCCTTCACGAACCCGATGCAACCTACCGTGCTTGTGTACACGATGCGCTCGACCTCCGCGCGCCGCGCGGCTTCCAGCACGTTGCGGGTTCCGCCCACGTTGGATTCGTACATCTCGCGCGGAAGCCGCACCCACAGCCGGTAATCGGCCGCCACATGGAACACAAGGCCGCACCCTTCCACGGCGCGGCGCACCGCATCGGCATCCCGCAGGTCCCCGGCCACCAGCTCCACGTTCACGTCCGCCACCGCCTCCGGGCGGCGCACCAAAGCGCGCACCGGAATGCCGCGCCGCAGCAACGCCTGCGCCACATGCCAGCCCAGGAAGCCGGAAACGCCGGTGACCAGCGCGGGCTTCAAGCCGCGTCTCCTGTGTGCGGATGAGTACGGGACGTCATGGCGTGGCCTCAATGGCGAGCCGCTCGCAAAGAGCCAGCAGCGGATAGACAACGGCGCCGAGCGGGTCCAGCAAGAATGGCGCGCAAGCAACCCCCGGCAGGCACGGCGCCACAGGGTCCCATGGGCCGCCCTCGCGCTGGCGCTCCACCAGCCAGGCATAGCCACGGCGTACGCTTTCGCTCGAGTTGTCTCCGCCGGCCAGCAAGCCCAGCAGCGCCCAGGCTGTCTGCGCCGGCGTGCTGGGCCCGGGGACGAACTGCGGGCTAGCGACGGACGAAGGCGCCTCGCCCCAGCCGCCATCGGCGTTCTGGATGGAGCGGATCCATTCGCCCGCCCGCAGAACCGCCGCTTCGCGCTCGTCGAAGCCCGCGGCGCGAAGCCCGCGCAACGCCAAAGCCGTCCCGTGCAGGCGGTCTACACCGCGGGCCCCGTCCCACCAGGCCTCTGCATGCTGGGCATTCTCGAGATACTTTACGGCCCGCACAACCGCGGGCGATGACCGCGGGTGGCCGCACTCGATCAGCGCCTCCAGCACCGTGGCTGTCACCTCGGCGGCGGATTCCGTGCCGGCGCCGGCGCTCCACCCGCCATCAGCCTTTTGAGCGGCAGCCAGCGCCGCGGCCGCTTCGCGGAGGAGCGGATCGTCCGGGTTCATCTTCGGCGCGGCGCGGCGCAGGGCGAGCAGCACCAGCGCCGTGGTTTCCGCATCCGGCGCGGGGTGCAGATCCCCGCGAGGCCAGCCGGCTGCAGGCTCGCCGGGCGCAGCCGCGCCGTTGCTGCGGAAGCGGGCCAGGAGCGCGGACACCGCGGTCTCCGCGTTGGCGGCAGGACTAGCCCCGGCCAGCGCCCGCAGGGCCAGGGCGGCATCGCGAACCGTGAGCTCGCACGGCCGCGGCGGGACCGAACCGTTCGGAGGGCCGAGCAGGGAGAGCGTGCGGTCCAGTTGCGCCAGCGCGTCCGATCCCCGGCCGCCGGCCGCCTCCACGGCCAGTGCGGCGTGCAGGGCCACCGGCAATGTGGGCCATCGCAGCGCCTCGGCCACCATGGCGTCGTAGGCGCGGAACACGATGGGGTCACGCAGCGCGCGGGGCGCGAAGCGCGCCCAGCGCGCGATGAGCAGCCCGCTCGCGCTGTATAAATCAAAACCGATCTTTTCTGTTTCGACAGGCGGCGGAAGCTCCTTCCGCACCGCCGGGGTGCCCGGCACCGGCTTCGGTTGCGCCGCTCCTTGCAGGTAGGCGGCGATGGAGAGCGCCGCATCGCAGACAGTCTGCTGCCTCACCAAGGCAGGGAACCGGCCATAGTCGAGAAAGAAGAAATGTTCGGGAGGAATGCTTTCCAACCGCTCGTCCGGCGCCGCGCCGGTCCACACCAGCTTGACCCATGTGGAGGCAGGGCAGCGGTCCAGCCCGCCGCGGTTTGCGATCCACCGGCCAAGCCTCTGCATCGCGCCATCCCTCGCATCCACGCCCGCCAGACGCAGGGCGAGATAGGCCTCGATGCCAGCCGTGAAGTCCGACGGCCCGTTCTGCCAAAGCGCAATGCCCCCGTCCTGATTCTGGCTCTCGAGCAGCCGCCGGACCCATGCGCCGTTCTCCCGCGCCTGCCCAAATTGCCGGGGCCTGAGAAGCCGCGTCCCAAGCGCATGGAGAACATCCAGGTAAGGGCCCCCTTGCAGCAGGTTCGGCCACAGGCCCTCGCCGGTTCGCCAATCCGCCAGACAGGAGGCGGCGCGCCTGGCGGCGCCGCGTAGCGCTTCCGGGTCGCCGGCTGTGGATGCGGAAGTCATGCCAGAGCGGACGGCGGAGGAACCGTTCCAGCCAGGCGCGCCACGGGGACCTGCACCTCGGCGGGCAGGCTGAAGCGCACGTCCTCTTCGATGATGTCCACCTCTTCCACCGATCCGAAGCTCCGCTCCCGCAGCGCCTCAATCAGATCCTGCACCAGGTTCTCCGGGGCGGAGGCGCCGGCGGTGACGGAGACGGTCTTCACCCCTTCCAGCCACTCGTCGCGGAGAAAACGGCTGTCGTCGATCAAGTAGCTCGGCACGCCCGCCCGCTGGCACACCTCCACCAGGCGTTTCGAATTCGAGCTGTTCTGGCTGCCAACCACGAGCAGCAACTCGCACAGCGGCGCCACCGCCTTGACCGCCGTCTGGCGGTTCTGCGTGGCATAGCAGATGTCCTGGGACTTGGGGCCGGCGATCTTCGGGAACCGGCGCTCGAGGATTTCGATGATGCCGCGGGTTTCGTCCAGGCTCAATGTGGTCTGTGTGAGATAACAGACCTTGTCCGGATCGGGCACTGGCACCTGCTCGGCGTCCTGCTCGGACTCGACGATGATCGTGTTGGCAGGCGCTTCTCCGTAAGTTCCCTCGATCTCCTCGTGCTCCTTGTGGCCGATCAGGAGGATCGTGTAGCCTTCCTTGGCGAACCGCACGGCCTCGAGGTGAACTTTGGTGACCAGCGGGCAGGTGGCGTCGATCACCGCCAGCCCGCGCTCCTTCGCGGTCTGCCGCACGGCAGGAGATACGCCATGCGCGCTGAAGATGACTCGTGCACCGGCGGGGACATCTTCGAGCTCATTCACGAAAATGGCGCCCATCGCGCGGAGCTCGTCGACCACATGCCGGTTGTGGACAATCTCCTTGCGGACATAGATCGGCGCGCCATAAAGCTCCAGGACGATCTTGACGATGTCGATGGCGCGAACGACGCCTGCGCAGAAGCCCCTCGGCCGCAGCAGGAGAATCTTTTTCCCAGCGGAATGTGCGGTTTGCATAATTTAAACGGATTGTTTTCATTATAGCAGCCGCCCTCTTCCGGGGCCGCCGCCGCAGGCCGTCGGGCCCTGCGAATCATTGGATTGCGGACGCCGGGCGCGGATGCGGGAATCTGTCACCGGCGCTGGCGAAAGAACTCTTCGAGCAGTGCGGCGCATTCCGGCCCGAGAACCCCCTCGGTGACCTCGACCCGGTGGTTCAGCAGCTCGGAGTCCGCCAGGCGGAACTTCGACCGCACGCCCCCGAACCGGATGTCCCGCGCGCCGAAGACGAGCCGCGCGATGCGGGCATGCACGATGGCGCCCGCACACATCACGCAGGGCTCCAACGTGACATACAGTGTGGCGCCGCAGAGGCGGTAATTCGCAACCGCCTCCGCCGCCTCGCGCAGCGCCAGGATCTCGGCGTGCGCCGTGGGGTCCAGAGACGAGACCGGGCGGTTCCAGCCCGCCCCGATCTCCTTGCCTTCCAGCACGACGACCGCTCCCACCGGGACCTCGCCCCCGGCCTCGCCCCGGCGGGCAAGCTCGAGCGCGCGCCTCATCCAGAACTCGTCGACCGCGGAATCCGTCTGCATTGTTACAAAAGTTTCGGCGGAGGGGCTCGGCCGGCCGCTTCTGCCCGCCTAGAATGAAAGTGTCCCATGAAATTCCTGCCGCTGATCGTGAAGAACGCGTTGCGGAACCGGCGGAGGACGCTGCTGACCATCTCCAGCCTGGCCATCTCGCTCTGCCTTCTGGGCGTCATGATGGCGCTTTACTATGCACTCTTCATCGGCGGCCAGCCGGCCAAGGCGCAGGCGCGGCGGGTCGTGGTCCGCCACAAGGTGTCGATCGTGTTTCCGCTGCCGCTGTATTTCCGCGAGCGCATCGCCCAGGTCCCTGGCGTCGAAGAGGTGATGCTGTGGTCGTGGTTCGGCGGCGTCTACAAGGACGCCCGCGACCAGCGGAATTTCTTCGCGCGCATGGCCGCCGACGCCGAGCGGCTGTTCCGCGTTTACCAGGACTATGTGATCCCGGAGGAGCAGAAGCAGGCGTTCATCCGGGACCCCGCCGGCTGCATCGTCAACAAGGCGCTGGCCGAAAGGCACGGTTTCCAGGTCGGGGACAAGATCCTCATCCGGGGCGACATCTACCCCTTCGATCTCGACCTGACCGTACGCGGCATCTACAGCTCCACCGATTTCGACGACGACACGCTGTGGTTCAACTGGAAGTACATGGAGAACGCGCTGCGCAACTCGCCGCGCCTCATGGCCGGCGGCTTCACGCTGCTGGCGCGTTCCGAGCAGGACGTGGCCGCCATCAGCCGTGCGGTGGACGAGATGTTCGCCAACTCCGAGGCGCCCACGAAGACCGAGAGTGAATACGCCTTCGGCCTCTCGTTCCTCTCCTTCCTCGGCAACATCAAGGTCATCCTGATGAGCATCTGCTTCGCGGTGACGTTCACCGTGCTCCTGATCACGGCCAACACGATGGCCATGAGCGTCCGCGAGCGCGTGCGCGAGGTGGGCGTGCTGCGCACGCTGGGCTTTGGCCAGCCCGCGATCGTTGGGTTGATCGTCGGCGAAAGCGCCCTGATCTCGCTGGCGGGCGGGCTGCTGGGCGTGCTGGTGGCCGGCGGGCTTTGCTGGGTCATCCGGCAGGGTCCGGCAATCGTGCAACAGGCGAAGACGCTGACCATCGAGTGGCCGGTTTTCGCGGCGTTGATGGGCGTGAGCCTGATAGTGGGCGTGGCGAGCGCCATCGTTCCGGCTGTGGCCGCGGCGCGCACCAACATCATCGACGCCCTGCGCTTCACCGATTGACCTTGCGGAGACTTGCGGAATGATCCTGCCCCTCTCCTACAACCTGCGCAATCTCGCGGTGCGCCGGACGACGACGGCGATGACCGCGCTGGGCATCGCGCTGACCGTCGCGGTGCTGGCGGCATCGTTCGCGCTGGTGGACGGGCTGCGGCTGGCGCTGGAGGCTTCCGGCCATCCGCTGAACATCCTGGTGACGCGGAAGGGTTCAGAGTCCGAACTGGCGTCGAACTTCGAGCGCCGCGTCTTCGACGATCTGAAGTTCAAGCCCGGCATCGCCCGCAACGCCGCCGGCGAGCCTCTGGCATCGCTCGAAGTCGTCACCGTGATCAACCTGGTCAGCGTGGAGTTCCCCGAGGGCGCGAACGTGAACGTGCGGGGAGTGACGCCCGTGGGATTGGAGCTTCGCGAGGACGCCCGCCTCACGGAGGGACGGTGGTTCACGCCGGGACGGCGCGAGGCCACCGTGGGCAGCTCCATCGCCAAACGCTACCCCGAGGCGCGCCCCGGCAGGAAGATCCGCTTCGGGCGCGGCGAGTGGGAGGTGGTGGGCGTTTACGACAGCGAGCAGATGGCGCGAAACTCCGAGATTCTGGTCGACCTGAACCAGGTGGCGGCGGACTTCGGCCGCGAAAGCGTGCTGAGTTCGGCTCTGGTGCGCGCCACTGACCCTGTGGCCCACCAGGCGCTGATCAATGATCTCGAAGCCGACACGCGCCTCAATGTGCAGGCGCGCTCCGAGAAGGAGTATTACGCGCAACAGACATCGAGCGGAGACCTGATCCGGTACCTGGGCACGGTGGTGGCGGTGATCATGGCCGTCGGGTCGTGTTTCGGCGCCATGAACACCATGTACGCAGCCGTGGCGCGCCGCTCGCGCGAGATCGGGACCTTGCGCGTGCTCGGCTTCTCCCGGTCGGCGATCCTGGTGAGCTTCTTCATCGAGTCGCTGATGCTGGCGGCTCTGGGCGGCGCGCTGGGTATTCTGCTGGTGCTTCCCGTCAACGGGCTGTCGACCGGGATCGGCAGCTTCGTGACGTTTTCCGAGATTGCATTCCAGCTGCGAATCACGCCGCAGACGATGGCCGCTGCGTTCCTGTTCGCGCTGGCGATGGGCGCCGCGGGCGGGCTGCTGCCGGCGTTTCAGGCGGCGCGCAAGGAGATCCTGACGGCGCTGAGGGAGGGTTGAACCGTTGTCGGAGGACTTGCGAGGACTCAGGATCGACCGAAGTGCGGCGCCGCAGGGCGGCGGCGGAGGGCGCCTGAAGTGGATCGTCGGTGCTGTCCTCGTGCTGGTGCTTTTGGGCGCAGGCGCCGCCGCCTACCGCTTCTGGAACGCGGCGCCGGAGGTGGCGGTGGTGCGCGTGCAGGCGCAGCGCACGGGCGGGGCAGGCGCCGGGGCGGTGGTGCTGAACGCGACGGGCTACATTGTGGCGGCGCACAAGATTCAGGTGGCGTCGAAGGTGGTGGGCAAGGTAGCGTGGATCGGCGTCGAAAAGGGTGACAAGGTGCGCGCCGGGCAGGTGATCGTGCGGCTGGAGGATGACGAATACCGCGCACAGCTGCAACAGGCCCGGGGCCAGCTCGCCGCATTGCAGGCGAAGCTGGAGGAACTGGAGCGCGGCTCGCGCCCGGAGGAGATCGAGGCGGCGCGGGCGCAGGTGGCCCAGGCGAAGGCCGATCTCGAAAACGCCCGCGTGCAGCTGGAGCGGATCCGGCAACTCGCGGCGGAGAAGGTGATGTCGAAGTCGGCGCTCGACGACGCGCAGGCGCGCTACGATGCGGCGGCGGCGCGGGTCGAGAATCTCGAAAAGACATACGAGCTCGTGCGCATCGGCCCGCGGCGCGAGGCGATCGAGGCCATGCGCGGGCAGGTGGACGCGGCGCGCGGCGCCGTGGCGTTCGCCGAGACGCAACTGGCCAACACACTGATCCGCGCGCCGGTGACGGGCACGATCCTCGAGCGGGGCGTTGAGAAAGGCGAGTTCGTCACCACGAGCTTCGTGGGCGAGCGCGGCGCCAAGGGCTATGTGGTGACGCTGGCGGACCTGAACGACTTGCGGGTGGAACTCGACATTTCGCAAAACGATTTCGCGAAGCTGAAGTCCGGGCAGAAGGGCGTCATCACGGCCGATGCCTGGCCGGGCGCGGAATGGCAGGGAGTGCTGGACGAGATCGCGCCCGAGGCCAACAGGCAGAAAGCCGCCGTGCAGGTGAAGGTCAAGGTGCTGAATCCCGACGAGCGGCTCCGCCCGGAGATGAACGCGGCGGTGGCGTTTCTCTCCGACGAGCCGGCGGCAGCTGCCGCGCCGGGCAAGCCCGTCGTCTTCGTCCCGTCGGCGGCGGTGCGAAACGACCGGGTGTACATCGTGCTGAACGGCAGGATCGTGGAACGCGCCATCCGCTCGAGCGGCAACACGCCTCTCGGGCTGCGCGTGGAAGACGGGCTGAACGGCGGCGAGGACCTGGTGCTGAATCCTCCGGCGGATCTCAAGGACGGGATGAAAGTGAAGGTGAAACAGCCATGAGCGATGACGTGGTGATCCGGGCGCGAGGGCTGACCAAGGAGTATGTGCGCGACGCTTTCCACGTCGTGGCTCTCAAGGACGTCGATCTCGATGTAAAGCGCGGCGAGTTTGTGGCGCTGATGGGCCCCTCGGGATCGGGCAAGTCCACTCTGCTGCATCTGGTCGCCGCCATGGACCGCCCGACGTCGGGCTCGATCGAGGTGCTGGGCTCGAACATAGCGGCGATGCCCGACAAGGAGATGGCGCGCTGGCGCAACCGCCACATCGGGTTCGTGTTCCAGAGCTTCAACCTGATCCCGGTGCTGACGGCGCTGGAAAACGTCGAGCTGCCGCTGAAGCTCACGCACCTGAAGAAGGGCGAGCGCGTGCAGCACGCCGCCACCGCCCTGAAGCTGGTGGGGCTCGGCGACCGCATGGATCACTACCCGCGCCAGCTGTCCGGAGGGCAGGAGCAGCGCGTCGCCATAGCCCGCGCCATCGTCGCCGACCCCGACATCCTGCTCTGCGACGAGCCGACCGGCAACCTCGACGCCCGCAGCGCCAACGAGGTGCTGGAGTTGCTGCGGCGCCTGAACCAGGAGTTCGGCAAGACCATCGTCATGGTGACGCACGACCCGCACGCGGCGCATTTCGCCACGCACATCCGGCACATCGACAAGGGAGAACTGCTGCCGGAAGGCAGGAAGCCGGAAGACTGGAGCTGAGAGGCGATGGCGCGGCTGGCGATCCTGTACGAGCATCCCACATGGTTCCGCCCTCTGTTCGAGACATTGGAGCGCGCCGGGATTGCCTACGAGCCATGGCGGGCCGAGGAGCTGGCGTTCGCGCTGGATGAAACGGAATGGCCCGATCTTGTTTTGAACCGCATGAGCGCATCGGCGGCGTGGCGCGGGCACGGGCAGGCGCAGTTTGCCGTGCGCGAGCTGCTGGCGGTGCTGGAGGCGCGGCGCGTGCCGGTGGTGAACGGACTGGCCGCTTACGAGCTGGAGATCAGCAAGATCCGCCAGCTTGAGCTGTTCCGGCGCGCAGGGGCGCGGGTGCCGCGCACGGCGGCGGCGAATTGCCCGAAGCAGTTGGCACGTGCGGCGCGAGGCTTGAGTTTCCCGGTGATGGTGAAGCCGAACTGCGGCGGCGCGGGCGCGGGCGTGCGGCGGTTCGACTCCCCGGCGCACCTGGAATCGGGCGCGGACGAGGCGGCGTTCGGCTGCGACAACGTGGCGCTGGTGCAGGAGCACATCCCGTCCCGCGACGGCGCGTGCTACCGGATCGAGATTCTCGACGGGGAGATTCTCTACTGCGCGAAGGTGCAGCGCGACGGCGCGGGCTACAACCTGTGCCCGGCGGATGCCTGCGCCTCGGCGGCGAAGCCCGTGTTCACGCGGTGCGAGCCGCATGACGAGGCAAGGGTGCTGGCGCTGAACATCGCGCGGCTGGGGCGGATCGACCTTTGCGGGATCGAATACATCCTCGACCACCGCACCGGCGAGCCGGTCTTCTACGACTTGAACGTGCTGTCAAACTTCGTCGCCAATGCGCGGGACGTGGTGGGGTTCGATCCCCACGAGCGGCTGGCGGAGTATCTGGGGCGGCGCCTGCACGCGCTGCGGACTGCTCGTCACGGCTGACGCGCGACTTGCCAGGAAGGCGTCAGGTGTCGGCGGGATTCAGGTCCGCCTGCTGGGGCAGGCGTAAGACTCAGTGGCGGAAGTGGCGGATGCCGGTGAAAACCATCGCTACGCCCAGCCGGTCGGCGGCGGCGATCACGTCCTCGTCTTTCACCGAGCCGCCCGGTTGAATCACGGCCGTGGCGCCGTGAGAGACGACCGTTTCCAGACCGTCCGGGAAGGGGAAGAAGGCATCCGACGCGGCCACGCAGCCTTTGAGCGGCAGCACGGATTTCCTGGCTCCGATTTCGGCCGAGAAGACGCGGCTCATCTGCCCCGCTCCGGCGCTGAGCAGCTGCCCCTTGCGGGCGTAGACGATCGCGTTCGACTTGACGTGCTTGCAGACCTTCCAGGCGAATTCCAGCGCGGCCATCTCCTCTTCGGAAGGCTGCCGGCGCGTCACCAAGCGCAGGGATGAGGGATCGAGCGCGATCAGGTCGGGAGTCTGGACCAGCACGCCGCCAGTGATGGAGCGCAGCACGGCATCCGCGGGCACGCCGCCTTTCACGGCGACCAGGCGGAGGTTCTTCTTCGCACGGAGGATGGCGAGCGCCTGCTCGGAGAACGCCGGCGCGGCGATGGCTTCGACGAAAAGCTTCGCGACCTCGTGCGCGGTCTCGGCGTCGACCTCGCGGTTGAACGCCAGCACGCCTCCGAAAGCGGAGACCGGGTCGGCTTCGTACGCCTTGCGGTAGGCGTCAGCCAGCGAGTCCTGCTCGGCGCAGCCGCACGGGTTGGTGTGCTTGATGATCACGGCGGCGGGCGAGGAGAATTCGCAGACGAGCTGCCAGGCGGCGTCCAGGTCGACCAGATTGTTGAAGCTCAGCTCCTTGCCGTGGAGCTGCGTGCCGTTGGCGACGCCCTCCTCCCCGCGCGCATACAGCGCGGCCTGCTGGTGGGGGTTTTCGCCGTAGCGCAGCACCTGCCTGCGCGGCAACACCACGCTGAGGGTGGGGGGCAGAGCGACGGGCTGATCGGCGAACCCGTCAGCGGTGCATTCGATCGAGGCGAGCCGGGCCGTGATGGCGGCGTCGTAGCGTGCCGTCAGCGCGAATGCCTGGCGCGCGAGGTTCCAGTGCGTGCGCAGGCTGAGTGCGCCGCCCGACGACCGCATCTCTTCCAGCAACGCCGGATAGTCCGCGGGCGAAGTCACCACCGCGACGTCCTGATAGTTCTTGGCGGCGGCGCGAATCATGGTGGGGCCGCCGATGTCGATGTTCTCGATCAGCTCCTCGACGCTCGCGCCCGGCTTCGCCGCAACTTTCTCGAAGGCGTACAGGTTGACCACCACCATGTCGATCGGAGCAATGCCGTGCTGCTCCAACGCGGCGCGGTGCCCGGCGACATCCCGGCGCGCGAGCACGCCGGCGGCGATGACCGGGTGAATGGTTTTTACCCGCCCGTCGAGGATTTCCGGGAAACCGGTCACCTCGCTGACGTCTTTGACGGCGAGCCCGGCCTCGCGCAGCGCGCGGGCCGTGCCTCCGGTGGAGATCAGCTCGCACCCGAGGGCGGCGAGTCCGCGGGCGAAATCGATGAGTCCGGTCTTGTCGGTGACGCTGAGGAGCGCGCGCTGGATCCTGGGCATGACCTTTCATTCTGCCATCCGCGGGACCCCTGTTACCATGAGAGCGTGGCACACAAGGTAACGCTCATTCCCGGGGACGGCATCGGGCCGGAGGTGGCGGCGGCGGCAGTGCGCACCGTGGACGCCACCGGCGTGAAGATCGACTGGGAGACGGCGGAGCTGAGCGCGGAGATTATCGAGAAATCCGGATCCAGCCTGCCCGCGCACGTGCTGGAATCGCTGGAGAGCACGGGCGTTGGGCTGAAGGGCCCGGTGACGACGCCCGTGGCCGGCGGCTTCAAGAGTGTGAACGTGGCGCTGCGGAAGACGCTCGACCTGTTCGCCAACGTGCGCCCGGTCTTCACGCTGCCGGGGCTCAAGACGCGCTTCCAGGACGTCAACATCGACATGGTGATCTTCCGCGAAAACACAGAGGATCTCTACTCCGGTCTCGAGCATGAGGTCGTCAAGGACGTGGTGGAGAGCCTGAAAATCATCACGCGCTTCGCCTCCATGCGGATCGCCAGCTACGCTTTCGCCTACGCGCGGAAGAACGGGCGGCGCAAGGTGACCGCCGTGCACAAGGCCAACATCATGAAGCTGAGCGACGGGCTCTTCATACGCTGCTGCCGCGAGGTGGCCACCGAGTATCCCGACATCGCATACAACGAACTCATCGTCGACAACGCCGCCATGCAGCTCGTGATGCGGCCGGAGACGTTCGACGTGCTGCTGCTGCCGAACCTGTACGGCGACATTGTCTCGGACCTGGCGGCAGGGCTCGTGGGAGGGCTGGGCGTCGTGCCGGGCGCCAACATGGGCGAGAAATGCGCGGTGTTTGAGGCCGTGCACGGCTCCGCGCCCGACATTGCCGGCCACGGCATCGCCAACCCTACGGCGCTGATTTCGTCGGCGATCCTCATGCTGCGCCACCTCGGCGAAGGCGCGGCGGCCGACCGGCTGCAGCGGGCCGTGATGGCGACCTATGCCGAAGGGTCGCACCTGACGCGCGACGTCGGTGGCGGCGCCACTACTGCGGAGTTCACCGATGCGGTGATCCGCCATCTCGGCTGAGCGGCGGATCACCGGATCTGTCGGGCCGCGCTACTTCACCGTGACCGTCACGGGCTGCTTCAGACGGAAAGTCAGCACGCTCTCGGCCGGAATCACCGCCGGCTCGCCGCGCGTGGCCACCGCCGTGGCCGTGCCGGCGCCAGCGCCGACGCCCGCGCCTACCGCAGCCCCCTTGCCGCCGCCCGCGATGGCGCCGATGGCCGCCCCCACGCCGGTCATGATCGCTCCCCGCGTGACGTCCTTCTTCACGCTGCTCTTCGCTTCCGCCACGTGGGCGCCCGTCTGGATCTCCACCTTGCCCGCAGCCGTCTGCAGCGAGCGCAAGGCGATGCCGATCTGCGCAACTCCCTTGACGCGCCCGCCGGGGTCGCTTTCCACAACGACGCCTTCCACCTCCGCGCCCCTGGCGGCGATGGTCACGCCGTCCACAACGAGCGGCTCCGCCAGCGTTGCGCGGAAACCTTCGCCGTTTTTCGCGTCCTTGGTAGAAAGCGTTGCCGCCGTGCGGATCACCACGGGCGTTCCGGCGGGAACAGTGACGGGCTTGGGAGCCGGCGGCGGCGGTGCTACGGAAGCCGTCGCCGGAGAAGAAGCAGCAGAGCCCCTTGCGTCGCCGGCTACAGCGGAACCGGAAGAGCCCTGCGAGCCAACCGGCTGCGCCTGCGCGGTCTTCTGACGGGCCTGATCGAGTTGCCTTCGGGCGTCAGCCGCCTGTTTCTGTGCCTGCTCCAGTTTCCTGCGCGCCTCACCGAGCTGGCGCTGCTGCTCCGCTTGCGCAGCCTTTTGTTCGGCCTCTTCCAGTTGGCGGCGCGCCTCGGCGGCTTGCTGCTCGGCTTCAGCCAGTTTCCTCTGAGCCTCCTCCAGCTGCTGCTGCGTCTGAACCTCGCTGGCGGGCTCCTTCTTGCAGCCCGGCGGCAGCAGCATGACGGCCGCCGCAACTGTCAACAAGAAATACCGGTTCATACGGAAGTCCCTCTCTTCCCCCCCGAGGCCGGGTTGCTCCTCCACTTCCAGTATAGCCCTATCCGGGCGATGACAACCGCGTGCAGCGCGAATATACTTAAGGCAACGCGGTCTTCCCCTCATGCCGAAAGCTGCCGCGACAGCATCGATTACGCGCCGGCGCCTCGCGGCTCTGGGCTTGCCCGGCATTTGCCGCGGAAAGGCCGGCTTGCGCGCGGCCGTGTTCGCCTGCGATGCAACTCCGCCGCCGGGGCAGCCCAACATCTGGGTCGAGCCCGTGAAGGAGGTTCTCGATCCGCTCTGGTGCAAGGGAATCGTCATCGAAGGGGGTGGCGTCCGCGTGGTGCTGGCGGCGCTCGACTGGTGCGGCGTAGGCGGTGCGACGCACGACCGGCTGTGCTCCGCGCTGGCGCATGGAGCGGCAACTTCCCGCCGGAATGTCTGGCTCCACACCGTGCACCAGCACGCCGCTCCGTATGTCGTCGAGGACGCCTACCCGATCCTGCAGCAGGCGCGCCCTTCAGCGTTGCGGATGTCGGCGCGCTTCCTCGCTGTTCTCGCCGAGAGAATGGCAAACGCGGCAGCCGCAGCTGCGCACAATCTCGCGGAAGTCCGGCGGGTGGGAACGGGAATGGCGCCGGTCGAGCGCGTGGCCAGTGCGCGGCGGTTGCTGGTGGATGGGAAGATCGTGACCCGCTTCAGCAGCACCGCCCGGACGCCTGAGCTTGCGGACCTGCCCGAGGGCGACATCGACCGGGATCTGCGCTGCGTGACGCTGGAAGGCGCGCAGGGTGTCATCGCCCGGCTCGCCTTCTACGCGACACACCCGCAGACGTTCTGCTGCGACGGCCGCGTTTCCGCCGATTTCGTGGGCGCAGCGCGCAAGACAGTGGAGAACGAGACCGGCGCTCCGCTGATCTATTTCACCGGCTGCGGCGGCGACGTCACCGTGGGCAAGTACAACCAGGGCAGGGAAGAGCAGCGGGTGGCGCTGGCCGAGAGGCTCGCCGCGGGCATGCGGCGCGCCAGCGCATCCACCATCTGGGAACCAGTCGCGGACATGGCGTGGCGCACGGTGCCTCTGCGCTTGCCGAAGTCGGCTGAGCCTTCGCGGCTGGAGGCCGCGCAAACGGACGCGGAGGCCTACCGCGCCGCCATCCGCATGGCCTTCCTGCAGCGGGAGCGGCCGCTCACGGCCTGCGCCCTGCACCTGGGGCCGGCCGTTCTCCTTGGCTTGCCCGGTGAGCCGTTGCTCGCGTTCCAGCGCGAGGCGCAGGCAGCCGGGGCTGCGAAATTTGTTTGCGCCGCCGGATATGGGGACATCTTCCCGGGCTACCTGTGCCGGGACGAGGACTACCGTCTTGGCGGGTACGAACCGGGCGCCTCCCATGTGGGGCCCGGAAGCGAGGAAATCCTCCGGAAGGCAATCCGGGAACTGGCATGAATCCAGAGCCAAAGAGGGGAGGAATCATGGAAAAGCAAACACAGAAACCGGCGGAAACCCGCCGGGATTTCGTTCTGAAAAGCGCCGCTTCGGCCGGGGTGGCCGGGGGCTTTCTGCCGCGCGCCGGGCTGGCGGCGCTGGGCGGCCCTCCGGCGGTCACCTGCCCGGCGGAGAAGATCAAGGAGCTGACGCGGTGGCCGCGCTACGGCCCCGCAGACCGGCAGGCGCTGCACGAGCTGATCGAGGCCAACACTTACTATGACGCGCTGCCGAAATTTGAAAACGAGTGGAAGGAGTACACGAAATCGCCGTTTGTCAAGGCACATATGAACGGATCCAGTGCCTTGACTTCGATGTATTTCGCGCTCGATCTGCCGCCGGGCAGCGAAATCATGGTGCCGTCTTACACGTTCTTTTCCACGTGTCTTGCAATGCGGTTCTTCGGATTGGTTCCGATCTTCATCGACATCGACCCGAAGACCGCCTGCTTCGATCTGGAAGACGCAAAGCGGAAGCTTACGCCGCGCACGCGAGCGGTGGTGACGATGCACTCCTGGGGGCTGCCGTGCGAGATGGACCACATCGCGGCGTGGTGCAAGGACAAGGGACTGATTCTGCTCGAAGACGCCGCCCACGCCCACGGCGCGTGGATGCAGGGCAAGGCGATGGGCACTTGGGGCGTGATGGGGATCTACTCCTTCCAGGCTTCCAAGGTGTTGCCCACGGTGGAAGGCGGAATGGGGATGTACCAGACGCGCGAATACTTCGAGCGCGCGGCGGCGTTCGGGCACTACGAGGATCCCGTGAAGTTCCCCCAGAACAGCCCCGTGCGCGCCTACGAGGGGACGGGCTTCGGGCAGAAGTACAGGATGCACCCGTTCGCCGCCGCCGTGGCGCGGGTGCAATTACGGGGGCTGGAGGAGCGGAACGAAATCGTGCGCCGGAATGTGCAGAAGCTGAACAGCCGTCTGATCCGGTTGCACGGCTTGAGCGAGCCCCGCTGCCGGCCGGATCAAAAGCGTGTTTACTATCACGCGAACATGCTGTTTCTGGACTCGGCAAAGGCCGGCTTTTCACGGGATCAGCTGGTGCGGGCCCTCAAGGCCGAGGGAGTTGGCGTGAGTGTCTGGGACTACCCCGAGCAGCACAAGCTGAAAATCTACTCGGAGCCGAAGTGGTGGCACCATCCACCGGTGATTCCCGAGCGGATGCCGGGCAACGCGCAGGTGAATGCCACGCACATTTTCCTGCCGCTGATGCACGGCGAGGCGGATGAGCTGATCGAGCAGTACGTCCGTGCCTTCGAGAAGGTTTGGTCGCGCCGCACGGAGGTAAGCAAGCTGTAATACAGCGCGTGTTTCAGAGCCGCGAACGAAGCGGCCGGAGGCCGCGGGAACGAGCGGTCGCGCCGGGGCTGAAAACGCGCTGCCGCGCAGGTCAGGGCAGCCGGATCATTGCGGGGGAACCGCTCAGTCTGGCTGTCGTTCTTACGAACGCCGGCCGACGTTCGCGGCTCTGACAGGGTGGTCCGGCCCGCCCTCGCGGTCCCGAACCATCGGGAGGGGCGCGTCCAGCGCCGCCCGGAAACGGCGATGTCAGAGCCGCGAGTGAAGCGGCCGGAGGCCTGCGGGAGTGAGCGGTCTCATCCGTTGCGACGCCTCGCGCCGCGATCAGAGCCGCGAGTGAAGCGGCCGGAGGCCGCGGGAACGAGCGGTCGCGCCGGGGCTGAAAACGCGCTGCCGCGCAGGTCAGGGCAGCCGGATCATTGCGGGGGAACTGCTCACTCTGGCCGTCGTTCTGACGAACGCCGGCCGCCGTTCGCGGCTCTGACAGGGTGGTCCGGCCCGCCCTCGCGGTTCCGAACCGTCGCGAGGGTTCGCACTGCCTTCAGAGCCGCGAACGAAGCGGCCGGAGGCCTGCGGGAGTGAGCGGTCTCATCCGTTGCGACGCTTCGCGCCGCGATCCGAGCCGCGAGTGAAGCGGCCGGAGGCCGCGGGAACGAGCGGTCGCGCCGGGGCTAGAAACGCGCTGCCGCGCAGTTCAGGGCAATCGGATGCCTGCGGGGGGGACCGCTCACTCTGGCCGTCGTTCTGGCGAACGCCAGCCGCCGTTCGCGGCTCTGACAGGGTGGTCCGGCCCGCCCTCGCGGTTCCGAACCGTCGCGACGGTTCGCACTGCCTTCAGAGCCGCGAACGAAGCAGGCCGGAGGCCTGCGGGAGTGAGCGGTTAGGTCCGTTTCGACGCTTCGCGCCGCGATCCGAGCCGCGAGTGAAGCGGCCGGAGGCCGCGGGAACGAGCGGTCGCGCCGGGGCTAGAAAC
>Ga0209018_1001176_pt1 | contig 21975 bp, 16 predicted proteins | sample YNPBryBLVA2012_FD_185814 | JGI IMG/M metagenome (GOLD analysis project Ga0209018, IMG submission 185814) | Anoxygenic and chlorotrophic microbial mat microbial communities from Yellowstone National Park, USA - YNP Bryant BLVA 2012 (SPAdes)... ...
GTTCGAAATCGGCCCGCAATTCCTGCCGGGTGACGACCCCAACGGCCTGCCCCAGGAACAGCCGCGCCTGGCGATCCTCCTCTCTGGCCCGCGCGCCCTCCCCGGGTGGCAGCCCGCCGACCTGGCGCCGATGGACTTCTATGACCTCAAGGGCGTGCTGATGGCCCTCCTCGACGGTCTGAATGTGGCCGACGTGCGCGTCGAAGCGGCGCAGCACCCCACCTTCCACCCTGGCAAGTGTGCCCGACTGCTTGCCGCTGGCAAGGAAATCGGCGTCTTTGGCGAACTCCATCCCGAGGTCCGCGCCCGCTACGATTGGCCCGCCTCGTTCCGCACCCCCATCCTGGCTGCCGACCTCGACGTGGCGCTTCTCCTGACGCTCATGCCGGCTCTGTACGAAACGACGAGCGTGCCTGAATTTCCGCCTGTCTTCGAAGACCTGGCAATCGTGGTGGACGAAGACCTGCCTGCCGAGCAGGCGGAGACGCTCATCCGCCAGACCGGCGGCAAAATCGTCAGCGACGTGCGTCTCTTCGACGTTTATCGTGGCGAGAAAGTGGGCGCAGGCAAGAAGAGTCTGGCCTACAGCATCACCTACCAGGCGCGCGACAAGACCCTTACCGACAAAGACGTGGCCGCTATGCGGGCGCGCATCCTGCGCCGCCTGGAGCAGGCTGTGGGGGCACAGTTGAGGCGTTGAGCTGCCTCGTATGGAGGATGAAAATGGAACGGAAGACGATAGCCATTTTGGTCACACTTCTCAGCGTGATGTTCTGCGCCTGCCCCGGCTTGTCGCTGTGTATGGTAGGAGCGATTACGTTGACGCAAGGCGGCACTTTCGACTTTGCCAGCGGTACCGGTGATCCAACCGCTTTGATCGGCTTGGCTGCCTCGTGCCTGGGCTTGCTGGGTCTGCTCATTGCCGCGCTGCTCATTTTCTTTGTCTGGCGGCGCAAACCAGCGCCCCCGCCAAATCTGGATGAACCGCTGCCGCCAGCTATTTGAGACGGCGCCGGGTGAACAGAGTCTGTCGTTTGGCCGCCAATTTGCTATAATGCGGGCATGCCAACCCGCCAACGCTCACTGCGCGTCGAAGCGGTTGTGCTGCGCCATGTGGATTGGGGCGAAGCTGACCGGCTGCTTTGGCTGTTCACCCGTGAACAGGGCAAGATGCGCGCCGTCGCCAAGGGAGTGCGCAAACCGCGCTCACGCAAGGCGGGGCATCTGGAACCGTTCACCCGTGTGGGGTTGTTGTTAGCCGAGGGGCGCGAGTGGTTCATCGTCACCCAGGCCGAGGCGGTGGAGGTCTATCTGCCGCTACGTGAGGACCTGGTGCGGATGAGTTATGCGCTCTATGTGGTGGAATTACTCGACCGCTTCACCTACGAAGAGGGCGAGCATGTGGGTCTTTACCGTCTGTTGGTGGACACGCTTGGCCGCCTCAGCAGCGAGGCGCAACCGGCGCTGGCAACGCGTTACTACGAGCTGCGCCTGCTCGACCTGGTTGGGTTTCGCCCCCGTTTGTTCGAATGTGCAGGCTGTGGAGGCGTCATCCAGCCGGAAGAGCAATACTTTTCGGCTGAACGGGGGGGAGTGTTATGCCCTCGATGTGGGCCGCAGCACGCTGGAGCCAGACCTATCTCGATGATGGCGCTCAAGTATTTGCGGCACTTTCAGCGCAGCTCGTATGAAGACGCCCGCCGCGCCCGCCTGACCCCCACGCTCGACCGTGAAATGGAAGCCATTGTGCAATATTACGTGACATACCTGCTCGAACGCGGCTTGAATACCTCCCCTTTTCTGAGACAAGTGCGCGCCGAGGCGCTGAAGAGCCAGGGGGGAGAGACACCCGCGGGGTGATCGCCCCTCGACGGCTCAGGACAGTTGGGCCACCTCTTGCGGGTCGAAGACCACTTCTTCCTTGCCGGTCAATTTTTCCTGAATTTTCGAGACAATCAAATCCATATGGGTGCTGTGCGCCACGTAGTCCAGGTCGTCGGCGGGGATGGTCAGGATAGGGCAGAGATTGAAGTTGCCGACCCAGGCTTCGTACAGGTCGTTGAGTTGCGAGAGGTATTCGCGGGTGATTTGCCGCTCGTAATCGCGGCCGCGGCGTGCAATGCGGTTGACCAGGGTGGAGACGGAAGCGCGCAGGTAAACCACCAGGTCTGGCGGCGGGAGCAGTTCGGTCAGGACGGTATACAGGTCGCAGTAGGTCTGGTAGTCGCGTTCAGCCATGAGGCCGCGCAGGAACAGGTTGCGGGCAAAGATTTGGGCATCCTCATACACGCTGCGATCCTGGATGACGGAGGTGGGGTGGTCGAGCAGTTGGCGATGGGCATGCAAGCGGCGGGTGAGGAAGAAGATTTGTGATTGGAAAGACCAGGCGCGCATGTCACGGTAGAAATCGGCCAGGTAGGGGTTCTCGACGACCGGCTCCAAGAAGGGTTGCCAGCCGAGGCGGTCGCACAGCATGGTCACAAGCGTAGATTTGCCGACGCCGATGTTGCCGGCCACAGCGACGAATTTCTTCATGCTCACTCCAATACCAAGAAGGCTGCTGCCCGGCCGCGTTCGTCGTCCATCACCAGGTCGAGGCGGTGGCCAGGGCGGAAGGAGGCGACTTCGATGACCCGCAGGCAGCCGGTCAGGCCGATTTCTTGGGGCAGGAACTCTAACAAGCGGTTGGGCGTATCGTAGAAGAATGGGCGGTTGAAGATGACATCCTCGTCATCGAGGTAGACTGCCAGGGGATAGATGTTGGCTTCGACCAAGTCCTGGAAGAAATGGGTGCCGAAAGAGGGCTCGGGCGCGTTGCCGATGCCCCGCCCTGAGACTTCGACCAGGGCGCGGGTATTGTAGATATCGGCATAACCGATGCTGATTCCCAGGTCGGGGTTGGTCGTTCCCCAACGTCCCGGCCCAACGCAGATAAATGTCTTACCGGCCAGGGCGGTGTTCAACTGGCCGATGGCGCGCCCCAGTTCGGCGCGTGCTTCGGGCGTGGGCAGGGTGTAATAGCCTTCAGGGGTGACGAAGACCACGTATTGGATGCCGTAGACGCGCCCCTGCGGCACGACCCGCGAGGTGGCGAAGACCACGTCGCCGGGGTAGAGGTTCTGCGGCAAGCGTGCTTCGCTGTCCTTGAGATGGCTCTGCGGACGGCACTGCACCAGGGTAATTTTTACTTCTGGCTGGACGGCAAAGGGATCGGCAATCATGGCGCAGAATTCGGTGTCCACCGGGGCGTGGTAATGTTTCTCGAGTATCTGCACCATCTTGCGCAGGCGGTCGGGCAAGGGTGTGCGGCGCAACAGCTCTTCGAAGGTCAAGACCAACTGGCTCACGTTGCCATCCAGCAGGCTGCTGCGCAGGGTGGAGAGGTAACCGCCCTGGTCAATCTGCGCCAGGTAACGCAAGACGGGGTAACGCGGGCTAAGCACTTCGTGGACGGGCAAGCTTTTGAAGCGGTTGTCGCGCAAATCAATCACATCCACGAATTGTTGCGAATAGCGCCGGATGGCTTTGGGATTGTTCTCAGGGCGCAACAGAGGGTGGCTGAGGGCCACCAGGCGGGGGTAATCGTTGCCCACACGGTCCACCGCCCGTGTTCCTAAGCCCCATACCAGGCGCACGAAGCCATCTTCCTTGCGAATCTGGGGCGACCAGCGGTACATATTGCGGCTGAAGGCCACACCCGCCGCTTGGGGCAAATAGAACTGCCCAAAAGTCTCCCCCTCGACGGCCTGGATCAAGACCGCCATACGCTCGTCGTAATCCTGCAAGCCCTTGGCGCGGCGGTAGAGCAAGGCATCGGGGTTGAGGATGCTGGCATAAATCCGCCGAATGGCCTGTGTCAGGTCGTTCAAGTTCTCTTGTGGCGTGCCCTGGTTGGGGCAGAAATGGCTTTCGTATTTACCGGCGAAGGAGGTGCCGAAGTTGTCTTCCAGCAAGCTGGAAGAGCGCACGATCAGCGGCTGACGTCCCAGGCGTTCGAGCAAGTCTTGCAGCTTCTCCAGCGCATCGGCGGGGAATTCGCCGGCCAGGAATTCGCGCTGAATCTGGGGATATTCGCTGCGGATTTGTTCTTCGGTCTTGTACTTCTGATCGGCCCAGTGGATCAAGCCATTGATCGCCATGAAGGTGTAGGTCAGGTCTGCGCCGAGGAAATAGGATTCGGGGATGCGCAGGTTGGCGCGGATATCGTCGTCACCCACATCCATCAGGATACGGTAAGCCAGCAACATGCCAGCAGCCTTACCGCCGATCTTACCCTGGCCGATGCGGCGGCGGCGGATTTCGCTCAGATCAGCGATGGTGAACCAATTCTTGGCGATATTGACGTAAGCAAGCTGATCGCTGATGAGTGTGCGGATCAGCACAACCTTGATTTCGCGCAGACGGGCTTCGGCGCGCGCCCGCCGTTCAGGGGGCATGTTCTCGATAGCGGTAGCCTGCTCGAAGAGCATATCCTGGGGGGCCAGTTCAGGATTGAAGGTGGAGATCAACAAATCTTCGGGCGGCACACCGCGCTCGGCCAGCGTATCGCGCACCAACTGCTCGAACAACTCCATGGGGAGGTTATAGGCAAAGTAGAAATCGGTCAGGTTATCGCGCTCACGCATCAAGCGCAGTTCCCAAATATCGCCCGGCTCCTCCACGTAGGGGTCGTGCAAAGCCTCGCGGGCCTGCGATTCGATGGCGTGGTCGCGCACCTCGCTCTCGAATTGCTGAGGGCTGATCACCCCTCGTTCGAACAATTCACGGCGCATGCGCGCCCGGATTTGCGTGCTTAGAATGGGATACTGGGCTAAAGCCAGGTAGATTCGCAGGGTTTTTTCGGAGGAGATGGAGGGAAGAGTCATGGCGTCGTGCCTAATCCACAGACTCCTTGCACAAAAAAACAAGGATTTGCCGGATTAGCGTCCTGCTCGTTTGCTCGGGTTATGGGGAACGTTGGCGCCGTGCGGCGCTGTTCAATTGGCAGGCCAACGTTCCCCAACGCAGCAATTAACTTCCCCAATGCATCGGCATCATCACGTGGAGGAAATTATCGTCACCCACCGGGCGGATGACGCCGGGGCTGATCTCGTCAATCGTTTCGAGGGCGACGTTGGGGGTCTTGATCACTTCCAGGACTTCGCGCAAGAAACGCACGTTGAAAGCGATCAACACTGCCTCGCCCTCCACGCTGGCGTCAATCTGGGTCTGGTTGAAACCGGTTTCTTCGGATTGCCCCGAGATTTCGACAACGCCGGGCTGCACCTCGCTGCCGGGGGTGATGTTGATGCGAGCGATGAGCGAACCTTCTCGGGCAAAGATTTCCGCTTGCTTGCAGGCTTTCAGGAAAGCTGCCGTCGAAAGCAGCGTGCGCGTGCGGTAGGTTTGCGGGATGACTTGTTCCACGTTGGGAAAATTGCCGTCAATCAAGCGCGAATCCAGTTCGATATCCCTCATTTGGAAAATGACCTGGCCTCGGCCGGGAGGGAGCGCCATGGAGATCGTTTGCTCGCTGTCACCGGCAATGCGGGCCAGCTCGCTGAGCGCCCGTGCAGGAATGATGGCGGTGACCGACTGCGCCGCCGGTTGCGACAACACCGCCCGGCGGATGGACAAACGGAAACCATCGGCCGCCGAGAGGGTCAACTGATTGTCCCGAACGGTCAGCAACACCCCGGTCAACACCGGCCGGGCGTCGTCGGTGGAGGCAGCAAAAACCACCTGCTGAATCATCTCTTTGAGGTCGGCGACCTTGAGAGAAATGCCGTTGGTCATGTCCACAACCGGCAAGGGAGGAAACTCCTGGGCATCAATCCCTTTGATGTCAGTATTCGACGTGCCACAGCGCACATTGAGCGTTTGCGTGCGCACATTCAAGGCCATGGCCACGCGGTCGTTGGGCAGGGTGCTGACCAGGTCGGTGAAGGTGCGCGCCGGCACGGTCGTGGCGCCTTCCTCTTCGATTTTAGCGCCGATCCAGCAGGTGATGCCCAACTCCCGATTGGTTGCCGATAGGCGCAAGCGGCCCTCATCGGTAGCGACCAGAACATTCGCCAGCACGGGCAGGGTGCTGCGCGGCGAGACCGCGCGTGAGACCAGGCCGAGGGCACGAGCCAGATTCTCTTGCAGGACGGACACTTTCATAGGGGCAATCCTCTCCTTGATTGGTATTGCTTAGAGTATACAACGAGTGAGATAAAATTGCCAGTAGGCAGATGAGAAGCCACCATCGCCGCGGCGCACAACGTTTGGCATCGACACGCCGAAGTGCTGCTAAGCAGCACCATCGGCGCTCTGCGGCGGTTCACCCGCGGCAGAGACGGCCAGGATGCCACCAACAGGCAAGAGAATGTGAAACTGACTGCCGGGGCAGGTTTCCTCGTTCTGTCCTGAACTCTCGACCCAGATGCGGCCGCGGTGGGCCTGGACGATGCCGCGGGCAATGGACAGCCCTAAGCCAGGCCCGCCCCCTTTGAACTTGGTCTTGCCTGATGAATGCAAGGCCACCTTGCCAGTTTGGTAGAACTTCTCGAAAATGAGTTCGTGATATTCAGGGTCAATGCCGATGCCGGTATCTTGAATGACCACTTCGACAGCCGCCCCCAAGACCTCGTCGTCGAGACTTCTCCCCCAGATGGTGATATGGCCACCGTCGGGGGTGTATTTAATCGCATTGGCCACCACGTTTTGGAAGACCTTGAGCAAAAGGGTGGGATCGGCATAGATGCGCGGCAGGTTTTCGAGGCCATCCAGGTGCAGTTCGATGCGCCGTTCAGCCAGATCGGAGGCGTAATCGGCCTGGACGCGCTTGGCAATAGTCATCAGGCTCATCTGTTCGGGGTGCAAGTCGAGCACCTGGCTGTCAATGCGGGCCACATCCAACATACTGTTGACAATCTCATGCAAGCGGTCAGTGCCGCGCAGAATGCCGTTGAGCGATTCGAGCAGATAAGCGTTGCTGCGCAGCGTCGGGTCAGCCTGCAACATGGCGGCGTAGCCCTTCATGATCGTCAGGGGAGTGCGCAGTTCGTGGGCGGCGACGTTGATGAAATCAGATTTGTTCTTGTCCAGCCGTTCGAGAGCCTGATAAGCGCGGTGGAGTTCTTCGGTGCGCTGTTGCACCATCTGCTCAAGTTGTTCGTTGAAACGGGTAATTTCCTCGTACAGGCCGGCGTTCTCCAGGGCAATAGCGGCTTGCAGGGCAAAAGTGCTCACCAGGACAGCGTCGTCTCGGCTGAAAGCGCGCGCTGGCCGGCGGGTGAGCGACACCATGCCGATGACGCGGTCTTGCGAGAAAAGCGGCACCCCCATCCAGGACTGGTTGAGGGGCAGCCAGTCCACCTGCGTCCAGCCGGCAATTTGGGTCACGTCGTCAATCAACACCGGATGCCCGGCAGCGGCTACCTGCTGGAAGACATCCCCCTCGCGGATGGAGATGCGCAGGTCGCGGACGCGCTCGTCATCGGGGAAACCGTGCTGAGCGACGATGCGCAGGTTATTGCCCTCGCGCAGCATGAGTGAACCGCGTTCGTAGGGGACGACCATTTGCAATTGTTCGAGGATACGGCGGGGGACTTCGTGCAGTTTGAGGCTGCTGGAGAGTTTGCGTCCGGCCTGAACCAGCAGTTCGGCCACGTGCCGCCGGTCTTGCTCAGCTTTGAAGAGGCGGGCGTTTTCGATAGCGGCGGCAGCCTGGGTGGATAGCGACATGAGCAAATCTACGTCGTGATGGGTGAACTGACGTTGATTCACGCGGTTGAGGGCTGTTACCGTGCCGATGACCTCGCCCTTGATGGTCAGAGGGACGACGATGACCGCGCCGGTGCCGGCGCGTCGCCGCCGCTCGGCAATCTCAGGCGGTTCGATGCCGTCGTCGGCGCTGGGAGAAAGAACCGGCATACCGGTGCGGCAAACCAAGCCGCTGATGCCCTGGCTCAGCTCCTCGTAAGTGGTATCGAGATCATCAACGATGGCGCCGTTGTGCACCGCCAGGGTGATGCGTCGTTGCTCGTGGTCGAGCAGGAAAATCAACACGCGGTCAGCCTGCACCAAGCTGGTGAAATGCTGGCTCAAGTTCTGGCAAATTTCGGTGGTCTCGTTGGCGCCCAGGATGGCCTGCGCGGCGTGGAACAAGCCTTCGGTCTCTTGCAGAGCCTGTTGAAGCTGGCGCGCCGAAGCTTCGATGGTCTCTTTGGCACGCGCCAGCTCGATGGCGTTCAGCTCGGCTTCAGCCAGCAGGCGTCCAATCTCTTGAGTGGCTTGTTCCCGATCGCGCACCAACAGCGCCCTAAAGATAGCGCTGCTGAACAGGTTGCGGATGCGTGTATAGACTTCCCACTCGTGCGGGCCGACCTCGGTGTACATGAAGCCCAAGGGGGCCTCGCCCAGATCGAGGGGGGTAAAAATGCCGGTAAAGCGCTGTTCGCCAATGGGTGTTGCCTGACAAGCCAGTTGCGCTGCGGGGAAAGACGGCCCCCGCGTTGTCACCTCCGCTTGCCGATCTCGGTACTTGAGCAATAGCCGCGACAGGCTGGAGGGCTTGGGCGGGCTGGCCTGCCAGAGATTCTGGCTGGATTCGTACAGCACCACCTGGCAATGGTGAATACCTAGTTCGGGAAAGTGTTCGCTGGCGGCAGTTCCCAGGTCTTTGAGCGTGAGACTCGTTGCCAGGGCAAAACTGAGCCGCTGGAGTTGCTCTTCCTGCTGTTCGATTGCCAGCCGCTGGAAAGCCTGCGCCCGCTGGGCCATTTCGCCCACCAACAAACGCGCCTGCTGGAACAGGTTCTCGGCGCGCAGGGTGAGGGCCGCATTGCTGAGCTGCGGCAAGACCTGGCGGCGCATGGCCGACAAAACACCATGCCAAATGGTGACCCCCTTGCCGGCGGCGCGCAATTGCTGCAAGGCCTGCTCGAAAGCTTTGAGGAATTGGTCGTGGCTGTCCTCGCGCAGATCGGACAAGAACGTGTTCAAAACTTCGCTGAAAATGTCCTGAAGCGCAGGGCGCGGCAGGGAGACACTGCGCGCCAGCACGCGACTTCCACCCATATTGGCGGCCTCGAGCAGCGCGGTCAATATGCTTGGCTTGTGCGCCTCTAGCCGCGGCAGGCTGGCGTCTTGCTCAGACAAGGCAGCCGCTTCTGGGGTGAGAGGGCGTGCCGCCGGACGCGCCGCAGCCGTCTCGGCAATCGTCGCCTGGCGAATCGGGCGCGGCAAACAGCCACACGACCAGCGCACCACCAATTCGGTAGGCACGATCATCCGTTCGGGGACCGCGTCGCCGCGCAACAGTCTCTGTAGGTTGAGAATAGCCTGCTGGCCGATGTTGTAAAACAATTGACGCACGGTCGTCAGCGGCACCCCCAGGAATTGCGCTTCGAGCACATCATCGAAGCCGGTGAGGGCCACATCCTGCGGCACTTGTAAGCCATGCTCTTGCAACACATCTAGCGCGCCAAACGCCATGCGATCGTTGGCCACCACCACCGCCTGCGGCTGGACTTTGCGCTCATCGAGCAACAAGCGCATGGCGGCGCGCCCGCTTTCGGGGGTGTAATCGCCCGGCGCAACCAAGGCGGCATCGAGGGGAATGTGGTGCGCTTCGAGCGCATCCACATACGCCTGATAACGTTGTTCGGCCTCGAGCTGCCCAGCCAGCCCCTGGATGAAAGCAATCTGGCGGTAGCCGTGAACTTCAATCAGGTGTTCCACCGCCTGACGCATACCGCCATAACTATCGGGCAACAGGGTGGGAATGCCCTTCACATTCATCGCCAACGCCACCATCGGCAGGGGCGCCAAATGATCACAGAACTCTTGCAGCGCCTCCTGGCTGACATTATGCCCCAGGTCAGCCGAGAGAATCAGGCCATCGAGATGGTGACGGTCAATCAGATCATAAATACCGTAGCCGGCGCCAGGCTGCAAGAGTGGCGGGCCGCCCACATAACACAACAGGTTGACGTCTTGCGCTTCGGCAGCATCCACCAGCCCATCCATGAACTCGCGCGACCAGACGCGCCCAATGCGCGCCACCAACAGGCCAATGGTGGGGCGGCCAGCCCGCGGCGAAGGGTTGTCTGGTAGGGCAGATAAATGGTCGCTGGCGTTCATGACATGATGCAGGTGTAGGGAGTCAAGTCTCTATTTCCCGGCCTTATTTTAATGCCAAAGTGGCTAGCTTGCCAGTGAAAGCCGTCTCAGACGAGCGCCAAACTGATTGCCAGCCCGATGACCGCGCCCAGGGCTGCGCCCGCAGCCACATCGGACAGGTAATGCACACCCATGGCCACCCGTGCCAGCGCCACCAGCGGCGCCCACACCAGCAACAGACCCGCCAGCCAGGCTGGTCCCAGGCCAAAGGTGACCACCGCCAACATGACGGCCCGCGCCGCATGGCCGGAGGGGAAAGAGTGAGGGTCGGTCGAGCGGTAGATGCCGCCCCACTCCCCTTCGGGGCGTCGCCGCCGCACGGTGAACTTGATAGCCATGACCAGAACGGCGGTAATCAACACGCTCGCCGCCAAGATCAGGGCGCGCCATTTCCAATACGGCGAGCCAAGCCAGCCCACCAGGGCCAACCCTGCCAGCCAGAACCACGAATCGCCCGAATGGGCCAGCACTGCCGCCAGCTTGCGCCGCGCCCCCGGCTTTTCGGCCACCCGCAAACGGCTCGACCAGCGCGCATCCACCTCCAGCCAGGCGCGCAGATGCTCTTGCCACTTCTCAGCCGCCAACTTTTGTCCTCTTGAGCAAATCAGCTCGCATGATCTCGAGTTGAAACGGCTTATCCACATCCATACCCACCTCAGCATACGGGCAAACGATGGCGCGCCCCTTGATTTTCAAACGTTTGCTCAAATGCTCGGCAGCCTGCTCCAACGTGCCAGCCCTCAACAAAACCAAGAGGAGCGTATCCAGCCCAAACAACATGGCCTGTTTGAAAGCGTTCTTGCGCGCCTCGATGATCTTGCGCCACAACTCATCGTTGGCCGTGGCAGTCTGGGCGCGGATGACATTCATATCCCCCCCGCAGAACTCGGCGTCCTTCAGCCGGATGTAAGAGCGCTTCGAGCCGGGATAGCGCGCCTCCATCGTCTGGCGGGCGATGACATTGTAGTACAGATCGTGATCGCTCTGCATGGCCGTATCGGCAACCCAATCTACCATCTCAGGGGTGATGGCGGGGATGTCGGACGAAACCACCAGCACATGATGCGCCGCCGGGTTGACCCGCAGAACTTCCTTCACGCCAATGCGGATATTTTCCAGCATGCTGCCCTGTTCAGGGAGATAGTAGACCGGCTTCGCACACGTCAGACCACTCTCGGCTGGCAGGCTGACGATGAACACTCGCTCGACCACGCGCGAACCGGAGAGGGCATCCAGCACCCATTGGATCATCGGCTTTCCGGCGATGTCCAGCAAGGCCTTAGGGGCGCCGCGCGTCTCCTCGTAGAGGTACTCGCCCGGTTGAGGTACTCCACCGGCAGTGACAATGGCATCCATAGCTAATCCCTCCGCAGCAAGTAGAGTCAAAGCCCATCCTAGAGTTCTTGTAATTGGGGTTCGAAGCCGAGTTGATCGAGCATCTCGGCGTATTCGGCATGGGTCAAGACGCGCCCTTTGCCCGAAGCCGCAATCAATGCCGCTTCCATCATGTTCGTGCCAAATGAACGCCCCTCCAGCACGGGGGTCGTCGTAACCAGATATTTCACCCCACACTGGCGAAATAGCGCCACATCTTCGGCGGTGGTCGTGTTGGTGGCGACCACTTTGCCGTGCATATCGTCGGGCATGTAGCGCTTGATGTAATGGCAATCGCCGGCCACCACGGTGGCCCAGTGAAACCACTTGGGATACTTGGGCTTGCGCTCCTCCTGTTTCTCGCCGATGGGATAGACCCACTCGAAAGGCAGCCGGCCTGCAATGGGCATCACCAGCGCCGCCAGGGCCTTCAGCGCCCGGTCGGTATGCACGGGGATGGGCAAACCCAGCGAGAACATGAAATCGCCGAAAGTACATTCGTAGCCGGCATCGAGGAACGAGCGGGTGAGACCCCAGCGGTCGGCGCCGGTCATGATGAAAGCTTTGCGCCCGCGCGCATTGATGTAATCCCGCAGATGGGCATCGAGAAAAGGAGCCACCTTCTTCTCCAGGGTGATCTTCAGGCCGGTGCCATCCACGATGGGGGTTTGTTTGACAAAGCGTACCATCTTGTTCACCGAGTAAAGCGGATACCATTTGGTATCCACCAACAAGCCCAAATCGGCGCCGCCTACACCAAAAGCATCCACTTGGCCATCCAATTCCTGGTATTTACGCGCCGCGGCCTCCATATCCCCATCTGTGCCGATGCGTTCAATGCTGACTTGCTCGCCCAGCAAATTGACCGTGACGGCCTTGTTGCGCTTAGAGGAACCCAGACTGATGCTGACTGCTCGCTTCATAAGCAACTCTCCTGTCGGTAACTAATAGCTGAGGCGTTGATACAGCCTATGCATTGAGTATACTCCCAACTTGGCGAAATAAAAACCCTTTGGCAGCAAGACACCCTGCAGAAAGGGTTTATAATCCCATGGCAGTAACGACTTGCCCTCGGTCGAAACCCGGCTGTGGGTGACGGCCTGGGGAAGCCGCCCTAGACGGTAGTCACGCTAGCGAGTTATTTTCACGAATGGAGAGACAAAAATGGAGTTTCCTACCCCCGCTTATGCCTATTTTCGCGGTCGAATTGTCCCCTACGCCGAGGCCAAAGTCGGCGTGCTAACCCACGCGCTGAACTACGGTACGGCAGTTTTCGGCGGCCTGCGCGCCTACTGGAATGCCGACGAGCAGCAACTGTTCGTGTTTCGCCCCAGCGAGCATTACCGTCGTTTCCTCAATTCGGCCAAATTGCTGCGCATGGCATTCGAACACACGCCTGAGAGCCTCACCGAAATCACCCTGGCATTGCTGCGCGCCGATGGCTACCGCCGCAATATCTATATTCGTCCGCTGGCCTACAAAAGCGACGAGGGTATTGGCGTCAAGCTGCACAATGTGAGCGAGGATTTGGCCATTGTCGCCGTGCCGTTCGACCGCTACATTGCCAACGACACCAACGCCCACGTCACCATTTCCTCCTGGCGGCGGATTGACGACAACGCCATTCCGGCGCGGGGTAAGATCAGCGGCGCTTATGCCAGCTCAGCGCTTATCAAGAGCGATGCGGCGCTGGCGGGTTTCGACGACGCCCTAGTGCTGACGCAGGAGGGGCATATCTCAGAAGGCAGCGCCATGAACGTTTTCATGGTGCGCGACGGCGTTTTGATAACCCCTCCCATCACTGAGAACATCCTGGAGGGCATCACCCGCCGCAGTATCATCGAGTTAGCTGAAGGTGAACTGGGCTTGCGTGTCGTCGAACGCCCCATAGATCGCACCGAGATTTACCTGTGCGATGAGTTATTCCTGACCGGCACAGCGGCGCAGGTCACCGCCGTCACGCGGGTGGATTACCGGCCTGTGGGAGGCGGCGTGATGGGGCCGCTAACGGCGCAATTGCGTGAGCTGTTTGGCAAGGTTGTGGAAGGACGTTTGCCGCGCTATCGCCATTGGAACGTGGGCGTGTATTAATCTTCGACCCTGACGCAGTTGCGGCCCGCCTGCTTGGCCGCATACATAGCGCGGTCAGCGCAGTCAATCAGGGCAGCCAGGTCTGGTGTGTCGGCTTTCAACCCCGCCACCCCCACACTGATGGTAATGTCCAGCGGGCCGGCGTCGGTCTCGAACGGTTGCCGTTCGACCTCCGAGCGCAGGCGCTCGGCCACCTGGTGCGCGGCCTCCAGGCTGGTTTCTGGTAAAAGCGCCACGAATTCCTCGCCGCCATAGCGCGCCAGCAAGTCAATGTCGCGCACATGGTTGTGACAACGTTCGGCAAGGGCTTTCAGCACCTGATTGCCGACCGCGTGGGTGTAGGTATCGTTGACCAGTTTGAAGTGGTCGAGGTCGAAGAAAATGCAGGCTAAGGGGCGGCTGAAGCGCCGGGCGCGGTCAATTTCACGGCGGCCCCACTCGAACAGGCCGCGCAAATTATACAGGCCGGTCAGCGAGTCGGTAATGGCCATCGTTTGCACGGCGGCATGCAATTGAGCATTGCGCAGAGCCGCCGTGGCAGTGGCCGCAAAACTGACCAGCAAGCGCAAATCGGCGCTGGTGAAGGCCCCCGGGCGGTTCGAATCGAGCGAGATGGCCCCCAAGACGCTATTTTCCAGGATGAGCGGGGCGACAATCGCCGATAACACCTGACGCACTTCGGCGATTTCGCCATTGTAACGGATGGTGTCATCGCCGCGGGCATTGGCAATGAGCAAAGGCTTACGCTGGCGCACCGCCTGGGTCGCATACCCCCGATCAAAGCTGAGCGAAGCAACTTGCTTATCGCTGTATCCATAAGTTTTACGGATAGAAAGCTGATCGCTCGAGGGGTCGAGCAATAGGATGGAGCCTTTTTGAGCGCTGGGAATAGCGCTGATGGCGGCAGACAGGATTCGGTCGAGCAAGGTCTCCAAATCGAGCGTGGTGAGCAGCGAAGCGGTGGCCTGGTTGAGGGCATCCAACTCGCGAGAGCGTTGCCATTCCATGGTAAACAAGCGGCCGTTTTCAATGGCGGTAGCAGCCTGGTGAGCAAAAGCCTGCGCCAGGGCGGCTTTCTCAGCATCGAAAGCGCCTGCCATTCGGCTGTCAAGGGTGAGGAAACCGATCAGCTCACCGGCATGGCTCAGCGGCACGCCCATCCAGCCGCGCACGTAATCTGTGTTGCCCCAACGCTTGTAGCGCGGATCTCGGCTGGCATCGTCGAGGATCAACGCCGAACGCTGCTGCCAGGCTTGTTGAAGCAGCTCATCATCCAACGGGAAGGTTTGCCCCAAAACATTGCCTAGCTTGGGGAAACCGCGTTCGGCCACTACGCGCAGATGATCGCCCTCCATCAGGAACATACAGGCGCTGTCGTAAGGCACGACTTTTTCGAGGTGGATGAGGATGCTGTCGAGAACCTCTTGCAAATCCAGCGCCGAGGTGAGCGCGGTGGTGACGTCCTGCAAGGTTTCGGCCTCCTGGGCGCGGCGCTGGGCTATCTCGAACAAGCGGGCATTCTCGATAGCAACCGCTAACTGACCGGCAAAGATGTTGAGCAAGATGACATCTTCCTCATCCAGGGGGCGCCGCTGGCCGCTTTCGATGTTGAGCGTACCCAAAACGGTCTTTTGGCTGATCAGGGGGATGCAAATTTCGCTCTCGATCTCGTCGGAGGCGCGCAAGAAATCTGGGTCGGCAGAAACCTGGCGCACAAATTGCGGCTGCCGCGTGCGCACGGCGCGCCCCGAGATGCCGGCGGTGATGGGGATTTGCTGAAAGATGCTCTGCGGCTGGTAATTGGCCTGTATCCACAGGTAAAGGGTATCCCCTTTGAGCTGGTAGATGCTCACGTATTCGTAGCCGAAATTGTTTTGTAGCAGGTCAACCACTTTTTGGAGAATGTCCGGCAAGATCAGGGAGGACAGGATGGCGCGGGAGACCTGTTGCAGGGTGATCATCTCGTGCAAGCGGCGGCGCACCCTGGCATACAGGCGGGCGTTTTCCAAAGCGGTGGCCAGATGAGCAGCCAGGGTCTCGAAAACCTGCACATCCTGAGGGCTGAAAGCATTGGCTTGTGCGCTTTGAGCGTACAACACCCCAATCAATTTGTTCTCTCGCAGCATCGGCAGGCCCACCGCCGAGCCGCTATGCCGGCCCAAGGGGTTGTAGTAAACGTCATCCTGGCTGAGATCGTTCGACAAATAAGGCAAGCGCGTTTCGGCTGCCCAGCCGATGATGCCCCGCCCAAAGGGCTGGCGGAAACCTTTGGAAATGCCCATATCTTGCGTACCCGCGACGGCGCGCACTTCCAGCTCACCCTCCACCGGCAAACTGATCGCCGCCTCGGCAAAACCAAAGCGCTCCACCATCGAAGATACCGCCAGGCCGATAATCTCGTCTTCGTCGAGCGTGGAGGCGATCAGCCGGCTGACCTCGTAAAGCAAACCCAATTGGGCGGCGCGGTGACTTTGGGCCTGGCTCAGCTCGGTGAGATATTGTTCGCGGCGGCGCAGTTCGTCCTCCACCCGCTTACGCTCGGTGGTATCGCTCAAGGAGATCAATCGCCCGGCCAACCTGCCATGCCGATCGTAGAGCGGCATCAGGCGAAAATCATAGCTGCGCTTTTCCTCGCCGCGTTGCAAAACTATCTCACGATGGGCCTCCAAAGTCTGACAACAACAATCCGCCTTTCCCAGTAGAGGCAGCAGGATTTCAGCCGCCGCTGTGCCGATGAGAGCCGCCTGTGGCCTCCCCAAAATGGCCGCAGCGGCCGGGTTGAGATCGGCAATGCGGCACTGCAAATCCAACACAATCACCCCATCCTGCAAATCGTCGAACACCGCGGCGCGCGCAATCGGCACCAGATCGAACAGGCGGAAGCCGAACAGTCCCAAGCCCAGAGCCAGCCCGCTCAAGGTGAACATGAACGGCGTCAAATCCATACCCTCGAACGGACCAACGCCAGCCAGATGAATCATGTTCGCCACCCAGGGCGCCAGAATGCCCACCAACAAGGTCAATTTCTGCCGTCGGAAGTAGCGCGGCGACTCCCAATACGCCTGCAAAATCCAATACGTGCCGATGGCAATCAGGCCGTAAGAATAGACCGTATGAACCCAGAAGCCCCATGCGAAGTGCAGATTGAGCATCGGATATCCGCCAACATCGAACAGAGAGGCATCTTGCCACATGGCGTGGTGAAGATCATTGCTCCACACCGCTGCCAGCGTCAGCACAGGCATCGCCGCCAGCACAGCCACAAGCTTTGGCGAGAGACGCGCCACACGTTCGGTGTACAGCATGGCAAAGACGAACCAGGTAGTGGGTGCGACGACGATGCCCACAAAGGTAAAGCGCGGCATGACCAGCTTGGTAGCCAAGTCGGCGCCTTGCAATTCGACCGTATAGCACAACGCCCAGGCCGAGAGGGCCAGCATCAACACGGCGAAGGCACTTGCACCGGGGGCGCTGCGCCGCCGCCACGCAAAGATAGCCAGGGCGACCGCAATCAGGGCGGCTATGAGACTGGGAATTGCCAGGGGGGTACTTTGCCAGTGCATGGTCAGTTCGGAAGGTCTATATCAGTTGTCTCAATCCACGCGGGTCAACCAGCGTTCCAAGCCGGGCGGCGTCTGATGGTTGGCCAGGGCCTCGAGCAGAGGCTCAGGCTCTTCGGCGCAGGTGAACAAAGCACGGTGTTCGTCGTAGATGAAACCTTCGCGGCGAGCGTGTTCGATCAGGGCCAGCAGAGGATCGAAATAACGCTGGACATTCAACAAACCCACCGGCTTGCGGTGCAAGCCGATTTGCGCCCAGGTGAGAATTTCGAAGAATTCCTCGAAAGTGCCGAAGCCGCCGGGCAGAGCCACGAAGGCATCGGCCAGTTCGGCCAGCCGTGCCTTACGCTGATGCATGTTTTCGACAATTTCCAGGCGCGTCAGGCGGGTATGAGCCAGTTGGGGGGTGTGGAAAATGGTAGGGAGCACGCCGATGACCTCCCCGCCGTTGGCCAGGGCGCCGTCGGCCAACGCACCCATCAGGCCGGTGGAGCCTGCGCCATAGACCAGCCGCAGGCCGCGCTGCGCCACAACTTGTCCCATTTGCCAAGCCGCTTGGAGATATTCGGGGCGCGTCTCGTCAGACGAGCCGCAATAAACGCACAGAGTATGTAGCAAAGTTTTGACCTCCCAAAATGATTATAGCATCGCCTTGCGGCATGCACCTAGCTATTTCCCCCTGCAAAAGTGTCAGGCGCTCTCAGGCTTCCAAGAGGATGGTGACGGGGCCGTCATTGGCGATTTCGACCAGCATGTGAGCGCCAAACTCGCCGGTTTGGGTGGGCAGCCCCTGGGCAGCCAACAGGGCGGCGAAGCGCTCGACCAGCGGTCGGGCGAGAGCAGGGGGCGCGGCGTCGGTGAAAGACGGTCTGCGCCCGCGGCGGGTATCGGCGTACAAAGTGAATTGCGAAACCACAATGGCTTGCCCGCCCACCTCCCTCACCGACAGGTTCATCTTGCCCTGGTCGTCTTCGAAAATGCGCAGGGTGGCAATTTTCTCGGCCAGGGCCTGTGCGGCGGCGTCATCATCCTGGGGGCCGATGCCCAACAGAATCACCAACCCCCGCCCAATTTCAGCGATTGTCTGCCCAGCCACACTCACGCGGCCGTGTGAGACGCGTTGTAGCACGGCTTTCATCGTGCCGGTCTCTCAGTCCACCAGGCCAACCGCCTGCCGCACTTCTGCCATCGTCTGTTCAGCGATCTGGCGGGCGCGGCGGGCGCCGTCGTGCAAAATATCCAAGACGGCGTCGGGCTGTTGCGCCAGTTCGGCGCGGCGGGCGCGGAAGGGGGCCAGATGCTGGTTGAGATTGGCGGCAAAACGTTTCTTGCAATCCACACAGCCAATACCGGCGCGGCGGCATTCGCGGTCAATCATCGCCACTTCCTCGGCAGGCGAAAAGATGGTGTGCATGGCGAAGACGTTGCACACTTCAGGACGGCCAGGGTCGCTGCGGCGTTGGCGTTGGGGGTCGGTTACCATTTCCATCACCCGCTTTTGTGTCTCTTCCGGCGTGGCGGCCAGCTCAATATGGTTGTTGAGACTCTTGCTCATCTTTTCCTTGCCGTCAATGCCCAATACTTTCGGGATTTTGGTGTTCTTCATCTCCGGCTCGATGAGCACGTTGGTGTTGTAGCGGAAGTTGAACGAGCGCACCGTTTCGCGGGCGAATTCCAGGTGCGGCGCCTGGTCAATCCCTACCGGCACCAGGTTGGTCTTATACAAGACGATGTCAGCGGTCATCAGCACCGGATAACCCACCAGCCCGTAGTTTACGTTGTGGGGTTGTTGACGCGCTTTCTCTTTGAAGGTGGGCAGGTCGGTGAGTTTGCCCAGCGGGGTGACCATGGAGAGTAGGGTGTGCAGTTCCATCACCTGTGGCACATGCGATTGGACGAAGAGGATGGTCTCGGCCGGGCGGATGCCTGCTGCCAGCAAATCCAGAGCCATATCCAGCGTGTTCTGGCGCAAGTTGAGCGTGTCTTCCACAGTAGTCAGGGCGTGGATATCCACGATGCAATAGACGCACTCGTATTCGTCTTGCAGGGCAACGTAATTCTGGATAGCGCCCAGGTAATTGCCCAAGTGCGCCCGTCCGGTAGGGCGGATACCTGAAAAAACGCGGCCTTTTTTGGGAGTAGTCATAGTGCCTCCGAAGGATATAGACACAGGCCAGTGAGAAGCCGGATAGAGATGGCTTAAAAACGCCCCCCGCCGGTGGTGCGACGGGGGGTGAAAAGCCAGCTCACTCGGATGGGGTACGGCTTTGCAGCGATACCCTTTGCCCAGATAACGGTGGCAACTCCGGCGCGGGCTAATTTGCAATCTTGAGGTCGCAGTTCGCCCTGCGGCTCCGAGGGCCATTCGGCGCCGGCGTGCGGGCGGGATTTTCAACGGGAGGGGCTAGGTCCTCCACAGCTACCGCTCTCTGTGCCGCCGTGTCGGCGCGTACTCGTCCTCTTCACAGCCTGTGATTTTGGATTGTGGCGGGTAGTATATCACAAACAGGTCGCTTTTGGCGCAGTTTGTGCTACAATCGAATCGTCTTTTGCACTGTTTGCCCCGATTGACAGCTTCTGGAGGTGAGATGATGAAGCCTTCTCTCGATGTACGGCCTTCGCCTATCGCCGGGCAATGGTATCCGCGCGAGGCGCAACGGCTGGCAGCCAGTGTGGATGGCTATATTGAAGCGGCGCGCTTGCCTGAATTGGACGGGCAGGTGGTGGCTGTGGTGGCGCCGCACGCCGGGCATATTTACTCGGGCGCGGTGGCTGGCTATGCCTTTGCAGCTTTGCGTGGCCTGTCGCCCGAAGTGGTGGCGGTGGTCTCGCCCATGCACTACCCCTACCCCCAACCGTTGTTGACCTCAGCCCATCAGGCTTACAGCACCCCCCTCGGCGACATCATTGTGGATCACGATAGGCTGGCGGCCCTCGACGCGGCCCTGCGCGACGAATTGGGCGTCGGCCTGACGGCTGTTCGCAACGACCCCGAACACTCGCTGGAAATCGAATTGCCCTTCTTGCAGCGCGTCTTCCCGCAAGGCTTCCGTTTACTGCCGGTGATGGTGCGCGATCAGCGGCAGCGGGTGGCCTACGGGCTAGGCTGCGCCCTGGCAAGGGTGCTGCGCGAGGACAACGCCGTCCTGGTCGCCAGCACCGATCTGTCGCATTTCTATAGTCAGGATATGGCCAACAGCCTGGATGCCGAAGTATTGCGCCGGGTAGCCGATTTCGACCCGGATGGCGTGCTGGAAGCGGAAGCCACCGGTAAAGGCTTTGCCTGTGGGCACGGGGCGCTGGCCGCGGTGCTATGGGCTGCCAGGGAGTTGGGGGCCACCACCGTCAAGGTCTTGCATCATGCCACTTCGGGCGATGTGACCGGCGATTATGCGCAGGTGGTGGGTTACGGCGCGGCGGCCATTCTTCGCCCCGATTGACCGCCCAGCTTATTTCACCCACAGGCTGACGCTTTCGATGTGATAGGTTTGGGGGAACATGTCGAAGGGCGTGATGTCGGCCAGACGGTAGCCGCCGGCCAACAGTCGTTTGGCGTCGCGCCCTAGCGTGGCCGGATCGCACGAGACGTAGGCTAGCACCGGCGCGCCCAGGGCGAGCAAAGCTTGCAGGACAGCCGGTCCCAGCCCGGCACGCGGTGGGTCAACGACCACCACATCGGGGCGGGCATCTATCGCCGGCAGAGCTTCCTCGGCGCGGGCTTCGTACAACACGACGTTGTCGAACTCGTCCAGATTCACCTCGAAATCGGCACAGGCCGACGGCGAGACCTCGATGCCGATGAGCCGTTTGACTTTCTCGGCCAGGAAGGCGCTGAACAGCCCGACGCCGCAATACACCTCGACGACCACCGCCTGGGGGGAAAGAGGGAGCTGATCAAGCAAGTGAGCGACCATCTGGGCCGCCAGGGAGGTGTTGACCTGGAAGAACGATTCGGCTGAAACGCGGAAGAAGCGCCCGCTCACCTCCATCACCAGGTGATCGCTGCCGGCCAGCACCAACACCCCGGCCGGGCTGAGATGCACCACCGAGAGCGGCAACTCCTCCACCGTCAACTCTGGCGGCTGAGGGTCAGCGCTCTCCAGCACCAACAAGGCTTCCTCGCCGGCCCCTAGCCGCAGACTGACCCGCTCCAGCCCAGGGATGGCTTCGATGTCCAGGCAAGACCACAGGGCGTCGAGAGCTTCCTCTGGCAAATGGCATTCGCGGATGGGCACGACGTGGTTGGAACGCAACGCTTCGAAGCCCAATTGCCCCTGGGGTGTGAGGTGGAACTGGATATGATTGCGGTAATTCCATGCCTTAGGTGAGGCAACCACAGGCCGAACGGGTGGAGTTTCGAGGCCGCCAAGGCGCTGCAATTGCTGGCGCAGAATAGCGGCCTTAGCGGCCAGTTGGGCGTCGTAGGGCATGTGTTGGTAATGACAGCCGCCGCAGGGCTGAAGGCTGCGCTCGGCGGCGAGTTGGTGAAAATGCGGGCAGCGCGGGCGGATGCGTTGGGGCGAGGGGGTGAGCACTTCCAGCAGTTCGGCGCGGGCGTGGCCGCGCTTTTCCTCGATGAGGCGGGCGCGCACCCGCTCGCCGGGCAGGGTGTAGGGGACGAAGACGGCGCGCCCATCGGCCAGCCGGCCAATGCCATCGCCGCCGTAGGTAAGGTCGGTAATCAGAAAATCGTGACAATCATCCATAGCGCGGCCTCCGGCCGCAACCAAAGAGGTGAGTGTACCGCCGACCTTTGGTCGGCCCTGCGGAGCCAGGCATAGCCTGGTGGTACGATGAGCTC
>Ga0209018_1001178_pt1 | contig 21959 bp, 18 predicted proteins | sample YNPBryBLVA2012_FD_185814 | JGI IMG/M metagenome (GOLD analysis project Ga0209018, IMG submission 185814) | Anoxygenic and chlorotrophic microbial mat microbial communities from Yellowstone National Park, USA - YNP Bryant BLVA 2012 (SPAdes)... ...
TTCGATGGGACTGCGACGACCTTTGATGGTTGGATCGAGCATGTCCGACACTTTCATATCGGAGAACAGGACATGCGCGCCAAGCAGATTGAGCGCAGCATAGTAGGCGAACAGTCCTGGTGTATGTGTCGAGGATGTTTCTAGACTATTGGGCAGGGTGATGTTCCAGAAGTCATTGGTAAATGTCGCCATGATTATACGGTCGATCTCTGCAATGAAGCCGACCGTATCAGACACTTGACTCAGCCGGTTTAGATCCTGCTCCATCGTAGTTTCGGGCGATCCGGTATAGCGACTGGTGAGGGCAGCCATGAAGAACCAGCGCGCGATTAAGTTGCGAAGTACGAACGGCTCCACATGATAATCGTACTTGCCGATCAGATACATCGCATAACTATACATCACGGCCGTTTCGGAAGAGATCATTTTACCACTGCGGAATCCGGCGGCGCGCAACACGTTGAGGAAGTCGTGCCAGTTGTCCAGATTTAAGGTTTTCGCCTGTGCTTGTTTAAGAATCTCAAACTGCTCTTCACGGCGTTTACCAGAAAATTGCCCGGTCTCAAGGTCTTTTCCCCTCAGAAGCGAGTATACGTGTTCAAGGCGTGCTCGCTTATGACCTAGCGCAATAGCAACGCGGAGGAGTTGATCTGGGGCGGGTTGAATAAAGTAATTGAACGGCGATGGGCAGTTGCCGACGGGCATTTGCCGAGCTGCACGGGCGAACGTTTCAAGTTCTTTGCGTCCTTCATCCCAAAAGACCGAAAGGAGTGTCAGGATGAAGTCCGGGACGTGCAATTCGGTTCCCTGGCTGTTGATACGCACGAAGATGTTGGACACAGCCTCTTCCGACACGGTAGAGGCGATTTCTAATGCGGTGAAGGGATAGTTATGCAGGTCGAACAGGCGATCAATATTGCTGCTGATTCTTTGCTCTTCATCCTCGTTGATTACATTGGCGCGATCCTTACGTAACCGATCCAGAAACTTTTTCACGTGACTATACGATGTGCCACCATTAAGCCACAGGGTTGAGATGTCAGGGATGTATTTGGGATCACGCTCTGTAGCCGCGTTGGCGACCTCGAATTTTCCATCGACAGGGTTGAAGGCAATGCGGATGCGAATTTCCTGATAATTTTTGTCTAGCACAGACAGCCCCTTGAGTACGGCATACAGCCCCGTCAGCCGCTGCTGTCCATCCACAATGAGCAGGTCAGCAACTCTTTCGGTTCGTTTGCTTGATGCACCGATCTGACGTGTGTCGTTCAGGTGTTCGTTGGACCAGAACAGCAGCGTACCCACCGGAAAGCCTCGATACATTGAGTCGAGGAGATCACGAACTTTTGATGCCTCCCACACAAAAGGGCGCTGGATGTTTGGCAACGCAATCCTACCCAGTTCAATACTTTGGATCAGATATTCAAGTGTATAATCCACTTTCTTGAACAGAGTAACAGACATTTTGCCCCCCTAAGTTCGCCCGTCTGGATGAGTAGCGTTTCATTAGAACACGCCTGTATACAGGCATCTTTAACAATTATATAGTGACTCTTTCTTCTTCTACAACTATTCTTTTTCACCCGCATCACCGACCTTCTGTCCACCTTTTGGATGGCAGGATCAGATGTTTTCTCCAGCCGCACTTGGCAAACGCAGGCATGTTGGGTATCCTATTGCAAGTTTTTGCAATTACGTTTTTCTGCAAAAGGGGGTCCCGATGTTTTCTGCTCCCATCCTGGCTATGCACATCCCAGACGGCTTTCTCAGCGTTTCCGTCGCCGTCATCGGCTGGTTCCTGATGGCCGTGCTCGTCTTTTTAGCGATCCGCCAGACGCGCCTTCAGTTGAGCGAAAAACAGATTCCGTTCATGGGCATCCTGGCCGCCTTCATCTTCGCCGCGCAGATGATCAACTTCCCCGTCGCCGGGGGAACGTCCGGCCACCTGCTGGGCGGGACGCTGGCGGCCATCCTGCTCGGCCCCTGGCCCGCTGTGCTCGTCATGACCAGCGTTGTGGCCGTGCAGGCCATCTTGTTCCAAGACGGTGGTTTGCTGGCGCTCGGCTTCAACGTGGTGAACATGGGCATCCTGGCCGCCTTCGTCGGCTACGCAACCTACGTAGGCGTTCAGCGGACGGCGGGCCAGTCGCGCGCGGCCCGGCTGGGCGGGGCGGCGGTCGGCGCGTGGCTTTCGGTCGTGGCGGCGGCGACGGCGACGGCGTTGGAACTGGTCTTCTCCGGCACGTCGGCGCTGGGGGTGGCCCTGCCCGCGATGATCGGTGTTCACGTGCTCATCGGCATCGGTGAGGCGCTGATCACCGTCGGCGCGCTGGCGTTCGTCCAGCAGGTGCGGCCCGACCTGGCCGGGGAACCTGCTTCGGCGGCGGCGCGCGGTTCGGGCTGGATCGCCGTCGGCCTGCTGATCGCCCTGGCCGTCGCGCTGATCTCGCCGCTGGCCAGCCCCGAACCCGACGGGCTGGAGCGCGTCGCCCTGGACTTGGCCGCGCAGGGCCAGTTCGACGACCTGGACAGCGAGGATGTGGCCGGGGAAGCCGAATCGCTGGCTTCCGGGCAGCCGCCCGCCTTCGAGATTTTGCCTGATTACACCGTCCCCTTGATCGAGGATACGAACCTGTCTACTATCGCGTCCGGCATCATCGGTGTGCTGATTGTGGCCGGCGTCGGGTACGGCGTGGCGCGGCTGTCGCGGCGCGGCGCGTCTGAACAGGCTGTTCAGGAGTAACCGGGGAAATCCGCCCGGCGGCGAGTTGCCCAAATCCATGTCGCATACGCTTCGAGAACCTTACCGTCCGGGCAACAGTGCGCTTCACCGCCTTGATCCCCGCGTCAAGGTGGTGATGACCGTTCTCCTGATTTTGGGGTTTCTGCTCACGCCGGAGCGCGCCTGGCCGGCGTATCCGCTGCTGTGGGCCATTGTGGGCAGCCTGGCTACAGTTGCCCGTCTGAGCGTCCGGCGGCTGGCCCGGCAGGGCAGTGTGGCGCTGCCTTTCGCGCTGGCCGCTGTGACGCTGCTGTTTACCGTTCCCGGACGGCCCCTGCTGGTGATCGGCGGGCTGACGATCACGGACGCCGGGAGCGCCCGCTTTGCCGCCATCCTGATCAAGAGCTGGTTGTCGGCGCAGGCGGCGCTGCTGCTAGCGATGACCACGCCCTTTCCCGACCTGCTGTGGGCGCTAGACGGCCTGCGTGTGCCGGGAATCCTGGTCTCGATCATCGCCTTCATGTACCGCTACCTGTTTACCCTTCAGGACGAGGCCGAACGTCTGATGCGGGCGCGCGAATCGCGCAGCGCCGCCGTCGCTGGGCGCAAAGCTGGCGGACACGTGATCTGGCGGGCACAGGTGGCAGGCAGTATGATCGGCAACCTGTTTCTGCGCAGCTACGAGCGCAGCGAGCGTGTCTACGTTGCCATGCTGGCGCGTGGCTACCGGGGCCGGATGCGCCTCCTGTCGCCGCCGCCGTTGACCCGCCAGGCCGTCCTGTGGGGAAGCGTTCCGGTGATCGCGCTGGCAGTGGTAGAAATCCTGGCATTGACCTTGTGGATACCCTAACCCCTCCCGCCGTTGAAATCGAGGCCCTGTCCTTTCGCTATCCCGATGGCCGCCTGGCCCTGGACGGCATTTCCCTGTCCATCGCCGCCACCGAAAAGGTCGCCCTGGTCGGGCCGAACGGCGCGGGCAAATCGACCCTGCTGTTGCATCTGAACGGCGTTCTGCGCGGCGCGACGGGGCGCATCCGGGTGAACGGCCTGACGCTGACCGACGATACCCTGGGGCAAATCCGCGCCTGGGTGGGGCTGGTCTTCCAGAACCCGGACGATCAGCTTTTCTCGCCGCGCGTGGCGCAGGATGTGGCCTTCGGGCCGCTGCACATGGGCCTGCCGCAAGACGAAGTCCGGGCGCGCGTGGCCGATGCGCTGGCGGCAGTGGGCATGAGCGACTATGCCGACCGGGTCAGTTTCCACTTGAGCACGGGCGAGAAGAAGCGCATCGCCATTGCCACTGTCCTCAGCATGGCCCCGCGTATCCTGGCGCTGGACGAGCCTTCCGCCGGACTCGATCCGCGCGCCCGACGGGGGGTGATCCGGCTGCTGCGCGACCTCGACGGGCGCGCGCTGCTCGTCAGCACCCACGACATGCGCCTGGCTCAGGAACTATGTGCGCGCGTCGTGGTGCTGGACGGCGGGCGCATCGCGGCGGATGGCCCGGCAGAGGTGATTTTGCGCGACCGGGCGCTGCTGGAAGCGCACGGTCTGGAACTGCCGTAGCGTATCTTGTCGATCTGGAAACGAGGCTTAGCGATGGGCCGTCTGGCTTACCTGGATTGCTTTGCCGGGATCAGTGGAGATATGTTGCTGGGGGCGCTGCTGGATGCCGGCTGGCCGCTGGAGGCGCTACAGGCCGTTGTCGATTCTCTGGGCCTGGAAAACGTCGCCGTCCGCGCAACGCGCGTCCAAAAGCACAACCTGTGGGGGACCCAGGTCACGCTTGACGCGCCCGAAGCCCAGCCGCTGCGCCACCCCGCCGACCTGATTGCACTCATCAAGCGCGCCGACCTGTCTGCGACGGCGTGTGGGCGGGCCGTTGCCGTCATTCAGGCCCTGGCTCAGGCCGAAGCGCAGGTGCACGGTATCCCACTCGAAGAAGTTCACTTTCACGAGGTCGGCGCCGTCGATACGCTGGTGGACGTGGTGGGGGCGGCGGCGGGCTTTGAGGCGCTGGGCGTGGAGCGGATCGTCTGTGCGCCGTTGCCCTGGTCGCGCGGGACGATCAAGAGCGCGCACGGCGTGATCCCACTGCCCGGCCCGGCAGTCACGGCGTTGCTGAGGGGCGTACCGGTGATCGGCGTGGACATCGCAGGGGAGCTGGTGACGCCGACGGGGGCAGCGCTCGCCGTCCGGCTGGCGGATGCGTTCGGCCTGATGCCGGCTATGACCGTCATGGCCGTCGGCTACGGCGCGGGAGTCTACGACTGGCACGAACGCCCGAACCTGCTGCGGCTGGTGCTCGGCGAAGCCCCAACATGAAGGCTCAGCCGCCCTGCTGCGCGCGGCAGGCCCGGCACAGTCCGCTCAAGATGAGATGGTTGGGTTCAACCGTGAAGCCGTAGGCGCGCCCGATGGCTTCCAGTGCGGCGGAAACCTCTCTGTCATCGATCTGTACCTCTGCGCCGCAGACCCGGCAGACCAGGTGGTGATGCGGCAACTGCCCGATGGCGATCTCGTAGACGTGCTGATCGCCGATATGCGACGAGGCGATCAGGTTCAGTTCGGCCAAAAAATCCAGCGTGCGATAGACGGTCGAGGGGTCGATCCCGGCATATTCGGCCCGGACACGTTCGAGGACGTCCTGGAACGTAGCGTGCCCCCGGCAGGCGCACACGGCATCCAGCACGACCCGCCGCTGGAGCGTCAGGCGGTAGCCTTTCCGACGGATCAGGGCGGCGTAATCCACCGTGTTATGGGTCATTACCCGGTCTCCTCGCCATCCGCCCGGACCGCTGCCGGGGTCTCGCCGGGGCGCGTGCGCGTAACCCGCACCTGCCCGATGCGACGCTCGTCCACCGTCAGCACTTCCAGCCGCACGTCATCGGTTTCAATAACCGTGCCCGGCTGCGGCACTTCGCCCACCTGGCTCAGGATGAAACCGCCCAAGGTGTCACTTTCGTCGGTGGGCAGGCCGATGTCCATCAGGTCGTTGAGGTCGTCCAGGTCCAGACGAGCGTTGCAAAGGTACTCGTCGTCGCTGATACGCCGGTAGAGGGCCTCTTCGTCCTGGTCGTACTCGTCCTGAATTTCGCCCGTGATCTCCTCGATCAGGTCTTCCAGCGTGACCAGGCCGGCCATGCCGCCGTATTCGTCTACCACTACTGCCACGTGCACGCGGCGGCGCTGCATCTCTTGCAGCAGGTCCATCGCGCGCTTGCCTTCCGGCACGAAATACGCCTCGCGCAGCAGGTCGCGCAACGCACCGTCGCGCGAATCGCGGTCCCACAGCTTGAGCAGGTCTTTGGCATAGAGCAGGCCGCGCACGTGGTCGATGGTCCCCTCGTACACGGGGATACGCGAGTGTCCGGCCTCAATGATGGTGCGCACGGCCTCGTCTAGCGGCGTGTTGATCTCCAGGGCCACCACGTCCAGGCGGGGGACCATGACCTCGCGGACGGCGGTATCGCCCAGGTCGAAGATGGAGTAGATCATCTCCTTCTCCTCGTCCTCGATCACGCCCTCTTCCTGACCTGCGTCCACCAGCGTCTTGATCTCCTCTTCGGTGACGTAACGCACCGTTTCCTTACCGCCCAGCAGCCGGACCAGCCACTCGCTGACCTGGCGCATGGCCTGGCAGAGCGGGGTCAGGAGGCGCACCAGGAAGCCCATAGGGCGAGCGCTGAACAGGGCCAGCCGTTCGGCGCGGGCTACGGCCACCGCTGCCGGAATCTGTTCGCCCAGCATCATCATCAGTGCGGCAGTCAGCAGCAGCACCCCGACCTCGGCCAGCACAAAGGCCGCGTCCGGCCGGACATGTATGCTGATCAGCCACAGGGCAACCGGCGGCGCGATTCCCACCGCCGCCACGCCCGCCGCGAAAAAGCGCAGCACAATTACGCTTAACTGGTAGGTGATCAGCAGATTGGTTGCGTCTTGACCCAGACGTAGGGCTGCCATAGCGCGGCGGCTACCCTGTTCGGCCAGTTCGGCCAGACGCGGCTTGCGCGTGTTGACCAGCGCCTCGTAGCCCAACGTCAGCAGGGCGTTGATCGCCATCAGTACAAGCACGGCCACCAAACTGGATAGACCACTTTCGTCCACTTTTTTTGTTTCCCTCGTTCTAAAATCCAACCGCCAAGACGCCAAGAACACCAAGACTTAATCAGAGAGAAGAGAGTACCACGCGCTTCAGTCCCTGCTTCAGCATGGGTACGTTGAAATTGATCAGCAGGCCAAGTTGGTGGCCGGTGATTTTGAGATAGGACAGGAGTTGGGCAGTGTGGATAGGCGCTAAAGCATCGACGGCTTTCAGTTCGACAACCAGGCTTCCGCCGATGAGCAAATCCAACCGTCCTTCGCCTACCGGATGGCCCTTATAGCTCACCGCCACGCACTTCTGCCGTTCAAACGGAATGTGGCGAAGGCCAAGTTCCAGGCATAGGGCCTCTTCATATACTGATTCCAGGAATCCTGGCCCAAGCAGGCGGTGAACCTCAATCGCTGCCCCAATGACTGCATGAGCCAGTCGATCTAAAGACTCCTGCGGTTCGCTTTCTTTTCTTGTCAGCTTGGCGTTCTTGGCGTCTTGGCGGTTAGACATCTGCTTGACCTCAAGACTCCGGCTTTTTCGGTTTGCGGCGCTCGCCGATGATCCGCGCCGGCACGCCCACCGCCAGCTTGCCCGGCGGTACGTCCTGCCGGACCACCGCACCCGCCCCGGTCTGTGCCTCTGCCCCGATCTCCACCGGCGCGATCAACATGGTGTCGCTGCCGATAAAGGCATTCTCCCCGATGATCGTCCGGTGCTTGTTCACGCCGTCGAAGTTGCAGGTGATCACCCCGGCGCTGATGTTCACCCCTGCCCCAACCTCAGCGTCGCCCACGTAACTGAAGTGGCCCATCTTGACGCCGGGGCCGAGCGTGCTGTTCTTGACCTCGCCGAAGTTGCCCATGTGCACGCCTGCACACAGCCGCGCCCCCCGGCGCACGCGCGCGAACGGCCCGACACACACCTGCCGTTCCAACACGGCGCCTTCGATCACCGAGGCGACCACACGGCATTCGTCCGCGATGACGGCGTCGGCGATGATGCAATTCGGCCCGATCTCGCAGGCCGCGCCGATCTGCGTCTTGCCGCGCAGGTGGGTGTTCGGCCCGATCACCGTGTCCGGCCCGATGGTCACGGTCGGCTCGATGTAGGTGCTGGCCGGGTCGATCAAAGTCACGCCGTTGAGCATGTGCGCCCGGTTGACGCGCCGCCGCAGCGCAGCTTCGGCCTCCGCCAGGTGGACGCGCGTGTTGATGCCGATCAGTTCGTCCGGGTCGTCGCCTGTGATGGCAACCACCGCCCGCCCGTCGGCGTTCGCCAGCGCGACGGTGTCGGTCAGGTAGAACTCGTTCTTGGGCGGCGTGGGCGTGATGCGCGCCAGCGCGTCCCACAGCCAGGCAGCGTCGAACACATACACGCCGACGTTGAGTTCGCGCAGGCGAAGCTGTTCCGGCGTAGCGGCGGCCTCCTCGACGATGGCTTCCACCAGCCCATCGCTGCGCCGCAGGATGCGCCCGAAGCCGCGCGGGTTATCGGAGACGTAGGTCAGCAGCGACATGGCCGGGCGCTGGCGACGCTCCACCCGGAGTGGCTCGACCAGCCGACGCAAGGTCTCCGGCCTCAACAGCGGCATGTCGGCATAGCACACCAGCACCAGATCGGCCTGATCGCGCAGGGCATCGGCGGCCATCCGGGCCGCGTGCGCCGTGCCCAACTGCGCCTGCTGCTCGACGCACACGGCGCGCTGCTCGGCGTGGGCGCGCACCTGGTCTCCCTGCACGCCCACGACCAACACCGGCGCGCGCCCGGTCAACTCCCAGGCGGTGTCGATAGCATACTCGACCATCGGCCTGCCACCGACGGGGTGCAGCACTTTTGCCAGCCGGGACTTCATGCGTGTTCCCTGGCCTGCCGCCAGGATGACCATTGCAAGTGTTGTCATGGGCAGATTCCTGTTGGTGGATAGAACTACATCGGAGCGGCACAACAAAAAAGCCGTCAAACGACGCCCCATAGCGTCGCGCCGGCGGTCTTTACACGCGAGCCTGAACAGGAGGCATTGCTCCAGGGTTAAACGGATCGGCGGAGTCTTCTTCGGTCACATGAAAGAAAACGCGCACACAGCTTTGATCATCCGATTGGTCTATTGTAACAGGGCGCATGGCAGGGGACAATCCTGGCACGCAGCGAATTGTGCAGGTTGCCCCCACGCCATTGCATGCGCAATGCGGGCTTTTACGCCGGGCGGATCGTCACGGTGTGCTCGGCGCGGTCAGACGTGTGGCGGACCGTCACGGTCATGGCCGCGCGGTCGATCTCGTAGCTGCCGTCGGAAAGCTCAACCGTGTAGCCGTCCGGGTATTGCACGTCCGGCACGAAAATCTCGGTCGGCGCGGCCACGGCAGGGTCGTGGCGGAACGCGAATGTGAACACACGGCTTGCCAGGTCGAAGGCCATGCGCAGCGGCTCGCCCGCCGTCTTGCGCGCGTAGGGCCGCGCGAACCCCACCACCCCGCGTCCGCCGGAGTGAATATCCGCCGGGTCGGTTTGCTGGTCGCGGCTGAAGATCGAGAGGTCCTCGTCGTTCCACTGATCGCCACGCGCATTGGTGTTGTCGGCGGTGTAGTTCCAGATAGTGCAATTCAGCAGGTTCGCCTCCATCGCGCTGTAGTTGTAGTCCAGCGCCTTGACATGGGTAGAAAAGTCCCCGCTACGGTAGGCGGCCTTATCGTCCAGGTCGAAGGGGATGCCGAACTCGCCGATCAGGGTCGGGATGCCGCCCATGTGCTCCATGCCAATCTGCTTCAGCCCGCCCAACTGCTTGACGAACGACTCGCGCACGCCCGCCTCACCCTGAATGAACTGCATCGTCGCCATGTCCACACACATCTCGGCGTTGAAATGCTTGGTCAGCAGCGTCATGCCGTCGTACCAGTGGGCAGCGTTGACGGCGTTGGGAATTTCGCCCGGTTGGAGCGCCAGGTGTCCGCCGCCGGGCACGCCCTCGATAAAGATCATCGCGTCCGGGTCGATCTCCCGCACCGCCGCGACGTACCGCTTCACGAACGGGCGCAGGTAGTCTTCCTCGAAGTTCACCGCCCGTCCGTTGACGCCGGCGAAGTGATCCGGGCGTAGCAGGCGCGGCTGACCGCCTTCGTCGGTCCAGACGCCGTTCTGCTTCCAGATGCAATCGTACCCCGCGCGCCACAGCTTCGCGCCGCCGGGGTTGAGCGTGACCGGGTCGCGCGGCTGCGGGCCGATCTGGGTCATCTCCCAGTTTTCGACCTGCTGCGGATAGCCTGACCCGGCCAGCATGGCCTGGAACGGCGTGGGGGTTGCCCCGGCCTTGAGCAGCCCGGCAGGCACGGCAGTCAGGTCGGCCAGGCCGATGAAGCCGCTGCCCGGCTCGTTGAGCGTGTCGTAGCCGACCACGTTGGGCAGGTCCGCCAGGCGCCGGACCACCTGCCGGATCGCGTCGAGGTAATGGCCTTGCAGGTAGTCTTGGGCGGGCACGCCGTCGATCTGCGTCTGGGGCGCGAAGTCGTTGCCGGCGAAGAAAAGCGTGAACAGCGTGGCCGCGCCGAGCTTGGTGTAGTTGCTGGGCCAGATCATGCGCGGGAAGGGATCGCCGTGCATGGCGTGGGTGATGGCCGCGCCGGTGGCGTCCAGTTGGGTCAGGTCCATACCGGCCGCTTCGAGCGTCCAGCCGGGCGCGCCGTCGCCGCCGGTCCAGCGGCTCCACACGTCCTGGTGCGGGTCGATGAACACATCGATGCCGTAGGCGGCGGCCTTTTCCAACACGGCGTGCACGTAGTCCAGATATGCTTCGTCATAGCTGCCCGGCCCAGCGTGTTCGACCGCCTCCCAGGTGATCAGAAAGCGCAGAAAGGTCAGCCCCCAGGCGCGCAGGCGCGCGAAGTGCTCGTCGGCTTCGGCCAGCGGGAAAGGCCGCCCGACGAACGACACGGCGCGGTGGTCGAAGAAGCCCTCGCGCCGCCAGGTTGCGCCGTTGGGCGTGTAGGGCACTTTGGTGCTGCCGCCCAGGTTCGCGCCGCGCAGGATCAGCGTGCGGCCCCGGTCGTCTTTGAACCAGATTCCATCCGTGTGCATAGACATCTTTCCTCCGTCAGGTCGGACGGTCCGTTGAAAAAAAGCGCGGCACGGGCGGCGACGGGGGATCGGGACGACGGTCCGCGCCGGGGGATGCAGAAACCGGGGATGATTATAGCGGGCGACGTAGGGGCGTTCAATTGAACGCCCGCGCTTACTGCCTAACGCCCTGTGCAGGTTTTCAACGCCGGGGATTGAAATCCCCGGCTACGGGCGTAAAGTCCACTGAATCTGCATTTCAGTCCGCTGAAGCGGACTTTGCAGACTTAGCCGGGGGTTTTGAACCCCTGGCGACCGTGTCTGCCCCGGTCGTTTTTGAAACCCGCACACCGGGTTGCCTAATAGACAGCATGAGTAAATATCAGTAAACTTTATTTTATCCAAGTACTTCGCACCCTTCTTGCTTGACGGTCCGGTCTGCCCGCCCCTTCAGGAGGTGGTGTTGTGTCTCACGAATTGATGATCACTGATGCCTATAAGCATGACCTCGACGCTTTACCACCTGACATCCGCAAGAAAATGCATAAAGCACACGAACATCTGGAGCGCGACCCCCGACATCCGGGACTGTACACCAAAGAGTTTGACGCCATTCAGAAACGCCAGGTTTTCCGATCCAGAGTGGATGACAACTATCGTATCGTATGGTGGTATATGCCAGATCGCAGGATCGTGCTCTGGCGTGTCGGACCACATAGTGTAATCGATGCGCTAGGCGGGAGTGAGCATTTCCCTGAACCTATCCGCCCACTGCACGAACCGAAGCCGGTGGAAACGGGCAAGCCGGCTATCCCGGAAGCGGTTATCAAGCCGGTGAAGGCCGGGGAGCCGATCTTCAAGCATTTCACCCTGGCCCAACTGCGGCTACTCGGTGTGCCGGAGAATCGGGTCGAGCATGTTCACCGGGTGACCGATTTTGAAGAAGTCTACGATTTGGGGTTGCCGGATTACGCTCTGATCAACCTGGAAAGCATCTATACTAACGAGGATTGGTCGCCGGAGAACCTGTTTAATACGCGCCACGTCTTTTATCGGGCCAACGCTGCACGGCTTGAAGCCTACTGTGCGGGCAAAATCCGGCAACTGATGCTCGAACTCCATCCCGATCAGCAGCGTCTCGTCGGGATGAAAGCCGGTGGCCCAGTGCTGATCAAGGGTGTGGCCGGGTCGGGCAAGACAACCGTCGGGGTCTACCGCGCGATTGAAGTGGCCCGGCAGCACGACCTGTTCACCGGGCAACACCGGGTGTTGTTCATCACCTACACCCGAACGCTACAGAAGGTTGTGCAGCAGCTTTTTGCCGAATTGTGCGGCGATGAGCTGTTGGACAAAAACGGCCAGCCGAGGATTGAGGTGGTCGTCTTGTATGACTGGCTGGCAGACCTGCTGCGCCGAAACGGCTGTTCTAAAATTTTGAATCCCGCCGAGGTGGAACAGCAGTTGACCAAGGCAATCTATGCAATACGGCAGCAATTGGGGAAAGAAGACAAAGACCATCCGCTGCTCAAGGTCGGCAACGATTTCTTCCAGGTGGAGATCGCGCATGTCATCAAAGGACGTGGCTTGCTGAGCTGGGATGCCTACCGTACTGCCAAACGGACCGGGCGCGGCAAGAAGCTGTCCACCGGGATTCTCGATCCAATCGAGGACCAAGAGGTGCACAAACAATCCCTGGCCCAGCCCCGCGTCGATGGGCGGCTGTTCGAGAACGACCGGCGTCTGGTGTGGCAGGTCTATGAACGTTATGACCAGTTGATGCGTGAAGCCAATCTGATGGAATACGCGGACCTTTCCAGGGAGGCCCTGGCTTTGGTGCGCAGGGGAATGCTGAAGCCGCCGCGCTACAGCGAGATTATTGTAGACGAGGCGCAAGACCTTCCGCCAGCAGATTTGCAATTCATCTCTATGCTGGCCGTCGGTAGCAAATCGCAAGCCTTGACGTTGCTGGCCGATCCCAACCAGAGCATCTATTACCGAGGCATCCCCTGGAAAGACGGCGATATCCAGATCGTCTCCAGCCGGGTGTTCAGCCTCAAACGCAATTTCCGCAACACGCGCCCGATCCTCGAAACAGCGTGGTCGTTGGCCCAGGCCGATCCCCTTGGTATAACGGATGAGATTGTTACTCCCCAGGCAAGCGACCGGCCCGGCAAGAAACCTACGTTGGTCGCCTGTCCTAACATCGACGCTGAGATCAGGTATGTCAAGGAGTTAGTGCTCCAGCTGTGTGAGTCGCAGACTGACTATCGCCCCGGCGACATTGCCGTGCTGGCGCGCAAAAACGACCTGGTCAACAGGGTGCGCTCGGCCCTAGACCAGGCGGGCATCCCGGTCGTCCACTTCCGGGACAAGACCTTCGACATCTTCGAGAATCAGGTTAAGGCCATCACCCTGAATTCGGCCAAAGGGCTGGAATTCCCGGTTGTCATTCTGGTCGGGGTCAACAATCGCATCATTCCCAGGACCGGCCTGCCCTCCGATCCGGATCGCCAGCGCGCCGAACTGAGCATCGAGCGCAACCTGCTCTACGTCGGCATGACGCGCGCCGCCGAACGGCTCTACATCACCTACACGGCGGCGGAGCGCTCCCCCTTCCTGACCGACATCGCGCGCGAACTCGTGACGGTCGAGCATTATGCAGATGGGATCGCCGTGACATAGTATAATAGGCGGCCCGAAGCCCGCAGTAGGAGCGTTCCCCCGAACGTCCCTACCCATCTCCATCTAGGACCAAACCCAGGACCAAGCTGCCATGCCCACCTATGCCCGCCGCGTGGCCGGATACGGCCCCAGCATCTTCGCCGAGATCAACGCCCTGGCCCGCCAGCACAACGCGGTCAACCTCAGCCAGGGCGCGCCGGACTTCGATGCCCCTACGCCGGTGGTCGCCGCCGCCGTCGCCGCCGTGCAGTCCGGCCTGAACCAGTACGCGCCCTCCACCGGGCGACCTTCGCTCAAGGAGGCTGTCGCCGACCATGCGCGTATTCACTACGGCCTAGACCTCGACCCGGAACACGGGGTGTTGATCGTGGCCGGGGCGTCGTTGGGGGTATTCCTGGCGATCCTGGGGCTGGTCGATCCCGGCGACGAGGTGATCGTCTTCGAGCCGACCTTCGATACCTACGCGCCGAGCATCGAGATGGCCGGGGCCGTGCCGCGCTACGTCTCGCTGCGCCCGCCCACGTGGGACTTCGACCCAGCGGAACTCGCCGCCGCGTTCAACCGCCGCACGCGCGCGATCCTGGTGAACACGCCGCACAACCCGACCGGCAAGGTGTTCAGCCGGGAAGAACTGGCGCACATTGCGGACCTGTGCCAGCGGTGGGACTGCGTCGCCATCACGGATGAGGTCTACGAGCACCTGCTCTACGACGGCGTGAAACACGTCCCGCTGGCGGCGCTGCCGGGCATGTTCGAGCGCACCCTGACCGTGAGCAGTTCCGGCAAGACCTTCAGCGCGACCGGCTGGAAGATCGGCTGGTGCAGCGGCCCGGCGACGCTGGTCGAGGGGGCCAAGCGGGTGCACGAGTACAGCATCTTCGCGGTGGTGAACCCCTTGCAAGAGGCAGTGGCTGCCGCACTGCGCCTGCCCGTCAGTTACTACGCCGATTTGAATGCCTTCTACCAGCCGAGGCGCGACTTTTTGGCCGGGGCGCTGCGCGAGGCAGGGTTCACGCTGGCCCTGCCCGATGCGCTCGGCGCGTACTACCTGATGGCCGACATCAGCCCGGTCTTCGACGGCGACGATATGGCCTTCGCCCGCTACCTGGCCGCCGAGATCGGCGTGACGTGCATCCCTGCGACGGCATTCTGTCGTCCCTCGGAGAAAGGGCTGTTCCAGAAGTACGTGCGCTTCACCTTTTGCAAGCAGGAAGCAACGCTCCACGCGGCGGCGGAACGTCTGGCAAGACTGCGTTGAAAGGATAAACCCATGTCCAGCCGTGTTTCCCACCGCATCCGTCGCCCGGTCGAGCGCGGCGATGCCACGCGCTCCCTGCTGCTGATGCTGATCAGCTTCGCCGGGTCGGTCGTCGGCACGCGCCTGGTCCTGGAACTGACCGGCTACCCGCAAGTGGGCAACAGCGAACTGCACATCGCCCATGTGCTGTGGGGCGGGCTGCTGCTGTTCGCCGCGTCGCTGCTGTTGCTCCGGCAGGACCGCCTGGGCGTGCGGCTGGGGGTGTTGGTGCTGTTGGCAGCGCTGACGGTGGTGAATCTGCTGGCCTTTTACTTCAACCAGTTTGCGACCGTTGTGTGGGCGCTGACGCAGTTCACGGTGCTGCTGGCGCTGCTGCGTTATCGCCATCGCTTCTTCATCGTGCCGCGCGCCGGGAAGACGATTTGAGTTTTGCGTTCGCAGTTTTACGCTTTCAGTTTGGCGTCTGAGGTCTGTGTTGGACTTCTGCGTGCACACGCAGCGCCGAACTCAAAACTCAACACCGGAGAATGCCTGTGCCCGACCTGCCGACTCTGCTGGCGTTTATCGCCGCCGCCCTGTCGCTCAACTGGACGCCCGGCCCGGATATGCTCTATGTGGCGGCGCGCAGCGTGGGCCAGGGGCGGCGGGCGGGACTCGTCTCTGCGTTGGGCCTCAGCCTGGGCTACGTGGTGCACACGCTGCTAGCCGCTTCGGGGCTGGCCGCGCTGCTGACCGCATCCCCGGCGGCCTACCAGGTCGTGCGGATCGGCGGCGGGCTGTACCTGGCTTACCTGGGCGTGCGGGCCATTCGGTCTGCGCGCAGGGCCGCCGATCCCGCTGTGCCGGATCGCGCACAGGCGGCGGGGGTGTTCCGCCAGGGCTTTTTCACCAGCGCCCTTAACCCCAGCGTGGCGCTGTTCTTTCTGGCGTTTCTGCCGCAGTTCACCGATCCGGCGCGTGGGGCTATCGCCGGGCAGGTCGTGATCCTGGGCCTGGTGTTCAACACCACCGCCACCCTGACGCATACGACCGTCGCATTGCTGGCGGGGTCGGCGGGCGACTGGCTACAGGGGCGGCATCCCGGCGCGGCGCGGGCGCAGCGGTGGATCACGGGCGGCGTGCTGATTCTGCTCGGCGCGCGCGTGCTGCTGGGCGGATAAATTTCACCGCAAAGGGCGCAAAGGACGCAAAGATGATCCCGAAATTCTTTGCGCTCTTGGTGTCCTTTGCGGTGAACGTTGGGCCGGGACAGGCGCGATTCGCCAAAATCGCTACAATCAGCCCTGATCGCCGGGTTAGCCCCATGTGCAATTTCCCGATGAGGTCGTTTTTCAGGCCCCGTTTTCGTCCAAAAAGAAGCAGCATCGGGCCGGCGGCGTTGATCCTGGCCGCGCTCATCGCCGGGTGCGGCGGCCCGACGCGCACGCCGCCGCCTATCCTGTCACTGCCGGGGACGCCCGTGCCGACGGTGGTTCTTGCCAGCGACACACCCCGGCCCATCGCATCGCCCACCGCGCCGCCGCTCACCGCCGCGCCGACGGCGACTCCTTCCCTCACCGTCACGCCGCCGCCGACCCTAACGCCGACCATCACCCCGACTTTTGGCCCGCAGGCGCGCGTGGAGGTCGGTGGGGAAGGGCTGTACCTGCGCACCGCGCCGGGCGAAGGCGCGCACATCCTGACCACTCTGGCAGACGACGCGCCGCTGATCGTCATCGGGCGCACAGCAGACGGCAACTGGCTCAACGTGATCACGTCGGGCGGGCAGGCGGGCTGGGTGCGGGCGGCTTACGTGGCGCTGAACGCGGTGGACCTCGGCGCAATCCCGGTCACAGGCACGGGGATCGTGGAGGCGATCCAGGCGTCGCCCACGCGGCCCCTGCGCACGGCCACGCCGACCGTCGCCGCGCCGGCCGTCGCCCTCCTGCCGCCGAATGCGCGCGTCGCCGCCGGGCGCAGCGGACTCCGGCTGCGCGCCACACCGGGCAGCGCGGGCGCAATCCGGCTATCGTTGGGCGAATATACGCCTCTGGCGGTGTATGGTCGCACCGCCGACAACCGCTGGCTTCAGGTAATGACGCCAGACGGCCTGACCGGCTGGGTGGCGGCGGCCTACGTGGAGGTGAATGTGGACGTGAACTCCCTGCCCATCACGGGCCAGGCGATCAGCGCCCCGGCGGAAGAAGTGGCCGCTGCGCCTGTCGCCAACGTCCCCGCCGCGCCTGCGCCCGGCCCGGCGAACCCGCCTCATCTGCCGGACGTGGTCGCCAACGTCAGCGCCAACGCCCGGCAGATCTTCCGCCAGGGACAGGCGTTCGGCAACCGCGCCAACGTCTTCTCGAAAGTCGGCGACAGCATCACCGCCGTGTCGTACTTCCTCAATCCCATCGGCTGGGGGAACTACGACCTGGGCAGCTACGGCTACCTCGGCCCGGTGGTGGACTTCTACCGCTCCGGCGTGGCGCGCGATGGACAGAACTCGTTCAGCAACCGCTCCTTCGCCGCCGAGAACGGCTGGACTACCGAGAGCGTTCTCACGCCGGGCAACCGTCCGGGCGACACGCCGGACGACTGTCTGCCGGGCGAAGTGCCGCTGGTGTGCGAACTGCGTATAGTGCGGCCCGCCGTCGCGCTGATCATGCTCGGCACGAACGACGTAACCTACCTGCCCATCGACCTCTACCGCGCCAACCTGAGCCGCATCGTGGAGACATGCATCGGCATGGGCGTGATCCCGGTGTTGAGCACCCTGCCGAACCGGGGCGGGCTGGAAGGACAGGTGGCGGCCTTCAACGACGTGATCGTGCAACTGGCCTACGGCTACGACGTGCCCCTGTGGGACTACGCCGCCGCGATGCGCGTCTTGCCGGACGGGGGCCTCTCCGGCGATTGGGTGCATCCCAACACGCCGCCGGGCGACTTGGTGGCGTACTTCACGCCCGCCAACCTCTATTATGGCTACACCGTGCGCAACCTGACGGCCTTGCAGGTGCTCGACGCGGTGTGGCGCAACGCGCTGCGGTGAAAGCATTCCGCCGTCAGCCATCGGCGAACCCAATGTGCAGATTTTCAGCGCCGGGGATTAAAATCCCCGGCTACGGACGTAAAGTCCACTGAAGTGGACTGACATTCGTCGTCTCGCCCGGCATGGTAGTCCGCTTCAGCGGACTTTGCAGACTTAGCCGGGGGTTCACCCCCCCGGCGACCGGGGCAGACATGACCGTTGTTGAAACGCGCACATGGGGTTAACGGTCAGCCATCAGGAGTGAAAACTTCGCGGGACGAATCCGGCAAAATGCCTTGCATTTCGCGCAATATTGGGTAAGATTATCTCAATAGACTATATCTACCTGGCAGATAGGAAACTCAGCCACAGGCTAAGCCCATGATCACCCGCGCGCAGGTTTGCATGTGTATGTGTGCGCCGAAGACACGCAAGGAGCGTCTTGTGGTGTAGGCTTGGCCGTTGCTGGTTGCTACGTGTGATCGGGCGAGTCACCCACAGGGTGGCTCGTTTTATTTTTAGCCATCAGCCGTCGGCAGTCAGCTCTTAGCGATTGGTTTTAGCCGTTAACCGAAAACCAATCGCAAGCTGCTAACCGCCAATCGCTTATCGCTTTTTAAAAAGGAGATCATGGTGAAAATCGCAGAGAACGTGACCCAACTCGTCGGCAATACCCCGCTCGTGCGCCTGAACCGCGTCACTGCCGGGGTGCAGGCCCAGGTCGTCGCCAAACTGGAATTCTTCAACCCGGCGCACAGCGTCAAGGACCGCATCGGCGTCGCCATGATCGAGGCTGCCGAGCGCGCGGGCAAGATCAGCCCGAACACGGTCATCGTCGAGCCGACCAGCGGCAACACGGGGATCGCCCTGGCGATGGTGTGCGCCCAGCGCGGCTATCGCCTGATCCTGACCATGCCGGAAACGATGAGCAAGGAGCGCCGCAAACTGCTGCGCGCCTTCGGCGCAGAACTCATCCTGACCCCCGGCCCCGACGGCATGAGCGGCGCGATCCGCAAGGCCGAAGAACTGGCCGCCGCCGACCCGAACGTGTTCATCCCGCAGCAGTTCGAGAACCCCGCCAACCCGGAAGTGCACCGCCGCACCACCGCCGAGGAACTCTGGCGCGACACCGACGGCCAGATCGACATCCTGGTGGCGGGCATCGGCACGGGCGGCACGATCACCGGCGTGGGCGAGGTGATCAAGCCGCGCAAGCCGTCTTTTAAGGCCGTCGCGGTTGAACCTGCCGCCTCGCCGGTCCTCTCCGGTGGGCAGAAGGGGCCGCATCCCATCCAGGGCATCGGCGCGGGCTTTATCCCGAAGGTGCTCAACACCGGCATTTATGACGAGATCATCACCGTGCCCAACGAGGCCGCCTTCGACCTGGCCCGCCGCCTGGCGCGGGAAGAAGGGCTGCTGGTGGGCATCTCCTCCGGCGCGGCGACATGGGCCGCCTTGCAGGTGGCTGCCCGCCCGGAGAACGCCGGCAAGCTGATCGTCGTGATTATCCCCTCCTTTGGAGAACGTTACCTCTCGACCGCTCTCTACGCCGATCTGGAGGAGTGAGCATGTTCGTCACGATCCGCGAAGACATCCGTTCGGTGCTGGAACGCGACCCGGCGGCGCGAAGCTGGTTGGAAGTGCTGCTGTGCTATCCCGGCCTGCACGCGATCTGGATTCACCGCCTGTCGCACCGGCTGTGGCTGGCGAAGCTGTATCTTCCGGCGCGCTGGCTGTCGCACCTGGCGCGCTGGCTGACCGGGATCGAAATTCATCCCGGCGCGACCATCGGCCCGCGCTGCTTCATCGATCACGGCATGGGCGTGGTTATCGGCGAGACGGCGGAGATCGGCGCGGACGTGACGCTCTATCACGGTGTTACGTTGGGTGGCGTGAGCCTGGTTCCTGGCAAGCGTCACCCGACGTTGCAAGACGGCGTGGTGGTGGGCGCAGGGGCGAAGGTGCTCGGTGCAATTACGATTGGCAAAAACACGCGCATAGGAGCGAATGCAGTGGTGGTAAAAGACGTGGAAGCGGATAAAGTGGTGGTGGGCATTCCCGGTAAGCCAGTGGAACGCAGCGGTCCATCCCCGACGGCGCATCGCCCGGACCTGGATCACAATATCCTGCCGGACGTGATCTCCGAGCGACTGGACCGCGTGCTTGCCCGGCTGGACGAGATCGAGCACGCCGTGCGCGGCAACGGCGGTTCGGTGCGCGAGGAGCGGCGCTGGCCGGAGCCGGACTTCGTGATCTGATCCCGGTCGGCAGGGCGCACTGCCGTTTTGCGGAAGCAGAAGCCGGCTTACCGCAAAGATCGCAAAGGGCGCAAAGGAGATCATAAAAAGTCCTTTGCGTTCTTTGCGCCCTTTGCGGTGAATCATTTTTCGACGAAATCTGGAATGCCCCCATCGGCAGCGGGTAGTGGAAAATTGCCGTCCGGTCGGGTATAATGCTGATCATCGTCTGAAAAATTGCCCACGAACCCGCGACTGCCCGATGCCGATCACCGACCAGCTCAACCGCCCGCTGCGCGACCTGCGCATCTCCGTCACCGACCGCTGTAATTTCCGCTGCACCTACTGTATGCCGGCGGAAATCTACGGCGAACGTTACCGCTTCTTGCCCAAAAGCGACCTGCTGACCTTTGAGGAGATCGCGCGCGTGGCGCGTGTCCTGGTCGGGATGGGCGTGGTCAAGCTGCGCCTGACCGGGGGCGAGCCGCTGGTCCGCGAGGACATCGAAACACTGGTGGCGCTGCTGGCGCGCATCGACGGCGCGCGCGACCTCGCCATGACTACCAACGGCTACCTGCTGCCGCAGAAGGCGCAGGCGCTCAAGGACGCCGGACTGGGCCGCGTGACGGTGAGCCTGGACAGCCTGGACGAGGCCGTGTTCCGCCGCATGAACGGCGACCGCGCCAGTGTGGAGCGCGTGCTGGCCGGGATCGCTGCCGCCGAGCGCGCCGGGCTGACCCCGGTCAAGATCAACACGGTCGTGCAGCGCGGCGTTAACGACCATACCCTCGTAGACCTGGCGCGTTACTGCAAGGACCGGGGGCTGATCGTCCGCTTCATCGAATACATGGACGTGGGCACGCGCAACGGCTGGCGGCTGGATCACGTCGTCCCTGCCGACGAGATCGTGGCGCGCATCGACGCCGTGCTGCCGCTGGAACCGGTTGAGCGCCACTACGATAGCGAAGTGGCGATGCGCTTCCGCTACCGTGACGGCAGCGGCGAGATCGGCCTGATCGCCTCGGTGACGCAGCCCTTCTGCGGGGCGTGTTCGCGGCTGCGGCTGTCGCCAGAGGGCAGCCTATATACCTGCCTATTCGCTGCGCACGGCACCGACCTGCGTGGCCCACTGCGCGCCGGGGCGTCGGACGCGGAGATCGCGCAGATCGTCGCCGGGGTATGGGGCGCGCGGACGGATCGCTACTCTGAGATGCGCGCCTTGCTCACCGAACCGCTTGCGCGCAAGGTGGAGATGTATCACATCGGAGGGTGACAGGCCATGCAGGTGCAGGTGACGTTTTACGGTGTGCTCAAGCAGACAACCGGCGTCAGGGCGCAGACACTCGACCTGCCAGAGACAACCCGCACGGTGGGCGACGTGATCGCGCTGCTGGTAGAGCGCCATCCGGCCCTCGGCCCGCTGCTGGGATCAGTGGCTTACGTGGTGAGTGACGACCTGGTAAACTCCGACCATCTCCTGCGAGACGGAGACGACCTGGGCCTGCTGCCGCCGGTGAGTGGAGGCTGACGACATGGGACGCTGGGTAACGGAAACACCGCTGGACCTGGCCGCGCTGCTGGCCGAGACGGACGATCCTGCCTGCGGTGGGCTGGTGGTGTTCGGCGGCACGGTGCGCAACGAGAACGAGGGCCGGCCCGTGCAGGCCGTCACTTACGAGGCGCATATCGCGCTGGCGGAAAAGGTGCTGCGCGAACTGGAGACGGAGGTGCTGGCGCGTTTTCCCGTGCGGCACTGCCGCATCCAGCACCGCATCGGCACACTGCGGCTGGGCGAGCCGAGCGTGTACATCGTAGTGCGCGCTGGCCACCGCGCCGAGGCCTTCGACGCCGCCGAGTACGCCATCGACGAACTCAAGCAGCGCGTGCCGATCTGGAAAGAGGAGCACTACGTC
>Ga0209018_1001181_pt1 | contig 21923 bp, 15 predicted proteins | sample YNPBryBLVA2012_FD_185814 | JGI IMG/M metagenome (GOLD analysis project Ga0209018, IMG submission 185814) | Anoxygenic and chlorotrophic microbial mat microbial communities from Yellowstone National Park, USA - YNP Bryant BLVA 2012 (SPAdes)... ...
TGTCCACGCGGCGACCGAAACCAGCACCAGCAACTCGACCAGCGAAAATTGCGCGCCACCGACAAGATTCTTGGGCAGGAGATAGAATGGAATGGTGAAGATTGTAATCACCAAGCCCAAATCGAGCCGTAGCGCAAAGAGGAAGACAAGGAGCGCGAGCAAACCGAAATTCAGCAGCGTGTTTGGCGAGTAGTACAGCGCAACTGTTGCGCCGACGAGCAGCGCGAATTGCGCCAACTCGGGCAGCGTGGCGATGCGCGCGTCGAGCGCCTGCCACGCGCGTTCCCACGGCAATTGCCACGCCGCTCGCGCGCCGCGCCACGTGGCTAGCAACGCGACGAGCGCGCACACCAGCAGCGTGACATAGAATCGCGCCAAGTCGAAAGATGCCGGTGGAACTGGCGTTGCGATCGCGCGCGTGAACGCGGTGTACAGCGCGCGCGGCTGCAGATTCCGGTCAACGAGCGCAAAGCCCCACACCGGATTATCGCTGGGCGCGTTGGGTTGGAAGGTTTGCGCAATCAGCACCGGCATCCACGCCCACTCGCTCCGCGCGCGCTGAACGGCGGCGGCGAGCCGCGCGCTCTGCGTTTCCTCCGTGTCTGTTCCCCACGGCGACGGCGCGCCGCGCCAGTTGCTCGGCAATGCGTTCCAACCCAACTCCACTGCCCACATCGGTTTGGACGCGTCGCCGTATGCCAGCATTTCGTCGCGCCACAAGATCGCGCGCGAAAAGTTGAACACCTCTTTGTCGGTACGCCGATCTTCGGGACCACTCCACATTCCGTACGGTTTCGCGCCAACAATGTCGAAGAACTCCTGCGCGCCCACCGCGTACAAGCCGCGCAGGAACAGGATGTCGGAGTAATCGGGATGACCGCGAATCAATTCGCGGCTGTACCCCAGCCCTGCCGATAGGATTTTGACGTGCGGATTGATGGCACGCACGCGCGGGGTCGTGGCGCGCAGCAGCGCGGCGTACTCCAGCGGGTCCGCGTTGCGGCGTCCCCAAAACGGATGAACGTTGGGATTGTCCCAGAGTTGAATGTAACGCACGCGGTCGCCGTAGCGTTGAACGAACGCGGCAACAAAGCGCGCGTAATCGTCGGGGTTGGCTGGCGGCGCGTGCACCAAATCGGCTTCGCCGGGGTGCCGCGCCCAGGCCGGCGTTGTGTCAATCACCGCAACGATTTGCAAATCGAACTCGTTCGCGCGCGCGATGAGACGATCGGGCATTGCCCACGCAAATTCATTCGGGCGCGGTTCCAGATCGTTCCAGTAGAAATGTTGGCGAATGTAGCGCAGGTTGCCATCGCGAATCAGTCGCAGCGCGCGCGTCAACTCGGCGTCCGAGTACTGTTCCAGCGCGACGTTCACGCCGAACGCGGTCTCTGCACGCGCGCCCAATTCGATGCCGCGCGTTTGGGTTTGGTACTCGCGCCAGGACACAAAAGCCAACGCGCCAGCCACCGCGACCAGCAGCGCGCAGAACAGAAACACAACACCATTCTTTACAATCTGTCCTCTGTTGTCTGTCGTCTGTTGTCTGTTGTCTGTCGTCTGTCCTCTGTTGTCTGTTGTCTGTCGTCTGTGGTCTGTTGTCTGTCGTCTGCTCTCTGCCATCTCCGCGATTATAACGCGCATCGCCGAACGCGTCAACGCGTCGCCAACAGAACACGTTGACGACGCGTTGATCAAGGGGGGTATGACGCCAGTCGTGGTGGCGTTGCCCAAGGAGGAGAAGAAAAACCGCTTTGGATTTAGTTGGAGGATAGAGCGTATCCCTCTGAACAGGGATGCTCCGGCGTCTGGTCACAGGTTCAGATATTGCCGCCGTATGCTCCGCGACTTGGCATCCTCCAACTCTGCGCAGATTATCGCATGGCGAGATTAGAGGGAAATGAGAGTAAGTTGAAGAATAGATGAGGATTTTCGATCCATTGGTCGAACAGTTGCCGAGTTTACTCTGGTTTCCGCAGCGCGCTGTACAGATTCAACTCCGCATCCGCGTAATATTGCTTGATGACCTCGAACCCACTCGCGTCTGCTAGTTGCCCCATTTCCTCTTTGGTGATGAGATGACAAAACCGATAGCCGATGCCGCCGCGTTTCCACGCGAGGAGCGCATCGCCGGGTTCGAGTGCGCGCGCGTCCAAGCCAATGTCTGACCATGCGACGATGCGCTTGCGCTGGCGCTCGTTTCGATCGAATGCCCAGTTTGTCAGGATGATGCGCGCGCCGGGTTTCAAGAGCGCGTGAACATCGCGCAGCACCGCCGCGCGCAAATCGAAACTGGGAATGTGATGCAACACGGCTAGCATAATCGCGGTGTCGAACGGCGCATCGGTTAATGACGCGTGGCGCGTCCAATTGGGTTGCGTAACATCGGCGACGAGAAAATCGGCGACGATGTGGCGCAACGACGCTTTGCGCGCGGTCGCAATCGTGACGAGTTGCGGCGAGGCATCCACGCCGACATAGCGCGCGCGCTTGCCCTCGCGCTCGAGTCGTTCGGCGAGCCGCCCGTTTCCGCATCCCACATCCAGAATCTTGCCAGCATCGCCAATGTACGCTACAATCCGATCCAAACGCGCCTGCGCGCTCGAACGCGTTTCCGAAAATGCAGACGCGAATTCGGAATAGAATTTTTGATTGATGGCAATGAGTTGCCGTACCAGTTGTTCATCCATTGGAAATCATCGGACAATCAGCGATTGACCTATCACCGTCCCACCGTCCCACTGTCTTACTGTCCCACTGTCCCACTGTTCCACTGTCCTACGGTCTGCCTGATTGTCCACCGGATTATACCATGAATCTTCAAGAACGTGAACGCGCCCGGCGCGCATGGCGCGCCAAGCGCGCGACCGCACTCGATGTGGAGCAACAGCGTGACGCGCTCCTCGCGCTCTTTGAGGCGGTGCGCGCCGACGCGCATTTGACGCCCCAACAATTGAATCGGCTGATTATGCGCCACATCACCGCGGGCGATCAACCCGTGCCGCAAGGCCAAATCGTTGCGGCGTACCGCGAACTGGTGGCGCGCGGCATCCTCGCGTTCGATCGTAGAGTGTTCGAACGGTTGCAACTGAAACCGGTGCGAACGCTTTCGGGTGTGACGCCGGTCGCGGTGATGACCCAGCCGTACCCTTGTCCAGGGCAATGCATCTTTTGTCCCGAAGCGGAAGGATTCCCCAAGAGTTACCTGCCGCTGGAGCCCGGCGCGCAGCGCGCGGCAGAACATCACTTTGACCCCTGGGCGCAAACGACGGCGCGCCTCCGCACACTCCAAGCGATTGGACACGCAACCGACAAAATCGAATTGCTGATTCTGGGCGGCACGTGGTCGGTGTATCCGCGCGATTATCAAGCATGGTTCGTCCAACGCTGCCTCGACGCGCTGAACGAATTCGACTCGACCTCGCTGGAGGAGGCGCAGCGCGCGAACGAAACCGCCGCGCATCGTAACGTCGGGATGGTGATGGAGACGCGTCCCGATTTCGTCACGCTCGACGAGGTGCGCCGTCTGCGCCGGCTGGGCGCGACCAAAGTGCAAATGGGCGCGCAATCGCTCGACGACGAGATTTTGCGCGCGAATCGTCGCGGGCATACGGTCGCCGAGACGCGCCGCGCGCTGCGTTTGCTGCGACTCGCCGGCTTCAAGTTGCATCTGCACTGGATGCCGAATCTCTTGGGCGCAACGCCAGAAACAGATCGCGCGGATTTTGCGCGTTTGTGGGACGATCCCGCGCTGCGCCCTGACGAACTCAAAATCTATCCGTGCAGTTTGCTCGAAGGGACCGAGTTGTACGCGCGGTGGCAGCGCGGCGAGTATCGTCCGTACACCGATGCCGAGTTGGTCGAGTTGCTCGTTGCGTGCAAATCGCGCGTGCCGCCGTACTGCCGCATCAATCGCGTGGTGCGCGACATTCCGGCAAGTTATATCGTCGCCGGCAACACCACGTCGGATTTGCGGTTGGTGGTGCAGCGCGCGTTGCGGGCGCGCGGCGCGGCGTGCCAATGTATTCGCTGTCGCGAGGTGCGCGGCGAAAAGATTGTGGCGGACGAATTGCGTTTGGATGGGCTGACGTACGCAACCGATGTGACGACCGAACACTTTTTGAGTTTCGTCACGCCGCACAATCGGCTGGCGGGATTTTTGCGCCTGTCACTGCCCGCGCCGGACGCGCCGCGCGACGAGATGCTGGACGAGGTGCGCGGCGCGGCAATGATTCGCGAAGTGCACGTCTACGGTCGCGCGCTCGAACTTGGGATGGATAGTGAGGGGGACGCGCAACACGCCGGACTGGGCGCGCAATTGATCGCGCGCGCGGTGGACATTGCGCGGGGTGCCGGGTTCAAACGCATCGCTGTCATCGCAGCAATCGGTACGCGCGAGTATTACCGCAAACACGGATTCGAGTTGGGCGAGTTGTATATGACTCGGTTGACGTGAGTCATATCGGAGGTGTGCCGTGAATCTTAAAGTCTGTGGAATCTTGTTCGTCATCGTCGCCGCCGTCGCATGCGCCGCGCCCACCGCGTCCCCTGTGCCGACGGCGTTTCCTCTCGCGACGCTGCCTCCGCCAGCCACCTCCACGCCGATTCCAACCACTGTCACGCTTGGCGCGCGCGAGCGCATCGTGCTGCGCGATCTGCCGGGGATTGGACGCGCACCGCGCGCGCTCGTCGCGCTCGACGATACATTGTACGCGCTGAACAGCTCGACCAACAATCTGGCAATCGTTCAAAACGATCGCGTCGTCAAATTTCTCCCACTCGACCAGCGTCCCCTCGCGCTGGCGGCCGATGCCGCGCAAAAACGCTTGTACGTCGCGAGCGCGGACAAAACCATCGCGCTCTTGATGAATGATCGCATCGCGCTGACGCAAACGATTGGCGATGAACCTGCCGTCTTGCTGTTTCACGAGAATCGTCTGTTCGTTGGGCTTGCCTCCAAAGCGCAAATTCTGATGCTCGACCCAGCGACGTTGCAAACGGTGCGCGCCATCACGATTCCGAACGCGTACGGCATCATCAACCTGGTGGGCGATGCCTCGCGTCACCGCGTTTACGCGCTCGTCTACGAAAAACTCATTGTCCTCGATTCGAACACGGGGCAAATTCTCGCCACGCATGCGACCAAGGGAAGTTATTTCGCGCTGGCAATTGCGCCGACCGGCGAAACGTTGTTCGTCGCGCTCTACGATGCCGCGTCGAACGCGCAATACCTGACCGCGCTCGATCCGATCAGCGGCGCGGCGCGTGGGCGCGTGAAAATCGGCGGCGATCCGCGCGGCGCGGTCTCTAGTCCCGATGGTACGCGAATCTACGTGGCGAATTCGTTTGCCAACACGGTTTCGGTGATTGATGCGCGCGCCCAGACCGAAATCGCGCAGATTGCCGTAGGAGTGCAACCGTACGCGCTCGCGTTCGATTCGACGGCGCGGCGACTGTACGTTGCGAATTACGCCAGCGACAACATCAGTGTCATTGACCTGACGACGAATCAAGTCGTCGCGGTGATTCCGTTGGGGATGAACATCACCGCCCTCGTCGCGAACGAAAACGCGTCGCGCGTGTACGTGGCGAACGCCTCCACCGATTCGGTGTTCGTCATCGAAGGTGCGCGCATCGTCAAGCAAGTTGCGGTGGGGCATCATCCCGCCGATCTGGCGCACGATGCGGCGAACGCTCGCGTGCTGGTCGCCAACTATGCGGATGGTACGCTCGCGTTGCTCGACGAAGCGACTTTGACTGCGCGCGTCACTCAACCCATCACCCGCGCGCTCTCCACAATCGCCATAGACACGACGCGCGCGCGCCTGTTCGCCAATGGCGTACTGCTGGATGCCAAGACGCTCGCGCCGATCGGAGTGCTGACCGTGCGCGGTACGACGCTGGGTTCGCTCGTGACGCCACAATTCATTCGACTCAATCCCAATCTGGAACGCATCTATGCGATGGGTTGGAATGGCATTCCCGGCTCCAACTCGCGCGAGGTCACGTACAGCATTGACGGCGCGACCTTGCAGCCGCGCACCACGCTCGCGTACTTTGGCAATCACGAACATCTTGCGCTCGATTTGGAGACCAATCGTGTGTTTGTGGCTGGCACGCATCCCCTCGCGTTCACGAGTGAGTTGAGCGTGTTCGACGCCAACGATGCCAAGATCTATGCCCTGCCGCTTGACGCGCGTCCGGCGGGGATGGTGTTCAATCCCGAAACGCAACATTTGTTCATTTCGCAGATGCCGGCGTATGCGCGCAGTGGCGCGTCCACTCCCGCGCCCGCCGACGATACCTTGCTTGTTCTCGATACGCGTTCGTTTGGCCAAGTGGCGCGGTTGAAGGTGAACGCACCGGGCAAAATGGCGCGGCTGGGCAACATCATCTACGTTGCCGATCGCAACGATGGTTCGATCACGCGGATTCAGGACGCGCCCGCGCCGATTCCGCCCGCGCCGACGCCGACGCGCACCCCCACGCCGTACCCAACTCTGACGCCGATGCCGATCTCTTCGCGCGTTGTGGCTACACCGCGCGTAACGGCTACGCCGACGACGTGCGCGATTCCCTTGCTCACATTGTCGCCGTGGACGGCGGAGATGGTGATGCGGCTGGGTTGTCCCACCGAGCCAGAGCGCGCGGTGAATTACGCGACGCAAAAGTTCGCAAGCGGCAGAATGTTTTGGCGCGAGGAGGACAAGCGCATCCTGGTTCTGTTCGACGACAAAACGTGGTTGCAGTTCAATGATACGTGGACGAGCGCGCTGCCCGAAGACACTTGCCCAACGGTATCGGTGGCATCCGGCTTGCTCAAGCCCAAACGCGGTTTTGGCAAACTGTGGTGCGATCAGCCGGCGGTGCGCGCCAAACTTGGCGCGGCAATCGAAAACGAGGTGGGAGTGTACGTCGCGCCCACGCAACGTTTTGAACGCGGCTGGGTGTTCATCGGTGCCGAGTCCACGCGCGCGTACGCGCTGTACTCCGATGGCAAGTGGGAGGAGGGGAAGAGGTAAGCGAGTGAAGAGGGAAGATGAGAGAGGAGAGGGAGCACGTGGTGGGCAAACGGGTGGCGGTGGTTGGCACGAGCGGTTCGGGCAAGACGACGCTGGCGCGCCGCATCGCACAACGATTGGGCTATCCGCACGTTGAACTCGACGCGTTGCACTGGGGACCGAATTGGACGGAGGCATCGTCGGAAGTTTTTTACGCGCGCGTGGATGCCGCGTTGCGCGGTGAAGCGTGGGTGGTGGATGGCAACTATGGTCGCGTGCGCGCGCTCATCTGGTCGCGCGCCGATACGATCGTTTGGCTCGATTACGCGCTGCCGATTATTTTGTGGCGCGTGGTGTGGCGCACATTTCGCCGCATCGTCACGCGCGAGGAATTGTGGGGCAACAATCGCGAGGACTGGCGCGCCGCGTTCGGTCGTGATTCGATTATCCTGTGGGCGCTTCAAACGTACGCGCGGCGCCGCCGCGAATATGCCGCGTGGTTGAGTCAGCCCGAGTACGCGCATCTGCAAATAGTGCACTTGCGTTCGCCGCGCCAAGCCCAGCGTTGGCTCACGAGCATCGCCCAACGCGCCGTTCCGTTGGAGGGGTGAGATTGTGGGACTTTTACCCTTTTGACCCGTGCGCCATTTCATAGTAAAATAATGCCGTCACTTGCCCCTGTAGCTCAAGTGGACAGAGCAATTGCCTTCTAAGCAAAAGGTTGCGAGTTCGAGTCTCGCCGGGGGCGTAGGCAAGTGGGTAAACAGGTAGACAGGTGAAACTCAGACACAAGGTTACGCCAGTCTACTTGTTTGCTTTTGACACAATGTCTCACTCCCATAAACAAGTTTGTCCACTAAGGTCACGAAGGAACACAAAGAAAAACCTTCGCGAATCTTCGTGTCCTTCGGGGATATTTTCATCCGAACGTTGGTGAATGCAGAGCGTTCATGGGAAATTCTCCGATTCTCCTCGATGGTTCACATCTCACACCGGATGACGTCACCGCGATTGCGCGACACCACGCGCGCGTCGCGCTGGACGCGGCAGCGCGTCCGCGCATCGAGGCAAGCCGCGCGTGGGTGGACGAACTGATCGCGCGCGGCGCTCCCACGGTCTATGGCATCAACACCGGCTTTGGCGTCTTTGCCAACGTGCCGATTCGCGCCGAACATTCGGCGCGCTTGATGCGAAATTTGATTCTGAGTCACAGCGCCGGGGTGGGCGAACCGTTGCCCGAACCCGTCGCGCGCGCCACGATGGCAATCCGCGCGAACACACTCGCCAAGGGCTTTTCGGGCGTGCGTCCCATCGTCATCGAAACGCTAATCGAAATGCTCAATCGCGGCGTGCATCCCCTCATTCCGAGCAAAGGGTCGGTTGGCGCGAGTGGCGATCTCGCGCCCTTGTCGCATCTGGTGCTAGTGATGACGCGCGATGCCGCTGACCGCGACGACGAATCGGGTGAAGCATTCTGGCGCGGCGAGCGAATGAGTGGCAAGCGCGCGATGGAACTCGCCGACATTCCGCGCCTGGAACTGCAAGCGAAGGAAGGACTCGCACTCAACAACGGCGCCACGGTCTCCGCCGCGCTGGCGACGCTCGCGCTGGTAGATGCGGAAAATCTCGCGCAGCACGCCGATCTTGCCGTCGCGCTCTCGCTGGAGGCGATTGTGGGACGCTCTTCGCCGTTCGACGAGCGAATTCATCGCGCCGCCGGACACGCGGGACAAATCGAAACGGCGCGAAACATTCGCGCGCTCATCGCGGGCAGCCGCTTGGTAGATTCGACGAGCAAGGTGCAGGACGCCTATTCGTTGCGCTGCGCGCCCCAAGTCATCGGCGCGGCGCGCGATGCGATGGCGTACGCGCGCAAAATCGTCACGGAAGAAATCAACGCGGCGACGGACAACCCGCTCATCTTTCTCGACATCGAGGAAGAGAACAAGGCGCGCTCGGGCGGCAACTTTCACGGCGAAGCGATCGCGCTCGCAATGAATTTGCTCGCGCTCGCGGTTGCGGAAATCGGCAGCATCTCCGAGCGGCGCGTTTTTCGTTTGACGAGCGCGCACCTCAGCGATGGGTTGCCGATGATGCTCGTCGAAGGCGGCGGAGCGAACAGCGGTTTGATGATGGCGCAGGTCACTGCCGCCGCGCTCGTCTCGGAGAACAAGACGTTCGCGCATCCGGCTAGCGTGGATTCGATTCCGACGAGTGCGGATCAGGAAGACCACGTTTCGATGTCAACGAACGCCGCGCGCCACGCGCGCGAAATTGTGTGGAACACCACGCGCATCCTCGCCATCGAATTGCTTGCTGCGGCGCAGGGGATTGACCTGCGGCTGAAGAATCTGGGACGCGGGGTCGAAATGTTGGGACGCGGCACGCGCGCCGCGCACGCGCAGATTCGCGCCGCAATTCCGTTTCTGGAACGCGACCGGGTGTTGGCAAAGGACATTGCGCGCGCGGTGGAATTGATCGAAAGTCGCACGTTGATAAATAGTGGTTAGTGGATAGTGGATAGTGGTTAGTGGTCTGATGTCTGTGGTCTGATGTCTGTCGTCTGATGTCTGTCGTCTCTCAAGGAGGGTTAAAATGTTACTGCGATTTTTGCTCATTGGCTTGGGACTCGTGTTGAGCGCGTGCGCAGCGGACGTGCCTGCCAGCGCGCCGTCGAACGTATCGGCAAATGTACTGGCGGCAGCCGCGCCCAATGTTGCCGCGACGCCGGCAAACGCGGCGCCCGCACAACCCACCACCTCATCGAACTGGGTCGAGCCGACGTCGAACGAGATTCGCTTTAGCGATGTGGGCAATACTACCTTTGGCGAGTGGCGCGCCGATGTGGTCACATCGCCGTCCAGGTGGACACCGGGCGCGACGGTGAAACTTCAAGCCACCTTGCGCCTGTCCGATGCGTACCTCAACGTCGCGGCGATGAAGGGATTGAAGCCGGACGCATTCGTTTTGCTCGTTACCGCCGAACGCACGTTTGACGCGGACGGCATTTTGCGCTTGCCCAGCGACGAGCGAATGTCCACGCTCCTCACGCCGACGGGTCTTCCCATCGAAGGGGGCGTGCCAGGCGCGGTAACGACGCGCTTTGGCTATCGCTTCCGCACGCCGGTGGACGAACTCGTGAGCGTGCCAATGACCGCGACACAAAAAATCGAAAACGGGCGCGCGATCACATTCAACGTGACGACAAAACTGCCGGACAATTTGCCGCCCGGTGTGTATCGTTTGCGACTCGATTATGGCGCGGCGATGAAAAATCGCCAAGCCAATTTGAATGCCGAAGCGTTCGCGCGGCGCGGCTTTCCGAAAGGTCCCTGCGATTCGGAGTCGTACTCGCCGCCGATTCTGGCGAGCGCGCAGCACGTTAGCGGAAAATTCGTGGATGCGGCGACGATCAAGCCGCGCATCCCCTGGGTGCTCCTCGCGAATTACAACTCGAATGGTTATCGCGGCGTGATTGCGGAAGAGGACCAAAAGAATTTCGCGTTGTCGAATCGCAACCTGATTCAAGACGATGTCATTCTGCCGATGTACGACGAGAACAATCCCAAGAACGTCCTCGCGTATTCGCTCGAACCGCAATTTCCCACCGATACGATTTTCGATCGTCAAAATATCCCCTGGGATTACACCAAAGGCGAATTGACGATTCGAATCACGCAACCGGATGGCAAGGTGGTTGATTTGGGAACGGCGCCTTTCGTCGGCAATGCAGGGCGTTGGTACACGACGCGCAATCCCAAGTTTACGCAATGGAAGCCGCCGATGTACGGACAGTACACCGTCCGAGCCACCGGTTGGATCGCGGACAAGTGGGGCAATCGCTACGAAGGCGGCGGCACGTACAAGTTCTGGATCGCTAAACGGATGACGTTAGCGACCGCGACGTTTCAAGGGCAACCGTATCCGGTCGGCAATCGCTACGGACGCGACATCGGTTTTGCGCCGGCAGTTCCCGCCGATGTGACGGTCACCGCGACCTTGTTCGTCAATTCGGATCCGAACAACGCGCGCGCGATTTCGTACAGCGGCAAAGCGACAGCAGGCGGAATCTTTGGCGCGGCGCAAGGGATGAAGCCGCTCAATTTCGATGCTCCCGGCGAGTACCTCGCGCACGTGCTGGCGAAGTACACCGACGCGGACGGTCACTTGTGGGTCGAATCAATGCGCCACGCCGGCGTGATCTATCCGCTCGATTCGCCAATCGTCGCACACGGCAAGATGCTCAAGGTCAAAGACAAGTTGGTCGAGCGCGGCGAGACGAACTTTGAGGGCTGGCACAATTTGCAGACCGACGAACAACAACTCGATCACATTGACTTTCCGTACAACTCGGGCGATGTGTTGTTGATCGCCGCCGAGTATCAGGGCGCGAACAAAATCAACCCGACGCTGACGTGGGCATACAAGAACAATCCCGCGCCGTACGATCCCAAGATTCAACCGATTGGCTTGTCGAATGTCCGGTTGCAAACGTCGAACGGATACTCGCCGCATTTGTTCCCAGAGTACATCACCGATTGGCAATACTTTTACGCTGCCGCGCCGCGCCCCGGTTTTATGGGACGCTTTATCGTCAGCGAAGACGGTGTGCGCGCGCCGTACTGGCCCACCACCAACACGAACTTTGGCGGGCAGATCAACGCATCGAACAACGGCGACACGCCCGGCGAAATCTATCGGCTCCTCGGCGGTGTCGTCATTCGCAACAAGGGACAAGCGCCGATGTACGCGGGCTATATGGCAAACGCGTTCATCATTCCCGGCGGCACCAAAAACAATCGAGTGATTGCGCCGGGTTCGGAAGATCTTCTGGGACCCACCGGCGAAAAGGCGCGCATCTTTCTCGCGATGAACGCACGCCCCGGAATGGTGTACACGCAAGGCACGACGTTCGTCCCGGCGTTCCAAATTGATCCGATGTTGCCGGTCAATATGAAGTTTACGCTGTTCTATCCCGACGGTCGTCAAGTGATCGCGCAAGGCGTCGGCGAGGCCAGCGGTTCGTGGGCAGGCAAGGAACCTTGGACGCTCGATGTGCCGGGGGTGTATCGCTACACCGTTGACGGCGAATGGAATGGCTACAAAGCACTGGTGCCGGGAATGCCCAAGGAAGGCGGGATGATGTTTGTGATTGACAAGGAGCGTCCCGCGAATGTGCCGACTCTCGCGTTCAACCTGCCGCCAATCAGCAAATTCGATATGGCAACAGGAACGAAATTCACCGGCACGAGTACCGCACCAACGATTTACTACGCGGCAGTGATTCCGGGCGTGGTGCTGGCGCAAGGGACGCTACCGGTAACGAACGGCAAGTTCGAGTACACGTTCGACCCTGCCGCTCTCCACAGCGTCGCGCGCACGTACGACACGACGAATCAGCGCACCGGCAAACCGGAACTTGGGGACGTAGTGCATTTCACGTTCTTCTCGCAAGAAAAAGCGTCGGATGGCAAAGCGTACTGGTCGTTCGTGCGATTGATCATTCGCGGGAACACGGTGCATTACACGCGATAGAGATTGGAGGTGAGAGTGAAATTTAGGCGATTGCTCTTGTTCATTCTCGCGCTGGCTTCGCTTGCCGCCTGCCGTCCGCGCCAAACGACGCTGACGCCAACCGCGTCATCGAGCGTCCCCGCAGAATTTCGCGCGCTGTACGCTGAACTCGATGCCGCGCTCACCGCGTTCGATCAATCGTTGGACGCGCCCGCCGAAAGTTATCCCGTCATCTTCGCCGCCGAATTGTTGTCCGCCAACGGCAATCGCGGCACCGAGCTGCTCAAGCCGACGAATTTGCAAGGCACGCAACTCTGGCTCGATCGTTTGCAGCAAATTGGCGTACAGGGTGTCACCGTTGCGATCAATTATCCGCTGCTCACACCCGATTTTCCCAACTCGGCAAAGTACCTCGAATATTTCAAGCGCGTTGCCAGCGAAATCCGCCAGCGCGGGATGAAAATGGATGTCGAGGTCGGCGTGGTCTTTCCGCCGCCGTTCAGCGCGCTCGATGTGAATTACCGAGCGACGACGTTCGAGCAGTTCAAAGCCGCGAACAAACAGATGGTCGCGACGATCGTTACCGAAGTCAAACCCGATTATCTCAATCTTGCCCCAGAACCGGATACGATTGCGCGCATTGCCGGTTGGCGCGAGTTCGCTTCACCGCAAGCGTGTGACGACTGGGTCAGTTACACGCTGAAGGATTTGAATCGCGGCAACACCAAAATCGGCGCGGGGATTGGCACGTGGGGCAACCTGGATTTCATCAAGAGGTACGCCGCCAACGCCTCGCTCGATTTCATCGCACTACACATTTACCCGGTCACCGGCAACGCGCTGCCAACGGCAATCGCGGCGGCAGACCTGGCGCATCAACACAACAAGCGCGTGATTCTGGACGAAGCGTGGCTGTACAAAATGAGCGCGCGCGAGCCGCCGGTGAGCATCGCTGGCAACGCGGAGATTTTTCGCCGCGACGCGTACAGTTTTTGGGCGCCGCTCGATCAAAAATTTCTCGCGCTCGTCGCCAAACTCGCGCGCGCGAAAAAGATCGAGTACGTTTCGGTGTTCTGGGCGCAGTATCTCTACGCGTACTTGGACTATAACCCCAAATTCCAAACGATGCCGTACAACGATGTGATGGCGCAGTTGAACGCCATCGTCACACCCAACGTGCTGGCTGGCAAACTCTCTGCGACCGGCGAATTCTACAAACAGTTGAGCCAAGGCGCGCGCTAGACACTTTTTCGGAGGACAAAAATGAACCAACGACTGTTTGCCATTCTGCTCCTCGCGCTTGTACCGCTCGCGGCTTGTACCGCGCCAGCACCCGGCGCAACGACCGCGCCGAGTCAGCCCACCAGCGCGTCCGTCGTCGCAACGAACACACCTGTCGTCGCGAAACCCACCGCCGCGCCCACCGCGCGCCCCACCAACTATCCAACAAGCCAACCACCCAACAATGCAACGAACCAACCATCCAACGATGCAACGAAACGTCCCAACATCATCTTCATCCTCACCGACGATCTCGATGTGGCGAGCATCGCGTTCATGCCCAAACTGCAAGAACTGCTCGTCAAGCAAGGCGCGACATTCAACAATTTCTTTGTCAACGTTTCCGTTTGCTGTCCCTCGCGCGCGACGATTTCGCGCGGGCAGTATGTTCACAACACCAAGATTTTCAGCAACAAGCCACCGAGCGGCGGCTATGAAACGTACCACGCGAACGGCGATGAAGACTCGACGATTGCCGTGTGGCTGCAAAACGTCGGCTATCGCACGATGCACGCGGGAAAATATTTGAACGGCTATCCCAACACCGTCGCGCTTACCTTCATTCCACCGGGCTGGACGGAATGGTACAGCGCGGCAAAGGGCAATCCGTACAGCGAATTCAAATACACGCTGAACGAAAATGGCAAACTCGTGGAGTACGGGACCAAGCCGGAGGATTACGGCACGGATGTGTACGCGCGCAAGACCATCGAATTCATCCAGCGCAGCGTCAAAGAGGGCAAGCCGTTCTTTGCATCCATCAACACATACGCGCCGCACGGACCCTCCACGCCCGCGCCGCGCCACGAAAAAATGTTCACCGATGCCAAGTTGCCGCGCCCGCCCAATTTCAACGAAGAGGACGTGAGCGACAAACCGACCTTCGTCAAGAGTCGTCCGCTCCTCACCAATCGGCAAATCACGCAAATCGAAAACGAGTACCGCAAGCGTTTGCAATCGCTGCAAGCGGTGGACGAGATGATCGAGAATTTGATCGCGACGCTGAAATCGTTGGGGCAACTCGACAACACGTACATCTTTTTCACGTCCGATAACGGCTTTCATCTGGGCAATCATCGGCTCGATTACGGCAAACTGACGCCGTACGAAGAAGATTCGCGCGTGCCGTTGATTGTGCGCGGTCCCGGCGTCCCCGCCGGTGCCAAACTCGATCACATCACGGGCAACATTGATCTCGCGCCGACGTGGGTGGAACTGGGCGGCGCGCGTGCGCCGGATTTTGTGGACGGGCGTTCGCTGCTGCCGCTTTTGAAATCGAATCCGATCGCGCTCGAAAATTGGCGGCAATGCTTTTTGTTGCAACGCGGCGATCCAGGCGCGCAAGGATCGGATGATGACGATGACGAAACCGGTTTTGATCTGCGACCGCCGGAGATGGCGGGCTTGCTCGAACCGTTGGACCGTTTGCCGGACGAGGTCGCAGGCATCCTGCCGCAACGCGCGGTGGCATCCGCCAACTATCGCGCGCTCCGCGTTCAGCATTACACCTACGTCGAGTACGCGAACGGCGAAAAAGAGTTGTACGATTTGCGCGCCGATCCGTACCAACTGAACAACCTCGCAGCAAAAGCCGATCCTGCGTTGCTCAAAGAACTGGCGGCGCGCTTGAATGAACTCCAAACGTGCGCCGCCGAAAAATGTCGCATCATCGAAAACAAACCGTTCGTGACTGCCAAGTAATCAACGAATGGGAAACGAATAAACGAATCGCTCTGTGGGACATTCGTTGATGACACTGAATTTCTAAAAGCGAATCCTAGAACAAATCCGGTGATTACGGCTGGCAGAGTTCTAATTTTTTCCACACTTACGCCAAGCGCAAGAGCGTAGTTTTTGTGGCTGTGCATGGTATGGAAGAGTGAGGATTCGGATGTACCGCACAATCATCGTGTTGGGACTGGTGTTGAGCGCGTGCGTTGCCAGAACGTCGGTGCGACCGGGAACGCCCACTGCCACGCCTACGCCGCGCGTGACTCGCACCCCACTTGTGCAACCATCGCCAACTGTCAGCTCCGCGTCTCCACCGATTCTCTGGGAAAAAGAATTCGACAACAACGGCAAGGCGGATATTGCAGCAGGTGTGGTGGAAACGCCCGACGGCAATCTGGTTATCGTCGGCGTCACGGGCCCAACGCCCTGTGTGCCGTGGTGCAACACGGATGGTTGGATCATCAAAGTTGACGCGCGCGGCAATCTCCTCTGGACGCGTCAGGTCGGTGGCAATGGCGCCGACTTGCTCACCTCGGTTATTCTCAAAGGAAACAACTATCTGGTCACAGGGAGCAAACACGCTCCTCCCAATGCTTACCAGGCCTGGCTGTTGGAGATCGCGCCCGATGGCAAAGTGGTCTGGGAGAAAACGCTGGGTGGCAATCGGGACGAATTTGTCGCAGAAACCATCGCCACTCCCGATGGCAATCTCCTGATGACCGGTCGAACCCAATCGTATGGCGTTCAAGATGGCAAAGGGGATGTCTGGCTGGTCAAGTTCGATCCAAAGGGTGAGATGCTCTGGAGCAAAACGTACGACCTGGGTGCTGAAGATGGCGGCACATCGCTTATCGCTTGGGGCTCTGATCGTTACCTCATCACTGTCAACTCTTGCACCGCCGATTGTCGCAGTGTGTTGACTCCACAAGTCTTTACCACCTACCTCGTGGTGGATGCCAGCGGGAATATCCTCAAGAGCAAGACCTTCAAAGAGGGTCCCAAAAACAAATTTGCAAAGATCAAACCGACCCGCGATGGTGGCGCGATTATCGCCGGTGCAACCAGTCTGCAGGAGCGATTCCCCAGCGAAGATACCTGGATTATCAAACTGGATGCCAATGCCGATGTGGCGTGGACAAAAATCTTCAACAGTTACAGTCGTTACGATGGTGCCCGTGACATTATCCAGATGCCTGACGGTGGCTATGTAGTGGCGGCTTATTCGCAGGCGCAGCAAACGCCAGAAATGAACTTTGACAATTTCTGGCTGGTGAGGTTGAATAGCGCCGGTGAGATTCTCTGGTCACGCACCTGGGGCGGACCGGACAATGACGATCCGATCTCCATCATTCTCACTTCCGATGGCAACATCGTATTCGCCGGCTTTAAGGACGCGGTTTCCTGGCCACTCGACAAGATTCCTGGGCCATCGAATTTTTACGTGATCAAAATGCTTGACCGCCCGTGAGGCCCCCCCACTCGCCGGCTATCCTTGGCAACCGCTGCAACGTATGTATTTATGGACGCTTCTCCATCCGAAACAACCTTGATTCAGCAAGCGCAACAGGGCGATGCCAAAGCGTTCGGGCAATTGTACGAGCGCTATGCCGACCGCATCTATCGCTATCTGGCGTTTCGTTTGCACGATGCGATGGAGGCGGAAGATTTGACGGCAGAAACGTTCATCCGCGCTTTGCAACACCTGGCGCATTATCGTCCTTATGGCGCGCCGTGGGGTGCGTGGCTCTTTCGCATTGCCCACAATGTTTTGATTGATCACTGGCGTCACTCCACGCGCCGCCAGACCCTCGCGCTGGAAAACGGCGTCACCGTCGCGAACGGCACTGCCGCGCGCGCGCTGCACCACGTCCTGACGCGCGCTGATTTGGAACGCGGCATCGCGCAATTGACCGATTTGCAACAACAAGCCATCACCTTGCGTTTTATCGCCGGTTGCTCCATCGCCGAGACCGCGCACGTCATGCAACGCAGCGAACAAGCCGTCAAGGATTTGCAGCACAAGGCACTGAGCGCTTTGCGAAAGAGTTTGGAGCAATGACCAAGAGCCAGGATATTTTGCAAGAATGTCTAGAACGTTTGGAGCAAGGCGAACCGCTCGAAACGATCCTCGCGCGCCATTCGACTCAACGCGATGAACTGGCACCGCTCCTCTCCTTGGCAATGCAGCTTCGCCAAGCGGCGCCATCGTTCAGCGAATCCGCCAAGAGTCGAGCGCGCTATCAAGTGTACGGCGCGGCGCGCGCGCGTGCGGTGCCGCGCGCGCGTCCGGCGTGGCACACGTGGCTTGCGCGCGTTGCGATTTCGGTGCTGGTGGTGGTGTTGCTGGGAGCCAGCGCGTGGGTTGCCACCGCCGAGAGTGCGCCGGGCAAGCCCCTCTTTCCGGCGCGCGCCTTGCTCAACGAAGCGCGCGCTCAGCGCATCGCCGATCCGCGCGCCGCGCTGGAGTTGCATCTCCAGAACGCCGAAGAGCGCCTGGAGGATGTGCGGATTCGCTATCAGCATCACCTGCTAAACGAAGCCGCCATCTTTTGGATGGTCGGCGAGACCGAGAATCTGATGGTGGCGCTGGAAAATCATCCGTCCGCGCCAGACCGCGCGATGCTCGAACGCATCCGCCGGCTGATTCTCGCCGAGCGCGCGCTCTTGCGTGAACTGATTCAAAACGCGCCGATGGAACGCGCCCGTCGCAACGCGGAAACACTCTATCAACTCTCTGCCACCTGGGAGCCGTTACTGAATCGCGGGTTGGGCAGATAAGAATTAGAAACCAGGTTTCTGCGAGAAACCTGGTTTCTTTTACGCCCCGGCTACCAGACCCTTCGCCTACTCACGGCACCGCGATCACTTTGCCCGCGTCTGTCCACACCCCCTTGCCATGTGAAGTTTCGTAGGTGCCTTCGCCACGCAGCAAGAACTTGCCCGTGCCGCTGGCTTGCAGGTGGATGTTGATGCCGCTCAGCGCTACCGTGATTTGAGTGCCGCTGATCTGCGCTTGTCCGTCAAAGCCAGCGTAGAGGATCCAGCCGTTGTGTAATTCGCGCTTGGTTCCCTTGCCGGTCACGTTGATCGTCGCATCACCGGCCGCGTCGCGGACGTACAGCATCCCCGATCCGCTGATGGTGATCGAACCGTTTCCCTTGAGACCGGCGATGCCATTGCCCTGCGCGGTCAGCGTTCCCTTGCCGTCCCCTTGTTCTGCGGCAACGACGCCAGTCATCAGCCAGCCGACGACAAGCGCCAGGGTGAGTGCGAGTGTCCATTTGTTCTTCATAGTCAACCTCCTAAATTTGGAATGTCACGGCAACAGAGCCGTGATGGCTTGATTCAATTTCTTGTCCGCGGCAGCAAAATCGCCCGCGAACATCAACTCGATGGCTTGCGCATACTCCGCCTCCGCCGTCGCGGTCTCCCGTCCTTCGGCTTGCCGCGCGGCGAGGAGTTTAAAGTACAACGCATTCCGCTCGCTGAACGACATCCTGGCAAGCGGGGGTGGGGTTGCCGTCGCCCGCGCAGGCGTGCGCGATGCCTTGATCGCGGTCGCGGTAGGCAGGGCAGACGCGGCGGTGGTCGCGGTGGGTGGAACCTTGTCGCGCGTCGCAGTAGGCAGGACAGACGCGGTGGTGATCGCGGTGGGCAGAACCTTGTCCCGCGTCGCGGCGGGAGCAGTAGGCATTGGTGAACGGTTTGCCAACTGCCTATTGCCTCCTGCCTCCTGCATCCTGCATCCGACAAACACCCACACGGACACAAGCCAGATGACACATACGGCGGTCCGTTGCAAGAATGTGCGACGAGTCGTTGGCATGGTGAACCTCCCAAGTAGTCTGGTAGTCGCTAGTCCAGTAGTCTGGTAGTCGCCTGGTCATTCTGACTGACACGAGAAGTTACAACTACCCAACCATCCAACTATCCAACTACCCAGACTAATAATCGCCGATGCCGGTTATGTGGTGATGAACGGGCTGTAAAAACATTGTAAAAATTAGAAACCAGGTCTCTTGCAGAAACCTGGTTTCTTTTGGATTATTGGACCGGCAGATAGATTGTAAAAGTGCTGCCGCGTTCCACCGTACTTTCCACCTCGATTCGTCCGCCGTGCGCCCGAACGATCTCGTGGGCAATCGCAAGGCCCAGCCCGCTGCCGGGAGCGGTGCGCGCCTTGTCGCCGCGATAAAAGCGCTCGAACAGGTGCGGCAAATCTTCTTTCGGGATGCCCGTCCCCTCGTCGCTCACGGCGATGGTGATCCACGCGGCTGGCGACAGGGGCGTGCGCGCCGGCTTGAATTTGGCGGTGACGGTGATAGTGCCGCCGGGGCGATTGTACTTCAGCGCGTTGTCGAGGAGGTTGGCGAGTACCTGCTCCAACTGCCCGGCGTCGCCCGTGATGGGTGGCAGTGGATCAATCGCGGCGACGAGCGTTTCATTCTGCGCGATGGCGCGCGCGCGGAAACGTTCAAGCCAGCGCGGCAGCAACTGGGTCAGGTCGAGCAGCTCGTGCGCCGGTGGGCTCTGTCCGGCGTCGAGACGCGCCAGCGTCAGGAGATTGCTGATGAGCCGCGCCATCCGCGCCGTCTCGTCGAAGATCGTCTGCGCCGCGCGGCGCACTCCTTCCCCACCCTGCACCGCGCCGTCGAGAATCGCCTGGGCGAATCCTTGAATCGAGGTAATGGGCGTTTTCAATTCGTGCGAGACATTCGCAACCAGGTCCTTTTCCCGTTGCCGCGCGCGCTGCACTTGGTCCGCCATCGCGTTGAAACTGGTGGCGAGGCGTCCCAGTTCATCGCGCCCCTGGACGGGGACGCGATGTTCGTACTGTCCGTGTGCGATGGCTTGTGTGGCTTGGGTCAACTGCGTGATGGGACGCGCAATCGAGCGGGCAAGCAGCACCGCGACGAGTAGTGATATGACCAACGTGACACCGCCAGCGATGACGAGACTCGCGCCAATCTCATCGAGCACGTCGAAAAAGGGACGCTCAGGATCCGTCAGCGCGATGTAAATTTCCTGGTCTCCCACCTGGCCAATGGTCACCGCGACGAACAGGAACAGGCGGTCGCTTTTCAAGGGGTACGTGCCCCAGAGGAAACCGTGCTGCCTCGCCCGGCGCTGTAGCGGCTGGAGAGAAACCGTTCGGTTCGTCAAACCGTTCGCCGCGTCTGCCAGCACCAGCCCTTGCTCATTGATGATCATCAGACGCCCCACTCCTTCCGCTTGCGCTTCGAGTCGCGTTACGATTTCGCGCGGCGGGACACGGTTCGCCAGCAGCGCACGCGCCTGGAACGCCAGCGGTACGACCGCGTCGCCCATCTGCGCGAGTTGCGCCTGCCGCTGATAATCGCGCAGGATAAAAACCATACTCACGGCGAGAATCGCTAGCGTGAGCAGGATGACCAAGCTGTGCGTGATGATCAAGCGCGTTCGGAGTGCCATTGTTCGAGCGTTGCCTCGTTTGATCGCTGGGTAGACATTCATCCCACTATGTCACTAACTTGTAGCCCACCCCACTCACGGTTTCGATGTGCGTTTTCGCGCCCGCCAGTTTCTTGCGCAAGTTGGCGACGTGTACATCCACCGTGCGCGTTTCGCCGGGAAAATCATAGCCCCACGCGATTTCCAGCAACCGTTCGCGCGTCAGGACGATGCCAGGGTTTTGCGCGAACACAGCCAGCACGTCGAATTCTTTGGTCCGCAGCGCCAACGGTTGATTGCCAACGATCACCTCGCGGCGGTCGAGGTCCAGGGTCAGGTCACCTACGACGAGGCGGTGCGTCCTGGGCGTGGGATAGACCCGGCGGAGGACGGCTTTGACGCGCGCGACCAGTTCGCGCGGGTTGAACGGTTTGGTCAGGTAATCGTCCGCGCCGAGTTCCAGCCCAACAATCTTGTCCACGTCCTGATCGCGCGCGGTCAGCATCAGAATCGGCACATCCGATTCGGCGCGGATACGGCGGCAAACCTCCCAGCCGTCGAGACCGGGCAGCATCAGGTCGAGGATGAGCGCGGCGGGCTTGACCGCGTGGAATTTCTCTAGCGCGGTCTTGCCATCGTAGGCAACCTCGATGTGGTAGCCCGCTTGCTCGAGGTAGAGGCGTTCTAGTTCAATGATATTCTTTTCGTCGTCAACCAGGAGGAGGGTGGTCATTGGTAGTTGGAGAGTTGTAACGTCTCGTGTCAGAGTGACCAAGCGACTACTGGACTATTGGACTACCTGACTACTGGACTACTTGACTACTAGTGTACCACAATCGTACGGTATTGACAACCTTGGCAGAAGACGGGGTGCATTTCACTTTGGGGGCAAGTTTCGCCGGGCGAATAAATTCACTGCAACAACAACGCGAAACCGACCTACGTCGGTTTCCCCCTAGTCGCCGT
>Ga0209018_1001183_pt1 | contig 21898 bp, 23 predicted proteins | sample YNPBryBLVA2012_FD_185814 | JGI IMG/M metagenome (GOLD analysis project Ga0209018, IMG submission 185814) | Anoxygenic and chlorotrophic microbial mat microbial communities from Yellowstone National Park, USA - YNP Bryant BLVA 2012 (SPAdes)... ...
CTGGGTGACGAGCTGGCCCTTGCGGTACATCTCGGCCATCTCTTCGAGCGGGATGGGCGTGATCTCCTTGGCGTGGCCGGCCTGGCCGAACTGGACCATGCGCTCCATCACCACCTTCTTCATCGCCTCGCGGGCAGGCTTGAGGTAGTCGCGCGGGTCGAACTTCTCCGGCGTCTCCCACAGTACCTTGCGGATGGCGCCGGTCATCGCCAGACGGTTGTCCGTGTCGACGTTGATCTTGCGCACGCCGTTCTTGATGCCGAGCTGGATCTCTTCGACGGGCACGCCCCAGGTCGGCTTCAGCTTGCCGCCGTACTGGTTGATGATGTTCTGCAGCTCCTTCGGCACGGAGGATGAGCCGTGCATCACCAGGTGGGTGGTGGGAATGCGCTGGTGGATCTCGATCAGGCGGTCCATCTTGAGGACGCTGCCATCGGGCTTCTTGGTGAACTTGTAGGCGCCGTGCGAAGTGCCGATGGCAATGGCGAGGGCGTCGCAGCCGGTGTCCTTGACGAACTGTTCGGCCTGGTCCGGGTCGGTGAGGTGCTCAAGGCCGGTACCGCCGGCACCGTGGCCATCTTCGATGCCCCCGAGGGTGCCGATTTCGGCCTCGACGGTGACGCCCCTGGCATGCGCCATCTCGACCACTTCGCGCGTTACGCGGACGTTGTAGTCATAGCTGGAAGGCGTCTTGCCATCCTCGAGCAGCGAGCCGTCCATCATCACCGAGGTGAAGCCCATCTCGATGGCGGACTTGCACGTGGCCGGGCTGTTGCCGTGGTCCAGATGCAGCACTACGGGAATCTCGGGGTAGAGCTCCGTGGCGGCGAGCATCAGGTGATACAGGAACCGGTCCTGGCTGTAAGAACGCGCACCGCGGGAGGCCTGGATGATGACCGGCGACTCGGTCTCGCGCGCAGCCTCCATGATGGCCTGGATCTGCTCCATGTTGTTGACATTAAAGGCACCAACACCATAACCCTTCCTGGCGGCCTCATCGAGAAGCTGGCGCATGGAAACGAGGGGCATCGGGTTCTCCTCTCACTGTTTGGAATTAGGATGGGTGAATCCTGATTTCAAGTTTTAGTGTACTATATGCGCGGCGCCCCCCGCATGGCGGGGCTCCGGGACTCAGTGATACCAATCGAGGATTTTCACCTCGATCCCCGAGCCCTCCAGCGCCCGGGCGAAGACGGCGAGGTCCGAACCGCGGTAGTGATACGGGATGGCGGTCTTCGGACGGAACGCCTTGACGCCCTCGGCGGCCTCTTCCGGCGGCATGGTGTAGGGCAGGTTCATGCAGATCAGCGCGGCGCCGATGTTTTTCAGCGCGCGCATCTCGGGCGTCACTTCCGTGTCCCCGGAGATATACAGGCGGAAGCCGCCCCATGTGACGATGTAGCCGTTGCCGCGGCCCTTGGCGTGATAGACCTGACCCTCAGCCGGGCCGCGCTTGAGGTTGTACATGGGCACGGCCTCGATGGCGAAGCCGGCTGCCTCCGTGGTCTCGCCGTTGCGGAGCGCACGGGCACCGGGGAGCTTTTCTGCGACGGCGGGCGGGGCAATGACGATGGTGCCCGCGTGGCGGACGGCTTCAATGGCCTTCAGATCGAAGTGGTCGCCGTGCGAATCGGTGATGAGAAGGAGGTCGGCCTTGGGCAGGCCGGAGTAGTCACCCTGGCTCCAGGGATCGACATGAACGACCTTTCCGCCGGCCTCAAGCATGAAGGAGGCGTGGCGGATGGCGGTGAGTTTCAGCGGACCTGCGCTGGTGGCGAACTCGACCACCGGATGCGTGCCGGCGAGAGCGAGCGGGGCCAATGCGAGAGCAATGATGAGCCTCATGTTCCGCAGCATACTGCGGCAAGCGGCCCGTTTCCACGGGCCGAACCACGACCGGCGCTATGCTAGGCTGGATTTTTCCCCTCATGCAGGAAGATCCGGACAAAAAGTCCGCCGGCGAGAAGTTCGAGCGTCTGGTGGAAATCATGGCGCGCCTGCGCGGCGAGGGCGGCTGCCCGTGGGACCGCGAGCAGACGTTCGATTCGATCAAGCCGTACACGCTCGAAGAGACCTACGAGGTGCTGGACGCCATCGACCGCCGGGACTGGCGGGGGCTGGCGGAGGAGTTGGGCGACCTGGTGCTGCAGGCGGTATTTTACGCGCAGATGGCCGCCGAGGAGGGCCATTTCACGATCGCCGACGCGCTGGATGCGATCAACGCGAAGCTCGTGCGGCGCCACCCGCACGTGTTCGGAGACGGCACGGCGCGAACGGCCGAACAGGTGCTGGCGCGGTGGAACGAAATCAAGCAGGAGGAAAAGCGCGAGCGCGGCGAGGAAAAGCGCGGCCTGCTGGACGGCGTTTTGAGAAACCAGCCGGCATTGATGGAGGCCGCGCATTTGTCGAAAAAGGCTGCCGCAGCGGGCTTTGATTGGCCGGATATCGAAGGCGTATTCGGGAAAATCCGGGAAGAGATCGCCGAACTGGAAAACGCCCGCGCCGGGGCGTCGCGCGAGGAAATCGAGGGCGAGATCGGCGACCTGCTGTTCACGGTGGTCAACGCGGCCCGCTTTCTGGGCGTCGATCCCGAGCAGGCGCTGCGCCGCACGAACGCGAAGTTCCGCGAGCGGTTCGCGCAGGTGGAAGGGGGGTTGGAGGAGCGGGGCAGGAGCTTCGGGGAGACCACGATCGAGGAGATGGAAGAGCTTTGGCAACAGGCCAAGAGGAAAGAAGGATCGAAATCCGCGGGCTGAAGGGGCTCGACGAGCTGAACGAAGCCGTGCGGCTCCAGAAGGAGATCTGGGGCTTCGCCGACATCGAACTGCTGCCTTTGCGGCTGTTCGTGGTGGCGCAGAAGGTGGGCGGGCAGACGCTGGGGGCTTTCGACGGGGCGCGCATGGTGGGTTTTCTGCTGGCGATTCCCGGGCTGAAGCAGGAGGCGATGTACCTGCACAGTCACATGATGGGCGTGCTGCCGGAGTACCGCAACCTGGGCGTGGGGCGTCGGTTGAAGCTGGCGCAACGGGAGGAGGCGCTGAGCCGCGGCATCCGGCTGGTGGAGTGGACGTTCGATCCGCTGGAGCTGAAGAACGCCTTTTTCAACATCGAGCGGCTGGGCGCGATCGTGCGGCGCTACGTGCGCAACCAGTACGGGACGACCACGTCGCCGCTGCACGGAGGGCTGCCGACGGACCGGTGCGTCGCCGAATGGCACCTGGACAGCCCGCACGCGACGGCGATTCTCGAGGGGCGGGAATACGGCCGCGGCCCCGTGCTGGAACGGATCGCCATTCCGGCCGACATCGCTGAAATCCGGGCAAAAGATCCGGAGAAGGCCAAAAGAATTCAGGCGGAGGCGAGCGACAAATTCGAGGAGCTCTTTCGGCGCGGGCTGGCTGTCACTGGATTTGAAAGAACTCCGGAAGCGGGCGGTTATCTTTTCGGATTATGGGATTCACAATAGACAGGATTCGCCTGCACTGGCTGGAGATGCCGCTGGTGCATTTCTTTGAAACCAGTTTCGGGCGCACCACGCAACGCAAGATCATCCTGGTGGAGGTTTCAAGCGGCGGCGTATCCGGCTGGGGCGAGGTGACCTGCGGCGAGCATCCCCACTACAACGAGGAGTGGACCGAGGGGGCGTGGCTGATCCTGCGGGACTACCTGGCGCCGGAGGCGCTGGGCGCGCGGCTGGAGGCTGCGGAGGAGGCGGCGCGTTTCGGCTCGCGCCTGCGCGGGCACCGCATGGCGAGGGGCGGGCTGGAGGCGGCATGTCGGGATCTTCAGGCGCGGCTGCGCGGGGAGCCGCTGTGGAAGGCGATCGGCGGGGGCGCGCGGCGGGAGATTCCCTGCGGCGTCTCCATCGGAATCCAGGAATCGCCGGAGGCGCTGATCGAAAAGATCCGCGCCGAACTCGCCGCCGGGTATCAGCGGATCAAGATCAAGATCAAGCCTGGCTGGGACGTGAACATTGTGGAGGCGGTGCGGCGGGAATTCCCGGACATTCTCCTGATGGCGGACGCCAACAGCGCCTACACGCTGGCCGATGCCGAGAGGCTGAAGGCGCTGGACCCGTATCGCCTGATGATGATCGAACAGCCGCTGGCGCACGACGACATCCTCGACCATGCTCGGCTGCAGGAAAAGCTGGAGACGCCCATCTGCCTGGACGAATGCATCCGCACGCGCCATCACGCGGAACAGGCGATCCGGCTGGGCGCCTGCCGGATCATCAACATCAAGCTGGGGCGCGTGGGGGGATTCACAGAGGCGAAGGCGGTGCATGACGTCTGCCGGGCGAACGGGATTCCGGTGTGGTGCGGCGGGATGCTGGAGAGCGGCGTGGGGAGGGCGCACAACATCGCGCTGGCGTCGCTGGAGAATTTCACGCTGCCGGGCGACGTGTCGGCCAGCCGCCGATACTGGCGCCGGGACATCATCGAGCCGCCGGTGGAAGTGACGCCGCGGGGCACGATCGAGCTGCGCGAGGAGCCGGGCTTCGGCTACGGGCTCGACATGGACTTCCTCGAGTCCGTGCGCGTGAGGGAGGAGACGTTCCGCACGCGGTGAAGCCGGTGCCAAGAGCGCTGTATGCGCTGATCCTGCTGATGACGCTCATCTGGGGGGCGAACTATGTGGTGGCGAAGACGGCGCTGCACCACTTCCCTGCCCTGCTGATTGGTCCGCTGCGGGCGGCGCTGGCGGCGGCGCTGCTGATGCCGGCATATGCGGCGGCGCGGTGGCGCGCGCCACGGCAGGAAGCGTGGACGGCGCGCGAGCTCGCGCTGCTGGGCCTGCTGGGGGTGTTCGGGATCACGCTGAACCAGGTGTTTTTCATCCTGGGGATGGCCCGCACGAGCGTGGCGCACGCGGCGCTGCTGATCGCGACGACGCCGCTGCAGGTGATGGCGCTGGCGGCGCTGCGCGGGCAGGAGCGGATCAGTGTGAGGAAAGCAGCGGGCATGCTCACGGCGGTGGCGGGCGTGGGGGTGCTGCACGTGGGCGACGCGGGCGGGCGCGGGGCGTCGCTGGCCGGGGACGCGCTCGTGTTTCTGGCCGCCTTCTGTTTTTCGCTGTACACGGTGTTCAGCAAGGAGATCACGCGGCGGCACGACTCGCTGACGGTGAATGCGCTGGGCTATGTGGCGGGGGCGCTCGCCGGGGCGCCCCTGCTGGTGCATGAGTCGCTGGGCTTCGATTACACCGGCGTGGCGCCGGCGGGCTGGCTGGCGCTGGCCTACATGACGCTGCTGGCGTCGATCCTGTGCTACCTGATTTTCTACTACGCCCTGGACCAGATGCCCGCGTCGCGGCTGGCGGCGTTCAGCTATCTGCAGCCGGTGATCGCCGCCGCGACGGGCTTTGTGTTCCTGCACGAGCCGGTGACGCTGCCGGTAGCCGCCGGGGGCGCGCTCGTGCTGGGCGGGGTGTGGGTGACCGGGCGCGGCTGAATCGCGCGGGCGCGCGGGGGAATCTGAGGAGAGACGCCGATGCAGGAGCTGCAAGGGAAGACGATTCTGGTGACCGGGGCGGCGCGCCGCATCGGGCGCGCGATTGCGCTGCGGCTGCATGCGGAAGGCGCGCGTGTGCTGATCCATTACGGCACATCGGAGGCGGAGGCGAGGGAGACGGCGGCGCTGTGCGGCGGCGCGCCGCTGTACCGGGCCGATCTTGAGAGCGTGGCCGGGATCCGGGAGATGTTTGCGCGGATCGGCGGCGAACAGGGCGGCCTGTACGGGCTGGTGAACAACGCGGCGCGGTTCACGCACGCGCGCGTGATGGATATGACGGAAGACGACTGGGACCAGATACATTCGGTGAACCTGAAGGCCGTGTTTTTCTGTGCGCAGGAGGCGGCGCGGCTGATGGAGAGGAGCGGCGAGGGGCGGATCGTGAACATCAGTTCGATGGGAGCGTTTCTTGCCTGGCCGGAGCACGTTCACTATTGCGCATCCAAAGCCGGAGTGGTGGCGCTGACGCGCGGGTTGGCCAAGGCGCTGGCGCCGCGGATCAGCGTGAACTCGGTGGCGCCGGGGGTGATTCCGTTCGAGGAGAGCGGCGATCCGGAGATTCAGAAGATGGCGCGCGCCACGCCTGCCGGCCGTCCCGGCACGGGCGAGGAGATCGCGGACGCGGTGGCGTATTTTCTGCGGGCGAGCCCATTCGTGACGGGGCAGGTATTGCAGGTGGACGGCGGGCTGGGGCTTCGTTGAGGGCGCGAGTTTCGCTCAACGCGGGCGCGGCGGTTCCGATAAGGGGGCTGTGACGGACCTGCTGGAGCGGGCGGCGCAGATTCTGGAGACGGCGCAGGCCTGCTCGGCGGCGGGCAGCGAAGGCGAGTGGACGATGCTGGCGGGACGCGAGGGGGGCTGGCGGCTGGTGGCGGGGGCGGATCAGGAGCCGGGCGCGCTGGCGCTGGTGCGCGGGGCGGCGCAGGTGCTCCGGGTTCGGCGGCGCGGGGGAACTGTACAAGTGGAAGCGTGGGAGAGCGGGCGGCGGTGCGTGCTGGAGGCGCGAGCAGCGGGACAGGCGGTTCACGCTGTGGTGGCGGATGTCCGGCTCTACGCCGCCGCCCATGCCTGAGTCCGCTGCGGCGGCGGCTCAGGGCAGCCCGATGTCGCGGAGGAACTGCGCCGCCTCTTCCGGCGGCGTGGGGTTGATGTAGAACCCGGTGCCCCACTCGAAACCGGCGACCTTGGTGAGCTTGGGGATCACCTCGAGGTGCCAGTGGTAGTGGTCGAGAGGTCCTTCCTGCAAGGGCGCGGTGTGCAGCATGAAGTTATACGGCGGCTGTTCGAGCGCTTTGTCGATCTTGCGCAGCACGGTTCGCGCCACCCAGCCGAGGTTCTGGATCACCGCCGGTTCGGCGACTTCGAAGTGCGCGTTGTGGCGGCGGGGGACGATCCAGGATTCAAACGGAAAACGCGAGGCGAAGGGAGCGATCACGATGAAGTGGTCGGATTCGAACACGATGCGCTCTCGACCTTGCAGTTCCTGCTGAAGGATGTCGCAGTAGATACAGCGCTCGCGGAAGCTGTAATAACGGCGCGCGCCTTCCAGCTCCTCCTGCACTCGTTTGGGAACCACGGGCAGGGCGATGAGCTGGCTGTGGGGGTGCTCGAGCGTGGCGCCGGCGGCGGCGCCGTGGTTCTTGAAGGCGATGACGTAGCGGAGGCGGACGTCGCGGCGGAGGTCGATCATGCGGTCGCGGAAGGCGAAGAAGACGTCAGCCACCTGTTTTTCCGACATCTGGCTGAGCGAGGTGTTGTGTTCCGGCGTCTCGACAATCACTTCGTGCGCCCCGACGCCGTTCATGCGGTCGTAGAGCCCCTCGCCCTGCTTGTTGAGGTCGCCCTCCACGCGCAGTGCGGGGAACTTGTTGGCCACGACGCGCAGGAGCCATCCGGGCGAGTTGGGCTGCCCGGATTCGCGGTAGGCGAGGATTTCGGGCGGCGTTTTGGTCTCCATTCCGGGGCAGAAGGGGCAGATGCGCGATGCGGGAAAGGCGGCGCGTTCGCGCACGAAGTCCGTGGGGCGGCGCGCGCGGTCTGTGGAGATGATCACCCAGCGGCCGGTGATGGGGTCTTTACGGAGCTCAGGCAAATCCGGTCACCACGCTGAAATGTCAGCGAGCACTCCTCAGCATAGCCGATCCTCATCCGGGAGCGTCCACGCGCCCCGGTAGTGGCGGACCTGGTACGGTTCGGCGACGACGGTGATCAGGTCGAAGCGGGCGCGCGCGGGCGGGATGCGCCAGCGGCGGAGGAGGAAGCGGGCGGCGCGCTCGAGGCGCCTGCGCTTGGCCTCCCCGACGGCGCGCAGCGGGTCTGCCGTTCCGGTGTTGCGGCGGCTCTTGACTTCGACGAAGACGACGGTGTCGCCGTCGAGGGCGATGAGGTCGACCTCGGCGTCGCGTTCCGGCAGTGTCCAGTTGCGGTCGATGACGGTCAAGCCTTCGGCTTCCAGGTAGCGATGGGCGAGGTCCTCGGCGCGGCGTCCGAGGGCGTGATCCGGGCGGGAGCGCCTATGCCTGGCCCAGTGACGCAGTTCATCGCAGATTCGAGGGATCGGGTTCCACCGCACGGCCCTTCACTTGACGACTTCGAATTCGAACTCGATCACTTTGCCGCGAACCACAAAGCAGAGGTAGTGCTCCCAGAAGAGCCGGAACTGCGGCCAGGCGTTCACGAGAAATTCAAAGCCAAGCCACCTCCACAATGCAAGTAGGCGGACGCGGACCTTTCTCTCACGGAGCCGTGCGGCCGAGTAGTAGCCGAAGCCGCCGTGATCGGCGCCGAAATAGCGGAAGCTGAAGGAATTCAGGTGCCAGCGGTGGGTGGGGTCGCAGAAGCTGGAGAAGTCGGTGTAGTGGGGGGTAGCGATGTGGATGCGGCCGCCGGGACGGACGAGACGGTGGAATTCCTCGATGGTGCGGACGACGTCGGAGACATGCTCGATGACGTGGATAGCGTAGAGCTCGTCGAAAGCGGAGTCGCGGAAAGGCCACGGGAAGTGATCGAGATCGACGAGGACGTCGGCGGCGGTGCGCGGGTTGCGGTCGATGCCGATGGCGCCGGGGCGCTTGTTGAGGCCGCAGCCGACGTCGAGAACGCGCGGCGGAGTCACTCCCACAGTCTAGCTTTCCGCGGAACGGTGCAGCCGCGGTCAGGAGGCGCAGGACGCCTCGGTGATGCAGGCTTCCAGCGTGTCGACGGCGAAGTCTGCCTGGTCTGCGGTCAGCACGAGAGGCGGGGCGAGCCGGATGGAGTTGGGGCCGGCGCCCAGGATGAGCAGCCCGCGCTGGAACGCCAGATCCACGATGCGGTCGCGAAGCTCAGGGGCACGTTCCTTCGACGCCTGGTCTTTGACCAGCTCGAAGCCGATCATCAGCCCTAGCCCGCGCACATCGCCGACACAGGGAAACCGGGCGGGCCACTCGCGCATACGGGCCATCATGCGGGCTCCGATGCGGGCGGCGTTGTCGACCAGCTCCTGCTCCAGCAGCTCGATGGTGGCCAATGCGGCCTCGACGGCGACCGGGTTGCCGCCGAAGGTGGAGGCGTGGGCACCGGGCTTCCACGTCATCAGGTCCGCACGGGCGACCGTGGCGCCGAGAGGAAGTCCGCTGGCGATGCCCTTGGCGATGGCAACGATGTCGGGCTCGAGTCCGAAGTGTTCGGAGGCGAACATGCGGCCGGTGCGGCCCATGCCGCTCTGCACCTCGTCGGCGACCAGCAGAATGCCGTGGCGGCGGCAGACGGCCTGCAATTCGTCGAAGAATTTCTGCGGGGGCACAACGTAGCCGCCCTCGCCCTGGACGGGTTCCACGAAGACGGCGGCCACCTCCGAGGGGGGCAGGACGGTGCGGAAGAGCTCTTGTTCGAGGACGCGCACGCACTCCACGTTGCAGGTATCCGGCGTGCGGTTGTAAGCGCAGCGGTAGCAGTAGGCGTAGGGGATGTGCGTGGCGCCAGGGAACAGCGGCGCGAAGCCTTCGCGCTGGGCGGTTTTCGATGCCGTGAGCGACAGCGCGCCCATGGTGCGCCCGTGGAAGGCGCCGAGAAAGGCGATGGACTTGTCGCGGCGGGTGGAGTAGCGGGCGAGCTTCAGGGCGCATTCGATGGCTTCCGCGCCGGAGTTGCCGAAGAAGACCCGCCGTGCGCCGCCGCCGGGCACGAGTCTGGCGAGCCGCTCGCCGAGGGCGACCATGTTTTCGTAGTAGAAGTCCGTGCCCGACATGTGGAGGAACTTTTCCGCCTGGCGGCGCACGGCTTCGACGACGCGCGGGTGGCAGTGTCCGGTGGCCACGACGGCGATGCCGGCGTTCATGTCGAGGAAGCGGTTGCCGTCGACGTCGGTGACGAGGGCGCCCTGCCCGCGTTCAATTACGAAGGGGTAGCTCCGGGTGTAGGATGGGCTCAGCACGGCATGGTCACGCTCGACGATGGCGCGGGCGCGCGGTCCGGGCAGGGGGGTGACGATGTTGGGCAGTGTCTGGGAGCTGGCGTTCGGCATGGACTGATCTCCTCAACGGTGGAATCGGATCAAGAGACGAAGGCAGGAGCGGCGCGCGGGCGGGGAGGCTAGTCGCAGGCGAACAGGAAGGGCCGCATGGCGGCCGGGGTGCGCGTCACATTCCGATTTTACGCTAGAATCGGCTTCTTGAGCAGTACCGCAGTATGACAAGCGATTCGGTTCTTTCCATGGAGATCACCCCGGACGAGGCCCGTCGGCTGCTGGCAGAGGGGCGGGCGAAGCTGATCGACGTGCGCGAGCCGCACGAATACCGGCTGGCCCGGATTGACGGGGCCGAGCTGATCCCGATGCACACCGTGCCGCAGCGGTTGCAGGAGCTGGGAGCGTCTTCGGACGAGGCGCTGCTGATCGTGTATTGCCACCATGGCGTGCGCAGCCTGAGCGTGGTGGAGTGGCTGCGCCGGCAGGGCGTGGAGCAGTGCGTGTCGCTGATCGGGGGTATTGATCTCTGGAGCCGGCAGATCGATCCGCAAGTGCCCCTCTATTGAGACGCCATGCCGCAGAAGCCGAAGTTCTACACGAAACCGACATGAACCACCTGCCGCAAAGCCAGGAGTTTCCTGGCTCAGCAGGGCATGGACGCCGAGGTGGTGGATCTGTCGAAGGGGCTCAGCGTGGAGGAGCTGGACCGGCTGATCGGGCGGCGCGACTACCGCGAGTTTCTGAACCCGAAAAACGAGCTCTACCGGCAGATGGGGATGAAGACAAATCCGCCGCCGCGCGAGGAGGCGCTGCGGCTGATGAGCGAGAACCCGAACCTGATCCGGCGCCCCATTCTGGTGAAGGGGTCGAAGGTGCTGCTCGGGTTCCGCGAAGAGGAATGGCGCGAGGGGTGAGGCGGCGCGGGGGCGGCGGGAAGTGGTAATTGTGATCGTGTGATCACGCGCAGGGACCTTGCCATGGCGGCGGCGGCCGCATCTTCCACACGCCGGGCGCGGGCGCAGCAGCCCGCGGCCTACCGCGGAGCTCTTGAGAAGTTCGAAGGGCGGTATGCGGCGGCGGCGTTCGATTCGCTCGAGTGGACGCGGAAACGGTATGAAGAGATGCCGCGGCAGCTCGGTTTCCGGGCGCGGAACGTGCGGGAGGCTCAGGCGTGGCAGCGGCGCCTGCGGGCAAAGCTCGCCGAATTGCTGGGCGGTTTTCCGCGGCGGACGCCGCTCCGGGCGGAGGTTCTTGAGCAGAAGGAACTTCCGGCGTATTTCCGGGAATCGGTGATTTTTGAATCCCGGCCCGGGTTGGGCGTGTTCGGCTATTTTCTGATTCCCAAAGACAGGCCGCAGCCGCGTCCGGCGCTGATTTGCGTTCCCGGGCACGGGCGGGGAGCGGACGACATTGCAGGAATCGACGAGAAGGGGCAGGACCGGACGGAGAAAGGGCCATACCAGTTTGACTTTGCGGTGCAGGCGGCCGAGCGCGGCTTCGCGGCCTTCGCCATCGAGCCGCTGGGGTTCGGGTGCCGGCGCGACGCATCGAGCCGGCGGCGCGGGCTGGGGCAGTCCTCTTGCCAGCCTGCGGCAGGCGCGGCGCTGCTGATGGGGGAAACGATGCTGGGTTGGCGCGTCTGGGACGTGATGCGCGCGGTGGACTACCTGGAGACGCGCGCGGAGGTGGACGCGCGGAGGATCGGGCTGATGGGAATCAGCGGCGGGGGAACGGTAACGACGTTCGGGACGGCGCTGGAGCCGCGCATCTCGGCGGCGTTGATCAGCGGCTACCTGAACACGTTCCGCGACTCGGTCTTCAGCCTGTCGCACTGCATCGACAACTACGTGCCCGGGATCCTGCACTGGTGCGAGATGTACGACGTGGCGGGGCTGATCGCGCCGCGGCCGCTGTTTTGCGAATCCGGGACGAAAGATGATATTTTCCCGATCGACGCATTCCGGTTTTCTTTTGGCGAGGTGCAGAAAATTTACCGGATTTTCGGCGCCGAAGACCGCATTGGAAACGAGATTTTCGAGGCGGGGCACCAGTTTTCCGGCAAGCTGGGCTTCCCGTTTCTGGAGAAACACCTGGGAGTCTGACAGAGGCGTGGCGGAGTACGAGCTGCTGGAACATACGGCGGACACGGGCTTCCGCGTGCGGGCGGCGAGCCTGGAGGAACTGTTTGCGCGGGCGGCTGAGGCGCTGGTTTCGATCGCCGTGGACACGGCACGGGCGGAGGCGCGGGAGAGGCGCAGCGTGGAGTGCGCCGGGGAGCCGGTGGAAGAGCTGCTGGTCAACTGGCTGAGCGAGGTGTTGTGGCTGCTGGAGGGAGAGCGGTTCGTGCCGGCGAGGTTCGAGCGGCTGTCGGTGGCAGGGGGCGTGGCGCGAGGCGCCGTCCGGGGAGAGCCACGCGACGACCAGAGGCATCCGCCGCGGATCGTGGTCAAGGCAGTCACCTACCATCAGCTGGCGGTGCGTGCGCACAATGGCGGATGGGAGGCCGAGGTGTTCCTCGACATCTGACATGGTCATAGAACAGCTGGATCCCGTGCGCCACCGGATTGCAAAGGGTGCGCGCCACGGGATGCGAACCGACGTGGTGTTCTACGCAAGCGGTCCGATCCTCGAGCAGGTGCAGAAGGACCGGGCGCTGGAGCAGGCGATGAATGTGGCATGCCTGCCGGGGATCGTGGGTCCGTCGCTGGCGATGCCGGACATCCATCAGGGCTACGGTTTCCCGATTGGCGGCGTGGCGGCGATGGACTGGGACAGCGGCGTGGTGAGCCCTGGCGGGGTGGGCTACGACATCAACTGCGGGGTGCGTCTGATCCGCACGAATCTGGAGAAGGACGAAGTGCGGGCCAGGCTGAAGGAGATCGTGGACCAGGTGTTCCGCGACGTGCCGTGCGGCGTGGGAGGCAAGGGGCATCTGGACATCACCGAAAAGCAGCTGAACCAGGTTCTGGAGCAGGGGGCGGAGTGGATGGCGGACCAGGGCTACGGGGAGCCGTCCGACATCGAGCATTGCGAGGAGCGGGGCCGGCTCAAGGGCGCTGACCCGGGGGAGGTGAGCGCGCGGGCCAAGGAGCGCGGACGTCCGCAGATCGGGACACTTGGCAGCGGCAACCATTTTCTGGAGATCCAGTTCGTGCAGAAGGTCCACGATGAAGAAGCGGCGCGCTGCTACGGCCTCGAAGAGGGCCAGGTGGTGGTGCTGATCCACAGCGGGTCGCGCGGGCTGGGGCATCAGGTGTGCACCGACTTTCTGGCGCAGATGGGGGCGGCGATGAAGAAATACGGCATCACGCTGCCGGACCGGCAGCTGGCGTGCGTGCCGATTCAAAGCCCGGAAGGGCAGGCTTACTTGAAGGCGATGCGGGCGGCCGCGAATTTTGCGTGGGCGAACCGGCAGGCGATGCTGCACTTTGTGCGCGGATCGTTTCAGAAGGTCTTCGGGAAGAAGACGAGGCTCGCACTGGTCTACGACGTCTGCCACAACATTGCCAAGCGGGAGCGGTACGAATTCGGCGGGCGGACGGTGGATGTGCTGGTGCACCGGAAGGGTGCGACGCGGGCGTTCCCGCCGCACCATCCGGAGATCCCGGCCGATTACCGCGCGGTGGGGCAGCCCGTGCTGATTCCGGGCAGCATGGGGACGGCGTCCTGGGTGCTGGCGGGCAATGAAGGGGCGATGCGGGAGAGTTTCGGCAGCGTGTGCCACGGCGCGGGGCGGTTGCTGAGCCGGCACGCCGCCAAGCACGGGCGCGACGCACGCGCCGTGCAGAGGGAACTGGAGGAGCGGGGGATTCTTGTGCGCAGCGAGACGCGGGACGGGATTATCGAGGAGGTGCCCGAGGCGTACAAGGACGTGGACGAGGTGATCGAGGTGGTGCACGAAGCCGGGCTGGCGCGCAAAGTGGCGCGGCTGCGCCCGATGGGCGTCATCAAGGGCTGACGCGGGCGCGGGGGAAACGGCTAGACTGGATCTCGCCATGATCGAAGTGCGCTGCGCGCGGCCGGACGAGGCGCCGGTCTTGATGGAGCTGATCCTGGGGCTGGCCGAATACGAGAAGCTCGAGCCCCCCGATGAAGCCGCGCAGGAGCGGCTGAAGAGGGACATCTTCGGAGAGAAGCCGCGGCTGGAGGCGTGGTTCGCCTTTGTGGACGGAGAGGCGGCGGGCTACGCGCTCATCCTGGAGACCTACTCGAGCTTTCTGGCCTTGCCGACACTGTACCTGGAGGACATCTTCGTGAAGCCCGCCTTCCGGGGCTGCGGCGCGGGCGCGGCGCTGTTCCGGCGGATGGTGGAGGAAGCAGAGCGGCGCGGATGCGGGCGGATGGAGTGGGTGGTGCTCGACTGGAACCGCCCGGCTCTGGAGTTTTACGAAAGGTTCGGCGCCGTGCAGCTGAAGGAGTGGATCACGATGCGGCTGACGCGTGCGGACATCGCGCGGATTCTGAAACAATAGGCGTACATGCGGCGGCCGGCGGTCTTGTGGATTCTGGCGTTCCTGATCACGGCGGGCTCCGCCGTGTATCAGCGACTGACCGGCCCCACTTATCCGAAGCGCGGAAAAGCGGAGCTGGCGGGACGCGAGTTCCGCTACCGCCTGCCGCGCAGCATGGCGGGCGGGGATGCTGTGGTGCGCGTGCCGGCTGTTTCCGGAGAAACCAGGGGAACACTGGCGTGGAAGCGTCACAAGTCGCGCGATGAGTGGACGTATGCCGGGATGGCGCGTGAGGGCGGCGAACTGGTCGGACGGCTTCCCCAACAGCCGCCTGCGGGAAAGCTCGCCTACCGTGTGATCTTGCAGGACGGAGTGGAACGGGTGACGCTGGGCGGCGAACCGGTGGTGATCCGGTTCCGCGGGGAGGTTCCGCTGGCGGTGCTGGTGCTGCACGTGATCGCCATGTTCGGGGCAATGCTGGCAGGGACGCGGGCGGGGCTGGAGTTTTTCGCTGCGAAGCCAGAGTACGAGCGGCTGTTGCTGTGGACGCTGGGACTGTTGACCGTGGGAGGACTGTTGCTCGGGCCGGTGGTGCAGAAATTCGCCTTTGGCGCGTATTGGACGGGCTGGCCGTTTGGCACGGATCTGACGGACAACAAGACGGCGGTGGCGTGGCTTGGGTGGGTTGTGGCCTGGTGGCGGCTGCGGCGGGCGCCGGAGCGCGCCGGGGCGTGGGTGCTGGGCGCGGCGGTGTTGATGCTGGTGGTGTTCGCGATTCCGCACAGCCTGCTGGGCAGCGAGCTGAAGTACGAGTGAGGGCGGCGGGCTGCCCTCGCTCAGAGCAGCCGCCACAGGGACTCGGCGGGCTGGCGGAGTTTGAAGTCGCGGAAGCGGCGGCAGGGGTAGTAAAGCAGCGCGACGCCGAACAGCCAGCAGGGATACAACAGCCATTGCGGCGCGGGATGCTGGCGGAAGGCGGTCATCGACAAGGAGCCGAACACGTAGAAGTGGGTGACATAGAAGAAGAGCGGCGCCTGTCCATAGACATTCAGCACCTGCATCAGCGCCGGCAGGGAACGTTGCGCCAGCTCGAGGAGGAAGAGCAGGAGCAGATCGAGGCCGAGCATGAGAGAGGTGAAAGCGAGGCTGGGCGGATACTTGACGACGGTGAGCCAGGAGATCCACGTGCCTCCTTCGGCGAGCCGCAGATTGCCGAAGCCGCCGCCGGCGCGGATCGAGGCGAACACCAGGATCAGGGCAAGACCCGCGGGGAAGGCAGCCCGTATGGTTCGCGCGGCATCCCGGCGCAACAGGCGCCCGAAGCCAACGCCCAGCGCGCAGATGCCGAACCAGGGCAGCAACGGGTATCCGCTGGCGACAAGAGCCGATTGTCCCGGCGCGATCAGCAGCAAGGCAAGGTTGTGTCCCGCCGCCCCGGCGCTCATTTGTGGCAAAAGCAGGTTGGGCGCGAGCAGACACAAGGCGCCAAGCAGAAACCACCATGGCGTGGCGAGCACCATGAGGGCCCCGGCGAGGATCATGCTCAACCCGAGACAAACCAGCACGCCGAGCACAACCGGCGACAGCGGCATCGCGCCCTGGCCCGTGTTCTGCATGAGCATCATGGGGGCGACTTCGAACACGTAGCTGATGGCGATGAGCGCGCCGCCCCTCAGAAAGAAGAAGCGGCGCACGCGAGCCGCGTCCCAGCCCCGCGCGCGGCGCGACGATTCCAGCAGCGCCATGCCCGCGCCCATGAGGAAGAAAAAGCCCGGGGCGCAGAGGTGCGTGAGCCAGCGGGTGAAGAACCACGAAGTGCTGCCGTAAACAGGCAACGCCTGGTTCCACATCTCGAAAGGATGGACGCGCGCGAGCAGCAGCGACGCGTGATCGAGCGCCATCAGCACCAGGATGAGCCCGCGAAGCGCATCCAGCGCGGGCAAGCGGCGGTTCATGGCTTCTTCACGGTCGGGTAGGCGACGCCCAATTGCTCGAGGTATGTGGCATGGCGCGAAGGATCGTAGTAGAACTTCCGCATCTGCGGGCGGAAACGCTCCATGCGCTCCCGGTTGAGATCGATGGGCGGCTTCTGCTCGGGAGGGATGAGCGACTTCCACTTCGTCTCTTTGGTCTGTTCGGCGAAATACTGCTTTGCCGCGGCGAGCAGGTCGGGCTTCAGCAACAGGTCCAGCGCGGTCATGGCATGGGCCTTGGCGCCTGCGGTTGCGCCCTTGTGGGCGATGGGCGTGGCCATGGCGATGCCGCTCGACCAGTGGTGTCCGATCATGCCGGGGATGTTGCCGGGATAGCGAAGGACCACGGTGGGCACGTTCCAGCCGACTTCGGCGATGTCATCGGAGCCGTAGCTGCGCCTGGAGGGATCGGGCGGGCGCAGTTCGGCGGGCTCGGCGCGAAGCCCGTCCTCCTTGACGCCCAACTCGCGCTGGGCGGCGCGGGCGAGCGCCTGATCGGCCTCCGACCATCGGGGCATGCCCACGGCGCGGATGTTGGCGTAAAGGGCCTCGGCGAGCGGCTGGTTGAAGTGGCCGGGCCAGGCGGCGCCGAGGGTGCGCTCGCTCATTTCGGTATCGGTCATCATCGCCGCGGCGCGGGCGATGCGCGTGCCGATGTCGTGAAGCTCCTGGATGCGCGCGTAGTCCCATTCGCGGAAGTAGTACCAGACCTTCGCCACCGGCGGCACGACGTTGGGCTGGTCGCCGCCCTGCGTGATGACGTAGTGCGAACGGTGTTCCGGGCGGAGGTGTTCGCGGCGGTAGTTCCAGCCGATGTTCATGAGCTCGACGGCGTCGAGGGCGCTGCGGCCGGCCCATGGGGAGCCTGCCGAGTGGGCGCTGCGGCCGCGGAAGGTGTATTCGACGCTCACGAGTCCGGTGCCGACGGGGCCGTAACTGGTGCCGAAGTCGGAGGCGATGTGAGAACTGAGCATGACATCGAGATCGCGGAACAGGCCGGCGTTGACCATGTAGGTGCGGCTGCCGATCAGCTCTTCGGCCACCCCCGGGTAGACGCGCAGCGTGCCGCGGATGCCATGGCGGCGCATCAGCTCCTGCACAACGAGCGCGGCGGTAACGTTGACCGCCTGGCCGGCGTTATGACCTTCGCCGTGCCCGGGGCCGCCATCCACCATGGGCTGGTGCCACGGGATTCCGGGGGTCTGGGAGGTCTCGGGCAGCCCGTCGATATCGGCCATGAGGCCGATGACAGGCGCGCCCTGCCCCCATTCGGCGACCCAGGACGTGGGCAGCCCGGCAATGCCGCGGGTGACGCGGAAGCCGTGCTTTTCGAGGATCAAGGTAACATACTTCGAGGTCTCGAACTCCTGGTAGCCGAGTTCGCCGAAGGCGTAGATGGAGTCAACGATCTCCTGCGTCAGCTTGCGGCGGCCGTCGATCATTTCCGCGGCCGCCTGCTTGAGCGAGGCGACGTCGGGCCCCTGCGCGCCGCCGGCCGCCGCGGCGGCGGCCGTACCCAGAAAGGTCCTGCGCAACATGCGTTTCATCATATGCGAGGCGGAGCCATGGCGGCGTAGCATTCGGGGCGGAACATTTCCGCTGGACATGCGTATGAAGGGAAAGAACGGAGTTTTCGATTCATGGCAAACAACGGCAAGCGCAAGTCGAAAAAGGTCTGGATCTGGCTGGCGGTCGTCGTGGCGGTCCTCGCGGGCGCCGGAGTGGCGGTGCGAGCAGCGCTGAAGCCGGACAACAAGGTCGACCCTTCAAAGCTGGCCAAGGTGGAGCGGGGCGACATCGCACGCGTCGTGGTGGCGACGGGCAAGATCGAGCCACGCGCGATCGTGGAGGTGAAGAGCAAGGCGAGCGGCATCGTGAAGAGCATCTATGTGAATTACGGCGACACGGTGCGCGCCGGGCAGGTTCTGGCGGAGCTCGACAAGGAAGAGCTGGAGGCGCGGGTGCGCGAGGCGCGGGCCAATCTTCAGGCGGCGCAGGCGATGGAAGAGAGCGCCGCCGCGGCGCTGGAGCGCAACAAGGTGGAGGCGGAGGGTCCGGATCTGCCCTTCCTGAAGTCGGCGATGGAGCGGGCGCAGCGCATGCACGAAGAGAAGCTCGTCGCCAAGAATATTGTGGAGGAGGCGGAAAAGGCCTATCAGCTGGCGCTGAACCGGCAGAGCGCAGCGATCCGGGCGCTGGCGGTGAGCCGCGCCGAGATCACGCGGGCGCGGGCGCAAGTGGCGCAGGCGAAGGCGGTGCTCGAACGGGCGGAAGAGGATTTGCGAAATTCGACCATCGTGAGCCCGATCGACGGGCTGGTGCTGTCGCGTGACGTGGAAGTGGGCAATGCCGTCAGTTCCATTCTCGTTCTGGGCTCGCAGGCGAAGCCGCTGTTTATGCTCGGCGACGTGGGCGACGTGTTCGTGCGAGGCAAAGTGGACCAGGCCGATATCGGCAAGGTGTACCTGGGCCAGCCGGCGCGGATCGTGGTGGAGAGCTTCCGGGACCGCAAGTTTGAAGGAAAGGTGTACCGCATTTCGCCCTACGGAGTGGAGAAGGACAACGTGACCACCTTCGAAGTGCAGGTGTCGATCCACAACCCCGGGCGCGAGTTGAAGGCCAACATGAGCGCCAACGCCGAGATCATCCTGGAGGAGCGGAAGAACGTCCTGCTGGTGCCGGAGGCGGCGGTGGTGTATGACAAGGACCGCAAGCCGGGCGTGGAATTGCCTGATCCGTCGCAGGAGAAGGGACGGAAGAAGGTGGCGGTGCGGCTGGGGATCTCCAACGGGATCAAGACGGAGCTGCTGGGCGGGCTGGAAGAGGGCGCGCAAGTGATTCTGCAGTAGAGGGGGCGGGCTGCGTCTTGAGCTTCCGCGACTTGGTCCGGGACACGGTGCAGACGTTGCTGGCGCACAAGCTGCGCGCGGGGCTGACGATGTTCGGCCTGGTGTGGGGCATCGTCTCGATCGTGCTGATGACGGCTGCCGGCGACGGGTTCCGGGAGGGGCAGCGCCAGGTGGCGGCGAATTTCGGCGAGAACATCTTCATCGTGTTCCCCGGGCGGACGTCGATGCAGGCGGGCGGGGAGCGCGCCGGACGCCGGGTGATGTGGTCGGTGCGGGACCATGAGCTGCTGCGCCCGGATGCCCCGTCGTGTGAGTACATCCTGCCGGAGCTGACGCGGGGCGCGGTGGCGGTGCGGAGCGACTACAACGCCGCGTCGCTGATGATCAGCGGCAGCCAGCCGCCGTATCAACGGCTGCGGGCGCTCCCGGTAGCCGAAGGACGGTTTTTTTCCTGGGAGGACGAGGCGCAAGGCCGCCGGGTAGCGTTTCTGGGCTCGGATGCCGCCAGGCAGCTCTTCGGCACGCGGCCGGCTGTGGGGCAGCCCGTGTCGATCGCCGGGCTGCCGTACCGGGTGATCGGTGTGATGCGGTTCAAGGACCAGGACTCAAGCTACGACGGGCGCGACGTGAACAAGATTTTCGTGCCCTTCACGGCGATGGTGCGAGACCTGCCGCAGCCGCCGCCGTGGCCGCCGAACACGGTGGATCAACTGATCGTGAAGGCGCGGACGCTCGAAATGCACGAAGCCTGCGTGGCGGAGATCCGGCGGGGGCTTGGACGGCTGCACCGTTTCGATCCGGAGGACACCATGGCCGCGGCGATCTGGGACACGGTGCGCGAATCCCGGGCGTTCAAAACGATGACCGACGGCATGAAGTACTTCCTGGGCGCGATGGGGGTGGTGACGCTGCTGCTGGGCGGGATCGGCACGATGAATGTGATGCTGGTGGCGGTGCGGGAGCGGACGCGGGAGATCGGCCTGCGGATGTCGGTGGGCGCGACGCGCCGCCAGATCCAGATGATGTTCTTTCTGGAGACGGCGCTGATCGTGTTTTCGAGCGGGGCGCTGGGCATGGGCTTCGCGCTGGCGGTGTGCCACTGGGTGAACCAGCTGACGATGCCGCAGTATTTTGCCGGGCTGCTGCCGTCCTGGGAGGTAGGCGCGGCGTGCGTGGGGCTGCTGGGGCTGGTGGCGTTTCTGTCGGCGCTGTACCCGGCTTCGCGAGCGGCGAGCATCGACCCGATCCAGGCGCTGCATTTCGAGGCGGGAGGCTGAGAGATGGCGGGGATGTTGCGGGAGATCATTCTGCAAGCGTGGGACTCATTGCGGCGCAACCCGACGCGGAGCGTGCTGACGATGCTGGGCATCGTGTGGGGCATCGCATCGGTAACCCTGCTGATGGCGTATGGCAGCGGATTTCGCTCTTTGATGGTGGGGATTTTCCAGAATTTTTCCAGGTCTGCGGTGATCGTATTTCCGGGCCAGACCAGCATGCAAGCCGGGGGCGAGCGCGCCGGGAGGCGCGTCCGGTTCGAACTGGCCGATCTGGAAGCGGCGCGCCATGAGTGCACTCTGGTCCGGCAGATCTGCCCGGAGACGATCCGGCGGGTGGCGGTGTCTTACGGAGACCGGCTCGTGAGTCTCAATGTGCGCGGCGTGTGTCCGGAATATGGCGAAATTCGCAGCGAGTTTCCAGCCGAAGGGCGCTGGCTCACGCACGACGACGCGGGGGACCGCCGCCGCGTCGTTTTCCTCGGACATTGGGCCAAAGAGAAGCTGTTCTCCGGGCGGCCGGCGGTGGGAGAGACGGTCACCATCCAGGGCGTGCGCTTCACCGTGGTGGGCGTGATGGACAAGAAACTGGCGTTTGGGAACTACTACGGGCCGGACGACCGAAGCGCCTTCATTCCATATGAGACGGCGGCGGAGCTTTGGGACACGCGCTACCCCACCAACGCCGTAGTGCAGCCGGTGGCGCCGATCTACGAGCAACAGGCCGAGCGGCAGATCCGCGCGGCGCTGGCCAAGCGCTTGCGGTTTGACCCGCGCGACGAGCGGGCGTTGCAGACGTTCGGCACTTCGACGATCCGCCCGATCATCGACGGGCTCACCATCGGGCTGCAGGCGCTGCTGCTGTTCATCGGCGGGCTGACGCTCGCCATCGGAGGGATCGGGCTGATGAACATCCTGCTGGTGAGCGTCACCGAGCGCACGCGGGAGATCGGGCTGCGGCGCGCGCTCGGCGCGAGGCGGTGGCACGTGGCGGCGCAATTCCTGGCCGAAGCGCTGTTCCTCACTCTTTCAGGTGGTGCGCTGGGCGTTCTGCTCTCCTACGGGATCACCTGGATGCTGCCGCCGCTGCCGATGCTGAGCGGGCTGTTCGAAGACACAACGGGCAAAGGCGACCTCGTGTTACGCGTGCAAACCGGCATCGTGCTGATGTCGGCCGCAGCGCTTCTGGTGGTGGGCGTGGCGAGCGGCATGGCGCCGGCGTTGCGCGCGGCGCGTCTGGATCCGGGCGAAGCGCTGCGGGTGGAGTAGGTACGGGGAATTGTTGCGACGGAGCCGGACCGGGATTAGGCTTGCCTGAGAGGCAATCCTGCAATGACCAAAGCCGACTACGAATCCATCCCTCCCGTCCTGCAGGCTGACGAGACGATGTG
>Ga0209018_1001186_pt1 | contig 21868 bp, 21 predicted proteins | sample YNPBryBLVA2012_FD_185814 | JGI IMG/M metagenome (GOLD analysis project Ga0209018, IMG submission 185814) | Anoxygenic and chlorotrophic microbial mat microbial communities from Yellowstone National Park, USA - YNP Bryant BLVA 2012 (SPAdes)... ...
GTACGAGCGATCTGACGAACGCTGGTGTATACTTGACCTATGAAGAATAGCGGTATTGCAAAAGTCGTAAAGAAGGTAAAACTCCGTAGCGACCAGCGGATAGGAAACGGATAAGCGGATAAGGCGCTCCCATCCGTTCATCCGCTTCGACATCCGTTGGTCACTCTCCACGCAGGAAAGACCGGCGCGTGTGCTGCCTTCAGCCACACCCGTGCCGTCGAAGCCATCCCTGCCGTTGTGCGGGTCGGCTTTCATCCTGCCGCGTTGGCGGCAGCGTTGCTTTGGAGGCGAAAATAATGGACTACGACATCATCGTCATCGGTTCGGGTGCGGGCGGGTTGACCGCCGCTGTCGCCCTGGCGCAGGCCGGCAAGAAGGTGCTGGTGCTGGAACAGCACGACCGTCCCGGCGGCTGGACACATTCGTTCACATTGAATGGGTATCGCTTCAGCCCCGGCGTGCATTACATCGGCGATTTGCAGGAGGGCGGCGGTCTGCGCCGCATTTACGACGGGCTGGGCGTCTCGCAGGATTTGGCGTTCGTGGAGTTGAATCCCGATGGGTACGATCACATCGTCGTCGGCGAGAAGCGGGTGGATTTCCCCAAGGGCAAAGAGAATCTCATCGCGCGGCTGAAGAGTCACTTTCCGCACGAGGCGGAGGGAATTGACGGCTACTTCCGCGACCTGACCGCCATGATGGAAGGTCTGCGCAACCTCGGCAGGCTGGAGAGCCCCCTCGAAGCCGCGAAGGGGATGGGCAATCTACTCAAGTGGGTGCGCGCCACCGGCGCCGACCTCATCAATGCCCACGTCAGCGATCCCGTTCTGCGCGGCGTGCTGGCGGGTCAGTCGGGCGACCACGGGCTGCCGCCGTCGAGAGTCTCGGCCTTCGTTCATGCGGGCATCACCTATCACTACCTCGAGGGCGGATACTACCCACTGGGCGGCGCGTTTACGATTCCGCGCGCGTTCATTCGGGCGCTGAAACGCTCGGGCGGGCAGATCAGGCTCAAGTCACGCGTGAAGCGGATAATGATTGAGGGCAGGAAAGTGATCGGCGTCGAATTGGAATCGGGGGAAGAGATCCGCGCGGGAGTCGTCATCTCCAACGCTGATCCCGAAGTGACGTTCGGCAAGTTGATCGGGCGCGAGAACCTTTCGGTCAGACTCCGCCGAAAACTGGATACCGTTGAATATTCCACTTCGTGCCTCAGCCTGTTCTTCGCCACCGACATGGATCTTCGACGCGGCGCGGGACTCGACTCGGGCAATCTATGGTACTACGACCACGCCGACGTGGACAAGATTTATTCGGATGGACTGACGGACGCGCTGCTGCGCGAGGACACGCCGCCCGGGATGTTCCTGACGGTGACGACGTTGAAAGACCCGTCGAAGATGCACAAGACGGGACCGACAGCGGGACACCACACCTGCGAGTCGTTTGCCTTCGTGAGTTACGATGCCTTTGCGAAGTGGGCGCACACGCGCTATGGGGCGCGTCCCGCCGACTACGAGGCGATGAAAGAAGATTTGGCGTGGCGCATGGTGCGCGGGCTGGAGAAGCGCATCCCGGGGCTGAGCAAACACATCGTGTTTTGGAGCCTTGGCACGCCGCTGACGAATGAGCATTATCTCAACGCCACGCGCGGAAATTTATACGGCATCGAAAAATCGCCGACGCAGGTGGGTCCGCTCGGCTTCACGGCGCGCACGGAGTTCGAGGGGCTGTACCTGTGCGGGGCAAGCACCACCAGTCACGGCGTGGCGGGGGTCACGGCTTCGGGAATCGAGGCGGCGAAGGCGGTGTTGAATTGTCGGACGAGGGATTTGTTGAGGGAGGCAGGCGCGGGTCCCAGGTTTGTAGGGGCGGAGGAGGCAGAGCAGTTGCGCGGCTGGGCGGAGGAGGATGAGGGGGAGGGGTGAAATTAAACATTAAGGAGAGTGCGATGAACACCGACGAAAAACTCGCTTGTATTCCACGCTCGCTCAATCCACGTGGATTTAATCCAAAATGCGCCTTGCCCTATGGATTGAGATTTGAGCATGTTCAACGCGCCATGCAAGATTTTTTGGATTTCCTGGGCCTTGTCAACCAGCAACTCAATACCAAAGAAATGCCGCGTTTGGAATCCTTCCTCATGCCTGCAAATTTCAGCAGTATGGTAGGCGAGTACATGAATATCACGATCCCCAAATACTGCCCGACCCTCGCCAAAAATCAATACCACAACGGACATCCCGATTTGATTCCCGTTGGAGTTTTTGCGAATGACGCGGTGCAATATTCAACCGACGGAATGGAGATAAAAGCCTCGCGGCATTGGTCGGGCTGGCAGGGACACAACCCCGAATCCGTGTGGCTGATGGTCTTTGTGTTCGACAGCAACACTTCGAGAGACAAGTCGAAAAACATTGCGCCCAAGCCTTTCTCGTTTCAAGCCGTTTATGCGGCGAAACTGACAAAAAAGGATTGGGCGTTTTCAGGTCGCTCTGCTACAAGTCGCCGAACGATCACCGCCAGCGTGACCCAGAGCGGCGTTCAAAAGATGAAAGCCAATTGGGTCTATGAAGATTTAGGAAAACGATAGTTCCAGTTGCGCGTCCTTCACAACAATCGCTGAAAGTTTCTTGATGGCCTGCATACTCATTTGGTAATACTCAACCATGCGCTCCACGCCGATGGACGAATATCCAACGGCGTTTGCGGCGGCGATGGTCGAGCCTGAACCCATAAACGGATCGAGGACAATTCCTTCGCCGAGCGGCAACGAACTGTAAACAATCTTTCGCAAGAAAGACTGCGGTTTAAGGCTTGGATGGCCGGCAATTTCTCTTTCCCTTTGCGGCGTCCGCTCGCTTTCAATTACATCCTCGAAGGGATTCCCGTCGGGCTTGCGACGAAGCCCGCCTGTTTGAAATTCCCGCAAACAATCGCTTACTTTCATTCCATTCAACAGAGGCTTGCGAAAGATGCCCCAAGGTTCGTAGCGGCTTCTCGGCATGGAACAAACGTCGGGAAATTCATCTTCAGCGTTTTTCGGTCTATCGCCGCCGCGCATGGTTCTAACAAGACGGATGACTTCGCCGCGAAATTCAAATCCCTGCTCGGCAATGGAAGAAAAGACGACTTGAGATAGGAAGGCGTTCGATGCGACAAATATGTGTCCGCCTGGGCGAACGATTCGCAACGCTAATTTTGCCCATTCAGAGAAGTAGTCTCTCATTTGTTTTCGCTCACCGTTATTCAATGCCGTAAAGCGGGGCAAAGGCGAGCGCGTATGCCCGTCGAACGATGGGGGAAGCCGCCAAACTCCGCCATTTCCGTTTGTGCGTTTTTCCAATTGCTCTGGCTCGTATTCTTTGACGCCATAGGGGGGGTCGGTCACAATTGCGTGGATAGACGACTCTGGGATCAAATTCATCCAGTCGAAGCAATCCGCGTGGATGACTAAGGCATTATCTAATCTGAAGGATTCGAAGCCAGCGGAAAAGTCTTTTTTCATGCTCACTTACCTTCAATGGTCTCGCCGATTGTATAAGCGGGCGCCAACTCTCTTACCATCTGCGCCATTTTGCCCTGTTCTTTCTGGTTTGTCAAAAGTTGCTCGAAATCTGTCAGGCTTAGAATAATCGCCTGCGGCAAATTATGACGCTTGATAATATAACGCGTGTTGTTTTGAACGACATCGGTCAAAATCAGCCCAAAGTTGTTTTGAACTTCAGTTGAAGCGATGGTTTTAGAGGTGGACATCGAAATCTCCAAATTAGCGATTTTAGACAAATTATACAACTTGGTAAACGGAAACGCAAGAGAAGGCGGTCATGTGCCGATTACGTCAACGGCTTCAAGTTGACCATGCACGAGCATGTGCTTGAAAAGCCGCTGGAGTGGAAGACGCCGCAGGTCATCTTCGTCAATTCCATGAGCGATCTGTTCCACAAGGATACGCCTTTAGCGTTCATCCAGCGTGTCTTCGGTGTGATGAAGCGCGCCCACTGGCATCAATTCCAAGTCTTGACGAAACGCTCGGAGCGATTAGCGGAACTCAGTCCGCAGTTGGAGTGGGCGGAGAATATCTGGATGGGCGTCAGTGTGGAGAACGAGGATTACGTCTATCGCATTGACGACTTGCGAAGCACGGGCGCGAAAATCAAGTTCCTGTCCGTAGAGCCGTTGTTGGGTCCGTTGCCGAAACTGAATCTCAGAGGAATCAACTGGGTCATCGTCGGCGGAGAATCGGGACCTGGAGCGCGTCCGCTGGACAGGGAATGGGTCATCAGCGTGCGCGACCAGTGCCTGAAAGCCAGAGTCCCCTTTTTCTTCAAGCAGTGGGGCGGCGCGCAAAAGAAGAAAGCAGGCAGGCTGTTGGACGGCAGGACGTGGGACGAAATGCCTGCAAGCGTAAATTTAGCGAAGGCATAAACAAATCGGCGGCGCGACAGCCGCCTTTTTGTTACGAATCGCGGGTGAAAAATTGGCGAATTTTTCTCATGCTATAATCAAAGCTATGGAAGTCGGTGATATCCGCTTTTACAAAGAACGCTGGAAAGCCGTTGAGGAGATCGAACGGCAGGAATTGCGCGCCATGACGCTGGAGGAACATTGGCGGCGCATGAATGCCATTGTGCGTTTTGCGATCGAAACAGGGATGAAACGCGAAGGCGATGATGGTGAAATGGAAGTGTTCCTGCGATGGGCGAAGTTAAAGGCAAAGTATGAAGCTGGATAACAGCCTGGAGCCATTCCGCGCGGCGATTGAGTCCCTGCAACGATTGCTCGATCAATTCAACAACCGTGGAGTGATCATCGGGGGAATCGCGGTCGGCTTTCTGGGCAAGCCGCGTTTTACCGCCGATGTCGACGCGATGTTTCTGCTCTCCACACAGGATATTCCGAAATTTCTTGAACTTGCCAATGCGGAAAACATCCGTCCGCGCATTCAAAACGCCGAAGAGTTTGCTCGGAAAAACCGCGTTTTGTTATTGAGGCACGTCCCAACAGAAACCGATATTGACATTTCCCTTGGCATCCTTCCTTTTGAAGAAGAGATGGTGAAACGGGGAAGCATAAAATCCTTTGCAAATCTTTCTCTTCGCCTTCCGACTCCCGAAGATTTGATCATCATGAAAGCCATCGCTCATCGCCCCAAAGATTTGGAGGATATTCGGACGATTGCGGAAAAATATCCCGATTTGGATGTCAAGCGTATCGAAAGGTGGGTGAAAGAATTTGGGGAAGTATTGGAAACTCCTGAATTGTGGGAGATGATCAAGTCTCTGCTTGGTTAGAAAAATTGAGCAGAATGTTCAATTAGGGTACAATAACATCCATGTCCACCCAATTAACGCTTGCATTTTACGAACCAAAAGCAGACATTGTTCAAAAAACAGGACAATCGGAATGGGGAACCTTTAAAGACAGTCTCAGAGCACCTGTTCACAGGTGGTTTACCTACCCTGCTGGATTTTCGTACAAAGCGGTTGAACATTCCATTGAACGGTTTAATATCGTACGAGGTAACACGATCTATGACCCATTTATGGGCTCTGGAACAACAAATCTTGTCGCCAAGACGTTAGGCATTAATTCCATAGGAACAGAGGCTCACCCATTTGTTTACCGTATTGCGCGCGCAAAACTCAATTGGGATATTGATGAAAAGGCAGTTCGTGAATTCTCAAAAATTGCCGATGCGCAGTTGGAGAAGAAATCAAAGGCGTTGCAAGAAAAGAAATTACGTAGTGAATTTCCAGAGTTGATTTTAAAATGTTACGGAGAGAAGACAATATATGATCTTTGGGCGCTAAGAGAATTAGCCAACGAAAATTTAAGCGAAGGTAGTGCCAAAGAATTTTTCTTTGTTGTTATAACTGCTCTGCTTAGAAGCGTTTCCGTTGCCGCTACAGGGTGGCCATATATCGCGCCTAATAAAAAGAAATTAACATCCATAGATAAAGATGTCTTAACTGAATTTTTGCGATTAACTCATCAAATGTTTGGCGATATTCAGGCTATTAAGGTTTGGGCAAGTGGAAGACATCAAAACACAATACATCATTTGATTAATGGCGATTCCCGAAATATGCAAGAGTTTATCGAAGATTTATCGGTAGATCATGTATTTACTTCGCCTCCGTACTTAAACAATTTTGACTATGCTGACAGGACCCGCCTAGAGTTGTATTTTTGGGGCGAAGCGAAATCTTGGGGAGAAATTAGCGAAAAGATACGAACTCAACTAATGACATCTGCCACGACGCAAATCAACCGTTTGGATACGCGTTATGAAATACTGAGTGATTTTAAGAAAGACTGTCCCGGCGTCACCAGTTTTATTGAAGAATCGGTTGACAAATTAATGACCATTCGGAAGACCAAAGGTGGCAAGAAAAGTTACGACCTGATGGTTGCTGGTTATTTCAATGATATGTACCAGATAGTAAGAGACATATTTCGGGTTCTTAAACCAGCGTCAAAAGCGCTGTTTGTGTTGGGCGATTCGGCTCCTTATGGAATTCACATCCCTACCGACAAACTTATTGGAGATATTGGAATTTCGCTGGGGTTTGCTTCATACGAAATCGAAATCCTGCGAACGAGAGGAGACAAATGGAAAGCAAATCCACAACGGCACACAATACCTTTACGTGAAAGTATTGTGATTCTTAGCAAGTGAGGGATTCATGGCAGACAACAAACAACACGGCAGAATCAGTCACGTTGGGCAATTGATTGGCGAGGCATTCGAAAATGCAGTTATCAAGTTAATCAAATCTCATTTGAGGAAGAATCACCCCACCTTTATTTTGCTAAGGCCAGAGGAGGGAAGGAAATTGTTGACTCTGGACATGCCTGGAGGCATCAAGCGACAGCTTGACACAGTCGTTGCCCCGATAGATTCCGATGACCCTGTCGCGCTGCTCGAAACAAAATGGTTAAAGGATGGTCGCCATTGGAGCGATAAAGGCGCTTGGATTTTGCAATTGCGCGAGGTAAGAAAAAACTATCCCACCGTTCGGGGTGCCGCAGCGATTCTCGCAGGATATTGGAACGAGGGCGTTCGGGTTTTATTACGAAATGAGGGAGGAGGAATTGAAATGATTCTGGTGGCAACGGATGAAGAAGTCTACAATTCCATCCAACCGTATTTGGATAAAGCGCTCGGAGAAAAAACTTTCACGTTAAATGCGCGCCAAATTCGCGGGCGTTTCCCAGAACAATATGTGGATGTGTTCGACGATTTTCTAGTTGCCCTAAAGGAAACGGGGGAATTGAACAAACTGGCAAAGCAATGGCTTATATTTCCCAGAACGGATTTGGATGGAAGCCAGACGAATGGGCAGGAACTTATTCGAAGAGCTCTTGATAACATACTCCAGCCATTACCTGCAAACCCGAAAATAAACAACTTTGAGATCACCCTTGAAGTCGAAACTGGCAACTTGATTTACAGAAAGTTTAGGGACGTGGAAGAACTTCTGGATTTCATCAATCAAAACGTCACTGACCCTGCAAGAGTACTTGACGAAATCAGTCCCAAACCGAGTAAGAGGAAAATCGGCGAACAAATGGGGTTTTATGATGCAGACGAAGACGATGAAGATTTTTAGGTAAAAGTTATTCTCATCTTTATTTGCCAGCATGGAATAAAACGTCTCCATCCCGTATCGAATGAACGGAATCCACTTGGGATCCGCTTACTGGTTGCACAAAGGTCAGCCCTGGCTGTAAGCATTGCTACGCGGAACGCATGGCAAAGCGTCTGCAAGCGATGGGACAGCCGAATTACGTCAACGGCTTCAAGTTGACCATGCACGAGCATGTCCTGGAAGAATGTCTGCTTGGGGAGGAAAGAACAGTCCATTGGCTCTCCATGCTATCATCAACACTATGCAAGTCGGCGATATCCGCTTTTACAAAGAACACTGGAAAGCCGTGCAGGAGATCGAACGGTGGAAAATAACCCAGTATGGTGCAATGGAACGAATATTGATTCTTTTTGGCATCAAGAAAGACAACGGGGTTGATAAAATGCAAATCATATTACGTTGGGCGAAAATAAAGGATTTTTTTGAGCGGGAAAAATTGAAGAAGTCCTAATAAGCGATCCAAGGCAGGCACCACCAATCACGGCGTGGCAGGGGCGCGGCTTTGGGAAGCGACGACAGGCTGGCGTTTGCCCACAGAATGGTGAAGCAAACAACGCCAGTTCGGTTGCGGCGGGCGGCGCTATGGAGGCGGAAGGAAATCCCAGGGATTGACTTTGAAAGACGGGGTCATCAACTCGAAGTGCAAGTGCGGCCCAGAGGAACGCCCCGTGTTGCCGATGGCGCCAATCGCTTCACCTTGCCCTACGCTTTGGCCGCAGAAACGGTAGATGGCGCTCAAATGGGCGTACAAGGATTGCCAACCGTTTCCGTGATCCACGATAATCATGTTGCCGTAGCCGTAATTGTTCCAGCCGGAGTAGACGATTACGCCAGCATCCACTGCGTAGACGCCCTCACCCTCGGAGCCGGCAATGTCTATGCCCCAGTGATTGGATTTGGGGGAATAATCATATCCTGAAAGGTAATGTTTGTTCGTTGGCCAGACGAAGGCGCCATAGCCGACTGCTCCGCCGGTCACAGGATCGCAGGCGCCGGCGCCCAAGACGCGCGCTGTGGCCGGGTCTTCGCGTGTTACGCCCAATGGCGCGCTCCAGGAGATGAAATCCCTTTTGCCGCCTGGCACGAACAACCAGGTGCCATCAGGGATGTTGGGTTGCGCATAGTCTCCAATCGTTGCCGGGTCGAGATTGTTGGCCGGGGCATTGACGATGTCTTCTGGGGTGACGCCAAAGAATTTTGCAAAGCCAATCAGTCCACCTTGATTTTCCTTTACCCATTCCCAGTAGACGCCGTCTGAGGGCATAATCTTCAACTCTTGTCCCGGTTGTAGCGCATGGGGGTCGTCTAATAGGATGTCGTAGTTACCCCATAAGATGGTTTGAGGCTGCAAGCCGTATTTTTCGGCAATACCAAACACGGTGTCGCCTTCTTGGACCACATATTTGACGATTTGCTGGCGCGGTCGCGAGGGGATGACTGTAAACGGTAGTGTCAGGCGCGGGATGCCTTCATAGGCGTTGTTTTCGGCCAGAGCGACTGCTTCCATGGCGACCTGTGGCGTCGACGCCACGCTTGGCGCTGCAGCCGCGCTGCTTTGCAGGGAGGAGGGTTCGAAAAATGTTCTGGTCAGCCAGACAACAAGCGTAATGACCAACACGGACGAAATGCTCGATCCAATGCGTAATAAGGATTCGCCCAATCCCATTTGAAGCAGGGCTTCCATCCATCGAGAGAGTGTACTTTTCCTGTCGGCCGTAGATGTCCTTGTGCCTTCTTCCTGTATCTCCGGTGTGGCGGGTGAGTCTTCTGGGAATTCACGCTTCATGCAATCACATTCTCCATGTCAATGAAAGCATGATAACATGCCCTGAAAAGCCGCGTCAAGACGGCCTGGTAAACGCTTATCCTGCCTTAAGCCTATGGTTCCCATTGAGGCTGCCAATCAGGTTCGGGGTCGTTCGTCAATTGGCGTTCATCGCTGCCGTCGGCGCGGATGATGTAGATGTCGGCTTGACCGCCGTTGCGCAGGGAGTTGTAGGCCACCCACTTTCCATCAGGTGAAAAGGCCGGGGAATTGTTGTTGCCTCCATAGGTCAAACGTTGGATGGTGTTGGCGGCCAGGTTCAGGAGGAAGATGTCTTTATCTCCTGGCGGGCCGGCAGAAACCAGCAAGGATTGGCCGTCTGGTGACCAATCGAGGCTGCCGGTGAGACCCAGCAAGCCAGTATGTAATTGGCGCGGCGGCTGATTGTCGTTGACGTTGATGAGAAAGAGGTCGTATTCGAACAGTTGGGTGGTGCTCATGGCAAAGGCAATGGTTTGGCCGTCGGGCGACCAGGCTGCGCCGACAATGGAAGTTGGGCCGGCGTAGTTGGAACCTGCGTAGAGCAGACGCAGGTTTTCGCCGCTGCGATCCACGATGTATAGCGAGGTTTGGCCTGTTTCCGCGCGGTTGATGAATACCACCTGTTCACCGTTGTGGGAGAAATCGGGAGAAAAGGCATTGCCAATTTCATCGGTCAATGGAATGATGGAGGAAGTGCTGAGGACCATGAAGTACAGGTCGAAAGTGCCTAAACTGCGGTTGGAGGCAAAAGCAATGGCGCCTCCCTGAGGAGAAAAAGCAGGATAGTAATCGTTGGCAAATTGATCCGTCAGGCGCAGTAAGCCGCTGCCATCCTGATTGACCATGCAGAGGTGGTTATAGTCGCCACGTGTGCAGGTAAATATGATGCGCCCGCCGTGCAGGCCGGTGGGCAGGGGGGCAGGGGTGTAGGTGGGCGGAGGCGGAGGGGTGGCTGGCAGAGTGCGCGTTGGCAAAGGGGTGAAGGTTGACGGGATGACGATTTCCTCTGGCGCGTAGGTAGGCACCAAAAAGAACAATAGGGCAATCAATCCAATCAAGATGAGGCTGAGGGGCAGCCGCCGGCTTTCTTTTTTGCTGAAAATCTTTTTGGGGCGGTTGCGTTGGAACATAGAACGTTTTGCGAGGGTAAGGGCAAGCCTGACACGCGCCTTACAAGGCCCAGGCCAGCATCAGGCCTAGAATGGCGATGACCAGCCCCACGTGCAGGAACAAGTTGGATTGCGCTATCCAGTGCGGGTAGATGAACCATTGCAAGATGTAGTTGAAGATGATGAGGACGATTCCGAGCAAGGGGAGCAGCCCTTTGCGATGTGCCAGGTATTCCGAAAGAAAATCGAGTAATTTCGAAATCATATCGTCTCCTCTGCGGGGGAAAGGGGAGCCTCTTCGGTGGCTGAAGTGGTTCCTTTAACGGGAGCAAGCCAGGGTGTGAATTGAGCGAGCAGGCGGCCGGGGAGGCGTCCTTGAATGTTCACGCCGCCGCGTCCATGTTCGATACGTTCCACTTGTCCCATCTCATGGAAGAGCGATATGAGCGCGCCTTGCTGATAGGGTAGGTGGACTTCGATGGGGGTATATGTTTCGTACAATTCTTTTTGCACGCGACTCAGCAGGTCGGGAATCCCGCTTCCGTTCAAGCCGGAGATGGCTACCGCTTTCGGGTAGCGGGTCAGCGTCTCCAGGGCTTGATCGGGGTGACGCAGACGGTCGAGTTTGTTCAGGACGGTGATGACGGGGATGTGCGCCGCGCCGATTTCCTCCAGGGTTTGCTGGACAGCCTGGAATTGGTTGAGGGCGTTGGGGTGAGAAATATCTACCAGGTGCAGCAACAGGTCGGCTTGGGCAATTTCCTCCAGGGTGGCGCGGAAGGCGGCTACCAGGGTGGTGGGCAATTTTTGGATGAAGCCGACGGTGTCGGTGAAGAGCGCCTGGTAGCCGCCGGGCAATTCTACCCGCCGCGTGGTGGGGTCGAGGGTGGCAAAGAGTTGGTCGGCAACATACACTTTGGCGCGCGCTAGACGGTTGAGCAAGGTAGATTTGCCGGCGTTGGTGTATCCTACCAGGGCAACGATGGGCAGGCGGGCGCGTTTGCGTTGTGAGCGGTAGCGTTCGCGATGGGCGCGCACTTTTTCCAGTTGGCGTTTGAGGTGGGCAATGCGCTCGCGGATTTGGCGGCGGTCTACTTCGAGTTGGGTTTCGCCAGGTCCGCGCAGGCCTACGCCGCCGGTCGAGCCAGCCCGACCACCTCCGCCGCCTGCCTGACGCGCCAGGTGTGTCCATTGACGTGTGAGGCGGGGCAGGTAGTATTCGTATTGCGCCAGTTCTACTTGTAACATGCCTTCGCTGGTGTGGGCGTGTTGGGCAAAGATGTCGAGGATGAGGGCGGTACGGTCGAGGATGCGAATTTGGCTGCCCAGGGCTTTTTCTAATTCGCGCTGATGACGCGGTGAGAGTTCATCGTCGAAGACGACCACTTGGGCGAGGGTCTCCTCGGCCAGCGCTTTCAGTTCTTCTACTTTGCCGGGGCCGATGTACGTTTCTACGTGCGGCCGGTTGAGTTTTTGCGTTAGTTCGCCGACCACTTCCAGGCCGGCTGTTTGACAGAGCAGACTGAGTTCGGTCAGCGAGTCTTCTACGCTCAACAGGCCAGGTTGCTGGTAGATTTCTACGCCTACCAGAAAGGCGCGCTCCACGAGCGGGGAGGTTGATTCAGGGGTTTTTCGAGCCATCGTGATTTGTTGGAGGGCTTGTTCTCTCTTCCTTTGCTTCGGTTGGGGATGGTTGAGGCGGCGATTACGAGGGGAAAAGTTTTTCCAATTTGGGGTCGGCTGCATTCTTGCGGATGGGCAGCAGGATGTGGAAGGTGGAGCCAGGGCAGCGTTTTTCGTCGTAGCCGGGCGATTCGGCCCAAATGGTGCCGCCGTGCGCCTCGATGATGCCGCGCGCAATGGGCAGTCCCAGGCCAGGCCCGCCGCCTTTGAATTTGGTCTTTCCGCTCGAATGCAGATTGGGTTGTCCCAATTGCCCAAATTTCTCGAAGATGGCCGTCTGGTATTCGGGGGCAATGCCGATGCCCGTGTCGGCAATGGTCACTTCGATGAAGCCCGGCAGGGTGCGGCCGCTGACGGTGATTTTGCCTTTGTCGGGCGTATATTTGATGGCGTTGGTGAGGATATTGCGAAAAGCCTGGTATAGTCGCTCACTATCGGCGTAGATCCATGTGCGGCTGCCGGGGAATTTTCGGATTTGCAGTTTTTGCTTCCTGGCTTGCAGGAAGGTAGACAAGTCATTTCCGAGCACGGTCAAGATGTGCAAGACTGTCGTCCGCTGCAATTGCAGAGAGAGCAGGTTATTGTCTATCAGGGAAACGTCAATCATATCGTCAATGATTTCATGCAAGCGGCGGACGCCTTTGTTCATGCCGGCCAGTAGACTGTCGAATCGAGCCAACTCAGGTTGTTCTGCAGGGGAGGCAAGCATTTCGCGCAGCATGGCTGTATAGCCCTCGACCAGGGTGAGGGGAGTCTTCAGTTCATGCGCCGCTACCGAGATGAAATTGGATTTCGTGCGGTCAAGACGTTCCAATTGCTGTTGTACATTCAGAAGTTCGCGGGACATGTAAGCCAGGCGAGTTTCCATTTCTAGCCGCGCGGTTTTGTCCAACAGGTGTGTATATATGGGAAGCAGGGTGGTCAACAGGTGGAGGGCTTCTCTTTCGGATAGGTTTTCTTGCGCCAGTTCGTTGGTGACGCTGATCATGTGGCTCAACAGCAGGGTGACATTGTTTTTGCCTTCTTCCAGGTCAGAACGGGTGGGAGCGGCGGCCCACTCGGCCAGCAAGGGGTCTAGCCAGGCCGGGTTGCCGCTGGCTACGGCTTGCTGCATGAGGGTGAAGAATTGTTCGAGTTGCGCTTCGAAGTTCGAGCGCACCTCTGAACCGCGCGCGATGCTATGCGCTAGGCGGTGAATCCAGAGCGGACGAAGTTTTTCGAGTAATTGTTGCGCGTCCATGTACTTATAGTGTAAGCGTTCTGCCGCTTTTTGGCAAATCTGCGTGGTCCACAGGATACACTCGAACGTCAATTCTGTTGGCGAAGTGCGTAAACACCGGTCTCTCGATGGCCGCAGTTCCGAATATCATCTGCCATGCGTCGAATCAACGCGAGCGGTTTCCGCATCGAAAACAAAGCAGGGAGGGCGGCTCATCAACGCCGCAGCAGCCATTCTCGCAAGGTGTTGCCCACTGCGGCCAAACTCTCTGCCGAGACCTTATCGGGCGTATCGGCGGTGGTGTGCCAGGCGGGATAGTCGAAGTCAATGATGTCCACGGCGGCAATACCGGCCTCTACGAAAGGGGTATGGTCGTCGAGCATAGCGTATTTGGGTTCGGCGATGAAACGGTCGGCGTATCCCAGATCGGCGGCTGTTTTCCAAATTTCATTTACGAGAGTTGGGTCGGAATTCTTCTCGATATAGATTTGCTGGTCGGCGTCGCCAATCATATCTACGATGATGACCGCCTGTGGGCGCGTTTCGAGTTGCGCTACGAAAGCCCGCGAACCCAGCAGCCAATCCCAGCCGGGCAGGTTGCCGTTGTCCTCTGCGTCGAAGAAGACCAACCACAAGGGCGGCGTCTCTTGGGGTAGAGAGCGCGCCAGTTCGAGAAGAACGGCTACGCCAGAGGCGCCGTCATTTGCGCCGGGGACGGGTTCGCTGCGCTTGGCGGGGTCGGGGTCTTGGTCGGCAAACAGGCGCGTGTCGTAATGCGCGGCCAGGATGACCTGCGGCGGCGTGTCTGTGCGCCAGGCAATGAGGTTTTGGATGGGATGTCCTAGCATTCGAGCAGATTGGATGCGCGAATCCCAGCCGGCTGCCGCCAATTCGGCCCGCATCCATTCCAGGACCCGGGCCTGCCCGGCGGACCCGGGCGTTCGCGGCCCGAAAGCGACTTGTGTTTGCACGTCGGCCAGGGCGCGCTGCCCGTCGAAGATAACGGAAGCAGGTTGCGACTGAGTCCAGAACGCGAAGGCATACCAGCCCGTCACAACAGCGAGCAGGAGTCCAATCAAGGCAAGGTAGAGGCTGATTCGTTTGTGCGTCATTCTTTCTCTGTGAGAAGGTTGTCCAATGCGGCCAGGGCGCGCTCGGCATAGGCCTGTCCGCGCTCGCGTTTACCCAATTTCCTGTCTATATGCTCCAGCGGCGGCAGGAGACCAAAGTTGGCTTTCATGGGTTGGAAATCTTTCATATCGGCTTGGGTGATGTAGTGGCACAGGGCGCCTAGCATGGTCTCGGGTGGCAGTTCGAGCGGCGGGCGGCCGGTGAGCAGGCGGGCGGCGTTGAGGCCCGCCAGCAGGCCGGTGGCAATGTTGCCCATGTACCCTTCGACGCCGGTGATCTGGCCGGCAAAGAACAGGTCGGAGCGGGTTTTGTGTTGCAGGGTGGGGCGCAGCAGTTTGGGGCTGGCCAGGAAGGTGTTGCGGTGCATTTGGCCGTAGCGCACGAATTCGGCCTGTTCCAGGCCGGGTATCAGGCGCAGAACGCGGCGCTGTTCGGAGAATTTCAAGTTGGTCTGAAATCCAACCAGGTTATAGAGATTACCCGCCAGGTTATCTTGTCGTAATTGGACGACGGCGTAGGGGCGGCGGCCGGTGCGTGGGTCAGTCAGGCCAACTGGGCGCATGGGGCCGAAGGCCAGTGAGTCATGGCCACGTTCGGCCAGGATTTCGATGGGGAGACAACCCTCGAAGAAGTGATGCGCCCCGGCTTTCACGCCTTGCCGGATGTCGTTTTCGAAGGCGCGCAGTTCGATGCGTTCGGCTGTGAGAAGGGCGCGAAGGAAGGTATCGTATTCTTCTTTCGACAAAGGACAGTTGATGTAATCGCCAGCCGCTTGTTCGCTTTGCCCATAGCGTGAGGCGCGGAAGGCAATCTCCATGTTGATGCTGTCTGCTTCTACGATGGGTGCAATGGCGTCGTAGAAATATAAGTGTTCTTCGCCGCTCAGTTCGGCCAGGGCTTGCGAGAGGGCCGGCGAGGTGAGTGGCCCAGAGGCAATGATGGTGGGAGTATTTGGGATGCAAGTCATTTCCTGGCGGATGATTTCGATGTTGGGATGGCTCTGGATGCGCTCGGTGACGGCTTGGGCAAAGCGGTCGCGGTCTACGGCCAGGGCTGCGCCAGCAGGCAAGGCGGTGGCCTCGGCGCATTCCAGCAGCATGGAATTCAGGCGGCGCAGTTCGTTTTTGAGCAGGCCAGAGGCGCGGTCGGGCAGGTTCGAGCCAAGCGAGTTAGAGCAAATCAATTCGGCCAGGTTGGCAGTTCGATGCGCAGCGGTGTTAGTTGCAGGGCGCATTTCGTATAGATGAACGGCCAGTCCCTGTTGGGCAGCCTGCCATGCGGCTTCGCTGCCGGCCAGGCCGCCGCCAATGACGGTGAGGAGGGGAGGTTTCATGCAGGGGATAATTGTACCATCTCGGCTTGCTGGACTCGTGTTGTATAATATAAGGAGGCGCGCGTAAAACTTGTCAGGGCGTCCACGCAAAAGGTGTTGGCAGAGTCAGGTGGGCGGTGGCTTTCATGGCCTTCGACGCGAAAGCCGCGAAACGGGCGAAATACGCGAATTTCTTTTTGTTTTGCGAGGGCCACGCGCTTCACAATGACCACTTTCGACGCATGGCAAATGATGTTCGGAATTGCCAGAGCAAGAGGCGTGTGTCTGTATTCCAGCCGCGACCAAAGCGACCAGCGGAGATGAAGCGGATAAGCGAATAAGGCGCTTCCATCTGTTTATTCGCTTAACATCTGTGGGTTACTCTCCACTGGCGTTGCGCCGCAGTTCCCTGGGCAAGTGCCAGGATAAGCAACTGCGGCGCGAACCCAGATTTGCGCGAACAATGCAAATGTCGAAAGGTAATACTATAGTATCCCCTTTGAGGCTGCTAGCGCACACGGTGATACAATCGGGTTGTTTATGAAAGAGTCTGGTGGCGTAATTTATCTTCTCAAAGAAGCAGCCGAAATTACCAATGCGGCATGGGCAGCGCATTTGGAACGTCAGAGCGGTGCGTGGCGTTTTGTCCATGTATATCGTTTGAGCAAGGCTCGTATTGCAGCCTTGAGCGATTATCTATCCAGGGGGACAGTTGATGCGTGGTTGTGCGGCGCTTTGGGCAGCCGTTCCAGCCGTTCTCGTGAAGTAGCCATGCTATCGGAGTTGGGCTGTCAGCGATTATACGCCTATCCGGTTGGCAAGAGCGCCGATGTGCTGTTGGTAGGGGGCAGTGACCAGGACCGGCCGGCGCAGCGTGTCTGGAAACTGGTAGCCGGCGCATTGGCTGGCCAGGAGGTGCGGGAGGCTGAAGTGCTGCCGGTGGTCAGCGATGCGCTTGTCCCTTCGCTTCAAGAAGGCGTGCCGTTCGATTTGCCGGCGGCGCTGGATAAGATTTTGGCCTTGATTGCTCAGCAAATTCCCTGCCAGGGCGCTTGGCTGGGGGTGCGGCGCGGCGATATTCTGGATTTGCGCTCTCATTGGCGGGCGCCGCAATGTAAGAATGTCTCGCTGGCCATGGAAGCCTATGAGGCGCTGCGCGAAATCGGCTTGACGCATACAGGTCTGCGCTTCGAGCGTGGACAGCCGGGCTGGGCGCTCCTGCCGCAGATGGGCTTGAAGTCAACGACTGGCGCCTGGGGCTGTGTGCCGTTGGTGGTTGGGCGGCGGCTGATAGGGGCAATTGCTTTATGGCGTTTGCGGCCTTTCGCTGACCAGGAGTGGAGGCAGTTTCAGGAGATGGTGGCGCGTTCTGCGCCATCGGTCGAGGTCATTCTTACGGTTACCGAGTTGAGCGGCCATTTGCGGCGTTTGGGGTTATTGAACGATTTCGTATTGACTGTTTCTTCGGGCCAAAACTTGAATCAGATCGCCCGCCGTGCCTTTGCGTTGGTGGCGCGCGCCTTTCAGACCGAGTCGATTCGGATGTATCTGTTATCTACCGATGGGCGTATGATGCGCGAGTATTTGAACGATGGCGGGAAGGTGCTGCTACAAGCCAGCAGCGTTGGCGGGCATCCGCTTGCGCCTTTTTTGAAAATTGGTCATATCCAATCTTTCGACCGTGAGTCGGCGCCGCAGGATTTACAAGCCATGATGGGAGCGGCCCAGGCGATGATGCTGGTACCTTTGAAATATCGTGGGCGCAACAACGGTTTGCTGGTACTTGGGCAGGAGCGCGTAGACGAGTTCTCGGTATATGATATTCATTCTTTGACGGTTCTTTCTGGCTATCTGGCCGGCCTGGTAGAATACAGCCGTTTGCGCGAAGAAGCGGAAGGGCGCGCCAGGAATTTGGGCCTCATTCATGAAGTCGTGCAGGAAGTCATTGGGCTGGTAAATAAGCAGGAAGTGGTGCAGATTACTGCGGAGTTGTTGGTACAGTATTTCGGGTATGAATTTGTCGCCATCGTTTTGGTAGATGAACATGGAGGGGCCTCTTTGTGTGGGGTGAGCGGTTCCCGCGCTCCTTCAGCGCAGGCCATTTTGCAGGAATTCATATTGCCCGTAAAAGAAGGGTTGGATGCAGTACCGCGGCGCGTGCTGCAAACGGGAGAAAGTGTGCTGGTGAACGATGTGAGCCGCTCGGCGCTGTATCATCCCTTTCAGGGTTGGAAGGCCGGGTCAGAGTTGTGCATTGCTTTGAAAGAGGGAGAGCGTGTGATTGGCTTGATGGATATCGAAAGCAGTGTGCAGAATGCTTTTGGGCAGAATGACCTGATGGCGTTGGAATCCTTAGCGGGTATTTTGAGCAGCGTGCTTTCCAACGCCGACCAATATCAGCGATTGCAGGAAAACGTAGCACAATTGCGTCAGGTGCAACTCGAGTTGCAGACCCGCATCCAGGCGCAGATGGATGCAGAGCGTAAATTGATTCAGGCCGAAAAGTTAGCAGCGGTGGGTGAGATGGCGGCCGGAATTGCCCATGAGTTGAACAATCCCTTGACTACGGTGACGGGCTTTACCGAGTTGGTGCTGGAGGAATTGCCAGAAGGAACCCCCAATCGTTCTGACCTGGAAATGGTGTTGAAAGAAGCGCGGCGGGCGCGAGATGTCGTCCGCAGGTTACTCGATTTTTCGCGCCGCAGTGAGAGCGAGCGAACGCGGGTGGATTTGAATCAGTTAGTCCATGATGCTCTTTCGTTGACCAAACATCTGATGCATACCAGCGGGGTACAATTAGAATTGCAGTTAGCAGAAAAACTGCCCTGGGTATTGGTAGACCGCAATCAAATCAAACAGGTTTTCTTGAACTTGTTCCATAACGCTTTACAGGCCATGCCCGAGGGCGGAATTTTGCGTGTGAAAACGTGCCTGGGTGAACGGGATGAACGTCAATGGGTGACCGCGATAGTGGCCGATACCGGCTACGGGATTTCGGCAAGCGACAAAGAGCGTATTTTCGAACCCTTTTTTACGACGCGCGCCAATCAGGGCGGAACGGGATTGGGGTTGTCTGTGACCTATGGCATTGTTTCTGACCATGGCGGGTTGATCGAGGTCGAAAGCCAGCCGGGACAAGGTGCCAGTTTTACGGTGTGGCTGCCATTCTAGAAGTTTGGGGAGGGTTATGGCGGAGAAAATTCTCGTCCTCGACGATGAAGCAGGGATTACGTTGTTATGTGACCGCCTGTTGAAAAAAGAGGGCTACCAGGTTTTTGCTTTTACCGCCGCCGAGCCGGCAATTACCCATTTGCGTAAAAATCCGATGGATTTGCTCTTGGTGGATATTCGGATGCCCGATATTGACGGCTTCGAAGTCATTGATTTAGCCAAGCAATTGCAACCCGATGTAGCCGTCTTGGTGATGACTGGCTTTGGCACAGTGGAGACGGCTATCAAGGCGCTGCGTAAAGGCGTAGATGGCTTGCTGCTCAAACCCTTCGAGAGGGGCAGCGAGTTGATCGAAGCGGTCAAGCAAGCCTTGGCCGACAGTCAGAGAAAGCGCGATGCTGCGCGCATTCAAGCCTTGCGGCCTTTGTTTGCCTTAACAGAATCTTTTTTCTCCGAGACCCGTCCAGATCCATTGCTGGCTTTGATCATGCAGGCGATTCGCGGTCATCTGCGCTGTGCTTATGCGGGTTATTATGATTACGAAGGAGAGCGCTTGCGTTTGTTGCTAGGCGATGGCAAGGCGCTCGATCCACAGCGCAGTGCAGCAGAGGCAAAACTATTGGCTCGCATCGAGGCGATGGGCGTCCCGCTCATGGTCAATGAAACGGGGCCGGGACATCCTGATTTGCAGGCAGGCTTGCTACATTTTGGGGTGGGAGCGGCGCTCTTCGTGCCGGTGATGCGTTCTAAGGTGCGCAGTTGGTTATTTGCCGGTCGAGAGGCTCATGATGTCCCCTTTCGAGAAGCCGATTTGGAGATGTTCCTCATCCTGGGCAGTCAGGCTGCGATGGCGCTTGAAAATGCTCGCCTGTATGCTGAGTTGCGAGATTACGTCAGGCAAGTCGAAGAATCGCAGCAGGCTTTACTTCAGGCCGAAAAAATGGCGGCAGCCGGGCGCTTGACCGCCTCGATTGCGCATGAAGTCAATAACCCTTTGCAAGCGGTACAAAACTGCCTGCACCTTGCCAGCCGCCAGGACCTGCCAGAAGAGCAGCGGACAGAATATTTCGAACTTGCTAAGTCAGAATTGAATCGTTTGATGTCTACGGTGCAGCGGATGTTGGATTTCTATCGCCCTGGTGCCATCGCTCCCAGTGAAGTGAACCTGCGTGAGATTTTGCAGCATGTGGTCGGTCTCATGTCGCAGCAATTAGCCAAGCGCGGTATCGAGGTGCAGGTGGATATTCCCGCTTCTATGCCGCCCATCTATGCTGTGGGGAGTCAGATTCAACAGGTTTTTATCAATTTGGTGTTGAATGCTTTCGACGCAATGACGGAGGGAGGGCGCTTGCAAATTCAAGCATGTGTGGTGAAGCACGGCGTCGAGATTTTCTTTCAGGATAGCGGCCCAGGTGTGCCTAAAGAGAAGTTGGCGCACATTTTCGAACCCTTTTATAGCACCAAAGAGGGAGGAACAGGTTTGGGGTTGACAGTGAGTTACAATATTGTGACGGCACATGGCGGTTCTTTGGAACTGGTTGCCAACAACAAACCGGGCGCGTGTTTTCGCGTCTATTTGCCATTTGGAGGAAAACGATGAAATTCCATATCCTGGTTGTGGACGATGAGCCGGTCTCTCGCAAGTCGCTGACCGACATCCTGCGGTTGGAAGGCTACAGCGTTGCCTCGGTGCCAAATGGCCAGGCAGCGGTGGAGTATGTGCGGACTCACCATGTTGATTTGATGATTGTAGATTTGCGTATGCCGGGCATGGATGGCTTGGAGGTTGTCAAAGTGGTCAATCAAATTGCCTCGGATACCGAAGTGATTGTGCTGACGGCTTACGGTTCTACGGAAACGGCCATACAGGCGTTACGGTTGAGAATTCATGACTATTTGTTGAAGCCTGCTCCTCCTGCTCAGATTTTGACCAGCGTCAAAAAGGGGTTGGAGAGGCGGTCCTTACGTATGCGCGCAAAGGGCCTGGAGGTCGAGGCCGCCGAAGTAGACGAGAGTCTGGATTCCATTACCTTGTCGGACGGGACGCTTGTAGATTTGTCTCGTCGGCAAATCAAACGAGGGGAGACGTGGGTCAGTTTGACGCCCGCCGAAGGGCGATTGCTACGCATTCTTTTGATGAATGAAGGAAAAGTGTTTTCTCACCGCGAACTGGTCTTGCTGGTGCAGGGCTATGATACTTCTCAGCGTGAAGCGCCAGAAATTTTGCGACCTTTGGTCAGTCGTTTGCGCCATAAATTAGAGGCCTTCCCGGCCCTGTCTGAGCAGGTCGTTAGCGTCAGGGGGACAGGCTATGTTTTCGAGACGAAGACAGAATGAGGGGAAGAGTCGGCTAGCGGGATGAATTCCGTGTTACGGAGAGGATACTCACGGCAGGTCTGGAGGATAACTTGTGGGAGGACGCAGCCATCCCAGCCAGCCGCTTTTGGCGGGGCGTCGGGTAGTGGTGGGCTTGTCGAAATAAATCAGGAGAATGCTTGCGATGAGGATGCCGGCGCCAATCCATTGCGCTGGCGTCAAAGTTTCGCCAAGCCAGGCAATGCTGAGGCCAATGGCGACCAGTAACTCCAACAACCCCAAGAGCGCGGTTTGCATTCCACCCAGATATTTGACGCCCTGGAAGAGGGTCAAACGAGATAGAAATGTCACCAATGTCAGCCCAAGGACCGGAGACCAATTGGCATTTTCGGGCAGCGGCTGGTTCGAGATGAGGAAAACAGGCATCACGACCAGGCTCATGGCTATCAAGGTATATAAGGTGAC
>Ga0209018_1001189_pt1 | contig 21853 bp, 15 predicted proteins | sample YNPBryBLVA2012_FD_185814 | JGI IMG/M metagenome (GOLD analysis project Ga0209018, IMG submission 185814) | Anoxygenic and chlorotrophic microbial mat microbial communities from Yellowstone National Park, USA - YNP Bryant BLVA 2012 (SPAdes)... ...
GTAGTTAACTCGAAAAAACTCAATTTGTTGAGGTGTCAACTTGGATATAATCTCTGGTCTTTTGATAATTTCTTCGGCAATTTCCTTGACCGATTCTACATAACTGCTGTAATTATTTTGTAATTCTCTAGGAGTGTTGCCTGTAACAACGTCTTCTAGACGTTGCAAGACCTGAGAATTGGATAGCTTAGGATTGTAACCAAAAGAGGAATATGCAGCTAATTTAGCCGCATTCCCAGCCCGATCCCGACCCTCGCCTATACCAGGCAAGTCTTTTCTGGAATCTCCGGTATACTCATTGGGTGGTAAAATCATATCAATCGCTATATCAATGTCTCTTCTTAACTCAAGCGCCATATCACCAAGACCAGCCTTTCTCAAAGCCTCAGTAGTAGCAAAACTGGCTTTTTTAGCTAATAAACCTGCAAAATTGGCAAAGAAGGCTTTGTTTTGTGCTTGTGCTGCTCTAAAAGTTTTACCTAAAATTCCTGGTGCATTAGCTAGTTTATCAGCCACCTTCTCACCTCCAAGCAAGTCCACAGTAGAAGCTACTCCAGCAGCTATTTGGGCAGTTCTATTGATTCCTCTCTTCACACCTATACCACCACCAATCAAACCACCTGCTAAAGCACCTGCTGCAGCACCAGCCTTACCCCATTTTTTACCTCCCCACTCAGCACCTATTTTGGCACCCTTCAAAGCATTTCTAACAGTAGTCCCAGTCGTCCATGCTGAGCCCACAGCAGTAGATATTGCACCCACAGTTCCCATTTTGATGGCCGTCCAAGTGCTGGAAGCAATACCTTCGAATTGCTTTTCAAAAAAGTTAACTATCACTTGAATCACTCCAAAAGCCACCATCAAAGCCAATATTCTAGGAAATTGAGAAGATATTCTGGTTTGTTCTAAATATTGCATTTCGCCCACAGGTACCGCGACTTGTGCAAAACTAACAACAAACACATCTCCAATCGCCATTACAATAACAAAAAAAGGATATAATATTGTTTGGGTCCATAAAGTTTTTAACCACTCATCACCCTTTTCTTTTAAAGCCTTAATAGGAGAAAAGAACAAAACCACCCCCAAAGGTGCTATAACTAATAACAAAAACAACAACACATACCTAGTAATCACTATCTTTACTAGGCGGAATAAGCTGGTGAGTATAAAAATACTTACCACCACGTAAATTATTCTAACCATGACTAACACCCAAAAATCTCCTATCGGAGAAAATATGTTAGGTAATGCGCCCGCAGTTGCAAAAAAATCGTTAGAGTCTATGTTATAACCAGCAGCTTGTTTCATGGCTACTTGAAAACTTCCGCCAACACTACCTCCACCTCTAGCATAAATATTGACAAATAAAGTTCCAACATCGTGTAGAAAAGAAACGAAAATAGAGACTAAAAATACACTAAAGTTAACCAAAATTACCGCCAAAATTACCTTTGCTAAAAACTCTTGCCAACCAACTCGACCACTTTTAAGTCCAAAAAGATACTGAAAACCAACATAATAAAAGGAAAATAGTATTAGCAATAAGGATATATTCAACAAAACCGGATAAATTTGCAAAGCAATAAACCAAGAGTCTGAACCTTGGGCTGTGGGGTTACCTGACAACATATTTTCAATAATCAGAAAAGCCAAATAGACACCAATATCAATTAGAGCACCTATAAGTGCAAAAATTATCATTATAATATATCCCCATACATTAACTACCAATCTAACTATACAAGCTGGGCTAATTATTTGATACCACTCTACACACTGTTCCGAATTGAGAGCTTCTATATTTAAATGGCTAGACTGGTTAGAAGGTTGTAAATCGTTGGTTAACCTTTGTCTCACTTCGTTGGAAATTTGGTCAGAATTTTGATCGTTCAAAGTTGTGTTAGGTGAATTCTCGGTATTTAACTGATAACCTTTAAGAATCATTTGGTTAGCATTAAAATGGGGATCATTTGGGTCAAAATAACTAGCAAATGCCGTCACCTGTAGCGAAACCAAAAATACCAAAAATAGAGAAAACGAGGCAAGCAAGCTTCTCCAAAAATACTTATTGAACCAGTACCACCAGAGTGAAATTAAAGAATAATAGTTCTGCATAAGACTTCTCGGCAAAAAGTATATTACACTTTTTTGTTTTGGACAAGAACCTTAAGTAACCAGCTGAATTGATGATAAAATTTGCACAAACACTTTTTGGTTAACCATCCAAACTAGTTCTGGAGAGTTGTTTACTACTTGATATTCTATTCTTAATGTTAGAACTTTAAGTAAGTCTGAATCTTGCTTACCTAAGATGATATTTTCTGAAGCTTGTTCCCCTCTTTGTTGATATACAGACTGTCTTTGACCCAAAATCAAAGGCGCGCTGGTTAGCTGGTAAACACGGTTTGAAGATGGCTTAGGTCTTTCTACTCCCCCAAGCCGACTAATCAACAAAGGCTCGGCAAAACTAGTGTTAACTAGTGAATAAAAATCTCTCGGATCAATAGTTATTAACATTTCCGTAAATGGATCGCCTTTTAATTCTGGATTACGAACAAAGTTAGAAATGTCTTTATAATATGGGTTATAGTGCTCAAAAAAATCGATATAAATCCTAAAGTCTTGCATAGGACTGGTTAACGTTATAGTCTCCACACAACACTCTCGATTAAGAGTTAGATTAACAATTACTTTCCAGTTGCTGGGGTATTCAAAAGTGAAAGGAATTCTTGAATCATTAAAACCAATATATTTATTAGAGTTGATAATCTCTAGGTTATTAAATCTCGAAATTACTTCAACTAAAGAAAAATCAGAGAGATTATTCTGACTGCCAAACCAACCTGGAATTCGCCAAACTACAAACCCTATTCCCACAATCACTAAACCAATAATTACCAGCTTAAACCTAAACACTGTTTTAAATAGTTTCAAAAAAATCATTATAATCTGTTTAACATCAATCATAAAGTACTATGACGTGAGATTTACTAACTAGCCCCGTTTTTTAGATCTAGAATATAGTAGTGTAAAGCTGAAACAATTACTTGAGCATTACCATTAGCACGACTGTCATTAAAACCACCCCAAGTATCTGCAGCTGTGTTTAAATACATAGCCATACAAGGATGCTTTACCAGCAGCTGAGTTCTCGCTTCACATTCATGAGAGCTACAAGAAGGATAAAAATCTCCTACCGTAAACTCTCGATTCAAATCACCTAGAGGTATTTTACCAGCATAAACTGGATTATTATAGTTCCAAGCATCTCTTGTAGCATTGCTGCTGTAGTTAAGGTTCTCTTGCATAACTTGCCCTGCACCAATGGGAAACTCTCGTTTATAACAAAATTTATAAGCAGCTTCAATATCATGACGTCTGTCTCCTAATTGAAAACCAGCTATTTGATGCTGCCCGCTACCGTATACATTACAATGACCAGATAAATCCCACTTTTTGGGAGATACATTAGCTGGTCCGCCAGGAGCATTTTGATCAGCACAATTATATAAATACCAATCAGGGCCCAAACTAGGTGGTTCAGCGCTCCAGTCATTCTCTAGCCACATCCAAGCTATTCTAAGAATAATCCTGTTGTCAGCACTACTATCTGCTATGTCCAATCCAGAAACAAGAGAGCCATCGTTAGTCTTTATAAAAGCTCCTTCATATAATAGCCTATTAATTCTGTTTCTCAGACTTGAATCATCTCTGATGCGCTGTAATACAGCTTCAACTTTCTCATTTTCTTTTGGGAGAAGACTAAATCTTGGATTTCCGTTAGCCATAATATTAGTTGTTCGATCATTAAAATTAAACCCATCACTAACAATATATTCAATAAAACTAGACACAGATACTTCTTGATCTAGACTTAACCTTTCTGTTGGGGGTGGAGGAGTGTTCAATGGTCTGAGAATAGAACCTATTGCTGATATAACCATTATCAAAAGCACAATTACAATTATTACAATTAAAATTATTAACAAAATCTTCAAGAGTGGTATTAATAAGGGTAAAATAAGCCTAAATAGCTGAGCTCCAGCCTGTGCCCATAATTTAGCCAACTGAGCAGCTTTTTGGGCTGTCTGAACAGCCTGTTTGGCCTTTTGCAAAGTTTGACTGGCTTTGTTGGCTACTTGTCCAAGTTTGTTAGTCAAAGATCCCTGTTGTCCTGAGCCTCTAAAATTTTTGGCAAACTGAGACAACTTGTCTTTGTAACCAGACATTTTTGAAGCCAGAGATTGGTCTGATCTTTGGTTACCACTACCCGGCGTTGAGCCGGATACGTCTGTTGCAGGCTGCCTACTTGGTATGTCATCCGATCCTCCAGAGTAACCTCTGTCGTCTTCAGACTCTTCTTGATTATTGCCTCCTTCTTCTCTCCATTGTGGTCGATACCGGTCTTCATCTGGTTCTTCCCGAGCTTTTCTATCTTCTGAAAAACCATCATTTGTGTCATCAGCCGGGTTGCCCGAATAATCTTTTGGGTAAGCGTTATCCTTCAAACTACCCAACGGGGGCAACTGACTGTCACCATCTGGCTTTGGTTGGTAGGGTGGTTTGGCTTGGGTTTCAAAGTCAGCATCTGGCTCTATGTTTTGGGTAGGTTGATCTGGTAAATTAGGTGAATCTAAATCTGTTGAACTCTGGCCTAATTGATTGTTTTGGGTAGATTGATCTGGTAAATTAGATGAATCTAAATCACTCTGGCCTAAGTTTTGATCATTGCTTGAGTCGTCTGGATGTGCTCTAGTCTCTGGTAGATTTGACCCGTTGTTAGTTCCGTTTTGATTAGCATCAGGTTTTGGCACTCCAAACTTAGCCGCTAATTTATCAGCTTTAGTGCTAAGGTTAGCTTTACCTTCTGTTCTCTGTGCTTCTTGTAATGCATTAAATAGTGCTTTTTGCAACGCTTCTCGTGGTATCCGACTGAGTATTCGTCGGGCTTGTGCTATAAGCTCTCGATCCCTAGGATCGTTAGGATTTAATTGCCACCAACCTCGACGCCCGTTTCGTTCGTCTCTAACATAAAAGAAACGACCATCCGGACTAACTCCATAATTTTGATTAAGGTGTGCAATCCCCTGGTCTGAAGGAATCCCCTGGTCTGAAGGGGTAGGTTGAGTTGGTCTTTTACTAGATTGCAAGTTACCTAACGAAGGTAAAGTCGTTGGCATATAAAAAATAAAAGTTATGCTATTTTTACTTCAGTGGACCAGTTTTTCGAAAAAACATCTCAAGAAATTCCGCCTAAGTATATTCTAAAAATTAGTCTAGGTCAAAATATGTTATTAGTAGCTGCTATTCAATAGCGTCTATTATATCTCAAAGCTAAGCTCGTGAGTGAAATTTTTTGACAAAATCAGGTTTTAGTGACCAACCTAACCTGGTGGTTAGTCGGACGACGGCCGGTTTTGGGAACTCCAAAACTGGAGGAAAGTCGGGACACCCCACCCCAAAAGGGTGTGAAGTAGGTGGCGGAGTAGTAAACCGCCGAGGGTAACCTTAGGGAGCCGAAAGTAACCATCCAAAGTAGGCTGAAAAGTGCAACAGAAACTATACCACCAGTTGTTTTTACTGGTAAGGGTGAAATCGTGAGGTAAGAGCTCACGCATGAAGGTAGGTAACTACCCATGGGGCAAACCCCACCTGGTGCAATGCCAAGTTATGGTAGGCAGCGTTAGATAAATCATCGTCTCCGTCCCACTAGGGATGCCAGACAGAATCCCGCTTATAGACTAACCACCAAAACCAAAAAATTAGATTAACCATTTACTGGTCATACTAAATCAACCCCAGTCACCTAACAAGCAGTTAGGTCATTTTTTAGGTTATACAATTGAAATAAATTTGGGCTAATTTGTGGGACTAATTTTTAGCTTTTTAGCTAAACTAGCCTGAACAAGCTGCACTAGTAGTAAAAACTCGGACAATCTAAAGATTACCCTTGCCTAAATCGCAAGATTTATATTAACTACCAACAGTTGGTCAAACACGCTTTTGGCTAACTAAAAAGTTTTCCAGAATCGGTGTTAGTCTGGAAGACTATTTTTCCAGTTTTTTGTACTCATTATGCAACATACTCGACTATTTGTAGGCAACTTAAGTTACGACTGGCCTACGGAACAACTTCACCAAGCTCTTTTGGAGCTATTTTCTCAATACGGGCAAGTGTTGGAAATTCACATCCCCAAACATCCAGATAGCGGCAAACACAAAGGTATTGCCTTTATAACTATGGAAAACGAAATCGCGGCTACTAATTCTAAGAATGGCCTGGATGGACAAAATTTTGGTCCCTACGGTCAAGCCGACAACTCAGCTAGAGCTCTGCACGTAGATTATGCTAGACCCAAAGACAACTCTCGCAAGAACTTCGATTTTTCCAGAAAACCTCGAAATAATAGTTTTTCTAGAAGGTCTCGCTACTAATAATCAAACCTAAAACAGTTTACATTTACTAGTCAAAGTTAATCACCGTAAAACTAAAGCAGCAATGTGAACTGACCTGTCCCCCATTTTTGGGGGATTTTTTATGATTCCAAAGAAAATTGGGTTGATTCGCTCCATTCATCACTATCTGTAAGCTCCTAAAGCTCTCTCTAGAGGAGAATCTAAGCTATGGATAAAAGCTTTTAGACAAACCTAAATTTAAGACCAAGGCCCAAATTAACTGTAATCGTCGGTTAAGTAAACTTAGTAAACAGGCACAAAGTGACCCGGATAGTCACTAACAGTTTCTTAAATCCGATTTAGATAGGCTAAACTTAGTTAATCAAAAGATTGGCTGCAATTGGTTAGCTCAGTTACTGACAGTTTGGACTAAACTGACCGATTCTACTTAAATTTACACCCCTAACCGAAAGTTAATTGACTTCAGCAAGTCAAAAAGGTGACCCAGTAATGCCAAAATAATTCTGAATATTAAGCCAAAAACAGCACCAACTTGATTTTTGATACTAAAAACAACTATTAACTAAGTTCTAAACTAACTATCCAATACTGTGTCTACCTAACTTAACATTGACTAATATTAAAAAATTAGCTGAGAGTGGACTTCATCAAGTTATGAGTTTGTGGAAAATTGGGTTTAACGTGGCTTGCATAGCCACTATTTTGTGGGCTTCAGTGTTACCCACAGCCAAAGCCATCTACTTTGCTAATCAAGAACCACCCGAAAATTATCCGTTTGCTGGCTTTTTAATTACTGAGTTGGTTAATCCACCCAGTGCTAACGAGAAATATTTAATTTGTGGAGCCAATTTTGTTTCCCCTTACCATGTCATCACTGCTGCTCACTGTGTGGAAGCTGCTAGCAGTGTGGCGGTTAGTTATGGTAATTTTGAAGAGTCCGTATTCAAAAAACTAGGCAACTATCGAATTAACATTTCCGAAAAATACGACCCCACAATGTACAAAAACAATAAAAAATTGTTGGTTGAAGACATCGGCGCTGGCGATTTGGCTCTTGTGCACTTGCCACAACCAGTGACACTGGAACAATATGCTCAAATTAGTAAACCAACTGTAGGTTGTAATTACTATGTAGTCGGCTATGGTAAAAACGAAATTGAACCGGAAAGATCTTACGAAAGACGAGGTATTCCCGCTTGCATTGACAAAGTCAATCCAGAAAATTTACTCATTAGCTTCCCTAGCAAAGGATTCTTTTGTTACGGTGACAGCGGCTCTGGTTTATATCGTCAAGGTACTAATGAACTGGTAGGCATAGTCAGTGCCCTTAACAGTGCTTCTAGTTGCCAAGATGCTAGCCTATACGTAGCTACCAGACTAGACTCCAACAAAAATTTTTTCCAGACCTATTTAGCAACTGACTTCTCTCTTCAACAAAGAGCTAAAGAATCGGACTCGTTGGCTACAGAATTTACTTTTTCTAATTTGCTTGGAGCTCTGCTCAAATTGGACAATCAGGTTACCAACGAAGACATAAGTTTTATAATCCTAGTCCTAATTTTCTTTAGCTCGATGGTTTTATTGTTAATCTTACTCTTAATTGCTCTCATTAGGTTAGTCAACTAGTTGTTAAACATTTGTTCTGGAACAATTTATACCTTACTGGTTAAAACCTGTAAGTTAACTTGACTAATTTGAGCTGATATTTTAATAGTTAGTTAGTGTTTTTTTAAACTAAAACAGTTTCATTGGCTAAACCAAAACTTAAACCTAGTGATTAAAAATAGAAACTTTGAGCATGGCTAAAACCCTGAATGCACTAGCTAACCAAAAAAAAGTTCGAACTAGACAAATTCTTAACCAATCTAATCTTTACTACCTTAACAATCGTCGGTTGAGCTTTTTACCCAAAATTTTTCTAGGCTTTTCCATCGTTCTGATTATTTGTGGATTGTTGTGGTATCTTAATGTGTTTGACTTACAAACTGTAGTTGGTCAGCCCGTCAGTCACCAATCAGAACAACTGACTGCTCTAGATTTAATTCGTCAGTTAAATTGGAATACTACTAGCCAAGCAAACACAACCGATAAGCAAACGGCTAACTGGCAAAGTCTAAATTCAGATAAACTGGTGCTATTAACCGCTCAAAACGGAGCCACGTGTGCTTTGAGTTTACAACCGAACCCTCCAGAAAACATCAAACCTATCGCCCAAAGCCAACCTCAAGGTTGGTGGTTACCTAGCCATTGTCCTGTTAGCGAACTAGTCGCTGTGCAAATAGTCAGACTAAATTCCACCGAAGCCAACAAATTAGCTCAAGCAGCCAACTTAATCCAAGTGCAAAATTTGGATGGTTTAGATACCTACGCCATAATTTATTTTAACCAACCTAGTAAAGCTAGTTTTGACCTAAAAAAATATCTCAAATCACTAACAGCTAACATTTTTACCGATAGATTTTATTTCAACACCACTTCGGCTCACGACACTAAGAAAATTGGCGACTGGATTTATTATCTAGACGGTGAATGTGCTGGCCCATCAAGTTATCGTGATCCTTGTAAACTGTGGCGCTCAGACCGCAATACTGGTACCATAGAATTACTCAAAAAAAACGTCGGTAATACTGGCAAAGGCCAAGTTAACGAATTAACCGAAAACTTGGTGCTAAGGTTTGCCAACCGGCAAGATTACACCGAAGGGGTGAACTTAATTCTATTAAACCAAAAAACTTTAGAGTACAAATTACTTAGAGTAAACCGAGCTCAATGGTTAGTCTTTGAGACCATCACCATTCGTCCAGGTGAATCGCTGTATTCGGTATATTACTTCTAACTGCTAATTTAAGCTATTTATCACCCAAGGGTTAGTTTTAGTCAGTAAACAACTCTAAGACCAAATACTACCTAAAAGGCTCTTTTTTAAAAATTACTTGGCTAAAAGTTAAATCGGAATCAATAATTCTCGTTTAATTGACAAATCTAGTGTTACTTAGAAACCGCTGGGGCAATTATTTTCTAATTCCCACCAAAACTCTTTCCCAACCATTATCATCCAGCCAAACCTCGGTTTCAAACCAGGGGTCTAACAGCTTTTTAGCTTGGCGAATATTACGTGGATCTAACTCAAACACTACCAATTTTGGTTTAGGTAAACTATCCAACTGATGTACCAACCTTCTAAAGGTGCTTAAGCCATCACGACCACTAAAAATAACTCGTTTAGGTTCAAATTGCAAATTACGTTCTGGTCTGTAAGGTTCATCTATAGTAGGCACATAAGGTGGGTTGCACACCAGCGCCCAGTTGGGGCTAGCCTTGATTAAATTTGTTAGCTGAGAATTAGCAAACAAATCGGACTGGAAAACTTTACAATTAGTAATATGGTTCAAAGCGAGGTTTTGAAATATATTTTTAATTGCTTTAACCGAACGATCGGCACACACTACTTGAGGTACCAAATCGGCCAAACTTAAACCCAACACGCCCGTACCAGCACACATATCTACCACTAAATCTACGTCTGACCACCAAGCTGCTGGCCAAGTTTGACGCAATTTTTGCAGCCACGCCTCGGTCTCTGGACGAGGTATAAACACTCCTGGCAAGACTGTAATTTGCAAGTGGGCAAACTGAATTTGGCTTAATAAATAGTCCAGTGGATAGCCTTGGGCCAATTTGGCTAATTTTTGGTTAAGCAACCTAACTTCTTGGCGACTCAAACTAATTTGGCCAGACATCAAATCAACCTCGGAAATTGATTGCTTTCTGTGTTTTGATAACCAATCAGCTACTAAACGTAACTCCCAATAACCAAGCTGAGCTAAATCGAAAGATGACATATTTTTAAGCAGAAAATACAGAGACTACTATTTGAAATAGTCAAAATGGATATTACAACTACTTTATTTAAAGGCGATGATACCAATTACTAATACCAACGTCAACGAGTCAATTGGATACAACCAGAGAAGATGATTTCACATCAGTAGATAAGTCTTTTTCCACAGCCAACAACTAATCTAATACAACCTTCTAGTTTTTGGTTGACTCTAGTCAAAACTCAATCTCGTTAAAAACTGTTTACAGACTAACCCATAGTTTCGCATAATCAAACTAAGCTTGATTATTTAATTTTATCTCCAAAGCGCTTTGACCAAAAAATCAGTTTATCTCGTACCTAAGCCCTTAACAAACCCAAGTTGACAAAGAGCAAAAAACCACTTGAAGTTTTTGTTAACTTTCGCCCAAGTTTCAGGTTGGCGTAGTAGTTGAAACTTAAAACTAGCTATTAGTTAGCAAATTTTACTTGTTTTAGGGTATGTAGCTCAGAGGTTAGAGCACAGATCTTATAAGTCTGCGGTCGGTGGTTCGAATCCACCCATACCCACCAGCGGAAATACCCAAAACCAACCTAAAAATTTTTAAAACTGATCTACTGCCATTTCTTGTTTGTAAAATTTCTAACAAAGCAGTCAATCTCTCGGAAAAAACCTTTTTGGGTTACCTAATTGCTCTGAATAGGCGATTAGCTTTTGTAAAGCTTGGTTAATTAAAGTCTGTCTTTAAACTAAAGACCAAAATTGGCAAGTAAAAAAGGTTACATCGCCAAAGCCTTCTATAAATTTTAGACTTCGTTTTAGGCCAACCTAGTGATTGACTAACAAAAAACCCAAACTTACTACCAACCAACTTGACATTTTTCAAATAACCGGCCATGGTCTCGAAACCAGCTTAGTCGTCTAAGCTTTTTGTTGGCGGTCGTAGCTCAGGTGGTTAGAGCGTTGGTCTGTGGCACCAAAGGTCACGGGTTCAAGTCCCGTCGGTCGCCCCATGTCATAGTTGACAACTACCAATTAATTCTGCATCACTAGCAATCAGTTTTTGGTTTTGGTTTAGTCTTTAGTTAGTTGGTAGATATTTAAAGCGTTGTTGTTTTTGGGCCCTTAGCTCAGCTGGCTAGAGCGTCTCGTTTGCACCGAGAAGGTCAGCGGTTCGACTCCGCTAGGGTCCACCAAAGTTTATTTTCTTGCCGAAATGCCCACCGAAGCGAGTGACGAAGCTCCGAGCGAGGCAAATCACGCTGTAAATAAACTTTAGTGGCGTTTGTTGGAAAAAGTCAGAACTCATTTTGAACAAAATCCCGAATGATTGCCGCGCTTCGCGTGGTAGAACCAAAACTGAACGCTCGGGCGAGCAAAAAGGAAGGGGTTTGGGGGGAAGGAATTTTTTCCCGCCATCGCTTTCCGCCGCCGCCGAATTTCGTATTTCACTTTGCGAAATGCGCCGCCAATTAAATTTTTTATTTTGATAGATCATTTTAATTACCTCAAAACTAAATTAAAAAGGTATCCAGTAAAGATAATTCCTATCCCGACAATTCCAGCGAAAATCAAAATCAATTTTGTTTTCATCACTTTTTTTAAAATCATAAATTCGGGAAGCGAGAGCCCAGTTACCGCCATCATAAAAGCCAATGTCGTGCCCATAGCGACGCCTTTTTCCGTTAAAGCGCTTACAAGCGGAATAACGCCTGCGGCATTCGAATAAAGCGGAATACCGATGAGTGTTGCTAATGGTACTGCATACCATTTGTCTGCACTAGCATATTTCGCCAAAAAATCGGCTGGGACATAGCCGTGTATCCACGCCCCAAGACCAATACCGATTAAAATATAAATCCACACTTTCTTGATAATGTCGGACGTATATCTTTTGGCGTAAGAAATCCTGTCTTGCCATTCCATTTTTGCGCCGTTTTCCGAGTTTTTGATTTTGCTGTTGAAAACAAAATTTTCCACCAAGTTCTCAACTTTTAATTTGCCGATAACAATGCCTGATAAAATAGCAATAATTAAACCGCTCACAATATACAGCGACGCAATTTTCCACCCAAACATTCCTAAAAGAAGAACGAGGGCGATTTCGTTAATCATTGGAGAAGCCACCAAAAAAGAAAAAGTGACACCAAGCGGAACGCCTGCTTCGACAAAACCCAGAAACAATGGAACGGCACTGCAAGAACAAAATGGGGTAATAATTCCCAATGTTGCCGCAAAAAAATTGCCAAGATATTTATTTTTTCTAGATAAAATATTGCGAATTTTTTCCGGTGGCAAAAATGATCTGATGATTGAAACAATAAAAATAATAACCGAAAGCAGAATGAAAATTTTTATTGTGTCATAAATGAAAAAGTTTATTGCCTCGGCAAGAATTGTTTTTGCCGTCAAATGAAAAACACTATATGTGAGCCAATCAGCCAATAATTTTACGGGGTAAAAAATATCCATAGCAAAATTAAATATAAATAAATTTTTTAATAACTTCTTTTATCTTTTCTATATTGGGCACAAAACCAGTCAAAACCGGTTCCCCGTTTATAGCCAAAACTGGGCTGGACATTACACCCATTTCAACGATTTTTTGAATGTCGGTGATATATTCCACCTCTATTTCCAAACCCAGTTCCTTAACCGCTTGTTTTGTAAGCTCAAATAATTTTTTGCAGGTCGGGCAACCCGAACCTAAAACTTGAATTTGCATTGTTTTATTCTCCATAAGAATTTAAGTAATTATTTAATAATTTTGAATATTTTTTTACGACCTTTTTATTGATTGAATAAATAACTTTTAATTCCTCTTGCCTTGATGACACCAGCCCCAATCTTTCAATACTTTCAAATGATGAGAGGTAAGATTTTGGGCTAAATCAAGATATTGCCAAATGTTGCAAACACATTTTTTCCTCTCTCAAAAGACACAGAATTTTCAAGCGATTTTTTTCACTAATTATTTTTATAAATTCAGCTGTTTGCGACAAATTGTCAACCGATTTTTTATCTATACAACATCTTGGTTTCATAAATTTGTTTATTGATGACAACTATATCAACGCTTATTGCTGTAATAGTCCATTGATTTTCAGTTGTCAAATTTATATTTTTCCTTTATACTTAAACTGCATTTGAGGCGGCGCGCCAGTTTCACTGGCACGAAATTCGGCGGCAGCGGAAAGCGATGACAGGAAAAAATTCCTTCCCCCCAACCCCCTTCCTTTTTGCCCGCCCGAGCGTTCAGTTTTGGTTCTACCGCGCGAAGCGCGGCAATCATTCGGGATTTTGCTCAAAATGAGTTTTGACTTTTTCCAACAAACGCTACTAATTTACCTAACCAACTTTTCTAAAAAAGATCGTTTTTTAAGCAAAAAAATATTGTTTTCACCAAACTTAATTTTTACTTTTATAATAAAAGTTTTGATTTTTTAATTTACATTTTTTATATACTGAAACGTATACTTAAACAAGTAAAATGCCTTTTGGTTAAAATTTTGATTTTATTATTTTTTTAAAAAACGTTCTTACGTTTATTACAAAATAATTGGAAACAGAAAGTCGAAGTAGATATAATTTTCATAGTGAAACTTGTAAAGTAATGTGATATTTATGACCCAAGATGCTGGGAGTTAGTTGCGTATAGTTTGGTGCGAGCTACTGTCAAACCTATACTTAAAGCTAAGTACAAGTTGTTTTTGTCCATATATGCGGCGCATTTACAAAACTAAAAGAATTAAAAAAATACAGTATGGCTAATAGATTTAAAGAAATAAAGATGATCTCAAGTTTGGAAAAAAGTTTCAATGTTACTCAAAAGTTGTTTACACAAAATGATGTAGATAGATGACAAAATTATGTTAAAATAAATCACAAAGAATGGAAAAGTACTTTTAAAAAAGAATAACCCACTCATCTTAAAAAAGATGGAAAAATTTAAGAGATCGTAGAACAGGCAACATCTTTAGCGAAAAAACACGATAGAAGAGATAAAACATTCAATTTTATCATAATTTACTAAGGTAGAAAACAAAACTTCTGTCTAAGTACCTAGTAGTATAAATCTTCGTAAGAGATTTAATGAAAGTTCTCTACAGTTAGCCTAACTACATAGGCTAAATACAGTATTTAAGATGTCCTAAAAAAATACTAACCAGTTTAAGTTGACTTTAAGTAAAAAGTAAGCGATAATTAGGTATCGTAAGTTTATTCACATAGTGTATGCGTCGCCGCAACTATGGATATCGCCCCAAAAGGGAAGTTTATTCGAACAACTCCGAAAGGGAAAAAGGTTATCCGAACGAAACAATAAGTTGAACAGAATCCTCCTCAGGAAAAATAGGAAGAGGAGGAGAAATAGATCCATCGACAAGAAAAATAGGAAAAGAAATATTGGAAAAACTAAAACTAAAATTTAAAAAATTTTACCTAAATGTTCTTATCCGAAAAGCGAATCGATTGTTGGCACAAGTAAAAGCAGGTTTACCAGATCAAAACTTAGAAAAATCAGGAACAGAATCAGGAACAGATTTTGAAAGTTTATTAAATAAGTTGGAAACTTTATATCTAACAATAAAAGATTTGTACCATTTAATCGATACTTCAGCGATGGTTGGATATGTTATGGTCGACGCTAACTTTAGTGAAGCACAAGAACTTTGGTTCAGAAGTAAATACGTATCTGAAAAAAATGAAATAAATCTAAAAATACAAGATGTAGCACTTGTTTTGAAGACATTAAACAGAATCTTAAAAGAACTAGAAAAAATAACCAACCAAGATGAAACATCACCAATTAGCCAATCAGTAAATCGTCTTAGATCCTTATTTACAAACCTAGTTTTAGCCTACACTGATCTTGTATCTGTATCTACAGATAGCGAATACAACGTTAAACGATTAGAAAGTAATAGATGGAAAAAGGGAAAATCACTAATTGGATTGTCAGAAACAATTTTAAGTGTACCAGTATCAAAAGATAAATTAGAAGAATTTTTAAATTTTTTAGAAACTTATTATGACCATGAGGATGGTAAATATGTTATTGGTTTTATAGTTAAGTTACTGAACTCTTTAGAACTTATAGGTATGAGTTTTGAAGAGTTTCTTGAAACAATTTACCGAAATAGTTTGCCTTCTCTACCATCTGTTGGACAAACGGTTATAGAAAGAATTAAAGCAGCGGTCGAATATTGGTTGAATAGTCAAAAAGACGATCTCAATGATTTAATTAGAAAGGCTAAGAACCAAATTAATAGTGGAATTGAGCAAACTGATGGTACACTAGATGATATGACATACTATAAACTAATGCAATTACTTTTACGAAGACATTCTCAACAAGAAACACAAGAAAAAAATCCAAAAGACGCTCTTGATGTACTAGGAATATTCTTGCAAACATTTTGGGGTCAAGAATTACCTCAAAATATCAAAGATCTAATACGAAAAGAGACGGAAAAAATGAAACACTGTCAGTTAATTGTTATTACAGCAGAAAATGGTGGTCTTTCTATCGTAATAAATCTAGATGAACAGAGTGCAGCTAGGCCATCAAATTGCAGCTTTGGATTTGGTGGTAATAATGTACAAGTGGCCATTGTACCGATAAATGGAAGCCTTGATCCAAGAAACATAGTTCATGAAATGACACATTCAGCGTTGAATATCATCAGACAAAATTTAGGTTCTCCTGATGAATTCTGGACTCAGCTTGCTGAATCTGGGGCAGTCGGAAATACTGGACCAGAAATATATGATACACTGCGGAGAAGAATACAAGATTATCGTCAGGGTGTGCTTTGTATTGCTCAACTTAGGGTAATCGAAGAAATTATCAAACAAATGAACAGAGGTGGTAATGAAGAAGAATTAGACCAATTAGAATTAGACCAATTATTAAACCAAATAATAACAGACATTTACGAAGAATATTTTGGTCGAATAGGGATAGGACTTCCAGGGAAAAGTCTAATCACTGAAATTTTTGGTATTAGGCCAGAGGGGTTTGAATATGTATTAGCTAATTTGCAAAGACCTGGTAGTTCTGGACTTGAACCTGAAAATAACAAACCTAATGATAATCTTTTAGGGACAATGATCTCAAAGTTTCAAGATCATTTTGGCCAAGGATGGATGACAAACGAAAACGCAGTAGCTGTATTTTTAGCTACTATGATTAGAGCAAACACAGGATCAGAAACAATCGAAAACATTTTCGATAAGCTTATAAACAATCCAGACCAAGCTAAAGACCAAGCTAAAGAAATAATAGACGCTTTTCGAAAACAAAATCTCAACCAAATCCATAGTAGAATCGACGTACTAATAATGTATGAAGGTTCGGTCTCTAGAGTGTCTGACTTATAATCAGAATCCTAAAAACGTTTTAGTCCAAAAATAATTTTTTGCTTAAACAGGATAAAAAATAATAACAAGAACAATAAGAAATTATTTCAATAATATAACAAGAAGCAAACTAATCCAATAGTCAGTTGGAAAAAATCTTGAAACTTTAACTTCTAAAAGCTAGTTGTCATTTATATGAATCAATTACGCATTGCTTTCTTCCGCTCGTTAGGATCTAAATACCTCTTACGGATGCGCAAGTTCTTAGGGGTAACCTCAACTAATTCGTCATCACCAATATACTCAAGACACTGCTCCAAGGTCATCTGCTTGGGTGGGGTTAAAATAATACCTTCATCGGCTGTAGCCGAGCGCACGTTGGTTAGTTTTTTACCCTTGCAGGGATTAATTTCTAGGTCGGTGTCTCGAGAATTTTGGCCAATCACCATACCGGTATAAACTTCTACTCCTGGGCCAATAAACAACACACCACGTTCTTGGGCATTGCTTAAAGCATAACTGTTGCTTACTCCGGTGTCTGTGCTAACCAGACTACCATGATCAGTGCGCAGTTGCACTTCAGCTATAGGCCGATAATCCTCAAAAGTAGTGTGCATAATCACTGTTCCTTTAGTAGCTGTAAGTAGGTAGGATTTCAGCCCCAATAAGGTCCGAGTGGGCATGATGGCTATAAAAGTAAATTCGGTGCCAAGTTCGTTTGGCTGAAGGTTTTGTATGTCAGCGCCACGACGACCTAATTCTTGCATCACTGCTCCTTGGTAGTCTTGAGGTACAGTAATTTCCACAAGTTCAAAAGGTTCTAATTTTTGGCCATTGTCTTCCTTAAAAATCACTTCGGGCCGACTGACTTCTAGTTCAAACCCCTCACGTCTCATGGTTTCAATGAGTACTGACAAATGTAGCTCACCCCTCCCTGAAACAATAAATTTTTCACTAGATTGGGGATGGTCTTCTACCCTGAGAGCTACGTTAGTTTCTAGCTCTTTTAAAAGTCTTTCACGAATCTGTCTGGAAGTAGTGAACTTGCCTTCACGGCCAGCAAAGGGTGAAGTATTTACCCCAAAAGTCATCCGAATAGTTGGCTCGTCTACCTTAATTCTGGGTAAAGCTTGGTTGAATTCGGGAGTGGTAATAGTATCGCCAATGTTAAGATTATCTAACCCAGCCACCATGACAATTTCTCCGGCTTCGGCTCTGTCTACTTCTTGTAGCCCTAAACCATCAAAAATCAAAATCGAAGTTGCTCGACCTTTGCTTACTCCATGTTCGGTAATGGCTTGGATTGGTTGATTTTTTTCAATAAAGCCACTGCTAATTTTGCCCACACCCATTTTGCCTTTGTACTGATCGTAGTGCAAGTTTAAAACCAAAATCTGCAAGGAATTCTGGATGTTTGCCAAAGTTGGAGTAACAGTCGGAGCCGGAATGGTTTCAATGATTACCTCTAGTAAATCAAACAAGTGGTCTTTAAGCTGATTCGGTTGACGGCCAGCTTGGCCACGAGCACCACTAGTGTAGACTATGGGAAAGTTTAGTTGCTCATCACTGGCTCCTAAATCCAAAAACAAGTCCTCAATTTTAGCCAAAGTTCTACTGGGATTGGCGGCAGGTTTGTCAATTTTGTTAATAGCTACCACCACTTTCAAACCCAAACTTAAAGCTTTTTTCAAAACGAAGCGAGTTTGCGGCATTGGACCCTCTTGAGCGTCAACCAATAGCACTACTCCATCAACCATACGCAAACTGCGTTCCACTTCTCCACCAAAATCGGCGTGTCCTGGTGTATCAACCAAGTTGATCTTGTAATCTTTGTAATAAATACTGGCGTTTTTGGCCTTAATGGTAATGCCTCGTTCGCGTTCTTGATCGAGGCTATCCATAATCAACTCCCCCAGTTGTTCTAAATTACGAATGTGTAAAGTTTGCCTAATCAAAGCGTCTACCAAAGTGGTTTTTCCATGATCTACGTGGGCAATAATAGCGATATTGCGAATTTTATCAGCTGGATAGATAGACATACAAAAATGGCTTCTAAAAACTGTAGACACAGTCAGAATTTGCAAAGTAACTAGAAAATCTAAACTTTGTCAAAACCTAATAGTGTTACCTTTTTCAAGACACACACTAAACTCAACCATCCGCCAAACCAACAATTGGCATAAACTACTAATGAAAGTAGTAACTGAGCTACCCCCTAAATGCAATTAAACTCATCTTAGATATTCCGCACACCCTTGAGCGAAACTCTTTAATTAATGTTGAATAATTCGAACAAAATCAGTAAATGTCCGTAAACCTCAAGAATTAGCTAGTTTTACCAAATTTAACTAAAATTCTGGCCAGCCGCGATTGCCAACAAACTTTGTCAGGCTATTATTCAAAAACGTCTTTCTTCGGTTTTGTGCTATAAGCTAATCTAACAAGTGTTAGACAATCAACTTTAGACTACCTTGATCGCCCGACTAGTATCTCCGGTAGTTAGATAACTATCTAAAACTTGAATAATTTGTTCAGCAATACGCTCTTGAGCTTCTTCAGTACTACCACCAATATGAGGGGTTAAAATCACGTTAGGCAATTGCTGTAATTCGTGGTAAAAACCAGGCCCATTCACTTCTGGCTCTTCTGGGAAAACGTCAATGCCAGCACCCATGACTTTACCGTTTTTAATAAACTCCACCAAAGCTTCGTAATCTAAAGCTGAGCCGCGGCTAAAGTTAAGAATCACAAAATTCTTCTTGGCCGCCTGAAAATGTTCACGAGTAAACACAGGTTTACCCGAGGGAGCAAAAGTATGTAAACTGACCACATCCGCATATTGCAACAATTCTTCAATAGAATTACACTTAGTGGCTTGACCAACTGGTGATTTGTCAAACACATCGTAGTAAAATACCCTAAACCCAAAGGCTTCAGCCAGTTGACCCACTTGCGAACCAATGTTACCATAGCCAATAATTCCCAAATTTTTTCCCTGAGCTTCCCAACAATTACGCCAATCTTTTTGCCAAATACCGTTTTTCAAAGCCACACTGCGATCATACACGCGACGCAACAGTAAGACTATTTCTGCCACTACCAGTTCCACTACACTTCGTGTGTTGGCGTTAGGAGCGTTAAACACTGGTATACCCAGCTCATTGGCCGTTTTTACGTCTACGTTGTCAAAGCCTGTGGCAAACAGTAGCACACATTTTAGATGCCTGGCCTGTTGCAACACCTCAGCGTCAATTTTAGTTTTAGATTTTACGCCCAAAATTGTGCAATCAGCCAACTTGGACATTAATTCTGATTTACTTAGAGCTCTGTCTATAAACTCCACTTCGTAGTCTTTTTGTTGGAAAAAGTTAACGGCTGCTTGATGGACGTTTTCTAGTAGTAAAGCCTTGTTTCTGTGAGTAGTTTGCCAATTAGTATTAGTCATAAGTCTAAAAAATTTCTTAGACCAGAAAAAATTTTGGTTTCAGTCAACCTTAATTCTCTTTCTCAAAAAGAGGTTGTACTTGCCCAAACTTCTTGAAAACCACCAATAACATTTCGTTATGCTTAACTAACTTTAGTAACAATCAATCAGTCACAACAACTATCCACTCGCCAGTTACTTCTCAAAAACAGTTTTATTATCTATTGCTTCTTCAGTCTTATTTGCTAACAATCAACAAACAACTAAATCAGATTTCCAGCCTGGAATAAGCCACCTTAATTAGACATTTGATAAACGGTAAAACCAGTTAAACCATTGGCAAAATTTGATGGTTCAACCAGAATAAGAATAAACCATCCAAATGCTCTGTTATTAACCAGTACAGGCTAAAAATACTCTTCAACCAACTCAAAATCGCCTTCTTAGTAAACTAATCAGGTTAGAACCTACCCTAACCACTAATTCGGCTAATTTTAAAGTTGGTTCTATCAATCATAAGAAATCAGCGTAAATTTGTCTTAATTCCTGATCCGTTAGACAATGTTTGGGTATATTTACCCGATTGTTATGCAAATGATAACCTTCGACTTGCAGTTGTAGTCTTTGTTGCACTCCCTTAGCTCCCAATTTTAGCGAAGCAATAAAACCATCTTTAGCTACTACTCGGTACCAAGGCACAATTTCACACTCAGCCACACTTAAACCACTTAAAATCCAACCAACTACCCTTGGGGGTAAACCCACTAATTGGCTAATTTGGCCAAAATACATAACCTTTTGAGGTGGTATACGGCTAATTATAGCCAATATCTTAGCCTTGTTGGAGAGCATAAAGTTGTTGTCTATTCCAACTGGGAATTTTTACCTTTAATTTTAGCTTGGTTACTATCTTTTATCTCAGAATTACTTGAATTTGATTGTTGGGTAAAAATGATTCGAAACTCGTTACGTTTTCTATACAAAAATACCACTAACAAAACCAATAAACCAAAACCCAAAAACACAGACAAACCAGTTACTCCTCCTGTAATTGGCAAAGGTCCCGGCGGAAACGGGTTATTGTTTGGTCGAGGATTGTTACTGGAGTTGTTATTAGAATTGTTATTACCAGAATTGTTATTACCAGAATTATTATTTCCAGGAATATTTTGATTTTGGTTATTACCGGCATTATTGTTGTTATTGTTGTTATTGTTGTTACCACCTCCTCCGCTGTTATTTCCGTTATTATTATTTGAACTTGAACCAGTTACTTGTAAGGTAACTACAGCTTGGCCACAATCAAATTGGGCATTACATATTCTGTAGGTAAAACTATCTTGACCAGCAAAACCAGAATTGGGGGTATAGTCAATAAAAAATCCAACTACTGTTGCCGTACCGTTGCTCGGGGGGTTAACTACTCCAATACTAGTTCTATCTAAAAAAGAATTGATAGCTATATCGTTATTACTCACATCTATTCTGACAGTTTGTCCTTGCGTAGTGGTAGCCTGGTCGTCAGCTGGTTGTACCCCAGCATTGGGGTTACCTTGAAGATTTATAGTTATCTGAGAAGTATCTGTGGTTTGAGCAACTACTACTATTGCTGGCCAAGCAATACCCAAAAACCAACTCGTACAAAAAAACAAATAAACTATAATTTTAAACCACAATCGATTACCAGCAAACCAACCTAACCAGATATATCAAAACCTACCTAAACTACCAAGTTTGGCTTTGCATAGGCTTTTGGCAACTAATTTTGATAACATAAATAGGCAATTTTGTTGGTTATCTTTCTAAGTATTTTTGATTTTTGTGTTCT
>Ga0209018_1001190_pt1 | contig 21838 bp, 14 predicted proteins | sample YNPBryBLVA2012_FD_185814 | JGI IMG/M metagenome (GOLD analysis project Ga0209018, IMG submission 185814) | Anoxygenic and chlorotrophic microbial mat microbial communities from Yellowstone National Park, USA - YNP Bryant BLVA 2012 (SPAdes)... ...
TCACCGGTGGAACGGGCGGCGACGGCGGGGGAGTCACCGGTGGAACGGGCGGCGACGGCGGGGGAGTCACCGGTGGAACGGGCGGCGCCACCGGTGGAACGGGCGGCGGTGTTGGCGGCACGGGCGGGGGAGCTGACGCTTGTCCTGTCGAGTCTGGCGACCCGGCCTGCGATGCGTGCATCGACACGACCTGCGCTGGCGAATGCACCACTTGCTTGAACACCCCCGCGTGCTCGGCACTTCTGGACTGCATTCTCCAGTGTTCCCCCAACGACAGCCAGTGCCAGCAGCAGTGCGCGCAGCAGAACCCCGGAGGGATCAACGCACTCCTGGCGTTCCTGGGTCCCAACGGATGCGTGGCGGCGAACTGCGAAACCGCATGCGGAGGCGGGTCTGGCGGATCGGGCGGGTCCGGGGGCACGGGCGGCGCCGGGGGCACGGGCGGGTCCGGGGGCGCGGGCGGCTCCGGCGGTTCGGACGCCTGTCCGCTCTCGACCGGCGCTCCGGAATGCGATAGCTGTCTGGATTCGAGCTGCGGGGACGAGTGCTCGGCGTGCGTGAACGACACGGAGTGCATGGCACTGCTCACTTGCGTTTCGGCCTGTTCTCAAGGCGACAACCAGTGCGTCCAACAATGCGCCATGCAGCATCAGGGCGGCATCAACCTTCTCCTGGCGTTCCTCGGGCAGGACGGCTGCGTCGCCACGAACTGCATGCAACAATGCAACTGAGGATTCGACGGCAGTGGCCGCGGATGGTGGCTGCCGTGATGCGAGGCCGACGGCTGACGAGCAAGCCTGCGCATGGGGTGTGTGGCCGTTCGGGCCGGTCGTTCGACCCGTACGTGGTGAGCCTCTGCCCCCCCAGGCGCAGACGCTGGCCGAGCGCTTCTTTCCCCTGACTCGACTGGACGAGGCGTACGCATGAGTTCACGCGCGTTGGTGCGGACCAGCCTGGCAACCCTGCTGTGGTGCGGTTGCGGCTCGGACTCGACGGAGATCAGCCCTGTTTCCCAAGGCGGCGGTGCCGGCGGCGCCAGCCTCGACGCAGGGGACGACGCGCCGGACACCGGCGGCACGGGGGGTACGGAAGATGCCGCGGTCGAAAGCGATGCGCCCGTGAATACGTCGCTCGGGGATCCGGCTCGATTCCCGACCGACTGTCTGGCGAGCTGTCAGGAGGCCTGCGCGCGGCTCGATGCGTGCGGCGCGTCGCAGTCGGCCTATCCTCTCGACCAGAGCGAATGTCTCGCCCGCTGCGATCTTGCCGTCGACGGTCCGGTCTGGGATGATATTTCCGCGAGTTTCCGCTGCTGCGCGTCCCAAGCCGAGTGCGGTGACGTGGCCACCTGCGGTGGATGGCTGGCCCATCCCGACCCGGTCCCGTCCTGCGAGAAGCTCTGCGACTGCTTCGTGGGACGGGCGACGGTCCCTCCCCCCCCGCGGGCGCCAAGGCGCCGCCCGGCTATCGGTTTGCGACGGATGCGGTGGTTTTCGAAGGCGGTGCGCTTCAATCGCCAGGTGGGTTCGGGATCCAGGTGCTCTATGCAGGAACACGCTCCGCGGTCCGGTTCGCGTCACCGGTGGACCGTGCGCAGCTTGCCGCCCTGTCCGGCGGCGCGCGGATGCTGCCGACGTTCTACGATACGGCGGGCCGCCTCGTTGCGGCGCACGGCTCGATCGTGCTCGTGCTCGGTTCCCCTGACGCGCTCCACGCAGCCGAAAAGGTCGCGCGCGATCACGGGCTCTCCGCCCCGACCAAGTTGAGGTACGGCGACCACCTCTACACGATCGAGGCCAGCGACCCCTGGAAAAGCGTGTTGGCCTTGCCCTACTTTTCCGCGATCCCTGGGGTCGTCGCCGAGCTCGACATGGTGCGTCACTACGTTCCAAATTTCATTCCTAACGACCCGCTATTCCAGGATCAGTGGCATCTGCGCAACCTGGGCAAGAGCCACGCCATCGAGGGTGTCGACGGGCGCGTGTCCGAGGCCTGGGATGTCGCGCGCGGCTCCCCGGATGTCGTCATTGCGATCAACGACGACGGGATGGACGTGAACCATCCGGACTTGAAAGACAACTGCCTGCCGCCGCTCAACTTCCCTGCCGACTGGGAGCAGAAGATGACCACGACGGGGTTCGGGTGGCACGGGTCTTCTTGCGCGGGCGTTGCAGCGGCCGTTGGCAACAACGCGGTCGGGGGTTCCGGCGTGTGTCCCCGCTGCAAGCTGCTACCGCATCTGCTGGGCGAATCCACCGGGATGAGCTTTAGCGTCACGGACAAAGAAATCGCCGACGGGTTCGTGCAGATGGTGGATGCCGGGGCGTGGATCATCTCGAACAGTTGGGGCATGGCTTTGGGGGACCCGAACTTCGAGGTATCGTCATTCCAGCCGCCGCCCGCGGCAACGGTCGTCAAGAGCGCGTGGGCGTATGCCGAGACGCAAGGGCGGGGCGGAAAGGGTACGGTCATCCTGTTTGCGGCGGGCAACGAGAACGAACCGACCGACTCCTATACCGGATATGCCACCAACCTCGGCGTGGCAGCGGTCGACGACCAGGGGCTGAAAGCGTACTACAGCAACTGGGGTTCTGGCATCGCGATCGCGGCACCGTCCAACGGCGGAATCAACGGCATCACGACGACGGCGGCGGGCGGGGCGTATACGGCAGACTTCGGCGGAACGTCGTCTGCCTGCCCATTCGCCGCGGGCGTGGCAGGTCTCGTCCTGTCGGCCAACCCGGACCTGACAGCCGCGGAGGTTCGCGCCATCCTGAAAGCGTCGGCCACGAAGATCGACCCCGTCTGGGGCAAGTACGACACGAATGGGCACTCGCCCTACTACGGTGCGGGAATGGTGAACGCCTACCGCGCGGTGAGGCTGGCAAAGGGCGATTGCGCGCCCGCGGACGACTGCCCTGCACCGTCGGACCAGTGTCTTTCGGGCTGCGACAAGACCCAGTGCGGTCCGTGCAGGTCGGATGCGGAGTGCGGGGCGGGGTACGTGTGCCAGGCCGTGCCGCCGCTGGGGCGCAGCGTGTGCGTGCAGAGGGACGACGGCACCGGTTGCCCGGCGGAAACCGAGTCGATCGCTGGATACTGCATTCCTACTCGCCACGCGTGCAACCTGTGCAGCGAGGAGGCGTGCAACGGGCGCGACGACGACTGCAATGGGGTTATCGACGACGGCGACGTATGCGAGCGCCCTGTTGCGGATTGCACCTTTCTTGGCCGCGGGTGCGCATCCGGCGAGGTCTGTGCGGCGAACCACTGCGTGCCCGGGTGCGTGATGCCCTACAACTGCAAGGAAGACGGAGCGCAGTGCCTCCCTGTGAAGGATCGCTACGGCGCCTTCGACGCGCAGGCGAAGGGCTGCTACGTCGATACCACTGCACAGGGATGTACGGCGGCTTGCCAGGTGCTGGTGTCGTCGCTGGACGACGCGAAGATGGCGAGCTTCATCGACTGCATGGGTGACGGTGCCGCGGCTTGCTCTACCGTGCAGCAGTGTGCCCTACAGCTCCCTATTTCCTACTGATGCTGCAAACGGAATGCTCGGCGTGCGACCGTGCCAGCCAGGGAGGCCAGGCGGTTGGGGTCAGAACTGCCCCGACCCACCTGTCTGGCAGTTCACGCACTCCGGCGCGTTGGGCGTCTGGTTGCAATACAGTGGGCAGTAGCCTACGCGATTGAACACCTTGGGTCCACCGCTGCCGTCGTCGATCTCGTCGCACTCGACGCTCAACCCCACGACGCTCATCTCGCCGTATCCGCCGGAGTTGGCGAACTTCATCGCGCATTGGACCTGCGCGGGGCTGTCAGCAACCCAGGAATCGAGGGGTGGGAAGGGCGTGACCTGGTTTGCCACGGGATAGTCACCTTCGGTGCAGACACTGATCAGGGTGCAGTCGGCGGCCGACGGATTCTTCACGTCGCCGGCCTTGAGCGTGTAACAGAGCTTGAAATGGCCTGCGCAATCGACCTTGAGCGAGTTGGTCGACCAGGGCTGCGAAGGCTTGGGCACAGGCAGGCTGCTGATGGGCGGACAGGCGGCGCTGTTGCCGTTGAGAATCGTGCTGACCGCACCAGCGGAGCCGGGGCCGCCGCCCGAGTCGATGAAGCACGGCGACAGGTTGTCGACCTTCCATTGACCCGCCGAGAAACACAGGCATGCCGCCGCACCGCTGTCGCCGGTGGGAAGCTGGTATCCGACGCAAGGCCCCCACTTCGCCTGGGTTTCGCCTTCCGCCACGCATGTCGTGGTTCCGTCGTGACAGATGCCACGATTGCGATTCTTCCTGAAACCGGGCCAGCAGGCCGCCTGCTCTCCCGGCGTGGAGCAGGGACACCCTTCGCGGTTCTTGTCGTCGGGACACTCGGGCGTGCCGCCCGGGGTGGGATACGACATGCCGCTGTCGAGGCACTGCTGCGGAGGCGGATCGTCAGCCCAGTATGCATCGGGATCGAACCGCGGGCCGTCGCCCAGCGGGTTCGCGTCCGTCAGCATGCCTCCTCCTGCGCCCGAGGCGCCCGACCCGCCGGAGCCGGCGACCGACCCATCGGCTCCCGAGGCGCCAGCTCCGCCTCCCGAGCCGGACCCCGACCCGCCTGCGCCCGGCACGCTGCTGTATCCCGAGTCCCCGTTGCCCGACGAGCAGGCGAAGCCCACGACTCCCGCAGCGCCAAGCGCCACCACCACACCCAGCCAGCGCGCTCGTTTCATGCCACTCACCCTACCCGATTCGCTGGCATCGTCAAGCGTCTGTCTGCGTGGCGCAGCGTGTTATCCGCACGATTCGCGCGCGTCAGTTAAGTATGGTCATTCCGCTTGCCACCGAGCTAAAACTGTCGGACATTGCGCGCTGCCCCAACCTCCCATGAGCCAGGTATTCCGTCGCTGTCCGCACTGCCAGATGCCCCATCCCGTAACGCTTACGGTATGTCCGCAGACAGGCAAGGACATGGGGCCCGCACGGTCGTCGCGTCCAAGCCCACCGGTACGCGACAGCTGCACGCCCGAACCGGCGCGCACACCAGACAGTTCCGTGCCACCCTCCGGACCGCTGAACAACTCCGCGCCGCTCTCGCCGGCAGCGGCGGTGCCGGGCGTCAGGCCGCCGGGTGCGTCGTTGGTCCCACCGCCCAGTGCATTGCGGGACATCGAGCCAGGCACGGTGCTGGACAACACCTATCTGATCCATTCGCCGATGGGAACCGGCGGGATGGGCCAGGTGTTCGCGGGCGTCGAGATTCACAATCAACGCCCCGTTGCCGTGAAGGTGCTGCCGGCGAACATGGTCCACAACGAGGACTCGATGCGCCGTTTCTTCCGCGAAGCGAGAATCACGGCGGCGCTCAACCATCCGAACATCTGCCGCATCTTCCACTTCGGAACCCTCGAGAACCGTCGTCCGTACTATGTCATGGAGCTGCTCGACGGCGAGCCGTTGTCCGCCCGCATCTCGCGGGAGGGCGCGCTGCGCTTCCTCGACGCGGTGGAAATCATGATGCAGCTTTTGGCGGGACTCCGGGCAGCGCATCGTAGCGGCGTCATCCACCGCGACATCAAGCCTGACAACATCTTTCTCCACAACCGGGCAGACGGGCGTCAGATGGTGAAGTTGCTCGACTTCGGACTCTCGAAAGACCTGGTGCCTATGATGATGACCGGGGAAGACACAACGCAGATGACGGGCACGGGCGTGGTCATGGGCACGCCGTCGTACCTGTCGCCGGAGCAGGCCATGGGAAGCCGCCACCTCGACGCGCGCAGCGACCTGTTCTCCGCCGGGGTGGTCCTGTACGAGATGGTCACGGGGCGGCGTCCCTTTGCATCGCCAACGTATCCAGGCTTGCTGGCCAAGATCACCTCTGCGCCGCACAAGCCGGTGGCCGACCTGCGCCCCGCCACCCCCATCGAGTTGCAGATGGTCGTCGACAAGGCCCTCCAGAAGGAGCCCATCCGGCGCTACCAGCAAGCCGCCGACTTCCTCAACGACCTGCAATTCGTTCGCATGAAACTTCTCGCCCAGGACCAGGAATAGGTCCGTGTCGCGCCCCTTCGATCCCCTCGGGGCGAACGACCTGCCCTGCCTCGGTCCGGCACCCGGGCCGTCACCGGTTTATCGAAGACCGCCTTGCGGACATTCGAGCCTTGCACCCGGCTCGCCGCGCGGTGTAGCGTGAACCCCATCCGAGCTGCGACGCCTCAGGGATGTCGTACTCGTTCGCTTCTGGAGGTTGCTGGTGATGCGTTGGACAAAGTGGTCCCTCTGGGCTGTGCTTGCAGCGACGTTCTTGACGACCGCGGGCGGCTGCGAGCTCATCGCGTCCGTCGATCGCGACAAGATACCGGCCGGGGGGTCGGGCGGATCGGTCGATGCCGGAACGGACGCCACCGGCGGTACGGGCACCGGCGGCACCAGCACGGGCGGCACCGGTGGTACGGGCACCGGCGGCACCGGGACAGGCGGTACCGGCGGCACGGGCACCGGCGGCACCGAGACGGGTGGTACCGGCGGCAGTGCGGGGTCGGAGGGCGGAGTGCCCTGCACCACGCCTGACGATTGCCCCAACACAGGCAGCGAGTGCATCGTCAACACATGCGACGGCAACGTCTGCGGAACTGCGTTCTTGACCGATGGGACGCCCACGACCACGCAGAACGCGGGCGACTGCTTGCAGGTGCAATGCGATGGCAACGGCGCGACCAAGTCCACCCCGGATGATGCGGATCTGCCCAACGACAACAACGAGTGCACGACGGACTCGTGCGACAACGGCATGCCGGTGCACACCGAGGTCACCGCAGGAACTCCGTGCGGCGCGAACCTGGATCTCGTGTGCGACCAAGGGCAATGCGTGGGCTGCGTCACGGGTGCGGATTGCGATGGTACCGATGATTCCTGCAAGACCCGCACGTGCGACAACCACGTGTGCGGTTGGGACTATGTGCCAGCGAACACGCCCGTGCCCGAGGCCGAGCAGACCCCGGCCGACTGCAAGCAGGTCGTCTGCGACGGCAACGGCAATACGGCTGCCGTCGCGCTACCGACGGACCTGCCCGACGATGGCAACGAGTGCACGACGGACTCGTGCGATGGGTCGTCACCCAATTTCGAGCCGGTTGCGCCGGGAACACCTTGCAACAACGACACGCAGGTGTGCACCGCCTCAGGGACTTGCGTCGCGTGCGTCGTACCGGCAGATTGCGGCCAGGATACCGCTTGCCAGCAGCACACCTGCGACAACAACGTCTGCGGCGTCACCAACACGGCAGCCAATACGCCGATCCCAGCCCAGGACCAGATCCCTGGCGACTGCATGCAGATCGTCTGCGACGGCAACGGCGGGGAGATGACCGTCACGCTCGACACCGACCTGCCTGACGACAGCAACGACTGCACGACGGACACCTGCGACAACGGGTCGCCGGTACACACGCCGGTAACGGCGGGCACGCACTGCGGCACGGGCGGCACGCTGGTCTGCGACAATGCGGGGCACTGCGTTGGCTGCAACAGCGTGGACGACTGCACGGGAACCGACACGCTGTGCCAGCACCGGACCTGCGACAACCAGACCTGCGGAATGTACTATGAGCCCGACGACACCGAGGTTGGGACGCAGACGCCAAACGACTGCAAGCACACGGTCTGCGACGGCGCGGGCAACCAGGTCACGCGCAACCTCGACACCGACGTGCCTGCCGACGACGGCAACCCTTGCACAGCCGAGGCATGCGACAACGGCACCCCCGATCACCCGGCGGTGGCGGACAACACTCCATGCGATGACGGTAACGCATGCACGCAGACCGACACCTGCCAGAGCGGCACCTGCACGGGTGGCAACCTCAAGACATGCACGCCGTCGAACTCGTGTCACACCTCGGTCTGCAACCCGACCACGGGCAACTGCGACGAGAGCCAGAAGCAGGACAACACTCCATGCGATGACGGCAACGCATGCACGCAGACCGACACCTGCCAGAGCGGCACCTGCACGGGTGCAAACCCGAAGACCTGCACCGCGCTGGACCAGTGCCACGATGTCGGCACATGCGACCCGGCAACCGGGCTCTGCAGCAATCCGGCCAAGCAGGACAACACTCCATGCGATGACGGCAACGCATGCACGCAGACCGACACCTGCCAGAGCGGCACCTGCACGGGCGCCAACCCGAAGACCTGCACCGCGCTGGACCAGTGCCACGATGTCGGCACATGCAACCCGGCAACCGGGTCCTGCAGCAATCCGCCCAAGCAGGACGGCACGTCGTGCAACGACGGTGATGCGTGCACGCAGACCGACACCTGCCAGCAAGGCACATGCACTGGCGGCAATTCGATAAGCTGCACCACCACAAACGAGTGCCTGAACTCACCGGGGACCTGCAATTCCAACGACGGCTCGTGCAGCTTCACAAACAAGGCCAACGGAACCTCCTGCACGGCAACCGTCGACTACTGCCTAAACGACACGACATTGCGCGACTACGGCAGCACAGCCGGGTGCCTGGACGGGATTTGCGAAACGCCATTCACGGATGTTCAATGCGGGGCCGGATGCGACGCCGGCGCGTGCCTCCCCTACAACCTCATCATCAGCGAGTACGTGGAGGGCAGCAGCAACAACAAGGCAATCGAGATCACCAACCTCGGGTCGCATGCGGCAACTCGTGACAACTGCGCGTTGCGGGTCTACGCGAACGGGGCCACCACGTACTCGTCCGTGAGCCTGACGGCCTCTGGCGTGATCCCCGCGGGCGGCCGTTGGACCCTCTGCAACACCAGCGCTGGCACCGGGCTTTCGCCCAAGTGCGACCAACTCTCGGGCACCGTCTCGTTCAACGGCAACGACGTCGTCGAGATCGTTTGCGACGGTGTGGTGCAGGACACCTTTGGACAGATCGGAAACTCAAACGACATCGGCTCCGGTACGACATCCGCAGTCGATCATACACTCCGTCGTCTCTGCACAGTGACAGTCGGCGACAAGGATGGATCCGACGCCTTCGACCCCGCCTCCGAATGGGCCGGGTTCCAGACCGACTCCTTCGATGACGTTGGCTCGAGGGCGTGCACCTACCAGCACACCCTCACCATCGACGGCACGAACGACTTCCACGCCACCGACGAGATGTTCGCGACCAGCTCAACCGGCTACACGGGCTATGTCACCTGGGACGCCACGTACCTCTATGTCGGCATGAGCGGCCCTGACCTCAGTTCCGGCTCCTCGACCAAGTTCCTCACGGTCTACCTCGGCGGCGCGGCACCGACCACCACCACGGGCGTCAATTACAGCGACCAGCAGCCGACCCTGCCCTTTGGCGCCAAGTATCACCTGCGATGGAAATTTAACAACAACTACACCAACGCCATGGTCTGGAATGGCACGGCTTGGGTCGACGCCGGTTGGGACTTCACGGGCGATGTCTACCAGACGGGCACGTACGTCGAGATCAGGATCCCGTTCGCGGACATCGAAGCCCCAACGACCGTTCCTTTCCACATGGCAATCGTCGATGAAGCCGCTGGCACCCCCAAGACCTACGCGGGTGTGCCGTCCTCATCGTTCACCGATGGCCCAGATCCAGACTACACCAAGTACTACGAATTCGCGCCCACCACGCTCTACGCACCGTGGGCGTTCGCCGTGCATCCGTGATACGGCGTAGTCGCCCTCTCTACTCTTTCCTCAGCACATAAACGAAAGTCGCGTCCCGCGCCCGCAACGGGTCTTCTCCCTCTCCACCATCCTCGAGCAGCGCCCCCGCGCCGGGCAGCAGCACATTGCCCCGCTCGTCGCCGGTTGCGATCAGCGCAGCTTCCCATACCCCCGCATGGCGCAACGCCCGGCCCGCCATGACTTCCGTGGTGTTCATCGCCACCGCCGCGAACAGCACCTGCCCGTCCCGTGACAGCGCCAGGATCGTACGACGCCCGCCCCACACCGCCCCGTCATCCACTCCCGGCTGCAACTCCCCCTGGTCGAGCACGCACCGCGGCGCCTGCATCCACCACTGCCCCGAAGCGGGCGAAGCGTCACCGGATTGCCAGTAGCCGATGCCCAGCATCCCGCTGGCGTCGCGCCACACCACGCATGCTGTCGCCTTCGGACGCTGCAGCACCGCGCCGTCCATGGAAAGGCCGTATCCTCCCCGCGCGGGTCGCTCACCGGGTATCACCATCGCTACCAGGCGCGCCCGCTCCGCCTCCGGCACCTGCCCGCGCTGCCCGGGAATCGCCCTGCCCGGCGCAAGCCTCGTCTCGGTCCGGCTTCGATCGAACGCCACGATCTTCAACAGCGCACCAGCCTGATCTCCGTTGGGATGCAGCGCCATCCGATAAGCTAGTGCCCCACGCCCGTCGCTGGACTCGGCGATTGGCAACCACAGGCCGTCGTCCTTCGAGAACGGCGCAAAAACCATCGGCCCCGGGCTGTGAAGCGTCCATGCCGGCATCGACGCCACTCCCGTCGACCCGCTTGCCGATGCCGCAGGTTCCGGCAGGTTCCAATAGGCTTCGGGACGCTCGTCGAGCCCCCACAGCTTGTTCCAGCCGGCGTCCGCCGCGTAGGCGATGCGCTCGATCCAGCCCATCGCGGCGCGGCCGAAGACCGCCACACCAGCTTCATGCAGCCTGGGTCCCAGCCATGGAACGCGGTGCACGCCCACCCACACGGCGGTGACGCCAAGCATGAGCGTAACCCCGGCTGCCGCGACAAGGAGCTGTCTTCGAGTGCGGGAGGGGCGCGCGCGATCGGTCAAAGAAGGAACCCGATCCGGAGGTTGAAGACAGGAATCGGTGTCTTTCCAATCTTGTCGAGCGTGTCGATTACTTGCACGCTACTCTGCTCGATGTACGGGTCGACCATGGGCTTGACGGCGCCGGGGATGGCCGGACTCACGTCGGTCGAGTACCGCAGGGTACTGGGCGCGATGGGAACCTGGCCGCCGATGTCGAAGCCGAGCGCGAAGCCCGATCCCCACACGGAGAACCACCCGACCTGCGGGGTCAGGATCATGGCTTTCACCGAGCCATGGCTCGTCACCACGAACGGTTGTGGATAGTTGGGAATCGACGCCGTCTGCACGAACGTCCCCTCGGCGCTGTGATATCCCACGCCCGCGCCGATGAAGAACGCGCCGCCGAACAGGTACAGACGCCCGTAGGCGTCGTATTCGCGATACTTGAGCGTCGCCTCGCCGTACTGGGATATCTTGATGTCCGGAATCATGCCAAAGTTGATGCCGAATCCGATGTAGTCGAGAAACTTCGCGGTGCCACCGAAGTTGAGCACATTCGGCAGGCCGGTGCCGACGTAGGGCCCCAGGCGAAGGACGCTGCCCGAATCCTCTTCCTTGGTCTGGTCGTCAGCCTTGTTCGCCGCGGCAGGGGGCGGTGGCGGAGGAGGCTGGCGCGGCGGTGGCGCCGTGTACGCGGGCGGCGGCTCCGGCGGGGGCGGATAGGTTCGCGCCGGTGCCGTAGGCGTGGGCGACGGCGATGTCGTCGCGGCTGGCGGCGCGGCCGGTGCGGGCGGCGCGGCGCTTGTCGATGCAGGCGGCGGAGGCACTGGAGCCGGCGTGGGCGTAGGCGCAGGGGGCGGTTCGGGAGAAGGCGCTGGCTCGGGTGGCGACGCGCTGGGCGGCTCGGCCGGAGGGGCAGGCGGCTGGTCCGGCGGCGGCTGGTCCGGCGGCGGTTGGTCCGGCGGCGGTTGGTCCGGCGTATCCTGCAGGGTCGTTGCAGACAATGCCGGCGCACGGGCGGAAGCAAGCACCGCAGGCGCAAGCAGAAACACAGGAGCGCCCAGTACGAGCAGGATCCCGGACCGTGGTATGTTGTTCGCCCGGTCCGCACCGGACGCGCGTTCGCGTGATGTCTTCATGAGCCGATGGATGCCTCGTTGCCTCGTCTTGCCCAGACGTTCAGCCCGAATCAACGATGCGGCGACCGGACCGGAGGACTGGGACGAAACGGCACCCGGTTGCGGGGTGCCATGGCAAGCGTGCCAGACCACGCCTCGTGATACAAGGAGTTCACTGCCGGCGCGCCGGCAAGGCAGCTCACGTACTCGGGAAGAACGACCGACGGATTGCGCGGTAATGATACAAGACCGCGAGGCACGATTGCTGGTCCGCTACGGCATGCAGGAACGCTCGATCCGGGCCTCTGCCGGACGTGTCGAGCAGTCCACCGTAGCGCACCGACCCCGCGTGGCGCAGCCTGCCCCCGTAACCAAACCTGCTCATCGCACGACCGCACGGCGATGACACCCCAACCCCGTCTATTTTGCCCGCCGTGCCAGCGCTTCCGCCTGCGCGGGGTTGAGCATCGACAGCCAGGCGAGCTTGCCACGCAGCTCCGGCGATGGATTCCCGCCTTGCGCGTGCAATGCCGCGCGCAGCCTCCTGCGCTCCTTGCGCGACAACCCCGCCTCATCGTTGACGGTCACGCCGGTCACGCGCTGGCGGCTGCCACGACGGCTCACGCGCGTCTTCGACGTGTTCAACACGAAGCCTTCGGCGCGCACGATCCGAGAGACAGTCTTGATGAGCTGGTGCACACGAGCAGGATCGTCGCCGGAAAAAGTCAGATCATCCGCATATCTCGTATAGGAGAATCCTAACCTGCGGGCCAAACCGGCAAGTCGGTGGTCGAGCTTGAGCGCCACCGCGTTGCAGAATGCAGGCGAGGTGGGCGCCCCCTGCACGCAGTGCCTCCACCCCACTGGCACGTAGTAGCGACGCCCGTCGACCTCCGTCACCTGGCGCTCCGCCTCGGTGGCGAGCAGCGCAATCACCGACGCGACCGGGAAGCCGTACCCCAGCGCACACAGCAGGCCCCTGACGCGGGCGTAGGTGACGGACGGGAAAAAGTCCTTCAGATCGAACTGGACGAGGACCGTCTTGCCGACGTGGGGCCGGGCGTTGGTGAGCACCGATCGGCCGGACACGAACCCGTGCGCGTGCTCGCCCACGGGCAGGCGCTTGCCGAGCAGCTCATGGAGCTTGCGCTGCAGAGCTTTGAGCTCTCGCTTGGGCGCCATGATGAGGCGCATGCCGCCGGACCGCTTCGGAATGCGGAACAGCACATAATGGCAGACCGGATCGGCTGCCCGGTGCATGGTGAAGAATCGCAGGCGGCCCACGCTCACACCAAGCGCTGCGGCCACGTCCTGCTCCGTCTTCCAGACCGGAAGCCCGTACCTCACGAGCTGCTCTTCGTCGGTCGCCAGGTCGCGCAGACCGCGGTTGCGGGTGCGCAACGAAGAGGAGAATAGCCGCCGGGCCTCGGCAGAATCCATCACGAGCTCGCGCTTCTGCCTGCGAATCCACCGCGATGCTCGGTCCGGCTTGGGCAGCAGCCGGGGATCGCGAAACAGCTTGCGACGGTGGTGGACGGTCTTCGGAGCGCCGGTCAGGTCGACGTTTTCATGCACCTGATCGACGTCGCCGCCGTCACCGAGCAGTAGCGGCGCCTCGCGACGCACCGATTTGCGAGCGAACAGCCAGAGGATCCAGGCCCAGAGGCGTGCAAGCCACGACATCATGACGCAGCCTCGGGGCCACCCGCGAGGGACCGGGCGGAGACCACTCTCGAAGCTCTGGACCCGGGGCTCCCGACGTTTCGTACGTTGGGACCCTGGCGACGTAGCGCGGACATGGTTCCTCCGCGGCGAAGCACCGCGGAACAGCAGGCTGATCTCGATCCGCCCGGTCCCTCCGGGCGACACGGCCAATCTGCCCACACCAGTGCCGCGTCGTCAAGCGTCACGCCAGTCGCCCTCCGGTTCCGACGACGACCTGTCCAGCCGTACGGACGACGGCAGGTCGGTGCGAGCATGGTCGCTTGCGAACAGCAGTGCCGCCATGTGCTCGCACGGTCCCATGTTGAGCAAGTTCTCCCTGAAGAACGCGCAGGAACACGTGCCGAACACGATCCGTCCCGTGTCCCCCACCACGATCTGCGATGTCTGGCCTTCGGCCCGGCCGTCCACCTGCCATTCGCGGTAGGTCATCGCGCGCTCGACCGGACCGTCCGGCGTCTTCAGGCGCCTGACCTTGTGCGTCTCTCGCACCGACACACCGGTGACGTGCACCTGGTTCGTGCGCACCAGACGCAACGTCGCCTCCCGCCGCGGGTCAGGCGGGAAAAGGCGCGCTTCGTCGGGCGGCTCCTCGAACAGCTCGCGGTGACGGACCTCCCGCCGCTCGATGTCGAAGATCGCCCTGCCCTGCCTGCACAGCCGCATGACCGCGCGCTCCGCACGGCGAAGGTCGAAGCCGCACCGTTCGGCGATGGACGCCACATCCATCGCATGCCGTTGTTCCAGTACACGCAGCGCTGCATCGGTATCGCCGCTCTCTGGCTCGTCGGACAGCGACAGCACGTCGAACCCGCCGGTGCGCGTCCACGCATTGCCCGTCCAGCCCGACAAGCCGAGCACGAACGTGACACCTGGCTGGAGGTCGACCGCGAAGAACGACGGAAGCGCCCTGCCCTTGAGGTACACGCGCACCGCCGACGCGAAAGGCAAGAGCGGCTCGAGGAGCTTCAGGCGCCTGCGTCCCCATACACGGATGGTCCGCATCTCGGCGTAGGTGTGCTCCGCGCCGCGCAGCGGTACGCTGTGTTCCCAGGGCTCGAGCACGAGCCTCGCGTCCATCCCCGGCTCGAACACCCACCGAAGCGCGCGGGGCGAAACGCTCGCCTTCGTGTACCGCAGAAACCGAATCGCCGACAGCAGGTCCACCGGGCGCACGCGCAGTCGTGTCCCCGGCATCGCCGCCGCGGACTGCATCTGCAAGAATCCCCGGACCCACGATTCGGGCAGGTCGACCTTCGCCTCGAATCGTCCCCCCGCCCCGACCGTCTGCACCGCAAAGCCCTCCGGCCCCACCCGCAGCCAGGTATCCCGGCTCGACCGGAGCTGTCCCAGCGCGGACCAGAGCCACGCGGTAAAGTCCACGTTGGTCGTGCCGTGGCGAATCTCGCCCTCGCACTCGAGCAAGGCGCGATCGATGACGACGACGCCATAACTGCTCTGATCCTGGCTGAACGCTTCGAAGAAAACTCGGTCCGGATGTACGGTGATCACCGGGTCGAGGACGGTCGCGAAGTACTCGTCGTCGCTCAGCCAGGAGTCGTCGGACCATACGAGCTCCCCGAGGGCCTGCAACGCCATGCGCACCGACAGCACATGGGATCGCGCCACGCGCGCGTGCAGACGAACCGGTCGGCGACGATTGGTGCACAGACCAATCGCGTTCCCGGCGTCGTCGGATGTGAATGCGCTAGGTGACGCATAGTCCATCGGTACGATCATGCGCGAGCCTCCACCACATGGATGACGGGGTGCTCGGTGGGGGAGCGCAACGCGGGATACGCGTGCTTGATGCGTGCGACCAGCGCCAGCAGCGCTTCCTTCGGATAGCGCTGGTCCGGGAGCGCGAATGCATCCATCGCGGCGGCAAGCACGTGCCTGGCGGCATTCTCGTCGCCTTCAGCAGCGCGCCACAACGCCGCGAACGCTTCCAGGCGAGCCTTGCGATGCAGCGGACGCAGCAGCGCCGCGCACAGCAGGTCGAGGTTGTCACGAGCGATCCGTCGCGCGCGATCGTCGTCCGAGCCCAGGGCACGAAACGCCAGGATCTGCGCAAAAATCTGGGGAGCTTCGAGCAGGTCGCGAATTGCCTGGTCGCACGCGAGGTATGCGGTTCGCTTGCGCTCCCACAGCACGCGCGCCAGGCGATTCTTCTTGATCAGCTCGGCGTATCCGTACACCACGAACGCCGGAACCTCGCTGAGCACCGACGCGCCCCTTCGCGCAAACCGCGCCTCGTCGTGCGCCATGGCCTCGTAGTAGCGGGACAGTCGATCGATGACATCCGACGTCTTCCTGTCACCATCAAACCAGCTACGTGTGACCATCCGACTCGCGAGGTAATCGATGAGCGGCTCGTCGTTTGCCTTCATGACGGCTTCGGTGAGCCTTGGGAAAGAGACTTGCCAGCCGGACAGGACATGCTTTCGGAAGGGACCGCGCAGCAGGTCCGGTTCACGCTCGTACAGTTCTGTCGCCACGTCGTCGTCGAGCGGTTGGACGCTCGCGATGCCGAGCGGACCCAGATTGACCTCGCGCCCGACTCCGGCGAGCAAGAGAAGGCAGCGGCGGCGCTCCTGCACGGGGAGGAACGTGTCGCGCAACACACGCCGCACCTGCTCGTTGAACTCGGCTGGCGTGCCACCCACACGCAACACCGCACCCCAAAGCCCAAACCAGCGACGCTCCCATGCCAGCTCCGCCAGATCGTGGACGCCCTTCGACGCGCCGACGAACGAACGCCGGAGGCTCTGGATCCCGTGCAACACGTAGGGGATGACCGCCTCTCCGCGCGCACGCAGCAGGTCGCCGAACACCAACGCAGCATCCGCAGGCAACCATTCGACCTGCAAACGCTTCAGTCTGTCGCACAGCTCGCCCCCATCGAACACACGCTCGGCAAGTTGCATGACATCCCGCCGCCACCGTGCGTCGTCGGCCGTCCGTTTGTAGATGATCGACGCGAACTCGAAGTCGCCGTTGCGCTCGGCGGCTGCGTGCAGGCTCTCCCACAGCGTTCCGCTCGACGGCTTCCACCACGAGGTGATCCTACGGAGCATGTGACGTTCGATAAACGGCCTGGCAGCGACCGGATCCTGTTCGTACAGGGCGAGCGCCGCGGGTTCTTCGAGCGGCCCCATCCACTCGAACTTCGCGAGTTCGGTGCGGCGACGCGCAGGGCTGGGCGCCCTTCGGACACGATCGACCAGTTCCTTTTCCCAGACGGTCTTGTCGGCGACGCTGCGCATTTTCCATGCGTGCAACCGGCAGAACATCTCCACGTCGTCGAGGTCATCGGCAGAACGATGCCACGCCTCCAGTTCTGGTCCGTGCGGGCCGTCCCACGGGTCGAAAGGATTCCCGTGGTCATCGAGTGCCCACGGGTCGAAGTGGGCGAGGATAAAGGGACGGAACAGCACGCGGTTGCGCCGCCAGAGGCCCGGGCCGAACAGATAGGTGAAGCTGCCGAACCGCCAGTCCTTCGCGATCGTGGACAGGGTATCGAGCAGGGAACGGTCGCTGCGAGCATCGGACAGAGCGCGCTGGATACGGTGCTTGAGCTCGGCGTACGACTCCATGGGCCGTCTGTGGCGTTTTCGCACAGCTCTCGCGTACCGCGCAACCGACTGCGTCATGCCCGTGGACGCGAGAGCCGCCATGGCCCACGCCCGACGCCAGACCGCGGCTTCGTGCCATTTCGGCCGCGGCCAAGAGGGCATCCCCGGGGGTTGCCAACGGCAACGAACGTCGAGTGCGCAGCACCGCAAAGGAGACCGGGCAATCGTCTTGCAACAGCCCCGCGCAAGCACGTTGACACCACGTCGCCATTTTCTACGCCATGGGACCATGGCGCTCACCAAGTTCACGGAGAACGACGAGGATCTCTCCACGGACAGGGGATTCCAGTTCAAGTTCTCACCCGATGCGGACAGTGGGTCTGCCCGGAGCATTGCTGGAATCACCAGCGCAACCTGTGCGATCGCTGCGCCCGACGAGTCCGAAGAACTGGCGGCTGCGCAGGCCCAGGTCACACGTGACCAGGTCTGGCAGCGCGCCCAGAAACCCGACCTCGCGCGAGACGTCGACGTGACCACGCCCGCCGCCGTGTTCCGTCCCCAGTGCGGCGCCAAGGGCAAGTTCTGCAACCAATGCAGCGCACGGCTCGCCGCGAATCTCAAGTGCCGAGGCTGTGGCGGAGAGCTGGAACCCGGCAGCCGCTTCTGCGCCGAATCTGGCACGTCCTCACGCTGCATCGACCGCCGCCGCCCGACATCACGGCAAACGCCCGACACGCAGGCTGCCCGCGGCTTGCCTGGCTGTCCGTGATATCATCAGCCGACGTTGCACCTCGGAGGTTCGCCCATGCATCGCACGCGTTCGTCGTCCATGCTCCTCGTCGCGGTGGTCACAGTCGGCTGCGGCAGCGAGTCCACCACCCCATCGGGCGAACCCATCGGCTCGGTGGCCCAAGAGGCCAAAGAGGCTTGCCCACCACCGAACCCGGTTCTGGGTATTGACATCGCCTCGTATCAGCACCCGAACGGCGCGGCGATCGATTGGGCCACGGTGGCGGCCAACCGGCGATTCGTCATCATCAAGGCATCCGAAGGATCGAGCTACACGAACCCCTACTACTCCGAGGACAGCCAGAAGGCTCGCGCGGCGGGGATGGTCGTCGGCGCCTACCACTGGCTCAACTACAATAGCTCCGCGGTCCCCCAGGCCGACCACTTCATCGCATCCATCGGCGGCGCCCTGCCTGACGGCGACCTGCCCCCCATGCTCGATGTCGAAGAGGTCGAGTCGTCTCACACGCCCGCGCAACGTGTGGCCTACATGCAGGGATGGCTCGACCGTGTCGAGCAGGTCACCGGCCGGAAGCCCATGATCTACAGCGGAAGCTGGTACTGGAGCGGATACCTCGGCAACCCGACCGGATACGCTGGTGTCTACCCGATGGTCTGGGCGGCCTACGTGTCCGGCTGCCCCTCCGTGCCCGATGACTTTCCCGGGCTCACCATGTGGCAATACCTTGGCAGCGACGGCGTCACGCCGGGCATCCAGGGCGCCTGCGATCAAGACAAGTTCTACGGGACCGAGGCCGAGTTGCTGGCGCTCGCCCACTCCTCCGGCGGCGATGCCCTCGCGATGATGCGCGACCCGGCCGCGTACGCTCCGCCCCGCAACACCGATGTCGACGGCGACGGCAAGGCCGATGTCTGCGCCCGCGGCTGGGGCGGCTTGCGCTGCTTTGTGGCCGAGACCTCGACGTTCCATGAGATCACCGCGCTCGAAGACCTGTCCGATCCCAACGGCTGGACCAGCTCCACCCTCTGGTCGTCGCTGCGCATGGGCGACATCAATGGCGACAAGAAGGCAGATGCTTGCGTCCGCTCCGCCGAAGGCATCCGTTGCTGGACCTCGAACGGGTCGTCCTGGGACGGTCCGATCCCCGGTCCCGCCCTGTCCGACGCCCAGGGCTGGGGCAAGCCGCAGTATTTCACGACGCTCCGGCTCGCCGATGTGAACGGCGACGGCCTCGACGATATCTGCGCAAGAGCCGCGGCCGGCTTCATGTGCTGGTTGTCGACGGGCGTGGGATTCGGCGATTCCTTTGCGGATTCGTCTTGGAGCGACAGCGACGGCTTCGACCAGACGTCGGCCTACGGCACCATCCGCATGGCGGACATCGACGCCGACGGCGACGACGACGCCTGTGCAAAGACCGCGACCGGCGTATCTTGCATCCGATCTAACGGCACAACGTTTGGTGATACCATCCATGGCCCCGCATGGACCGATGACAACGGTTGGAACAATCTGAAGTACTGGAGTACCATCCGCCTTGCCGACGTCAATGGCGACGGAAAGGCCGACATCTGCGCGCGTACGGCCAACGACTTGCGTTGCCACTTCTCCACCGGAACGGCCTTCGGCAACGCCGTCACCGTCGCCCCGCTCTCCGATGCCTCGGGTTGGGACCAGCCGCCATACTACTTCACGCTCCGTGTGGGAGACATCGACGGCAACGGCGCCGACGACCTGTGCATCCGCAGCTCGACGAGCGTCACCTGCTACGCATGGAACGGCGTGTCGTTCGACGCGGTGACGGGTCCCGCGTGGGGCGACGCGCAGGGATACGGGCCGGAGGATGTGTATCATACGTTGCGCCTTGGTGACGTCAACGGCGACCGAAAGCAGGATCTGTGTATCCGCGCCGCGTCTGGCTGGCAGTGCGAGCTTTCCACGGGGAAAGGCTATTCGGGCTCGATGACCCTCGACGAGATGACGAATCAGGGCGGTTGGAACGCGGATCGTTACTATGGCACCATCCAGATGGCTGGACCGCCGTGCAGGCACGCGCCTGAGGTCTGCAACGGGGTCGACGACGACTGCGACGGTGATGTCGACGAGCAAGGCGTGTGCGACGACGGTGGAAGCGGCCCAGGCGATGCGGATGCGCCGCTCTGGCCCGAGGCGGGGATAGCTGATGGCAGCGCGCAGGTGCCGGATGCGGCGCTGCCGACCAGCCACGCCGCTTCGTCGAGCGCGGCGGACGGCTGTGCCTGCCGGGGCGCCGGAGGCAGGCCGGGTGGAGCGTGGGAATGGGTGCTGACGTTCGCAGCGTTTGTGGCATCGGGCAAGAGAAGGTCGACGCGCATGGGCACATGCCGCCTGCGTTGGTGGTCGAACGCCCCGGAAAAAGCCCACGAACCCACGCGTGGAACTCGCCGCGTCACACGCCTCGCGTAGCAGGCCACGTTCTTGTGACTGCCCCACTCACTTTTCGTTGCTCGTCCCGAAGTGCCAGCCGTACCATGACCGCATGAGCGGCCTCCCCGCCCCGCAACCGCCTCGGTGCCTCGTCGCAACATGGACCGTCGCAGCGGTCGCGCTCTGCGCTCGCAGCAGCAGCGACAGCAGTCCGTCCTCGCGCGCCGACTGCGCAGGCGGCACGTGGCGCACGCCGGACCCCGATACGGTCTGGTGCCCAGACGCGTCGGGCTGCACCTGCGGCAGCGGGCAAGTCCGCTGTATTCCAGCAACCCCGACCGCTTCGAGCGTCGGCGCCTGCACACCCCCAGAAGCGTGCGCCAACGTCGCATTCGCGCGCAACGGCCCGGAAGACTGCACCGGAAGACAGGCCTGCTGTGCCGAGGGCACGTCGGCAGCCTGCGTGGACCCGGCGAGTTGTTACGGAATCGACGAATGCGTGCCATGTCACAGCGAGGGTGACTGCGCCTCGCAAGGCGGTACCGCCTGCGGCCCCGCAGATCCGGGTACGTACTGGGACACCCTGTTGCGGGTCTGCGGGTAGCCAATGGGGCGTCTCGTCCTCACGACAGCAGCCGCCCTCGCCGTCCTCCTCGGCTTGCCGGCGCCGGTTTCCCCTGCAGCCGAGCCGTCGCACCGTCTCGCCAGGACCGACACCACGTTCCTGCTCGTCGAGACCGGGGTATCGCTCGGTCTTCTCGTCGGCGGCAACCTGTTCGAGGTACCGGACAAGTGCCGCTGGTGCGAGCCCACCGACTTCGACAAGGCCGGACACGATGCGTTGATCGCCGACGACCAGAAGCGCGCGGCCGCGGTCAGTCACGTCCTGTCCTTCGGTGTGACGCCTCTGACCGCCGTGGGCGCGGTGAGCATCGCCCCTCTGCTGCGCGATCAATCATCCGACGCACCCGCCAACACGGCCATCCTGCTGAACGTGCTCATGGTGGACGTGGCGTTGACCAGCGCCGTCAAGCTCAATGTGGCGCGGAAACGTCCTGGGTTCTACTACGGGCATCCGGAGAGCACGGAGTTCGGGCCGGGCTCCAGCGAGGAGAACCTGTCCTTCTTCTCGGGCGACACGAGCGTGGCATTCTCGCTCGCCGCTGGCGGCTCTACCATCGCCTTCCTGCGCGGCTACGAGTATGCTCCTTGGGTGGCCGTCGGGAGCGGAGTCGCGGCCGCGGGCGCGGGCGCTCTACGCGTTTCGGCCAATGCCCACTGGCCCACCGATGTCCTCACGGGTGCCCTGGTCGGCACCGCCATTGGTGTCACCGTGCCGCTCCTCCTGCACCCGAGGGTTCACGACCAGGCTGGGCCGGTGGTCTCGGGCACCGCGCCCCTTGCTGGCACACCACCCGCGATCGTGCTGTCGATGCCCTGGTAGCATTTGGCACACGCTGCGCCACACGCCTCGCCGTCACCTTGCCTTGACCCGGTACATTCTCCCCGAATG
>Ga0209018_1001193_pt1 | contig 21798 bp, 18 predicted proteins | sample YNPBryBLVA2012_FD_185814 | JGI IMG/M metagenome (GOLD analysis project Ga0209018, IMG submission 185814) | Anoxygenic and chlorotrophic microbial mat microbial communities from Yellowstone National Park, USA - YNP Bryant BLVA 2012 (SPAdes)... ...
CGCCTTGGGATGCTGCTGCCTCCACTCTATCATTCCACTGATGATTTCGGCGCTCAACCCATTCCAGCCCATTTCCATTTCTTCCTTGTTCATCTAGCTTCCTTCCTTTTCTCTAACACAATCTTACCTCTCTTTCCCCGAAAATTTGTGTCACACCCTCATTGCGAGGAGCGTAGCGACGCAGCAATCCCCGCTCCGGGGAGGATCTTGCTTGCCCTACAGGCACGCTTCGCAGTCGCTACGCTCGCAATAACAGAACCAACAATTAAACACATTACCAGATTATTTTGTTAAACTCCATTCTGCTGCTCAAAGCAATCTTTGAATGGTCCAGTTAACCAATTTTGCTTTGCTCCGCAATGACATTGCAGAAAGAAATGCGATACTTAATCTGTAACTAACAATTCTGATAACTGAAGTATGTTGAGATTTGTCTGATTTCGTGTAGAATATTAATAAATTCGCATCGAGCAAGCAAGGACGTATATGCCTGATTCAGAGTACAGATATGATGTTTTTATCTCGTATAGCCACAAAGACGGGGATTGGGTTCTAAATACACTCGTTCCTCGCCTCGAACAAGGGGGACTAAAGGTCTGTATTGACCACCGTGATTTTGTTCCCGGAAAAGCCGTTTTGCTGAATGTTCAAGATGGTATTCGTCAGAGTCGACACATTTTGTTGATCCTTTCTCCGAATTGGGTCGAAAGCCAATGGGCGCAGTTTGAAGCCGAAATGGCGCGTAGCAGCGACCCTGAGGGGATCAAGTTACGCACCATTCCCCTTCTCTGGAAGCGCTGTACAATCCCCGAGCATATCGCCACGCTCACTTATGTGGACTTTACCCAAAAGCAGAACCTTGATACGGCCTGGTGGCAGTTGCTCTCTGCATTAGGGGTCCCTTCAGACAAGATTCGCACTCCCAAAAAGGTACATCCTGCCCGACATGCGCGCAGGCCGCGTCCCAAATTGCGTCGCTTGACCAAGAAAGAAAATAGTTTACTCTTGTTTTCGTTGATTGTATTCTTGGTTATGATTGTAAGTGAGTTGGTGACGATTTGGGTTATCAAAGCAAGTGAACGCGACTTTGATCGCTTGCCGACAGAAACAAGTCCGATTGTTGTGCTTACGTCGCCTGTCCTCTCGCTTCTTCCCACTTTGACGGCTACATCCGCCACACCGACTTCGACCTATACACCGACTGAGACCGCGACCATCGCGCCAACTGCAACCATGACCCCAACGAATTTCCCGGGGTGTATTGATACGAACATGTGGAAGGCCTTTACGACAGAATCGGGTTTTTCGCCCCAAATGCAAAATGGGTGCTGGCTGTTGAGTGATTGGGGGATTTCCTTCTATAACGGGGATTTCTCTTTTCTGGATGGCGCTTTCACACGAGTTGAAAAATACGGCCTGTTTCGTCCTGTTCCATGGATTTCTACGATTGAATTTACTTTCCACCCATCTTACTTACGCAATACTGAAATCTGGATGGGAATCACTCGCTCTTCCGATACCATCAACGACGGCGTGTTTTTCGTCTATCAGGCAAGTGGCTCGTTCGATGTTCGCTATACGGATACCAGCGGTCGGGTGTCTCTCTACTCGAATGACATCAAAATACAGCCTCTCAAGGGTCAATATCTCATCAAAATGACTCTGGCTGGCGAGCGACTTTCCATTTCTGTCAATGATGCGTTTTGGCGTTTATCTGATCTCTCTGTACCCTATCTCTTCCCTAATTTCTTTGTAGGGTACCAGAGCTTCCCCAATGGCTCGGTGAATGTGCACATCACTGCCCCTGTCGTGACAGAAAAATAAAAAAACAGGGCTGTCAACAAATGGCAGCCCTCGTTTTTTGCTTCTTTTTCCTTGGGGGAATGGTTCGAATTATGCTTTGGTAATGACCACGAATACCATCGGCCTTCGGCGTGTCTCGTTATAGAGCAGGCTGCGGACAGCATCGCTGATCAGTTTCTCGTTATCCAGCCCACCGCCGTTAACCAGCTCTGAGACCTTTTTCTGCACGGCCGGGATCAGACCATCGGGATCTTCGGGCGAAATAAAACCACGTGTCAACACTTCTGGCTCTTGGAGCAGGCGACCCGAGTATTTGTCCAGGGTGACCGTAATCAGCACGATTCCTGAACGGGCTAACTGCTCCCGCTCCCGCATTACATCCAGGTCTATCTCGCCAACCGATTCCCCTTCTACAAAAATATAGCCACCGGGCAGCCGTTCAGCCAGTCGAACTTGACCGTTGGTCAGTTCAATGACCTGACCGTTTTCGACCACAAAAATATTCTCATCGGGAATTCCTACCTGCCTTGCCAGCACAGCGTGACGTTTCAACTGATGGAGTTCACCGTGAATGGGCACAAAATGGCGTGGTCGCACCAGGTTGAGCAAAAGTTTCTGCTCTTCGGAACTGGCGTGACCCGAGACGTGTACCGGCAAAATAGCCTCGTACAATACCTCTGCCCCACGTCGGATCAGCCGGTTGATGGTCTTGTTAATCGCTTCTTCGTTGCCAGGAATCGGATGGGAAGAAAGAACAATCGTATCGCCTGGTTCCACGTCAAAGAAACGGTTGGTACCTGTAGAAAGTCGCCCAATGATCGAAGATGGTTCGCCTTGCGAGCCGGTGCACATCAGCACCACTTTCTGAGGCGGTAAATGCAGCGCCTCCTCCAGGCTGACCAGTGTGGTATCGGGCACTTCCAGATAACCTAACTGACGCGCCATTTTGGCGTTATCTACCATGCTGGTTCCCACAAAGGCCATCTTCCGACCGTGTCTCACGGCGGCATCGGCTACCTGTTGCATGCGCGAGATCAGCGAAGCAAAAGTAGCGATGATAATCCTCCCCGGCGCTGTACGGAAAACTTCGTCAAACGCCGGTCCAATGACTCGCTCGGATTGTGTCCAGCCGGGGCGCTCGGAGTTCGTTGAATCGGCCAGCAAAATATCCACCCCCCGTGCTGAGAATTCAGCCAGTTTGGCAAAATCGGTTGGCCAGTTATCCACGGGAGTCTGATCAAACTTGTAATCCCCCGTATGAACAACCAGCCCGGCTCGCGTGGTGATTCCCAGCCCAATCGCGTCTGGCACAGAATGGCAGACGTGGAATGTTTCAACTTTGAAGGGCCCGATCTGGACTGTTTCACCCGCCTGGATTTGGATCAATTGCGCGCGGTTGGCCATGCCGTGGCGCGCCAGTTTGACCTCAATCAGGCCCCGCGTCAGACGCGTCGCATATACCGGAGCGGGGACATCCGCCAGCAAGTGATGAATAGCGCCGATATGATCTTCGTGGCCGTGGGTGATGATGATGCCGTCCACGCGATTGGCGTTATCACGCAGGTATTGAAAATCGGGAATGATGTAGTCCACGCCGAGCATATCGTTATCCGGGAACATCAGCCCGGCGTCTACTACCAGGATATGGCCGTCAAACTCGTAGGCCATCATATTCTTGCCCACCTCGCCAAGACCGCCGAGGGGTAGAATCCGTAAAGTCTCTTCTTTGTTTTTACTTATGTTTTTCATTATATTTTTGCTCCCCACTTTGGCAACACAAAACGCCCCAGAAAGGGGTGGGGAGAACTTCCTGTTTGAGAATTGCTAAACTGCCACAGGCAGTGAAAGTCAAATTAACCAAACACTGTCAGTATAGCAGGGGAGCAGAGGATTGTCAAATTCCCAAACTCAAGAAGATTCCTGGCTAACGTGTTTGCGAAAGGTGAAAAAACTTCCTCGAACCCTTCGTGACCTTCGTGTTGGACGAGTTAGGGAGACCAGCCAATCTCAGCCCAGGAGACCGCCGAACTGGCGGCAATGTTCTCTGAGCAGGCTGGCTTCCTGCTCCACAAGAATCTTGCGTGGCGAGTCTCCCAGTTCGAGGGCGGAGAGGGCGGGCGCAAAACTCAGCCGGGGGGAAACGTACAGGCTGCCTGGGCGGAACAACTGCTCGAGCACCTGACCGAATTCCGCCAAAAGACGCTTCTGCAGGCTGCCGCGCCGTAGCCATGTAAGGGGATGGCGCGTCCATTTTGGGGAGAGAATATGACTGACCGCAGTCAGCAGGACGCGAGCGTGGGGAACGAAGCGCAGGAACAGGCTGGAGGCTTCTGTCCAGCGCTGTAAGTTTTCGAGCGCCCCGGAATAGACCGCCGGGTCGGGGTCAATTGTGCCGGAGCCCATCAACAGCACCGCGCCGCCGTCCTTCAGATAGCGCAGTGCCGAGAGCATTCCTGCCATGCGCCCAGCGGCGTTGTCGGTGTTGATTGGGATGAAAAAAACGCGCTGGCTGAAATTGTGCAGGCTGTGGAAGAAAGGCAGGTCGGAGGCAATGATGCGCAGGTCAGGGCGTGGCAGGCGAGAGGCGATGATCAGGGCATCGTACGCGCCGGGATGGTTGGAGATGACCAGCAGCGGCCCATCTGCAGGGACGTTTTCCTGCCCGCTGGCGAGAATGTCACGGCACCAATGGGCCAGAGCCCAGTCGGCGGCTTTGTCCAGCCCGTGTTCGGCAATCATGCAGTCAAAGGTCAGGCTGATCTCTGCAAGTCGGCGGATGGCTTTGCCAAACAGGATGGTGCAAAGGCTGCGCCAGTTTTCCGTTGGCGGCAGACCGAGGATTTTCAGGATTTCTACCAGGATAGCGTCGCTTACCTGTTGGATTTCTTGGCCGAATTTCATAAGGCAGGGTCACCTCCTAGTATTTCACTAGTAGGGTTTTCTGGGGCAAGATGACAGCCAGGATCAGGCTCTTGGCGTCAGCATCGTCGCATAGGTCGGCTTTGCTGAAGGCGTTTACTTTAGAAACTTTAACACTTTTATTTTTTAAGGTTTCCAAGCGGTGTTACAATATTCTTACAGGAGTAAATTATGGACAAGAAAAAAACAAATTTTTCTCTTGGGGAAGACTGGTTGGCAGTAATTGTTGCTTTCCTGATCATTCTGCTCGCCACCGTCGGGTGGTTAGGCGAAAAGGGACTCTTTATCCCCTTTTAGGTAAATAGCCTATGAATACGAAAAATTCTTGCTCTATTCTACCCATCCTGCGAGTCATCAGTGGCCTGGTTCTAACTCTTGCTCTTGGTATTCTGGCCTGGTGGCTCTCTAAAAAGGTTTATGCCCTCGAATTGCCGCTCAACATTCCTGGCAAGGTGCTTGAATATCCCATCTGGGCTGTCCTTTTGGGAATCGGTGCCAATCTTCTCCTACGCTTGTTTGGGGGGCGCGAGTTCATCCGCCCTGGTGTGCGCACCGAATTTTTCCTGAAAATCGGCCTGGTGTTGATGGGAGCGGGCATCAATCTGCAATTGTTGGTCACAACGGCAGGCGGGGCCATTTTGCAGGCCCTCATCATGATTACCAGCGTGTTTTTCTTCACTTTCTGGCTGGCTACTCGCCTTGGATTGGATGAAAAACTCCGTGCTGTTATGTCCACAGCACTGGCGGTGTGTGGAGTCTCGGCGGCAATTGCTGCAGCCGGGTCGGTGCAGGCCAAGAAAGAGCAGGTCACCTATGTGGTGACGCTGGTCATCCTGGTTGCTATGCCTATGATGGTCATTGCCCCTCTGATTGGTGAGTCGCTCCATCTGCCGGATGCTGTGGCGGGCGCCTGGTTTGGCGGCAACATAGACACTACAGCGGCAGTCATCGGCGCGGGCACCATTTACAGCGAAGGCGCGCAGAAGGTTGCGACCATTGTCAAATCTACCCAGAACGCGCTTATCGGTGTGATCGCTTTTCTGCTAGCACTCTATTTCGCTAGCCGCGCTGAAAGCGGTAAACGTCCCAGCCTGCGCATCATCTGGGAGCGTTTTCCAAAATTTGTGCTTGGCTTTGTCCTGGCCTCTATCCTTTACAGTGTGGGCTGGATAGACGGCGGCAAAGGCACAGCCATTGAGGCGCTCAAGAACTGGGCTTTCACCCTGGCCTTCGTTTCGATGGGCCTGGAATTCGCCTTTGGCGAACTCAAATCCATGGGCTGGAAGCCGGTTGCCGTTTTCCTGATAGCCACCCTCTTCAACACCCTGCTGGCGCTGGGCGTGGCCTGGGCGATTTTTGGATATCTCCTGCCGATCGCTCCCTAGTGGATTTTTGTGACCGCTCTTCTAACCCTTGACCTGGTCCGCCTCGGGGCGCACCGGGCGCGGACCTTTTGCCTGCCACCCGCCAAACCGGTCTCTTCCCTCCCTGAGGCGCTGGACTTCGTCAACGCGCGCGGCTTCGTCTATTTCTGGCCCATCTCGGGCGTGGACCTGCCCTCGCTGTGGACGGCGGTCGCGGGCGATCGCCCCGTCGCAAGCGCTCATGATGACCCTGGCCATATCACCTGGCGCTGGAAAGACGACTCACTGGGTCAGAAAGTGTGGTACTACGCCAAAATCCTGCGCCGCAAGGCCACCTTTCTCTCGCTGGAAATTGCGCCCTGTTTCTATGCCTTGTCTGAGAACTACGGCGCGCCCGAAGAAGACCATATCATTGCCTATGAGGAGGGACGTTTGACGCTGGCGGCCAGGCAAGTGTATGACGCTTTACTCGAAAAAGGCGCCCTGGACACCATTTCCCTGCGCAAGGAAGCCCGCCTTCTCAATGCCACCGAATCGGTTTTTAATCGCGCCCTGGAAGACTTGCAGCAAGATTTCAAAATTTTACCGCTAGGGGTGGCCGAGGCGGGGGCCTGGCGCTACTCCTACCGCTACGACCTCACCAGCCGTCACTTCCCCGAGTTGGTCGAGCAGGCGCGTTCCATCGGGGAGGCCGCGGCACGACAAAAACTTGTCCGTTTGTATCTGGCTTCGGTCGGTGCGGCCCAAATGAAAGATATCACCAAATTGTTTGGCTGGTCTCCCGAACTTGTCACTCGAACTGTGAAACGACTGCTCGACGGCGGCGCCATCGTCGAGGCCAGCCACCCGCAAAAAGCGGGCCTCTGGTTCACCTTGCCGGAGTTGGCCTCTTGATTTTTTTAACTGCACGTTTACATGCCTGCCACCGAGAGCGGGTATAATGACCGCAACCATTGTTTTGCAAGTGGGTTTTCTATTTTGCGTTGTTCTGTTGCAAGAAGGTCAATTACGATCTGCTACAAGTGGCCACCGCGTCACAGACGTGATACTATTTTTATCAAACGCAGAAAGGGCTTGAACATGGACGAAAAACAACACAAACGTGCCATCCATGCCTGGACGATGTATGACTGGGCAAATTCGGTCTTCGCGACCAGCATCATGGCGGCTATTTTGCCGGTTTATTATGCCAACGTGGCAGTGCAAAGCGACCAGGCCAATACGGCGACCGTGTACTGGTCCTACACGACCTCGATTGCCCTCTTGATTGTGGCTTTGCTTGGCCCAATTTTAGGGGCAATGGCCGATTTTCTGGGCGCTAAAAAACGAATGATAAGCATCTTCGTTTTTATGGGCGTCATTGGCACAGCGTTGCTTTACCTTGTGCAAGAAGGGGATTGGTTCATTGCCTCCCTGTTTTTCATTGTGGGGAGCGTTGGCTTTGCCGGGGCAAATGTGTTCTACGACTCGCTTTTGCCGCATGTGGCCCGCGAAGATGAAATTGACCAGGTTTCCTCCCGTGGCTATGCCATGGGGTATCTGGGCGGTGGCATCCTGCTGGCGATTAACCTGGGGATGATCATGGCTTTGCCTGGTCTTTTGCTCAAATTTATTCCCTCTTTGTCCGTCTCATGGTCTGAGGCTGATTTAACGACCCTGATGACGCGCATCTGCTTCCTGACGGTAGCAGTCTGGTGGCTCCTGTTCACCATTCCTCTGTGGAGACATGTCCCCGAACCCGAGCGGCGGATTCAGATGGGCGAGAAAGGATTTAGCCCGCTGAAGGCCAGTTTTGGACGCCTGGGACACACCTTTAGCGAGATCAAGAAATACAAGCAATTGCTGCTCTTTATCATTGCATTCTGGCTTTACAACAACGGAATTGGCACAATTATTTACATGGCGACCATCTACGGCACGGAATTGGGATTCTCCTCCACAACGACGATCGGAACGCTGTTGATGGTGCAATTTGTTGCCATGCCGTTCGCATTTCTCTTCGGCTGGCTGGCAAAGAAAATTGGCACCAAACCGGCCATCCTGCTTAGCCTGGCGGTCTACACCCTGATTGCGATTGGCGGCTATTTCCTCTACCAGGAATGGCAATTTTGGGCACTCGGTTTCGCCGTGGCGACTGTTCAGGGCGGTAGCCAGGCCCTGAGCCGTTCGCTCATGGGGCGGATGATGCCCAAGAGTAAATCAGCCGAGTTCTACTCGTTTTTCTCCATCAGCGAGAAGATTGCCGGGACGGTGGGACCGTTGCTCTTTGGGGCCGTCAGCGCGGCAGTGGGCGGCAGCCGACTGGCGATTGTCTCGTTGATCCTTTTCTTCATCGCAGGCGCTTATCTGCTGACGCGGGTTGACGAGAAAGAAGGGATTCGCATTGCTGAAGAGGAAGACCGCAAGTTTGTTGAGGCGGCTGCGTAAATTGTAATGTGAACTGGCTTACTGGTTGGCAGAGTAAGCCAGTTCACTTCTTCAGATGACTTGTGGAGATTGCTTCGTCGCTGCGCTCCTCGCAATGACATCTGCGGGGGGCTTTCTGTTTTCGGCCTGGCGGCTTTGTGGAGATTGCTTCGTCGCTGCGCTCCTCGCAAGGACATCCTGACAAGATTTAGAGCGATTGGAACCAGCGGGCCATTTTTTCCAGGCCCTCCTCGATGGTGTCCATCGAAACGGCATATACAAGCCGCAAATACCCTTCGCCGCCTGGGCCGAAGTCGGTGCCTGCCAGAACGGCAACCCCCGCTTCGTCAATGAGCCGGGCGGCGATTTCTCTGGATGGCAGGCCATAGGATTTCACGTTGGGGAAAACGTAGAAGGCTCCTTGGGGCTTTTGGGCATGGATGCCGGGGATGGCATTGACCAGTTCCAGCATCCGATCGCGGCGGCGCTGATATTCGGCGATCATCTGCTCCACAAAATCCTGTGGCCCGGTCAGGGCTTCCAGCCCGGCGTATTGGGTGAAGGTCGCAGTGCAGCCGGTGGCATGGGTCAGGAGCAGTTCCAGCCGCTCGGCCAGGGGTGGAGGGGCAATGGTGAACCCCAGCCGCCAACCGGTCATCGAGTAGGTCTTCGAGAAGCCGTCCACAATGACCGTGCGGTCGAGCATCCCATCTACTTCAGCAATTGAGTGTGCTCGCTCGCCGTCATAAACCAGGCGGGCATAGATTTCATCGGAGATGACCCAGCAGTTGTATTCCTGCGCTCGAGCGGCGATGTGTTCGAGGTCGGGCAGGGGAATGACCCCCCCGGTGGGATTGGCCGGGGAATTGAGGATGATGAGTTTCGTACGAGGCGAGAGGAGACGGTCGAAGGCTTCGAGGTCAAAGGAGAAGTGTTTCTCCTCGCGCAGCGGCACTGGCACCGGAATCCCGCCTGCCACGCGAATCATGGCCTCATAGGTGGGGAAGCCAGGGTCGGGGTAAAGCACCTCGTTGCCGGGGTTGACCAGGGCCAGGGTGGGGAAGAATAGCCCCGGTTTGGAACCAGGTGTCACGATGACGCGCTCCGGCTCCAGGTCCAGGCCCCGCTGGCGACCTGCGTATTCGGCAATGCGCCGACGGAGTTCGGCGAGGCCGGCGGGCGGGTTGTACTTTGTTTTGCCGTCCCGGATGGCCTGAATGCCCGCTGCGCTGACGTGTGCGGGGGTGGGAAAGTCGGGCTGACCGATTTCCAGGTGGATGATGCGTTTGCCTTGTGCTTCCAGCGCCTGGGCGCGGGCAAGGACGGCATAGGCCCCTTCGGGCCGCAGGGGGGTGACACGGTCGGTGAACATCAGGGTACCTCGAAAGAAACGAGAGTCAGTTTGCCAGGCTGCATTTCTATCCAGCGCTCGTAGAGCACGCCGCCCCACAGGTAGGTGATGCGGTAACGCCCGGCAGGTAAATCGCCGAGAAGGGCGTTTTCCCAGGCAGGGGGCATGCCAGGGGCGTACAGTTCGGGCTGCCAGGCCCGGGCAGGGAGACCGGACGGGTCGGGGAAATACTGGATATTCGGTTGGGTTGCGACAAATTGCCCCGCGGCGTTGACAAAGCGAATGGAGAGCACACCTGTCTCTGGCAGAGGGACGAGCCACAGGTGTGGATTTTGGGTACTGTCGTAATTTTGCGCTTCCAGGCGGACCTCGAAGTGGAGATGATGGCCGCTGGCCGAACCGCTCATCCCCACGGCGCCTATCGTTTGCCCTGCTTCAACCGATTGACCGGTGACTACATCGATCTGCGCGAGGTGGGCGTAGATGGTGTAAAACGTTTGACCAACCAGGTGGTGCTCCAAAATGACCAGATTGCCGTAAAAGTTGTTCCAGGGGCTGAATTTCTCGGTGCGGTCGTCGCCAGCGAAGAAAACTTGCCCCGCTGCGGCAGCCAGGACCGGTGTGCCGCGTGGATTGGGGAACTCGACCCCGTGATGCGGCTCACGTGCCCCGCCGAGGGTGGAGCCGTAGGCATAGGATCGGTCGGTGGTCTGGACTCCGTCTGGAGAAATGGGGCGCTCAAGGACGAACTGGCCTGCAACGATGCAGTAATTGGCGCTAGCCGGGTCACAGGGGACGGGCGAGGCGGTGGGCAGTGGCGTGGGTGTGGCGCTGGGCGCAGGTGTTGGAGACAGAACAGTCGGCGCTTGGGCGGTTTCTGTGGATGCGGGCGGAGCAGGAGTGGCACATCCGGCAGCCAGGAGCGCAACCAGCAAGAGAAACAATCCCTGAAGACGGACGATGCCAGCGGTGAAATGGCGCACAGGCCGTTTGGAAAAGTGTTTGCGCTCTCCAGAGAGTCCTGGCATGGATGTTTCCGTGTCGTGGTTTGCGACAGGACGAGTCGAAAGCCTCGTCTTACAGCGAAAGGCCACCGCGTTCGACCAGGTTACGCCGTACTTCGGCTTCGAGCGTGGCGGCTTTGGCTTCCAGTGCTTCGAGTTTTGCCAGGAAGGGTTCGCCGCTGAGTTTATCGGCCAGGCTATTGACATTGATGCGGACGTTGTAACCGGCGGCGGTCAGGGCGGCGCGCGCCAGGGCTGCGCCCGAAGCGGCGTCGGTGATGGCGTTCAGGTTGCCCAGGGCGGCGCATCGTTCGGCCAGGGCCAGCACGGTGACGGCCTTCTCTGCTGTCGCCAGGGGGACGCGAATGGCGGTGAGGGTGGCCTGCTCAATCGCTGCAGTGCGGGCGGCTTGCTGTTCCTCGGTCTCTTTGGGGAGTTTGAAGGCGGCCATGATTCCTTCGAAGGCGGCCGCGTCTTCCTCCACCGCGGCGGTCAGTTCATGGCGTAGTCGCTCGGCCTGCAGCAGAATCTCGTTCATCTGGTCCTCCACCGCGGCATATTTTTTCTTGCCGATGGTGAGACGGGCGACCATGGCGACCAGGGCGGCTGCCATTGCTCCGGCGTGGGCGGCTGCGGAACCGCCACCGGGGGCGGGTGTTCCGGCGGCGAGGGCGTCCAGGAAACCGGCGCCGGCCGCGGGTCCAGATTGAGCGGCATAGAGGCGGTTTTCCAGGACCTGATCGGGGGAGAAGTCGTCCAGTTGCAGGTACCACGCGGCGGCGTCCATTAACGCTTCGCCAGGGATGAGGCCCACCAGTTCGCTGTGATGGATGGAGACCCCGTAGCGGGCGGCTTCACGGCGGATGGCTTCTACGACCCGATAAATCGGTGTGCCGTGAAAGCTGGTCAGGTTCATCGAGACCTGGGCGCGGCCATCTACCAGCATGCCCAGTGCTTTGACGTAGCGAAAACCGCCGGAGGAGTGGCGCATGGCCTTGGCAATGGCTTTGGCAATAGAGACATCGTCGGTGGTGAGATAGACGTTGTAGGCAATGAGCGGCTGACGGGCGCCGATGACGGTTGCACCAGCCGGGCCGAGGCGAGCCGGGCCGAAGTCGGGGAAACGGTCGGGGTTGGTGGCGATTTCCTCTTTCAGCCCCTCGTATTGACCGCGACGGATGTCTTCCAGGTTGACGCGGTCGGGGCGAGTGGCGGCTTGTTCGTACAGATAAACCGGAATTTGCAGTTCTCGTCCCACTCGTTCGCCCAGGCGACGGGCAAGTAGTACACACTCGCCCATTTCCACCCCCGAAAGCGGTACAAAGGGGACAACGTCGGTGGCGCCGATGCGGGGGTGTGAACCGGTGTGCTGGTTCAGGTCAATCAGTTCGGCGGCTTTTTGGATGGCGCGGAAGGCGGCTTCTTCTACCGCCAGCGGTGGTCCGGCAAAGGTGATGACGGTGCGGTTGTGATCGCTATCGGAACTGTGGTCGAGAAGGGAGATTTCTGGCACGCTGGTAATGGCGTTCAGGATGGCCTCGATGACTTCGGGGCGTCGGCCTTCAGAAAAGTTGGGGATGCATTCGATGAGTGGAGTAGGCATGAGTTTTTCACCTTGTAGGAGAAGTCGGGATGAGGAGATTATACCGCCGCTGCCTGGTTTATTGGTCAGGGACGGGGCGAGAGGGGAGGCTGTTGAAGGCGTGGGCGGCCAGAGCGATCGCGCCGAGTACGCCAGAGCGGTTGCCCAGGGCAGGGGGGACGATGTAGTTTCTCAAATCGCCTGCGAAGGTGGGGGCGGTGAGGTAGTCGTTGAGCAATTCCTTCACTTTTTGCCGGATGAGGGGGAAGAGATGGACTCGCTGCATGACGCCGCCGCCCAGGATGATGCGGCGGGGCGACAGGGTCAGGATGGTGTTGACCAGCGCTGCGGCGATGTAGCCGCTTTCCAGACCCCAGGCGGGATGTTCGTCGGGCAGATTGTCGCCTGGCTGACCCCAGCGGGCAGCCAGGGCAGGACCGCTGGCGAGGCCCTCAAAGCAGTCACCGTGGAAGGGGCAGATGCCGGGGAAGGGGTCTGCTGCCCAATCATGCGGCAGGCGCACGTGACCGGCTTCGGGGTGCGTTAATCCGTGCAGGATTTGCCCGTTGACGATGATTCCGGCTCCGATTCCGGTGCCGATGGTGTAATAGACCAGGCAATCGAGGGCGCGGTGTTCGGGGACCCAGGTGTATTCCCCAAAGGCTGCCGCGTTGACGTCCAGTTCGAGGGCGAGTGGAAGGTCGAAGGCGCGTTGGAATGGTTCGAGGAGGTTGATGCCATTCCAACCGGGTTTGGGGGTGGAGGTGACGCAGCCGTAGGTGGGGGAGGTGGGGTCGAGGTCGAGCGGGCCAAAGGATGATAATCCGATGGCGGCGAGACGGTGCTTGCGGAAGAATTCGATGGCGTAGCCGAGGGTCTCTTCGGGCGTGGTGGTGGGGAAGCGGATTTCTTCCCGAATGTCGTCAGGCCCTGTGCCGACGGCGCAGACGAATTTTGTTCCGCCGCCTTCCACGCCGCCGTAGAGGAGGGGAGAGGAAGAGGATGGTTTCATAGGCGTGATGTAGGTCACGCTTTAAGCGTGACCTTCGAGAATTAAAATTTCGAACGGGGCCAGTTTGAACTGCGGCGCGGGCGGTTGTGTCCGTTCGGCGCTCGAAAAGAGCAGGCGGGTGGCGTGAAAATCGAGGCCTGAAAAATCTACCTGCTGGGGGCGGGCGGAGAAATTGAGAATTACCAGCACGGTTTGTTCGGCTGTTGTGCGCAAGAAGGCGAGGTAATTTGTGGCGTTTTCGTGGATGGGATGGTATTCTCCGGCGACGAGGGCAGGGGTCTGGCGGCGCAGGTGAATCATGCGCCGGTAGAAGTGGAGCAGGGAATGAGGGTCGGCTTGTTGCTCTTCAACGTTGACGCCCTGCGCATAATTGGGATTGACCGGAAGCCAGGGGGTGACATCGGGAGGACAAAAGCCGGCGTTGGGAGCGTTGCGCCATTGCAGGGGGGTGCGGTTCTTGTCGCGGCTCATCGCTCCGGCGCGGCGGGCGGCCTCGGCTGGGTCAACGCCGAGGTCGTTGACCAGGCTTTCGTAATACCAGGTGGCCATCGTATCGCGCAGTTTGGAGGGGTCGGTGATGAGCAGGTCGGTCATGCCAATTTCCTCGCCGTTGTAGAGGAAGGGCGTGCCGCGCAGGGTGAGCAGGAGGGCCAGGTGCAGGCGTGCCTGCTGCGGGTTGTGTTTGCCGTCGCCGTAGTTGTTGAACAGGCGCGGGGAGTCGTGATTGCCGAGGGTGTTGCAGGGCCAGCCGCGGGTCGGGAGCGAATCGAGCCGGGCGAGGCGCTCGGCCTGGTTTTTGCGCACCCAGGCGGGGGTCAGGCGCCGTGTGCGCATCAGGGGAAAGTTGAAGATGAGATGGAGTTCGTCATTGCCGTTGCCCATGTAGTCAATGTTGTCATCTTCGCCCACGAGCATGCGGTCACCGGGGTATTTGTCCAGGATGGCGCGCAGTTCTTTCATCAGGTCGTGCAGACCGGGGCCGCCCCACTGGTACTTGAACATTTCGAACCAGTATTTTTGGACCAGTTTGCGCTCTTTGGGGGTGCGGGCGGTATCGGTGAAGTGCCGCAGTTCGGCCAGCGTCATCGGGACGTTGTGCGGGGTGAGGGCGGGGTCTTCGTAGATGGTGCCGATGGCGTCAAGGCGGAAGCCATCCACGCCCAGGTCGAGCCAGAAGCGGACGGCGCGCCACATGGCGGCCTTGACGGCGGGGTTGCGCCAGTTCAGGTCGGGCTGCTGTTTCATGAAGTAGTGGTAGTAGTACTGGCCGCGCTCGGGGACGTAGGTCCAGGCCGGGCCGTCGAAGCACGATTGCCAGTTGTTGGGCGGGGTGTCGGCCCAGATGTACCAGTCGGCTTTGGGGTTGTCGCGGCTGGATTTGGATTCGAGAAACCAGGGGTGCTGATCGGACGTGTGATTGAGCACCAGGTCGAGGATGACCTTGATGCCGCGGGCGTGAGCGCCCTCCAGGAAGGTCTTGAAGTTCTCGAGTGAACCGTATTCGGGAGCGACTGCTTCGTAGTCCGAGATGTCGTATCCGCAGTCCCAGAGCGGGGAGGGGTAGTGCGGGGAGAGCCAGACGGCGGTGATGCCGAGGGCCTGGAGGTAATCCAGTTTTGCAATCATTCCCTGGAAGTCGCCGATGCCGTCAGCGTTGCCGTCGGCGAAAGAGCGGGGGTAAATCTGGTAGAAGATGGCCGTCTGCCACCATTTCAGTTGCGACATTGTTTACTCCTGTGTGTTTGTGTGCGCCTTATTGTAGCAGAAACTGGTAAAATCCTGTCATGCTGCGCCGACTCCTTCCCTTTTTGCTTCTCTTTTTGACGGCTTGCGAGACGACGATGCCGTCTGACCTGGACATCACGCCCGCTTCGATCTGGACCTCGGGCCAGCCGGCCACGCCCCCGCCGGTGGCTGTCACCCCGACGCTTTCCTACCGCCTGCCCCCAGCGCGTCAGCCCGGCGCCCCATACCTGACGCCGACCCCCGACGCGCCGCATTACGTCTCCGGCGGGCCGCGCGGTGAGGAGGAATATATCGTCCAGCCGGGAGACATGCTGAGCGCCATTGCTGAGCGTTACGGGGTAAGTGTGGAGGCGATTGCGGCTGCAAACAACCTGACCGATCCGAACGCGCTGGAGGTTGGCCAGCGGCTCATCATCCCGGCGGTGAAACCGCAGCCAACCGGCCCGGCGGACAAAATTCTCCCCGACTCGGAACTGGTCTATGGGCCGCTGGCGGCCTCGTTCGACGTGGAGGCGTTTGTGCAAGCCAAAGGCGGCTACCTGGCCTCCTACTCGCAGGATGTGTATGGCGAGCAGTTATCGGGCGCGCAGATTGTCGAGCGCATTGCGCAATCCTATTCCGTTCATCCGCGGCTGTTGCTGGCATTGCTGGAGTACCGCGCCGGCTGGGTGACGAACCCGACTCCCGCGGAGACTTACAATCCCTTCGGCTACATTGACGACTGGTATGCTGGTCTCTACCGTCAACTGGCCTGGGCGGCAGTGCATCTCAACAGCGGCTTCTACCGCTGGCGCGCTGCCTCGGTGACCGACTGGTTGCTGGTTGATGGCTCGGTCGTACCCATTGCCCCCACCATCAACGCCGGAACGGCGGGGGTGCAGAATTTCTTTGCGCATTTGGACGGCTACGACGCCTGGCTGAGGGATGTCTCCCCCGGCGGTTTTTACGACGTGTATTTTCTCCTCTTTGGCTTCCCGTTCGATTACGCCATCGAGCCGCTTGTGCCAGAAGCGCTCCTCCAGCCGCTGATGCATTTGCCGTTTGCGGCGGGGGAGGTCTGGTCGTTTACGGGCGGGCCGCATTCGGCCTGGGATGCCGGCACACCCTTCGGGGCGCTGGATTTTGCTCCGCCCGGCGAGGCGATGGGCTGTGTGAAAGTGGATTACTGGGTCACGGCGGTCGCCGATGGGGTGGTGACGCGCACCGGCGACGGCGTGGTAGCGCTCGACCTCGACCTGGATGGGAACGAGGGCAGCGGCTGGGTAGTTGTCTATATGCACATTGAGAGCCGTGACCGGGTGCCGGTGGGCGCGTTCGTGCGTGCTGGCGAGCCGATTGGGCATCCTTCCTGCGAAGGCGGCCTTTCGACAGGGACGCATGTCCACATCGCCCGCAAGTTCAACGGCGTTTGGCTTCCCGCCGATGGCGCAACGCCATTCATCCTGGATGGCTGGGTGGCCGAGGGGACGGGCGAGGAATATGTGGGCCTGCTGCGGCGCGGCGAGGCGGTGGTGGAGGCTTTCGAGGGCAACAGCACGATCAATCAGATTCAGCGATGATGATACCTGACTGTCTTCTCTTCTGCAGGTTAGTAAGGGGAATACATGATACATAAAGGGGATTGAATTCGCTTTTGGAAATGCTATAATGACAGTACAGGCTTGGCCGGGAGGGGCCTATGTTTAGCAACCTTTACAAAAAATTCCTTCTTTTTTTGTCTTTGGTGTTAGGGGGAATCATCATGCAAGTTGCTTGCGCATCGCCTGTTTTGTTTTTGTTCCCGCCTACTCCAACCCCCACCTTTACTGCTACCCCCACTTTTACGCGAACATTCACTCCTACACCAACGGCACCCGTTGGCCTTGTACCTTGCCTGGTGGGGGAATATTGTCCCCTATCTCATGTATTTTCGATTCGAGACTTCTTTCCAGAGGGGATGAAGTTACAAGCGGGGGTAAAGTACGAGGTTGAGATTCCGTATGCAGAGAACATTGGCTTCAATTTTGGTTGGTGCGCGGCCAGCCAGGATATTTTGGAGCAAAATCTGAAAGAAATTGAATTCGTTTTTAGCATTGATGGTTGGGATTATCTGGGAGCGGTTGCTTCCGGTTACAGAACGAATGACGATGGCGATCCCTGCTACTTCATCGGCGCTGTTCTAAGGGACTGGAGAATAGGGGAAACTCACGAGGTCAAAATTGGGCTGAAGATTCTCAACAATATCAGCGATGGGTGGCAGATTTATACGCCTTCTTCGAGTGTATATACTTACATCATTCACCCTATCCTGCCGACTCCTACTCCTACCGCTACTTTTACTCCTACCAGAACACCTACTCGCATCTCCCTGCCTGCGGTTTATCCTACTCGCACACCGCCTTGTGCTGAATTGGCGCCTCTCTACATCCAGAATAATACTAACGGCTATGTGGCTTTGAACTTGAATGGTGTGACCAGTTATTCGTTCTGGTTAGCGCCGGGGTATCAGACGCTTTGGATTTGCCCGGGGAGTTATCAGTATGTTGCTTCGGGGTGTGGAGGGTCGAGTATTTCCGGTACTATGAGTGCCGGCGAGGAACACGAATTTTACTGCCAGTAACAGTAATTGTCTGGTAAAGAAAGCCCTTACTTTTTCAAGGTGACCATTGAATGCTGATCGGTGGGACGCAGAGAATGCCTGCATCCCACTTTTTTTATGCAAGAGAATTAGGAATCGGTGGACAATATCTACAGCGCCCAGGCCAGCATCAGGCCAAAAATGGCAATAAGGAGTCCCAGGTGAAGTAAAAGATCACTTTCGCTGAACCAGCCGAGGGGCAAAAACTGGACAATAAAATTGGCCAGGATGAGAACCAATCCAAGCAGGGGAAGCAGTCCTTTGCGAACGGCCAGGTATTCTGATGCGTGATCAAGAAATTTGCTCAACCATTGAATCATCTTTGTTTTCCTTTTCAACAGAGGTAGCGTTTTTTACTTTCCAGGTGTTGAATTGGGCAACCAGCCGGCCGGGGATGCGTCCGCGCAGAGTGACGCCGGTGCGGCCATGCTCGATTTGTTCCACTTGTCCGAATTCGTGGAAAAGCGAGATGAGTTGTCCCTGTTGGTAGGGCAGGTGGACATGAATAGGAACCATCTTGGCGTAGAGAGTGTGACGAACCAGATGGATCAGTTCATCCATCCCTTCGCCGGTTTTGGCAGAGATGGCGACAGCCTGCGGAAAGGCCTGCAGGGCAGCGCGGGCAGAAGCGGGGTCCGGCAACCGGTCTATTTTGTTCAGGGCGACAATGAGCGGAATGTGCGCTGCGCCGATTTCCTCCAGCGTTTTTTGAACCGACTCGGCGTGGTTCATGGCGTTGGGGTGGGAGATGTCTACCACGTGAATGAGCAAATCGGCTTCGGCAATTTCTTCCAGGGTGGCGCGGAAGGCGGCTACCAATGTGGTCGGCAGTTTTTGAATGAAGCCCACTGTGTCGGTGAAGAGCGCGATTTCGCCCCCGCTCAGTTCGACGCGGCGGGTGGTGGGGTCGAGGGTGGCAAACAACTGGTCAGCCACGTACACGTTTGCGCCGGTGAGCCGGTTCAGGAGGGTGGATTTGCCGGCGTTGGTATATCCTACCAGCGAGACGGTGGGCAGACGGGAGCGTTTGCGCTGGGTGCGATATCGCTCGCGATGGGCGCGGACTTTTTCGAGTTCATCCTTGAGACGGGCAATTTCCCGGCGAATGGCGCGGCGATCGACTTCCAACTGGGTCTCGCCGGGGCCGCGCAGACCAACGCCACCCACCGATCCGGCGCGTCCCCCGCCGCCGCCTGTTTGCCGGGCAAGGTGAGTCCATCGCCCGGTAAGGCGCGGCAGGTAGTATTCATATTGAGCCAGTTTGACCTGTAACTGGCCTTCGCTGGTGTGGGCGTGCTGGGCAAAGATGTCGAGGATGACAGCCGTTCGGTCGAGGATGCGGACGTGATGGCCGAGTGCCTTTTCCAGTTCGCGCTGGTGCCGAGGACTGAGTTCGTCGTCGAAGACAACAACTTCAGCCTCGGTTTCTTCGACAAGGGCTTTGAGTTCTTCGACCTTGCCGGAACCAATCAATGTTTGCGGATTGGGCCGATCGAGTTTCTGAGTCAGTTCGCCGACGACTTCCAGCCCGGCCGTGTCACACAGCAGGGATAGTTCCGTAAGGGAGTCTTGCAACGTCAGCAGTTGTTCCTGGCCGTAAATCTCGACTCCAACCAGGAAAGCCCGCTCACGCGGCGTTTCGGTAGATTCAGGAATGCGTTTGGGCATGTTTATTTGACCTGCTTTGTCTCGGCATTGAAAAGACGGGCGATCGTTGGGTCGGGTGGTTCTGTCCGCAGGGGGAGCAAGATGTGAAAGGTTGAGCCGGGGCAGCGCTTCTCGTCGTGGCCTTCCGATTCGACCCAAATTGTCCCGCCATGGGCCTCGATGATGCCGCGGGCGATGGGCAAGCCTAATCCTGGCCCGCCTCCCTTGAATTTTGTCTTGCCACTGGAGTGCAGGAGGACATTCCCCAATTGTCCGAATTTCCCGAAGATGATTTCCTGATCTTCCGGGTCGATCCCGATGCCGGTATCGGTTACTGTCACCTCGACAAAACCGGGCAAGGTGCGACCAGAGATGGTGATTTTGCCTCCATCGGGAGTGTATTTGATGGCGTTACTGAGGACGTTACTGAATGCCTGATAAACCCGCTCTGTGTCGGCAAAGAACGTTGTGTTGTTTCCCTCGAAAGGTTGAACTTCAAGGGTCAGGTTGCGAGTTTTGATGGTTTCTGCAAATTCTTGACGGGCCAGGTCAATGATGTGGCTCAGCCAGGTGGGTTGGAAATTCAGCGACAGCAGATTGTTGTCAATCAGAGAGACGTCAATCATATCGTCAACGATGGTGCGCAGACGCTTAATGCCGTTGTTGACCCCTTCAATCAGGGCGCTCATTTGCTCATTTTGCGTGCTGTTGATCATGTCCCGCATCATGGCGGTATAGCCTTCTACCAGAGTCAGGGGAGTTTTCAGTTCATGCGCAGCCACTGAGATGAAACTGGATTTGCTCTGGTCGAGGCGCTCCATTTGCGCCTGAACTTTCATCAACTCATTGGACACATAAGCGACGTGTTTTTCCATTTCGTAGCGGGCGGCTTTTTCGAGGGCGTATGTGAACACCGGTAAGATTGCGCCCAGCAGTTCCATGGCGTCGGACGGATTCAGATCTTCACGTGCCAGTTCATAACTGGTCATCAGCATGCGATTGAGCAGCGCTGACATGTTTTTCTCGCCGTCTCGCAGGTCGGTTTGGGTAGGGGCATTTGCCCAATCGTACAAAATCGTATCGATCCAGGCCGGGTCACCGGTGAGAATGGCTTGGGTCATCAGGTCGTAAAATCGTTCGAGTTGACCCTGAAAATTCTCGCGCACATCAGCGCCGCGCGCCATGCTGTTAGCAACGCGGCGAATCCATGCGGGGCGAATTTCGATCAAAATATCAACGAGGTTCATTTGCTGTAAGTTTAAGTCAGGTTGTGCTTTTTTGCAATTGCTGGCGGTTATTTTTCTCTCAGCCAGGCCTGGAGAGTGCGTCCGACTGCTTCCAGGCTGGCCGGTGAAACTTTGTCCGGGGTATCGGCGGTGGTATGCCAGTAGGGGTAATCGAAATCAATGATGTCCACCGCGGAAATTCCGGCCTGAAGGAATGGGGTATGATCGTCTAACATGCTGTACTTCACGGTGGGAATAAATTGCTCGTATCCCAACCTGGCTGCTTGTGCCCAAATTTCCTGCGCGAGAACGGGCGAAGAGTTGGCCTCGAGGTAGAGGTTCAGGTCTGCATCGCCAACCATATCCACGATGACGACTGCTTGTGGGGAAACAGCGAGTTCTGCGACAAAGGCGCGTGATCCCATGATCCAGTCGCGGCCGGCGATGTTGCCGTTATCTTCGGCGTCGAAGAACACCAGCCAGACCGGCGGGATGTCTGAGGGGAGGACGCGCGCCAGTTCCAGCAGGATGGCGACGCCCGAGGCTCCGTCGTTGGCACCCGGCACTGGGTCGGTGTGCGCGGACCCTGTTTCCTGGTCGGCGTGGATGCGGGAGTCGTAGTGCGCTCCGAGGACGATCTCGGGCGGCGTTTCGAGTGTGCCGCGATAGGCAATGAGGTTGTCAACAGCAAAACCGTTCCATTCTGTTTTCTGGTGAGCAGTTTTCCAACCGTAAGCGGTCAGGGTTTGGGTGATGTAGGCGATTGTTTGCTGATGGGCCTGGCTGTCGGGGAGGCGCGGTCCAAAGGCGACCTGTGCGAGGACGTGTTCGTAGGCCCGCTCCCCATCAAACTGCTGGTCTGCCGCGGGCATATGGGGCAGGAGGAGCGCTGTTGCCAGGATGATGATAAGGAGAAAGCCAACTGCTAGAAAAAGTTTGTTTCGCATAGCCAAGAATACAAAAATTCATAAGATAGAATTCACGCTGTGGAAGATAAACAAATGGATTGCTCTGTTGCAGAGATGACTCCACTGCAAAAACCCTGAAGTTTCACCACAAAGACACGGAGTCACAAAGTTTCCTTTCATTTACTTACTCGTGTCTCCGTGTCTTTGTGGTTC
>Ga0209018_1001194_pt1 | contig 21783 bp, 17 predicted proteins | sample YNPBryBLVA2012_FD_185814 | JGI IMG/M metagenome (GOLD analysis project Ga0209018, IMG submission 185814) | Anoxygenic and chlorotrophic microbial mat microbial communities from Yellowstone National Park, USA - YNP Bryant BLVA 2012 (SPAdes)... ...
GCCGGACCCCGCCAAGGCGGAGTTTGAAATCCGCTGGCCGAACGTGGTGCGCATCGAGCGCGTGTTTCAACCCACGCTGGCGCTGGATTGGTCGAAGGCACGGCCGTTAGAACTAGACGCAGCCCAGACCGCCCAGGTAGCGGAATTGGCGCCCATCCTCGAAGGCAAGCCCAATATGGCCGGGATCAACCGCATCGAGCTGGAGCGGCTGGCGCGCGAGTTCCGCACCCAGCGCATCATCTTCGAGACCGCGCGGGACGTCTTCGATCAGATGAAACATACCTGGCAGGGCAGCCGCGAGGTCTTGCTGGCGCAATTGGTGCGGATCGTCGAGCAGTTCATCGCCTCCGACCGCATCACCATCACGCCGCCGCTTTTCTACCAGGACGAGCTGTGCCGCCGGCTGATCATCACACTCAACATGTCGCGGGTCGTCCAGCACGTCTGGGAGGCGGTGCGGCAAGAGAACACCGAGCGGCTCACCCCGGTCTTCGACCGCGACCACCCGATCCGATCAACGGGTGACATGTGCACCTGGCACACCGGCAAGCCGTGCGAGCGCACGCGGAAGTCGCACATCAACGTCTGCGTCTACGACAGCGCCTGGGAGGCGTCGGACGCCTTCGTGCTCGACAACAGCGACGCGGTGGCCGCCTGGGTCAAGAATGACCATCTCGGCTTCGAGGTGCTCTACGTCTATCGCGGGGTCGTCCGGAAGTATCGGCCCGATTTCCTCGTTCGGCTGAAGAGCAGCGACATGCTCGTGCTCGAAACGAAGGGGCAGGACACCGAACAAGACAAAGTGAAGCGCCAGTATCTGGAAGAATGGATCCAGGCCGTCAACGCGCATGGCGGATTCGGACGCTGGCGTTGGGCGGTAGTGCGGCAACCCGGTGGGATTCGGGACGTGATCCTGCAAGGCGGGGAAGCGCGAACGAGAGGCTAACTGGGATGTATGGGAAAAAAACTCGGTAAGACATTGGAACAAATCATGAGCGAGATTGAGCAGAGATAAAACCATCCTAAAGTCCGCCCAACATGCGCCTTCAGCCGAGGCCGCTTATCGGAGGCGCGGCTGGCCGACCTGGCGGACGAGTTGCCCCAGGTTGTGGTGTGCATCCGGGTGATTGGGCTGCACTTGCAATATGGCGCGGTAGAGCCGCTCGGCCTCTGGCAGACGGCCGGCTTGATGGTGCTCGATGGCTTGTTGGAGGGCGTCCTGAATACGATGAGAGAGCATACCAATTCCTTCGTGTCACGACGATAACGACGTAAGTCATTGCTCCACCGCCACCCCCACAATCTGCCGCTTGGTCTTGCTGAACTCGAGCCCTACGAGCTGCACCTGCCGGCCGGTGCCCCTGTACTTTGCGGCATAACCTTTGGCCTGGAGCTGGGCCAGGGCCTCGCCGGTGGCCTCTTCGCCGTCAATGGCTTTGAACTCAAAGACGTAGACGACTTCTGGCAGAAGCACTGCCATATCCACCTGGCCATAGTGGGTGGGGTCTTCCACCCGCACGTCCACGCCAATGGAGGCAAAATAGGCATAGAACACGCTGGCATAGTAGCCTTCGTACTGGTCGATGTGGTTCTTGCGGTACCAGTCGTGGGGGATGGAGGCAAAATGAGCGCGCATGATCGCCACAATGCCTGAAATGTCCTTAGCCATGAGGCAGTCGTAGAGCCGGTTTTGGGCCCGTTCTTTTTCGATGGCGGAGTGATGGTAGGCCCGCAGGATATAGTCGCTCAGGGATTGCCGGACCTCGAGGTTGGGATAGGTCAGGCGATAGACCCAGCGGCTGCCCTTCATGATGGCATCTGCAATGGTCAAATATCCAGATTGAAACAGGATGTTCTCTGGCTCGATAAAGTCCACATCAAAGCTGCCGAGGATGCTTTCGCCAACTTCGAGGTTCTCCAGCTGGGGGATGTAGTAGCGTTTCTTTTTGAAGAGCTCGATGAGAAACGATGGAGTGCCTGTCTCGAACCAGTAGTTACGAATCTTTTTTGTTTGCAGATAATTGATAATACTAAATGGATTATAGACTCGCTCCTCCCCTGTCCAACTGTATCCATTGTACCACTGCCGGATCATCTCTCTCTCGTGCCCAGCAAGATGTTCCTTGAAATGCTCCGTGAGCTCGGACTCGGTATAACCACAGATGGAAGAATACTGCTCGTCAATGGTAATGTCGCGCAGATTATTGAGCCCCGAAAAGATCGACACCTTGCTGAACTTGCTCACACCGGTCAAAAAGACAAATTGGATATGGGCATCATGGTCTTTGATGACCGAATAGAGATTTTTGAGTCCTTCCCGAATCTCTGTTGCCCTTTGTGCATCGGTAATGTTATCTAAAATAGGCTTGTCGTATTCGTCGATGAGGATCACTGCCGGTAGAGCGTATTGTGCCTTGGCCTTGCGGATGAGATCTCCAAAGCACAACGCAACGTCGGTAGCGTCCCGACACTGGATGCCAAGGCGTTCCTGATTTTGGTAGAGGAGATCTCGGATTTTGTTGTCTAAATCTATCCTGTCGCGGACCACCCCACTGCCCAAGGAGAGATGGATCACCGGATACTTCTTGTCCCAGTCCCAGTGATCATAAAGCCACAGGCCGCGGAAGAGTTCGCGATTGCCTTCAAAGGCCTCTTTCAGGGTATCGACAAACAGGGTTTTGCCAAAACGGCGCGGGCGGCTTAAAAAGTAGTACACCCCCGAACTGGCCATTTCATAGACATAGCGGGTCTTATCCACATAGACATAGCCGTCGCGGATCATCTTGCAGAGCGTACTGATGCCAATGGGGAGTTTCTTTTTCATAGCCAGTCACATTGGAGGTAAAGGATAGGGATGCGGGTCGTGCCAAAAGTCAATGAGACGCCCCTGGTGTTCGAGCAGAATCTGTTTGGCAGCGATACCTTCGCGCCGCATCTCCATGACAATATCGGCAGCGCGCCATTGGGTTGTGATGATCACCACATCCGGCGGGTTGGCTTTGAGTTCATCACGGCTGCGGCGATCGTTGCCTTGGCTGCGCGGCTCGCCTGGACAAAGCGGGCCGCGGCCTGCGCCCGCTTCGCCAAGCACTGGGTACGCCTAAGCCCAGTACGACCTCGCCATCGTAGGCATGGCAGAGCCGCTCGAGGGTTCAACGCACTGAGATCAAGATCAGGTCATCGCCGCGCTGGATACGCAGGCTATAGAGCCCCTTGGAGGCACGTAGGATCTTGGCGATGTCGCCTAGGGAGCTGAGGGTCTGACCATTGACCTGGACCAGACGGTCGCCCTCGCGCAGACCGGCGCGCCAGGCTGGACTCTCGCGATCGACGGTCCCCACAGGCACACCAGGGATCCCCGAGTCCGTATTCAGTTCGCCAAACAGTGCCCCGGACAGCGCGGGGGACAGACGCTCGCCTGAGATGTAATGGCGATAGGGGTCGGCGATGCGCCCGGTCAGACGCAGCGTTTTGCCGTTGCGCAGGATATCGACCTTGACCAATTCCCCGACCCGCAGCAGTCCAAACTGGGTGCGTAGATCCGAGGCCCCGCGCACTGGCCTGTCGTTGAGCCTGAGGATGACATCGCCCGCGCGCAGACCTGCCTCCTCGGCGGCCGAGCTGCTTTCTACGGTCGTCACCAGGGCGCCGTCGAGACTATTCAGCCCCATTGCCCTAGCCAGATCGTCAGTCAGGTTCTGTACCGCAACTCCGAACAGACCGCGTCGCACTGCGCCGAACTCTAGGATCTGTTCCATGATGGCGCGTGCCATGTTGGATGGGATGGCAAAGCCGATGCCGATATTGCCACCGCCGGGCGCTAGGATCGCCGTGTTTATGCCGATCAGCTCGCCGTTGAGGTTCACAAGCGGGCCACCCGAGTTACCCGGGTTGATCGAGGCATCGGTCTGGATGAAGTTCTCATACCCCTCGATGCCCAGTCCTGTGCGCCCTAGACCGCTGATGATCCCGGAGGTCACAGTCTGGCGTAGTCCGAACGGATTGCCGATCGCGACCACGAAATCGCCAACCTGCAGTTGGTCGGAGTCAGCAAAGGGCAGGGCGGTAAGATTCTGGGCCGGGATGCGCAGTACGGCGACATCGGTCTCAGGATCGCTGCCGATCAGGGTCGCCTCCAGGGTGCGCCCGTCATGCAGCGTCACCCGAATCGTATCGGCCTTGGCGATGACGTGGTGGTTAGAGAGCACCAGACCGCGTTTGGCATCGACGATGATGCCGGAGCCGAGACTACTGTTCTCGCGCTGGCGCTGTTGATTGGGGATGTCGAAGAAATAACGAAAGAAGGGGTCGCGCAGCAATGGATGCTCGGCCATTTCGATGCGGGTGACGGTCGAGATGTTGACCACGGCCGGCAGCACGCGCTCCAACATGGGCGCGAGCGTGGGCAGCGCCCGCCCGTCGACGCTCAGCGGAAGCGTGGCCCATGCCGTGGACGTCAGGCACAAGAGCAGGGGCCAAAACCACCACTGGGACCGAATACGCTGATAAGACATGAAGTGTACCCCGGTTTAGGTTTGTCGTTCGATCGCTGAAAACTAGTGGGCCATATCGAACAATGCAAGATTCTGGAAGTGACCGGTTCGTCATCCGGTGCCCAGCCTGTTCCAGAGGCATGATGCGGTAAAGATCTCGTCATCGTCCGCTCCGGCCCCGGCCTCGCGCGCCGCGAATCGCTGGAGTTCCTCCGGCGTGTTGACATTAGCGAACGCTTCGGGCCGTTCGCTGAAATCGGCCACTGCAAGCCGATGGCCCTGCTGCCAATCCTCGACCCGCCGTCCGCCCCTGGCGAGGAAGTCTTCGAGGTCGTCGGCCAGGGCGACCGGCAGCAAGGCATGGACCGATTGGCGGCGTCGGCCATCCGTGGCTACGGCCAATTCGGCCTTCTGCTCGATCAAGGCACCGATAAGCCGTGCGGCGAGGTCCCAGGGCGGGCGCGGCCCGTCACAGGGCAGGGTGAGGATCCAGTCGGTGCTGGCCGCGCGCATCCCGGCCAGGAATCCGGCCAGCGGTCCCTGATGATCCGGGAGTGTATCTGCGACCACCGGATAACCGAACTCGGCATAGCGTTCTGGATGGCGATTGGCATTGATCAGCACCGACCCGACCTGAGGGGCGAGTGCGTCGAGAACCCAGGCGATCAGCGGTCGTCCGCCGACCAGGATCAAGCCCTTGTCCACCCCTCCCAGGCGTCGCGCTTGGCCGCCGGCCAGGACGACGCCGGTCAGGGTCTCGGGTCTAGGTGCGTTCATGGGGGATCCTCGGACGTTATGGGCGGTCTTGAGCAGGCTAGAGGCCCGCAAGCCGTCTGGAAACCGAACTCAATCGGACCCATGACGGCCCTAAACCCTTCGACCATGCGGAGACCGAACCCTCATGTCATCGTTCCACACCCAGCGTACCAATCATCTGGCCTCGTCCACCAGCCCCTATCTCCAGCAGCACGCCCAAAATCCAGTCGATTGGTGGCCCTGGTGCGCCGAGGCCCTGAGTCTGGCGCGCACCCTGAATCGCCCGATCCTGCTCTCGATCGGCTATTCGGCCTGTCACTGGTGCCATGTGATGGCGCACGAGTCCTTCGAGGATCCGGCCACGGCTGAGCTGATGAACCGGCTGTTCGTCAACATCAAGGTCGATCGCGAGGAGCGCCCGGATCTCGACCGGGTCTATCAGACCGCGCATCAGCTCCTGAGCCGACGCCCCGGTGGCTGGCCGCTGACGGTCTTTCTCACGCCCGATGATCATACGCCCTTCTTTGCCGGCACCTATTTTCCGCGCGAGCCGCGTCATGGCCTTCCGTCGTTCGCCCAGGTGCTGGTCGGGGTCGAGCGTGCCTGGCGCGAACAGGGGGCGGCGATCCGCGCCCAGAACCAGAGTCTGCTGGAGGCCCTGGCCAGCCTTGAACCCCAGGGCAGTTCGGATCTGCCCGAGGCCGGCCTGCTGGAGGCCGCCTTCCAACAGTTGGCACTGAGTTTCGATCCCGAGCACGGTGGATTCGGGGGCGCGCCCAAGTTCCCTCATGCGACCGATCTCGAACTGTTGCTCCGGCGTCATGCACGCACAGCGGACGCCGCCCCAGATCCACGTCCATTACAGATGGCCCGTTTGACCCTGGAACGCATGATCCGCGGCGGTCTTGCCGATCAGCTCGGCGGTGGATTCTGTCGTTATGCGGTCGATGACGCCTGGATGATCCCGCATTTCGAGAAGATGCTCTACGACAACGGCCCGCTGCTGGCGCTGTGCTGCGACCTCTATGCCGCCACCGGCGAGACCCTCTTTCGCGACGCCGCCCAGTCCACCGCTGATTGGGCCAGGCGCGAGATGCAGTCGCCTGAGGGTGGCTATTACTCGAGCCTGGACGCCGACAGCGAGGGGCATGAGGGGGCCTTCTATCTCTGGGACCGGGAGGAGGTGCGTGCACGCCTGGACGCACGCGAGTACCCCCTGTTCGCGATGGTCTATGGCCTGGACCGTCCGCCCAACTTCGAGGGGCGCTGGCATCTGCACGGCTATCGCACGCCGGCGCAGGCGGCCCAGGCCCTGGGTCTGGATCCAGATCTGGCTGAGGCGCGGCTTACCCAGGCGCGCGCCAAGCTCTTTGAGGCCCGTGAGCGTCGCGTGCGTCCCGGACGCGACGAGAAGATCCTGACGGCCTGGAATGCGCTCATGATCAAGGGGATGGCGCGCGCGGCGCGGGTATTGGATCGGCCCGATGATCTGGAATCGGCCGAACAGGCGCTCGCCTTTATCCGCACAAGGCTATGGCGCAATGGCCGTTTGCTGGCGACCTACAAGGACGGCGTGGCCCATCTCAACGCCTATCTGGACGACTATGCCAACCTGATCGATGCACTCTTGGAATTGCTTCAGGTCCGATGGTCGAATACGGACCTCGAATTTGCGATCGAGCTGGCCGAGGTGCTGCTTGCCGAGTTCCACGACGCCGAGCGCGGCGGCTTTTGGTTCACGGGTCGCTCACATGAGTCGCTGATCCATCGCGCCAAGCCGCTCGGCGATGACTCCATGCCGTCCGGAAACGGCGTGGCCGCACGCGCGCTGCAACGACTCGGTCATCTGGTCGGGGAGATGCGCTATCTGGAGGCCGCCGAGGGGACGCTGCGGCTTGCCGCCGAGTCGATGCGCCGGGTGCCGCATGCCCACGCCAGCTTGCTCATGGCGCTCGACGACTGGCTCGACCCGCCCGAGCTGCTCATCATCCGTGCTACCGCTGAGCCGCTGGAGACCTGGCGGCGGCAGGCCCAGCAGGGCTATCGCCCGCATCGGCTCGTCTTCGCCATCCCGTCCGAGGTCACAGGCCTACCCGGCACCCTGGCCGCGCTGAGAGCAGGCGCGCAACCCCTGATCTATCGCTGTCGTGGTACCCAGTGCGCGCGACCGGTCGAGTCGCTCACTGGGCTTTAGGCAGTGTCCATGAGGCTTGGGAGTCGGGGAGGGGGCGCATCGCCAGTCGGGGCGCAGACACCAAGGACGAGCCCCCTCAATAGATCCAGGGCACGAACTTGCGCACCTGGCGGGCATACTCGGCATATTCGGGGTGACGCTCGGTCAGCCAGTCCTCCTCTTTGCGGGCCTTGTAGTCGAAAAAGACGAAGCCGAGGATCAGGATCAGCAGATGGGTCAGACTCAGGGTATAGAGCGTCCAGCCGAGCGCCGCGAAGAGCTGGCTGCTGTAGAGCGGATGGCGCACCCAGGCATAGATGCCGTGCTTGACCAATTGGTTGTGGTCGACCGGATAGGGCAGGGGCGTGAGATAGTCGCGGATGTGCAGCACGCCGAACCCCCCGAAGACCAGGGCAACCAGTCCAGCGCCGCCGAGCGCGATCCAGCGTACCGGCGCAAGGGCCGCCAGCACCTCGGTGGTAGCCAATGGGTTCCAGTTCGGCGCCAGGACGAAGGCGAAGAACAATAAGAATTGCAGCGCGACCAGATACTCGCCGCGATGCCCCTTAAACGCCTGTAACAGTGACATGTGAGCCTCCAATCGATTACAAAGGGCACTGGTTTGAGGAAATCCACCGCTGGGGGGTTCGCGTGCTCAAGATCGTCTCGTTCAATATCAATGGCGTTCGCGCCCGTCTGCATCAGATCGAGGCGATCAAGGCCGGGCTCGACCCCGACATCATCGCCCTCCAGGAATCCAAGGTCGCCGATACCGAGTTTCCGCTCGATTGGGCGCGCGGACTGGGCTATGACCCCCAGATCCACGGTCAAAAGGGACACTATGGTGTGGCCCTCCTGAGTCGGCAGACACCGCACAGCGTCGTCAAGGGGCTACCGAACGAGGATGGCGACGCGCAACGGCGCTTGATTCTAGGCCGTTACCGGCTCGCCGATGGTGACGAAGTCACGGTCATCAATGGCTATTTCCCGCAAGGCGAGGGTCGCGATCACCCGCTGAAGTTCCCGGCCAAGCAGCGATTCTATGCCGAGGTGCTCGATTATCTGCAGACCGCCTTTCACCCGGACCAGAACCTGGTGCTGCTTGGCGACATGAACGTCGCGCCCCTGGATCTGGATGTCGGGATCGGCGCCGACAATGCCAAACGCTGGCTACGTACCGGGAAGTGCGCCTTCCTGCCTGAGGAGCGCGCCTGGTTCCAGGCCCTGCTCGACTGGGGGCTGATCGACGCCTACCGGGCCTGTCATCCCGAGGTCAGCGACCGTTTCAGTTGGTTCGACTACCGCTCGCGCGGCTTCGAGCGCGAGCCCAAGCATGGTCTGCGGATCGACCACATCCTGATCTCACCACCCTTGTGCGCGCGCTTGATCGACGCCGGGATCGACTATGGCATCCGCGCCATGGACAAGGCCTCCGACCATTGCCCGGTGTGGATCAACCTGGATCTCCCTGGGCTAGGGCCGACTTGACGCAATCGACGAAATAATCGCCGCTGTCCTCGTCCTTGACGAGCCCGTGGATATCGGTCTCGAAGCCCGGGAAGCGGGTGTTGAACTCACGCGCAAACTGGAGATAGCGCACGATGGTGGCGTTGAAGCACTCGCCTGGGATCAGCAGCGGGATTCCGGGTGGATAGGGTGTGAGCAGGACACTGGTCACGCGCCCTTCGAGATCCTCGATCCTGACCCGTTCGATCTCGCGATGGGCCATCTTGGCGAAGGCCAAGGCCGGCTTCATGGCCGGGACGATATCGGACAGATACATATCCGTCGTCAGACGCGCGACGTCATTGGCCTTGTAGAGGCCGTGGATCGCATCGCACAGGTCGCGCAGCCCGATCTTCTCGTAGCGCGGATGGGCCTGGCTGAACTCGGGCAACACGCGCCACAGGGGCTGGTTGCGGTCGTAGTCGTGTTTGAACTGCTGGAGCTCGGTGACCAGGGTGTTCCAGCGGCCCTTGGTGATGCCGATCGTGAACATGATGAAGAACGAATAGAGCCCGGTCTTCTCGACCACGATCCCATGCTCGGCCAGATACTTGGTGACGATCGCCGCCGGGATGCCGGTCTCGGAAAACTCACCGTCTACGTTCAGACCAGGCGTGATGACCGTGGCCTTGATCGGATCGAGCATGTTGAAGCCGGGTGCCAGGTTTCCGAACCCGTGCCAGTGGTCGCCGGCGTGCAGCATCCAGTCGCCCCGATCGCCGATGCCTTCCTCGGCCAGATAGTCTGGTCCCCAGACCTTGAACCACCAATCATCGCCCAGCTCGGCTGCGACCTTGCGCATGGCGCGCCGAAAATCGAGTGCCTCCAGGATCGATTCATGAACCAGGGCCGTGCCGCCGGGCGGCTCCATCATGGCCGCCGCCACGTCACAGGAGGCGATGATGGCGTACTGCGGGCTGGTCGAGGAGTGCATCAGATAGGCCTCGATGAAGCTGTCGCGGTCCAGCCGGCGCTGCTCGGACTCCTGCACCAGGATCTGCGAGGCCTGCGAGAGTCCGGCGAGCAGCTTGTGGGTCGATTGGGTGGCGAACACCATGGACTCGCGACAGCGCGGACGGTCCTTACCGATGGCATGCATCCCGGTATAGAACTCGTGGAAGGCGGCGTGCGGCAGCCAGGCCTCGTCGAACAACAGGGTGTCGATCTCGCCGTCGAGCAGCGACTTGATGGTATCGACGTTGTAGAGCACGCCGTCATAGGTGCTCTGGGTGATGGTCAGCAGGCGCGGCTTGGCATCGATCCCCTTGGCGAAGGGATTGGCGGCGATTTTGCGCCGGATGTTCTCGGGCCTGAACTCATCGAGCGGGATCGGGCCGATGATGCCGTAATGGTTGCGCGTCGGCATCAGGAACACCGGGATGGCACCGGTCATGATGATGGCGTGCAGGATCGACTTGTGGCAGTTGCGATCCACCACCACGATGTCATCCGGGGCGACGGTCGAGTGCCAGACGATCTTGTTCGAGGTCGAGGTGCCGTTGGTGACGAAGAACAGATGGTCGCAGTTGAAGATCCGGGCGGCATTGCGCTCGGAGGCGGCGACCGGGCCTGAGTGATCGAGCAGCTGCCCGAGCTCATCGACCGCATTGCAGACATCGGCGCGCAGCATGTTCTCACCAAAGAACTGATGGAACATCTGCCCGACCGGGCTCTTGAGAAAGGCCACGCCGCCCGAGTGTCCCGGACAGTGCCAGGAATAGGAGCTGTCGGCGGCATAGTGAGTGAGCGCGCGGAAGAAGGGCGGGGCCAGGCTGTCGAGATAGACCCGTGCCTCGCGCGCTACATAGCGGGCGATGAACTCGGGTGTGTCCTCAAACATATGGATGAAACCGTGCAGCTCCTTGAGCACATCGTTCGGGATGTGGCGTGAGGTGCGGGTCTCGCCGTAGAGAAAGATCGGGATGTCCTCGTTGCGCAGCCGGACCTCCTGGACGAACTCACGCAGGCTCGCCAATGCCTCCTGGATCTCCTCGGGCGAGCCGCTGCCGAACTCCTCGTCGTCGATGGAGAGGATGAAACAGGAGGCGCGGCTCTGCTGCTGGGCGAACGAGGTCAGATCGCCATAGCTGGTGACGCCGAGCACCTCTAGCCCCTCGCTCTCGATCGCCTTGGCGAGCGCGCGAATGCTAAGGCCACTCGCGTTCTCGGAGCGGAAGTCCTCGTCGATGATGACGACTGGAAAACGGAAACGCATCGCGTGGTCCTCGATAAGTAAGGCCATGGGCGGCCCGCAGACCGCGCTGCCCTGGGCGAGATCAACGCGGTCTGGGCGCAACGGCGATCATGGGGGTGGGTGCCAGGACGGTGAGTGCCGCAGTCGAGGCGGCGATCTCGGTCTTAGGGCCGCGCGCCGCGCCCTTCAGGAAACACTGAATCAATCGCGTCTCAAGTCGCTCCCACGCAATCGATGGGTTGTAGGAGCGACCCTAGCCGCGAACAGAATGAATCAGCGTCTTCTTAAGGACGCGGCGCCGTCTGGCGTGATCTCCTTGAACTCGGTCGGAAGACCGACGCGGTCGATGATAGCGATGAAGGGTTCTGGATCCAACTCCTCACAATACCCGCACGCGTATCTGCTCTCTCCCCTTGGGGTCGATCAGATGTACGGCGCAGGCGATGCAGGGATCAAAACTATGCACGGTACGTAGGATCTCGATCGGCTGCTCGGGATCCAGAAGCGTCTGTCCCTGGAGCGCGGCCTCATAGGGGCCGCTCCGGCCTTGGGCATCGCGCGGCCCCGCGTTCCAGGTGCTCGGCACCACCGCCTGGTAATTGGCCGTCTTCCCGTCCTCGATGTGGATCCAGTGTCCCAGGGCACCGCGCGGGGCCTCCATGTGACCGACGCCACGCGCGGACCTGGGCCAGGTCTCGGGTTCCCAGAACCTCTCGTTGAAGGTCCGGACGTCCCCGGCGCGAATATTGGCCAGCAGTTGATCGAACCAACCAGCCATGGCCTCGACCATGTACTGGGTCTCCAGGGCCCGAGCGGTGGTGCGGCCCATGGTCGAATAGAGCGCCTCCAACGGCAGATCCAATTGGCGCAACGCCCCATCGACCAGCTCTTTCATCCGCGCATCCCCACTGGCATAGAGCATCAGGACACGGGCCAGTGGCCCCACCTCGACCGGCTGACCGCGCCAGCGCGGCGACTTGAGCCAGGAATACCCCCGCTCGACCTCGAGCTGCTGGTAGGGTGGTTCCGGCCCTGTGTAATCGAAGCTGGTCTCGCCACGAGAGGGATGGAGCCCCTGATCCTTACCGACCGAATAGCGATACCAGGCGTGGGTGACAAACTCCTGGATCTCGTCCTCGGCGCGCAGGTCTATCTCATGGATGCGTGAGAGGTCGCGATTCAGGATCACTCCGCCCGGCACCAGATAGGAATCGCGATCGCCGAACCCCTTGGCTGGGAAGTCGCCGTAGCAGAGGAAATTGCCGACCCCCTCGCCCCGCTCGAACCAGTCCTTGTAGAAGCCCGCGATCGCCAGGGTGTCAGGGACATAGACCTGGGTGACGAAGTCACGCATCTGGCCGATAAGCACCCGCACCCGCTCCAGACCCGGCACGTCCAGCGCGGTACCGGCCTGCCTACCGGAGTCGATGCTGATGGCGCAGGGCATACCGCCGACGACCAGATTGGGGTGCGGGTTCTTGCCGCCGAAGATGGTATGGATCTGGGCGACATCGCGCTGCCAGGCCAGTGCATCCAGATAATGGGCGACCGCCATGAGGTTGGCCTCGGGCGGTAGTCGATAGGCTGGATGCCCCCAATAGCCATTGGCGAAGATGCCCAACTGCCCGGCCGCGACGAAGCCCTTGAGCCGATCCTGGACGTCTGCGAAATAGCCGGGCGAGGACTTGGCATAGGGGCTGATGGACTGCGCCAGAGACGAGGTCGCCTTGGGATCAGCGCTCAAGGCGGATACCAGATCCACCCAGTCGAGCGCATGGAGGTGATAGAAGTGCATCACATGATCGTGCACATATTGGGCGCCGACCATGAGATTGCGGATCAGCTCGGCATTGGGCGGGATCGGATATCGGAGCGCATCCTCCACGGCGCGCACTGCCGCCAGACCATGGACCAGGGTGCAGACCCCGCAGATCCGCTGTACGAAGGCCCAGGCATCGCGTGGATCTCGGCCCTTCACGATGTTCTCGATCCCGCGCACCATGGTCCCAGAGGAGTAGGCCTGCTGGATGACACCGCCCTCCATCTGCGCCTCGATGCGCAGATGTCCTTCGATGCGGGTGATGGGGTCTACGACGATTCGATTACTCATGCCGCCGCCTCCTCGATCGGGGACTGCGCGCCCTGGGGTGCGTCATCGAGCAGATGCGCGGCGACCAGCTCGACCAGGCTCTCAACCCGTTTATTCCATTGGTTCTTGTGACGTCCGGCCTCGAAGTTGAGCCGGCAGCTCGCGCAACTGACCACCACCGCCTCGGCCCCCGTCATATCGACCTGTCGCATCTTGATCTTGAACGACTCGTCGCGCAGCCGGGTCGTCCGCTCCAGCAGGAAGATCCCTGCCCCCCCGCCGCAGCACCAGTTGAACTCCTTGTTTGCCGGAAGCTCGACGAAATCGGCCTGCATCGCCCGGAGCACGGCGCGCGGCTCATCGAAGGCCCCACCGCGACGGCCCGTCTTGCAGGGGTCGTGATAGGTGACTCGGCCCTGGAGCGGACGCAGCCGCAGCCGTCCGGCCTTGGCCTGACGGCCTAGATACTCGGACATGTACATCATCTCGAAGGGCAGGTCCTCGCCCTTGAGCGTGGGATTCCAGCGTAGGGCCGGATAGGCGTGTCCACATTCGGCGATGACCAGGGTCTTGGCCCCGATCCGTTTGGCAGCCGCCACGATGGGATCGACCTGTCTCTTCCACAGCGCCATATCACCGGACAGGAGTCCAAAATTGGCGCTCTCGAAGCCATCGCTACAGATGGTCCAATCGACCCCCAAGTGGTTCATCACCCGGGCGGTCGCCAACAGACCATTGCCATTGCCCACCAGATCCACCGCCGAGCTCAGCACCATCACCTCGGCGCGCGCCTTGTCGAGCGGGATCGCGACGCCCGCGCGTTCACGGATGGTATCGACCATCCGATGCAAGGCCTCGGCCGAGGCGCCAAACACGGTCCCCCGCTGTTTCTGTTCCATCTGGAGCGCCGCCAGCTCGGGCGGAACCAGCTCGGCCGCCACCAGGGCACTGCGCTGGTGGTGGACCAAGGAGGCGATATCGATCCCCATCGGACAGACCATGGTACAGCGCCCGCACTCGGAGCAGGAGTCGTAGACCAGCTCCTGCAGGGCCTCTAGATCCTTGAGACCGATCGGACGGGTCACCAGCCGGTACCACCAGCGGAAGGGGCCAATCTCGCGCTGATAGACCCTGCGATAGAGGTTCATCTTGCGCAGCGGGGCATATTTGGTATCGCCCGTGGCCTGGAAGTAATGACAGGCGCTGGTGCACTGACCGCACCGGATACAGCTCTCTAGCCAGACGGCCTCATCGGCATTGGTCTCGGCGATCAGGGTCGCAATGGCACGCCGGACCCGCGTCGCCTCGGGTAGCGTCGGCGTGGGCGCCATCTGGCGCAATTGACCGATCTGCCCGACCAGCCCCTGGAAGACCTGAGCGAAGCTCGGAAAGATCGGTGCCTGAACGGCGGTGCTGCTCATATCCGAACCCCCCGATGCGCATAGGCCAGGCCGCTCTGGGCACGTGAGAAGACGAACCAGAAGGCATGCATCAGCTTGCTGAACGGGAACCAAGCAAACAGCAGCGCGGCGCTCAGGATATGCAGACCGAGCATGGTCTCGTAGCGCGGCCCGATGTGGGCAAAGGTCATCAAGCCGGTGACCAGGGGCGCGGCGACCACCAACCAGGCGAAGTAATCGCCCCAGGTCGAGCAATAGACCGCGGGTTTGGTGACCCGACGCAGGATCAGCGCTAGCAGCGAGACCAAGGCGATGATCCCGACCGCCACGCCGGCCGCGTTCGGTAGCCCCGGCCAGGTCGCCCCGGTCAGGCTCTTAATGAACTCGATGTGCGGAACAATGCCGATCACCACGATCAGGGTGGCGATGTGGAAGGTATAGGCCATCACGGTCTGGTAACGGGTCGCGGTGGTGAACTCACCGCTTGGCCAGGCGCGGCTGAAGACGGTACGGTAGCCCTTAAAGTTGCCGAAGGCGTCACGCGGACGGGATAGATCGGCGCCGCGGGTCAGGATGAGCACGCCGAGCAGCCGCCAGATGGTACCGGCGGCGAAAATGATGAGCGACCAGTGAATCGCCGGCCCTCGCGCGAAATCCAGGAGCGTCATAGGGTTTGAGTCCTCCAGGTTGGCTGTGCAATATCAATGATCGATACAGTCCTTCGTGCGGGCCTTTGAGTGAAGCGCTGAATAACCCCCTCTCCCAGAGTGAGAATAAATCAGCGCTTCAAGGCATCTGGGTCGTCGCCATGGAGCCTGGCCTCTGTCTTGTGCTTCTTGCTGCGCGCCAGCAATGCCGCCCCCGCCCCAACGGCAACCCCCAGCCCAGCGGCCAGGGTGATACTTGGCCCATAGCCGAACTGTCCCATGGGCACCGACTCGTAGATCCCGCCCTTGTCCCAGAAATTCGGCTCCGAGCAGCCGATGCAGCCGTGTCCAGACTGGATCGGAAAGCTCACACCCTGATTCCACTTGACATGGGCGCAGGCGTTGTAGGTCAAGGGCGCCTTGCAGCCGAGCTTGTAGAGACACCAACCCTTGCGTGCGCCCTCGTCGTCGAAGGTCTCGGCGAACAATCCGCGGTCGTAGAAAGGCCGGCGATAGCAGCGGTCATGGATGTTCTCCCCAAAGAAGGCCAGCGGACGCCCCAGCGGGTCCAAAGGAGGGAGCGCGCCCATGGTCAGGTAGTACGCGATCACGCCTGTGATCGCCAACGGGATGGGTGGGCAGCCGGGAATGTTGACGATCGGACGATCGTCGATCACCTCTGCGACCGAGAGTGCCTGGGTGGGATTGGGGGCGGCCTTGGGCAACCCCCCATAGGCCGAGCAGGTGCCCACGGCGAGGATGGCAGCCGCTCCCGCCGCCGTTTCGCGCAACATGTCCAGGTTGCTGATCCCAGCAATGGTCGAATAGCCCTTGACCCTGGGGATGGATCCATCGACCAGGACCAAATAGTTGCCGGCATGCGCATGCATCGCCTCCTCACGCGCGCGCTCGGCCGCCGCCCCCGAGGCGGCCTGTAGGGTGTGGTGATAATCGAGCGAGATGAAGTCGAACATCAACGATTCGATCGAGGGAGCATGTGAGCGCAGGAGCGATTCGGTGCATCCGGTGCACTCCTGGAAGGACAGCCAGATCACCGACGGACGACTGGCCTGCTCCAGGGTCTCGGCCATCACCGATACCATCCCGGTCGGGATGGCCATCGTCGAGGCCAGGGTCGAGCAGAATTTGAGAAAGGCGCGTCGAGTCACGCCTTGGCTACGCAAGAAACCACCCAGGGTCATGCCTGTGGCCATTGCATCCTCCTGCATCTGTCGTTGTATGGCGCCTCGACCCGAGCCACTCTCAGGCCCTACGGCGTCTTGTCGTACCCGTGACCCAGACACATGGTTGCGAGACCGCCCAGGCCATTCGTCTGATACCGCAATCGATGTCGACGGCGAATCACATATACATCCTGGTTCATTGCTCGAAAAGGCCTAGGTCCTGTTGTACGCAAAATATTAAGCCTGCAATGGCAAAAATGTCATTTGATCCAAATCAAAGAAACGCTAAATAGTCCCGCCTTTCGACAAATATAAGCAATCCATCATGGCAATCTACGTATGTTGCTAAGTCATTGAGATAAAATAATTTTATAATTAAATTCTCAATTGACATTCATGCAGTTCTGCGATTTGGGATTCGGAATTGATGCAGGATTTCGAGATACAGACCTGAATCCATAGCCCGGACTAACCTTGCCATTTTATTAATAAGAGGCCATGGCATGATTTTTACCACAGCACTCGTTTTTACCGCTTACTGAGGACACCTTTGCTGGTGTGATTCGCAGCCTTGTGACCCCCAATGGGATGGCAAAAGGGGATGGGCGCTTTATTAAGCCTACCCTTAAACAGGCCGGGTTCATCTGGAGTAGGGAGTCCCAAGCGCGGGCAATCAGCCGCTTAAAGCCAAGGCCAGGACTGGACCGACCTTGGCGTTGCCCCAAAAGAACAGGGAAGGTATTTGGTGGCCGGATTAATAGGGGATGCGTAAAGATCCATCCATGGATGTTTTCAGCTCGCCTCGTCCTGGTATCGGACCGGGGCGGGCCTTCCGGATCAAGGGCTTAGCAAAGGCACGACCAGGGTCGAAGAGACACTGACGGGTATGCACCCTGCGCTGGGCAGCTCGGTGCCTGATCCCTTACAGTACCCTCTCGAGAGGGTGGGGGATGACAGGATGGGCAAAGGGTTGGTGCTTAAATTATCTATTCGAATCAAAATTTTAGATCCAAACACCTGGGGCAGGGCATGGATTTAGGAGAAGGTCGGAGGTCTGGGGTATGTTGGTCGTGAAACGACCGGTCCCGACGACAGGCGCCTTGCTTGTGTGGCAGGAGAGGCCGGGACATTGGCGCCCAGACTCGAGTGCGACTGGGCGCCGTGAGGCAAGGTATGTCGAACTGGTGGATCGAATCAGACTAGCCAGGCATACACCAACAGCAGCGGGGCTGTGATGACGAGGGCGATCGAAATCAGTTCGCTGAGGGTCAGTTCAGTGAGAAGATGGAGGTATTTCATTGTGGGTACCAAAGGGCTGGGCCTAAAACTCAACCGGATCGGATCGATACCTGGCTGTTTGGGTCTCGATCACAACGATCGCGGACAAGATCCGGTTCCCGTGGCTTAAGGGTCAAGCCATGAATTCAAATATTACTATATTTTAATATTTTGGTCAATGCACGTGCCCGTTCCGTCCATCCGGATCACGCGAACGAGGGCAACGCCTCGATGATGCAGGGTGGAGACCACCGCATGGCGTCCATGCGCCATGCGGGAAGGGAGAGGTGCAGGCCATCGAGCCTAGTGAAACGCTGATTTACCAGTCCCCGGACCAGGCACAATCGTGCTGATGCGTCCAGCCCGAAGACAACCGCCCAGGCCGACCCAGAAGAGCTTTTCCAAGATCGAGGACGCGCTTACGACAGTCAGGGCATCCGCCACAAAGAACAAAAGCGGTGAACACGATCCCGAGATGCAATAAACGCGCTATCGGGGGTTGAATCGGGTAGGCATTTGTTCAGCGCTTCATTAAACGATCAACGGGGTTTGGGGGCCACGGCGATCATGGGATTGGCCGCCGAGACGGTGACGGTTACGGTGGACGCGGCGATCTCGGTCTCCAGATCGCGCACCGTGCCATCGAAGGACGCGGCACTGCCCGGTTCGATCTCCTTGACCTCGGTCGGCAGACCCATCCGATCGAGGAGGGCGATGAAGGGCTCAGGGTCTAGTTCCTCGACATTGACCATGGTTCGGACGTCCCAGGTTCCATCCGCGATCAGCATGGCGGCGGCGACCGGTGGCACGCCGGCGGTGTAGCTAATCGCCTGAGACTCGACCTCCTCATAGCAAGCCTTGTGATCCGAGACCTGATAGATGAAGACCTCGCGCGGACGGCCATCCTTGATGCCCTTGACGAAGTTACCGATGCAGGTCTTGCCGGTGTAGTTGGGGGCTAGGGTCTTGGGATCGGGTAAGAGCGCCTTGACCACCTTGAGTGGGACCACCTCTTGGCCGTTGGCGAGCCTGACCGGCAGATGCGACAGGAAGCCGAGCGTGCGCAGCACGGTGAAGACATTGATGTAGTGGTCACCAAAGCCCATCCAAAAGCGGATACTGTCGGCGTCGATGTTCTTCGACAGCGAGTGCAGCTCATCATGGCCATTGAGGTAGATGGGCGAGGGACCGACCACCGGTAGGTCATAGACACGCTTGACCGTGTGGGTCGGGTACTCCTTCCATTGACGATCGATCCAGGTCCAGACCTTGACGAACTCGCGGAAGTTGATCTCGGGGTCAAAGTTGGTGGCGAAATACTTGCCGTGGCTGCCGGCGTTGACATCGATGATGTCGATGGTCTGGATCTGGTCGAAATACCGCTTGACCGCCAGGGCGCAATAGGCGTTGACCACGCCCGGATCGAAGCCGGCGCCGAGGATCGCGGTCACGCCCTTCTCGGTGCAGCGATCCTTGCGCTTCCACTCATAGTTGGCATACCAGGGCGGGGTCTCGCACACCTTATCCGGCTCCTCATGGATGGCGGTGTCGATATAGGCCACGCCGGTCTCGAGACAGGCCTCCAGGATCGACATATTGAGAAAGGCCTGACCGAGGTTGATCACGATCTCGGAGTTGGTCTCACGGATCAGCCTGACCGTCGCCGGGATGTCGAGCGCATCGATCTGGCGCGAATAGAGCCTCTTGGATGGATCCTTGAGATGGCCCTTGCGTTGGATGCTCGCGATGATGTCATCGCACTTGGACTGGGTGCGCGAGGCGATGCAGATGTCGCCCAGTAGCTCGTTGTTCATCGCCGCCTTGTGCGCGGCCACATGTGCGACGCCCCCGGCGCCGATGATCAGCACGTTTTTCTTCATGGGGTTCTCTGTTGGACGTTGCTGTGGTTTGAAAAATAGCTCGGAAGACAGCGGATTTGCGACTCACCGCTCGACATTGGCACGCATCAAGGCCCCCGCGGGAGATGGATCCTTCAGGACAGACTGCGCTTGAAGTCCTCATATCCGAATGTGCGCACGCATTCCACTTGGCCATCGAGTCGGCGTACCACGATCGCCGGCATGCTGACACCATTGAACCAGTTGACCTGGACCATGGTATAGCCACCGGCATCGGCAATGCGTACCTCGTCACCGATCTGCAAGGGGCAAGCGAGCTTGAAGTCGCCGAAGACGTCACCCGCCAGACAAGTGCGCCCGGCGATCATCATCCGATGCTCGCCGGGCGGCGGGCTGGCGAGCCGTGGGTTGGTGCGATAGATGAGATGGTCGAGCATGTGCGCCTCCAGTGAGGCGTCGACGATGGCGATATCGATCTCGTTGTGCACCACATCGAGCACTGTGGTCACGAGTTCGGTGCTCTGGGTCACGGCAGCCTCGCCCGGCTCCAGATAGACCTGGATGTCGAAGGACTGGCCGAAGGTGCGCAGGGCCTCGCAGAAGGTCTCCAGTGGGTATCCCTCTTGGGTGAAAGAGAGCCCGCCGCCGAGACTCACCCACTCCATGCGATGCAGGAGTTCGCCATATTCCCGTCCGATGGTCGCGAGTGCGGCCCGAAAGTGCTCGATATCCGCGTTCTCACAGTTGAAATGGAACATCAGGCCCTTGATCCAAGGCAGGGCCTCGCTGATCTCCGCCTTGTTGCGGACACCCAGACGCGAATAACGCCGCGCCGGATCGGCGAGATCGAAGCGCGAGTAGCTGATCCCCGGATTGACCCGCAATCCCAGATTCAGGCCCGCGACCTCTGGGTAAAACTGCCGTAGCTGAGACACCGAGTTGAAGATGAGCTTGTCGGCGAACTCGCGGACCGCCAGCACCTCAGCGCGCGAAAAGCCGACGCTATAGGCATGGGTCTCGCCACCGAACTCTTCATGGCCCAGACGCGCCTCGTAGAGCGAGCTGCTGGTAGTACCGTCCATATACTGGCGCATTAGATCGAATACGCACCAGGTCGAGAAACACTTAAGCGCCAGCACCGACTTGGCCCCAGATCGCTCGCGCACCTGCCGAATGATTTCGAGGTTGCGCTTGAGCCGAGATTCGTCGATCAGATAATACGGTGTGGCTAGTTCTGTCATGCTATGCAAACTCGTGGTGGCGGGGAGATGGCGCACGCTCGGGTCGCAAAACGCGGCTATGGGCTTGAGATCGCCGTGGTCGAGACTCTAAAGGCCGCGCATGACGCCTTGATGACAGTCGCGGCCGAGCGACTGCGCATGATGGGCATCAGCGGCCTGAGCGTCAAGAATTAGCACTCACCTTGACAGAGTGCTAATCAATGCCTATATTCTATGCAAGCGATCGCCCCTCGGGGGGTCGCCCAACCGGCGGTTCGTTATGAACGCCAACTGTTGTCCATATTGCTCTCATGTGGAGGATATGTCATGACGACGCTCGACTTTTCACCGCTGTTTCGCTCCATGATCGGCTTTGAGCGTCTGGCCAATGCGCTGGAGACGGCCTATCGCACCGAGCCGGGTGGCTATCCACCCTACAACGTCGAGCTACTCGACGAAAATCGCTATCGCATCACGCTTGCGGTGGCCGGCTTCACCGAGGCCGAGCTGAACATCGAGGTCAAGGAGAATCTGCTCACCATCGCTGGGCAGCGTCAGACGACCGAGAGCGAGGGTAACTTCCTCTATCGCGGTATCGCCAACCGCGCCTTCGAGCGCCGCTTCCAGCTCGCCGACTATGTGAAGGTGGTGGAGGCGCGGCTAGAGAATGGTCTGCTGCACATCGACCTGGTGCGTGAGGTGCCCGAGGCGATGAGGCCGCGGCGCATCGAGATCCGTAGTGCGGGCACTGCGCCGGCCATCGAGCACGAGGCGGCCAAGGCGGCTTGAGCTTGGACCGCTGACCCGCACGACGGCTGACCGCTGATCCGTCGAGCCAGAGGGGCCGGGGGCGTTCCCCGGCCTTTTTGCGTGTGCGCCCGGCACGGGCGCACTCTTGTGGGTGAAAGTCCCACCGTAAGTTGATCACGACGAACGAAGCGAAGCGCAACTGCATGAGGGCGAGCGAGTGTGGGGAGGAGGCGT